>Ga0116186_1003593_pt1 | contig 13100 bp, 9 predicted proteins | sample AD_JPNNA4_MetaG_FD_89806 | JGI IMG/M metagenome (GOLD analysis project Ga0116186, IMG submission 89806) | Active sludge microbial communities of municipal wastewater-treating anaerobic digesters from Japan - AD_JPNNA4_MetaG | ecosystem: Engineered > Bioreactor > Anaerobic > Digestate | place...
GCAAGAATGACCCGGGCATGTCCAAAGCTCTGGCATCCCTGGCTGACCTGTACGTAAACGACGCTTTTGGCTCGGCGCACCGCGCGCACGCCTCTACTGCTGGCGTGGCGGAATATCTGCCCTCCGCTGCCGGTTTTCTGATGGAAAAAGAAATCCGCTACCTGGGCAACGCCATCGCTAACCCGACCCGTCCCTTTGTGGCGATTCTGGGCGGCGCGAAAATCAGCGATAAAATCGGCGTCATCGAAAACCTGCTGAAGAAAGCCGATAAGATTCTCATCGGCGGCGGCATGGCCAATACCTTCCTGGCCGCGCAAGGTTATCAGCTGGCAGATTCCCTGGTGGAAACAGAGGTGCTGGATACAGCCCGCGAACTGCTGGCAAAATCTGAAGGCAAACTGCTGCTGCCGTGCGACCTGGTTGTCGCGGACGCGTTCGACGCTGAAGCCAACAAGCAAACCCTGCCCCTCGGCGATGTGCCGGCTGGTTGGCGCGTTTTGGACATCGGTCCGGAGACTGTGAAAGCCTTTGGAGAGGAAATTGCCAAGGCCGGCACAGTGGTTTGGAACGGCCCTATGGGCGTGTTTGAATTCCCGCGCTTTGCGGAGGGCACTTTTGCCGTGGCGAAAGCGGTTGCTGAAAGCGGCGCTGTCAGCATCATCGGCGGCGGCGACTCGGTGGCTGCCATCAACCAATCCGGCCTAAGCGACAAAATCACCCACATCTCCACCGGCGGCGGCGCTTCCCTGGAAATGCTGGAAGGGCTGGAACTGCCCGGCGTCGCGCTTATTTCGGATAAGTAAGACGCTTTGCACGAAAGTTTATATGCCGCCCCATCCCGTGGGGCGGCTTTTTTATGCCGAGGAGTGGAGTTTACCGCCGCGAGCCCCCGCTGCTTGCATACCTGACCGTGTGATGGTCGCGAAGGGAGCGCGGCAATCTCCTGAAGAGTAAGAGGTCCACTGTTCAGGCCTTGCTTTGTCATCCGGCCGCCAGGGAGATCGCTTCGTTCCTCGCGATGACAAGCAATGTTGCAGACGTGCGGCCCGGGGATTGCGCGCAGCAACACCACCGGTCCAAACCCCCGCGTGCAAACCGAAATTGCCCGCACCAGTCGCGCTGGTTGACGCCGCGCTTTTGATGGGTTAATATGTGGGTAATCAACCTTTCCTACTTCCATGGAGTGATTATGAATCTGACCCGGTCACGTTTCCAACGCCCCTTGGCGACCCTGCTGGTGGCCGCGGCACTGTTACTGACAGCCTGCGGCCCGAAAACCACCCCCACCAGCGTCCCGGAATATATCGCGACGCAGGTCGCGGCTACAATGCAGGCGCGGGCCACCCAGGATATGGCTGAAACCCTCATCGCGCGCATGACCTTGCAGGCCATGCCGACCGATACCCCGGTTCCCACCCCCACGCCAACCAGCGCTCCCACGGCCACGCTGACGCCCACGCTGGCTCCGACGGTGGTGTACATCCCGCCGGCTGCCACGCTCACACCCACTCCCCAAAGCCTGTGCCTGAAAGCCGCGCTTGTTTCCGACGTCACCATCCCCGACGGCACCAAACTCAAGCCGAACGAAACCTTCACTAAGACCTGGCGCTTTAGAAATGTCGGCACCTGCGCCTGGAACACGGAGTTTGACATCATCTTTGTCAGCGGCGATCAACTTTCCGCGCCCGCCATTCTGGACTTCCCCGCCGCGGTGCCGGTGGGCGGAACTATCGATATCAGTGTTAATATGACTGCTCCAGCCAGCCCCGGAACGTACACCGGCAACTGGGCTTTCACTGGTCCCGGCAGGCAGGTCTTCGGCATAGGCGCGGACGGCAAGGGATATTTCCAGGTTAAGATTGTGGTAGAATAAATTGCTTTACAATCACAGACCGCTCGACAGTAGGGCGGTTTATCATTAAGAACCTGCAACGGTTGAACGGATTTAGAACGACCATACACATCGCTACGCATCGTTCAAATGAATGAGGAGAATTGAAGATGAAGACTAATAAAACCACACTTTGGTTGACGTTAATTAGCGGCGCGCTTGTGCTGATTTTCGCGCTCAGCGCCTGCCAGCCTGCCGCCGAGCAAACCCCCTCCCCCGAAGAAATTGCCCAGCGCGTCGCCTACACGCAGCAGGCCGCTGCCACGGAAGCCTTTGTGCAGACCCTGATTGCCAAAGTGGACCAGTTGAGCAACCAGCCTACCTGGACGCCCCAACCGACCTACACGCCTTACCCCACCCCAGAGCCAGTCGCGCCCACTGCCGTTGTTGGCGCCACGCCCACCCAGGCGGTTCAACCCACGGCGCCTGCCGGCACCAAGTGCTACCAGATGGAATTTTTGGGGGATGTTAACTACCCGCCCGACACCACTGTGAAAGTCAACGAGAAATTCGTGAAGAAGTGGAAAATTAAGAACACCGGCACCTGCACCTGGACCAGAGATTTTGATATCGTTTTCGTCTGGGGCGACAAAATTGGCAAAAATGCCGATGTGACTTACGACATCAAACCCGGCGATACCTACACCGTGAACGTGGAAATCACCGCGCCTGCCACCGCCGGCACGTATATCGGCTACTGGATGATGACCGACAACCAGGGCGCGCGCTTTGGTTACGGACCCGGCGGGGATTACTCGCTTGCAGTCAAGATTCAAGTTGTCAAGTAGGCCAGTTTTAGGTTTTTAGCTCGACAAGCCGCCCAATGGGCGGCTTTTTTTATGGTCCGTCGGGAGTCCTCTGTCGGCAGAATCACGGGCAGGGGCGCGGCATAGGATTCGTCATTGCGAGCTCCCGCTGTCGAAAGTGCCCGACCGTATGCCAATCACGAAGGGGGCGCGGCAATCTTCTGATATGCATTACATCCGCCTTTCAGGCCTTGCTTTGTCATCCGGCCGTCAGGGAGATCGCTTCGTTCCTCGCGATGACAAGCAAGAACAGGATTCGTCATTGCGAGCCCCCGCTGTCGAAAGTGACCGAACGTGTGACAATCACGAAGGGGGCGCGGCAATCTCCTGATATGCACTACATCCGCGTTTCAGGCCTTGCTTTGTCATCCGGCCGCCAGGGATATCGCTTCGCAAGCTCGCGATGACGAACAAAGTGAGAGCCATATCACACTGGAAACGCCGGCTACGGCCAGCCCTCTTTCAAAAAAGGAACGCACGGTCAGCATGCCTATTTTCCAGTTGTTTGGAACAAAACGGCGGCTCAGTTCGTCTTGAAAATGATGTATGATGTGTTTAAGAGTTAAAGGAGTGCAAGATGAAAACGAAAAAGACCAATGTGGGACTTTGGGCAATCGTCCTGGTGCTGCTGAGCGCTCTGGCGCTTTCCGCCTGCAATGCCCCATTTATGCCTACCCAAGACCTTGATGACGCTGTCCAGCGCGCGATGCAAACCCTGCAGGCCCAGGCAACGTTCGAAGCGTTCCAGACGATGGTCGCGCAGATGACCCCCACCGTACCGGCGACGGCCGTCGTCCCGACCCAACCTCTGCCCGGCGAGACCCAGGTGCCGCCTGCCAATACCGCGGTGCCCCCGACCGCCGTGCCGCCCACGAACACCGCTGTGCCAACCGTGGTGATTTCTCCGGTTCCCCCGACACCGACGCGCATCCCGCCCACACCCACGCGCATCCCGCCGACGCCCACCCCCAAGCCCTGCAACCGCATTGACTTCCGCGGGGATGTGACCATCCCGGATGGAACTAAAGTCATTGGCGGCACCAGCTTTGTCAAAACCTGGCGCCTGAGGAACGACGGCTCCTGCACCTGGACCAAGGCCTATGACATGGCATTTGTGGACGGCGACCGCATGGGCGCGCCAAACTATGTCGACTTCCCCAAAGAAGTGAAACCCGGCGAATCCATTGACCTGAGTGTCACACTGGTTGCCCCCGGCACCCCCGGCAAGTACACCGGTTACTTTATGCTCGTTGACCAGAACGGAAAGCGTTTCGGTCCCAAAGCCGATGGAACGGGCAGCTTCTGGGTGAGCATCGAATCCATTCGCGGCACTGGTGTGGTCTTCAACTTCGCCGCGGAAGCCTGCCGCGCGACCTGGACCAGCGCGGGCAGCAGTGAGCTCTTGAAATGCCCCGGCAAAACCAGCGAAATCGCCTCCGGCTATGTCATTCCGCAGGCTAACCCCATTCGTGAGGACGGCGGCAAGGAAAACGAACCCGGCCTGATTACACGCCCGGATAACACCGGCAGCGGCTTCATCACCGGCGAGTACCCTGAGATAACCATTCAGAACGGGGATAAGTTCAAAGCCACCATTCAATGCGAAGGCGGCATGAACAACTGCGACATCTACTTCACCCTCAAGGCGCGCGCAGGCAGCGAACCCGAGGTTGAGCTTGGCACCTGGCACGAGGTCTTTGACAATAACTGGAATCGCGTTACTGTGGACCTCTCCGCCTTCGCCGGGCAGAAAGTAACCTTCTACCTGACTGTTCGCAACGGGGCGACCGCGTCCGACAACAGCGGGCTGTGGCTGAACCCCATTATATACAGACCGTAATCCGCTCAATTTCTGAAAGAACAGGCTGCCGAGCAAGGCAGCCTGTTAACTTTTCCGCGGCAATGTCTCAAAGGCGCTTCTCCTGCGGGTTTGCGTGGTAAAATCAGAACAATCTAATTCCCGCGAAGAAAGGAAATCCCATGAAATCGAGAAAACCGATGGTTGCCGGAAACTGGAAGATGAACAAGACCATCTACGAAGCGCGCGACCTCATCCGTGCGATTCTGCCGCAAGTGGAAAATATTGAAGCCGTTGATATCGTGGTCTGCCCGCCGCACGTCTGCCTGGGCGTTGCCAAGCGCGAGACCGAAGGCACCAACATCATGGTTGGCGCCCAGAACATGCATTGGGAAGCCAGCGGCGCTTATACCGGCGAGATATCCGCTGGAATGCTGGTGGATTTGTGCCAGTATGTCATCATTGGCCATTCCGAACGCCGCGCGATGTTTGGCGAAACAGACGCCACGGTAAACAAAAAGGTCCATGCCGCGCTGAAAGCCGGCCTCAAACCAATTATGTGCGTGGGTGAGACCCTGGAAGAAAACCAGGCTGGCCAGACCGCGGCAGTCGTTGAAGGCATGGTGCGCGGCGGCCTGATTGATGTGACGCCGGAACAGGCGCAAAACGTCATCATCGCTTACGAACCGGTCTGGGCGATTGGCACCGGCCTGGCAGCCACCCCGGAAGGCGCCAACGGCGTGCATAAGGACGTCATCCGGCCCGTTCTGCGCGAACTTTTCGGCCCGGAAGTTGGCGGCGCAATGCGCATCCTTTACGGCGGCTCGGTGACCGCCGCGAATGCCGCTGAGCTTTTCTCTCAATCCGATATTGACGGCGGATTGGTTGGTGGCGCCTCGCTTAAACCAGATTCCTTTGCTGCGATTGTCAAAGCGGCCCTGTAATCTCCCTTTACGCCCTGAGTGCGGGCAGCCATCTGGCTGCCCGCCTTTCATGCCCTCAGGGCTACTTGACAATGCCATTTGAAAACTTATAATTAGCCCATCAACTGTGAACGAGGAAAGTAGCCCATCCGGACCCAACAGGGACGTTCCGCCGCGGACTGGAAGCGGAACCTGGCAAAAGATGGAGGAAGTTCCCTCGGGAGTTGTGCGGGTGAACCAGGAGTAGTCCGCACCGGGATTTCCCGTTACAGAAAACCTTGAGCGGGCCGCGCAGCGGCCAACAAGGGTGGTACCGCGGCACTCCTGCCCGTCCCTTGAACCGGGCGGGTTTTTTTATTGCCCGCCGCAATCTACATTTTTGAGGTGAGAAATGTCGCTGTTGGAACAACTGGAAACGGAAAAAATCATAGCCCTTGCGGAGCTGGAAAGGACGCGCACGGAAGCCGAACTGGAAAGCTGGCGCCAGGCGCACCTGGGGAAATCTTCTCCCGTCATGCAAGCCTTCTCTGCCCTGGGCGGCGCGTCCAAAGAGGAGCGTCCGCTAATCGGGAAAAGCGCGAACGCGGTCAAGCTTGCCCTTGAAAGCGCGTATGCCGCCAAAAACGAGCAGATGCGTCAGCTCAAGCTGGCCCAGGCGCTCGAAAATGAACGTCTGGACGTGACGCTGCCGGGCCGCCTCCCGCGCCGCGGCAGACTTCACCCGCTGAACCAAACCCTGCGGGAGATTTGCCGCGTATTTGGGGATATGGGTTTTCAGGTTTACCGCTCGCCGGAAGTGGAAACGGATGATTACAACTTCTCTTTCCTGAATATGCCCCCCTACCACCCCGCCCGGGACATGTGGGACACGTTTTATACCGATAAAGAAGGCGTGTTACTTCGCACGCACACCTCTCCGGGGCAGATACACATTATGCGCGAGCGCGCCCCGCAGTCCATCCGCGCGATTTTGCCGGGCACGACCATGCGCTACGAACAACTTACAGCGCGTTCCGAGATTGAATTCGTACAGGTAGAGGTTCTGGTAGTCGGGAAAGGCATCACCTTCGCGGACATGAAAGGCACCCTGAATGATTTTGCCGCGCGCACTTTTGGCAAAAACGCGCGTACGCGTTTGCGCCCCTCCCATTTCCCTTTCACCGAGCCGAGCGCCGAAATGGATGTGGAGTGCTTTGTGTGCGGCGGCAAGGGCTGCGGAGTCTGCAAAGGCAGCGGGTGGCTGGAAATTCTCGGCTGCGGCATGGTACACCCCACCGTGCTGGAATACGGCGGCTACGACCCGCGCGAATTTTCTGGTTTTGCCGCCGGTATGGGCATCGACCGTTCCACGCTCATGCGCTATCGGGTGGATGATATCCGCCACTTCCGCAACAATGATGTTCGCTTTCTGGAACAGTTTTAGGCCTGGGTGAGGAGGAAACATGAAAGCACCTTTAAGCTGGATTAAAGATTACGTCAACCTTGACGGCCTCAGCATCGAGGAAATCGCCCGCTGCCTCACAATGACCGGTCTGGAAGTGGACGGTATTCTTTTGGTCGGGCTGCCAAAACCGGAAGGCGACAGGCACGAATTCAAGTACGAGGGACTCTCCTGGGACGCCGACAAGTTTGTAGTCGCGCGGGTGGATGAGGTGCTGCCGCATCCCAACGCAGACAAGCTGGTGCTCTGCCGCCTGAACGACGGCGAGCGGGAATTAATCATCCTCACCGGCGCTCCCAATTTGTATCCCTACAAAGGCGCCGGTCCATTGGTAGAGCCTCTCAAGGTCGCCTACGCACGCGAAGGCGCGCAGCTCTATGATGGGCATCAGCCCGGACAGGTGCTGACTAAACTCAAGCGCGCTGTCATTCGAGGCATTGAATCCTTCTCCATGATTTGCTCCGAAAAAGAGCTGGGCATATCAGATGAACACGAAGGTGTCATCATCCTGGACCCTGACGCGCCGGTGGGCATGCCCCTGGCGGATTACATGGGCGACGCGGTCTTTGATATTTCCATCCTGCCCAACATGGTGCGGGACGCGTCCATTATTGGCATCGCGCGCGAGCTGGCCGCGGTGACCAAACGCGAACTGCGGGTTCCGGAGGGCATTCCTCTCGTCCGCACCGGCCGCCTTCAAGAGCTAGCAAGCCTGAAAGTCAGCGACCCTGAGCTAAACCCGCGCTTCATGCTCGCGATGGTTGAAGAAGTCCGCGCCAAACCCAGCCCGTATTGGGTGCGGCGCCGTTTAAGCCTGGCGGGCATGCGCCCGATTGACGCTCTGGTGGATGCCACCAATTACACCATGCTGGATACCGGCGAACCCCTGCACGCGTTTGATTACGACCTGCTTGTTCAGCGTGCCAACGGAGGGAAACCTGCCATTATCACCCGTGTGGCCAATCCCGGCGAAAAGCTTACCACGCTGGACGGAAACACCCACATCCTGGACGAAACGATGGAACTGGTGACTGACAGCGCCGGTCCGCTCTCATTGGCGGGCATCATGGGCGGCAGCGAGACGGGCATCCATGCCGGCAGCTCGCGCGTCCTGTTGGAAGCCGCCTCCTGGAACTTCATCAATATCCGCAAAACTATCAGCAAGGTCAGGATTGCCAGCGAAGCCGGCTGGCGCTTCAGCCGCGGCGTGCATCCCGCCCTGGCGGAGCATGCCCTGCGCCTTTGCCTGAAACGCATGATAGATTGGAGCGGCGGCCGTCTGGTGGATGGCGTGCTGGATGTTTACCCGCGTGTGCAGGCAGACCCGCTGGTAAAGCTGACTGAGGAGGAGATAGTATCGGCTCTTGGCGCTCCCATCCCGCTTTCAGAAGCCGCGGATATCCTCGCCCGCCTTGGCTTCAGCTGCGAGATAAAGGACGGCGAGCTGAGCGCCAAAACCCCTCCAACGCGCCTGGATATCGGCGAGGGCATCATTGGCAAAGCCAACCTGATTGAAGAAATCAGCCGCGTGTACGGCTACGACCGCATCCCAGCCCGCAGGCTGGCGGCGGAACTACCGGAGCAGCTGGGGAACCCCCGCCTGGATACGGAAGAAAGAATCCGCGATATTCTCGTCAGCGCCGGGCTGCAAGATACGGTCGCATACCGTCAGACCTCGCCGGAACGCGAAGCGCGTCTGCTGCCCGAAAACAAACCCGACCCCGCGCTGGAGTACGTTCGCATCAAAAACCCTATCACCCCCGACCGCACCGTCTTGCGCCGAAGCAGCCTGGCTACCATGCTGGAACTGCTGGAGTACAACCACAAATTCCGCCCCGGACTGGCCATGTTTGAGCTTGGTCCGGTGTTTCTGCCGGTTGAGGGGCAGCTTTTGCCCAACGAAGCCCTGCGCCTGACCATTGGCATGACCGGTGCGCGCGAGAACCCTACCTGGCAGACCCAAAAACCAGAACAAAAGGACTTCTTTGACCTGAAGGGCGTGATAGAGACGCTTTTGCAGGGCCTGCACATCGAAAATGTGAGTTACCGGCCGGCGCAGCATCCCACTTTCCACCCGGGCAAATGCGCGGAAGTATGGGCTGGAGAAGAGCGGCTCGGCGTTCTGGGAGAATTGCATCCGCTTGTCCGCGAACACTATGAATTTGATGCAGGCGTCGTGCTGGCCGCTGAGCTGGACGCGGACCTGCTCATCACCCTGAGCCAGACAGAGTTCCACCACCAGTCCCTCTCCAATTATCCGTACATGGTAGAGGATATCGCGCTCATCGTGCCGGAAGAAACGCCCGCCGCGGCTCTGCATGCCGCCATCATGCAGGCAGGTGGAAAGCTGTTGGCCAGCGCGCGCCTGTTTGACATCTACCGCGGTGAGAAGCTGGGAGAGGGCAAAAAGAGCATGGCTTACCAGCTCACCTATCAGGCGCCGGATCGCACGCTGACGGATAAAGATGCCGAGACTATTCGCAACCGAATCGTTCGGGCGTTAGCCAAGGAATATGGCGCGGTGCTGCGCAGCCAGTAAACCGAGCGAAGCGCGGAGTACGCGGCAATTCGCTTGCACCCACAAAACAAGGCCTTTGACATTTGCGCGAAGGCCTTGTTTTTTGTGATATTCTCCTTAGGAACATATCGCTAAATTTTCAAAATGCTGTCAATTAATAGAGATGGAGGAAAATTACGCATGAATCAAGACACACTCTTAATGTTTACCCGCAACGGGCTCGGGGATGCCCCGGAAGGCTTGCGGACCGCAGTGACCGTAAAATTCCTTGCGCTCCTGCGCCAGACTGGCAAACTTCCCGGAAAAATCGTTTTCTATACCGAGGGCGTCAAGCTGGTGGCTTCTGGTTCCCTGGTCGTGGAGCATCTGCGCGCGCTTGAAGCGGCAGGGGTGGAGCTGATTGTTTGCCAGACCTGTCTTGAGTATTTTGGGCTGCTCGAACAGGTGGCAGTTGGCAAAGTGATGGGCATGCCGGACGTCATCGCGGCGATGCAGAGCGCGGATAAGGTCATTAGCCTTTAACAAAGCTCAGCATTTTATAAAAATTTAAGTGCATTTCCGTTGGTGTATATTCATTCGGGCGAGGTAACCAAACATGCAAGAACCCAAACGCGTCCTTTTTCTCTGCACGGGCAACTCCGCGCGCAGCCAGATGGCTGAGGCATTTTTGCGGGAATACGGCGGCGAACGCAACCAGGCCTTCAGCGCCGGGCTGGAACCGCGCGAAATTCATCCTCTGACACACCGCGTGATGGAAGAAATCGGACTGCCGCTGTCCGGGCAGCGCTCCAAACGCGTGGATGAATACCTGACCAAAATTCACTTCCACACCCTGGTCACCGTGTGCGACCAGGCAGAAAAGAACTGCCCCACCGTTTGGCCTGGTCTGGTCACCCGGCTGCATTGGTCCTTTGAAGACCCGGCAGCTTTTGTGGGCAGCGAGGCAGAGCGCTTGGGCAAATTCAGGCAGATACGGGACCAGATTCAGGCAAAAGTGCGGGAATGGTTGGCAGCCGAAGCAGACTGTCAAGGCGAGTAATCACCCATAACGTTTGCCTTGAAATAACACTGTGCCTTGGAGACCCAAGACCCTTGTCTTTTTACATTGCTTATCCGCTGTAGAGCGAACGTAGCCTTGAGAGCTTCATTGCCGATTGTGAAGCGTTCGATTCAGAGCCCAGCTTCCGAATAATTCCTTCGCCAGGTTTTTTTCACGCTCTTTATTCAACACATAATTAGTTAAACCACTCCCAGATAATTAAAAGCGGTGGGGAAGCTTAAGCTTTGGTAATCCGCGCGCGTCATTCCCGGGTCTTTCCAGCGCTATGCTGCCTAAATAGTGGGCGCATTTATGTCAGTTTCTGAGGGATTATTCCCATAACCTTGTATAATCAGACTTTACGGAAATAAATCCTGAAATCTATGCCATCAGGCGGAGAAAACGCCCGCCCGCGAAGGAAGACAGCCATGAAAAAAGATATCGTTTTACGCCTTCTCATGCTTATCATCATCGTTTCATTAGCCGCGAGCTGTACACAGACAGCCGCGACCCCAACGAAAAATCCGGAGCTGACATCCTCCCCAGAGACCAAATCCGCCCCCACAAACACAGCTACCCCAACGCAAGCTCCAACCCCCACTGAGACAGCACTTCCCACAGCGACGCCGGCGCCAATTCCCTGCACGATTGCGTTTGAATCTGACCGGGATGGCAATCTGGAAATTTACAGCATGGCCCCCGACGGTAGTGCCCTGGTCAATCTGAGCAGCAATACCGGGCAGGATTCAGCCCCGGCCTGGTCGTCTGATGGCAGCCTGATCGCGTTTACCTCCAACCGGGAGAACGGTTCTGGCGGCGGCCAATTCATCTACATCATGGAGGCTGATGGCGGCAACGTCCGTCAAGTGACGTGGGAAGATAACAGCAACTGGCCGGATTGGTCACCTGACGGCACATTCATTACCTATACGCACCGAGGGGACATCTACATTAAAAAAGCAGATGGCAGCGCCGAAGCAATCAATCTGACGAACAGCCCAGAAAATGATCAGGAATCCGTATGGTCACCAGACGGCCGAAAAATCGCCTGGCTTTCCGGAGAGCGGAATGGCAAGGACATTTTTGTCATGGATTCGGACGGAAACAATAAACAAAAACTGACCGAAAACAGCCAGGCTTCCGATGTGCTGTGGACGATAGACGGGGAACTGTTTACCCACTGGAATCACCCGGAAGGCGTCTGTGAAAAATGCGTGATGGGCGCTGATGGTTCCAATATCAGGGACGCTGGCGGAAAGGGTGAACTGCAGCGCTTCACCCCCTTCCGAACCCTGGATGGAGACCGGGTTGAATGCGTGGGCATCGATCTCATTGCGGGAAACGAAGAGATTTATCTCGTCGGCGATATATATCCGGATATTTTCCTGAACCTTACCAATGCCGAAGGCAATGATCGCAATCCCGATTGGCCAGCCAACTGCCTGGCAGGTTTTGAGGGCGCTGGCACTTTTGGGGAAGCCGTCCCGGAGATGGCGCAAAGCGCTTCGCCCGTCAACATGGTCATTGGTTATGCTGGTGATACGCCTGAACAAAAAGAACGCGCGCAGGATATGCAAACCGCCTGTGACGAGCTTGGGATTCAGGTCATTTACGGAGAGATACCCAATTTGGTCGATAAGGGCGTGGACGCTATCATTCAAAACACCGACCAGCACGCGGCCGCCGCGCTGCGCGATGATATCCAGAAAGCCCGCGAAAAGGGAATTCCAGTATTCCTGCTGGATGCCGAGCTAAACGCGGAAGGCACGTACAGCGTCAGTATCGATTATGACCATTGGGCAAAGACCAGCCTGGGCTGGATGCTGGAAAAAATCGGCGGCAAAGGGCAAATCGCCTATTTCGACCTGGATTCATACCATCGTTATTCGGAGGTTATAAACGATTTACTCGCGCGCTACCCATATGTTTCTGTCATTGAATTTCGGGATGGTAATTATGACCCCGATAAGATAAAACCGGAAACCAGCGATTTTGTAAAAATGTATCCCCAACTACGAGCAATCTGGTCCAGTTCCAGCAACTTCCAGTCCATGTGGGGGCTGGAAGAGAACGGCATAGCCTATGAAGAGTGGCCTGTGCTGCTGTGCGAAGCAAATCGGCCCGGCCTGGAAACCTGGCAGAGGATTCAAAGCGTTTATCCCGCATTCGATTGTTTTGCTTCAGTTAATCCGCCCGGGATAGCTTACGCCGCAGTTTATGCCGCCTACTACCTCAAGCTCGGATATACGATCGACCAGTCCGTTTTGGGCGGTGCGTTTGGGCGCACCCTGTTTGTCCCGCTGCCGACGGTAACCAGGGACAATTTTCAGGAGAAACTGAACGAACTGATAAAGAATGAAACGTATTATGTGGATGAACTCATGTCTCCGGCGGAGATCAGAGAAGCCTGGTTCCTGGAGTAAGAGGCCGAGCAACGAGATTTACACGGCGCCTCTGTGGGCGATTAAGGGGCAGCAAGATGTGCGGACAGACGCAATTCGGACTTGACTTTTAAGGTCAAAACCCCTATAATGGGTGTTCCCAATGCGGGGTAGAGCAGTGGCAGCTCGTCGGGCTCATAACCCGGAGGTCAGTGGTTCGAATCCACTCCCCGCTACTAACGAGAACCGTAGTCCCTGGGGCTACGGTTTTTTGATAGGCCTGAGGGTCGATGGTTACGAAAA
>Ga0116186_1003605_pt1 | contig 13074 bp, 11 predicted proteins | sample AD_JPNNA4_MetaG_FD_89806 | JGI IMG/M metagenome (GOLD analysis project Ga0116186, IMG submission 89806) | Active sludge microbial communities of municipal wastewater-treating anaerobic digesters from Japan - AD_JPNNA4_MetaG | ecosystem: Engineered > Bioreactor > Anaerobic > Digestate | place...
GTCGGAATCGATCGTCTTGACGACGGCCGCCAGCCGGGACAGGCGGGCCACGACCATTTTATCGATGACCACGGCGCTGAGGATCATCATCAGCAAGACGGCCCCCACGAATACTCCGGCAAAGAGGGTCCAACTCCGGTTGAATAGGGCGTTAAGAAGGCGGGGCGCATCGAAGGACATCACCAGGGCCGGAGCGCCGCCGGGATCCCGGACCTGCACAAGGCCTGAGATCGTGTCCTCGGAGACGGCCCGAACGGCCGTCGTGAACCTGTTCGTGCCGGCGTCCAGGGCGGCCTTGACGCCGTCGGGCAGGCCGATCTTCATGGTCGGCAGGCGCCTGAGAGGGAGATTCGCGATCCGGCCGAGCTGTTCCATGAACGTGCCGTCGATCTTCCGGGCGACGATCAGAAGCCCGTCGCCGAAGGCGTTCGGCGGGTGTTTCAGGGAAGGGTGGACGACGACGAGATGCGGGATCTTCTCGAAGGCGAGAATCACGCTGAAATCCTCGGCCGGGGACAGGGTTTCCCGCAGCGGCTTGATCATGTCAAGCCGCGCTTGAAAATCGGTTGGGACAGCCCGCTCTCCGCCGGATTTCCGGTCGAACATCCGGGCCTGGAGGACGCGTCCGGACGGATCCGCGCAGGCGATGATGTCGCACTGGTTGATGAGGAAAACCGAAGCGACCTTGTGGGAGTCCAGGCTTCTATTCCGGGCGGGATCGAGGATTTCCGCGGCGTCGGCCCGGAAGGATTCGGACTCGGTGAAGGCGACGAAGCCGTTCTCCTCCTCCTCGAAAAGCGTGATGACGCGTTTGATGTCCGTCCGCACCGTGGATTCCTCTTGGACACGGACCTGTTCTTTCATCACGCGGCGCCCGAAAACTTGAATCAGGGCGATGAAAAGCAGCATCGAGACGCCCAGGACAAAGGCCAGCTTGCTGCGGATGGTCATGAATGCGCGTCTTTCAGTTCCCAGGACGGACGGACCGAACCGCCCCTTTCCGGCCCGGGCCCTCCTTAAATTAAGCTCGAACCGGGCTTCTTGTCAACCGGCGGGCCGGGCCGGGACACTCGGGCCGCCCGTCGTTCCGCGGCCCGAAGAGCTCGGAGGGAGGACGGCCCGCGGGGTATTCCGGCGGTTTTCAGGGGGTTCTTGATGAAATCCCGGATCTCCGGCTCGAAAGGCATCTGTCCACCGAAATCATCGCCCCTTTTCCATGCCCGCCGCACGCCCGGTCGATCTTTCGCCCAAGCCCGGGATGCCCGCCGCAGGCTTCGTTAAACAGCGCCTGCCGGCGCCGGGCCAAGTCCCGGGCGACGAGACCCGCCGGATCGGCGTTCAAGTTCGCCCGGATTTCGCCGATCAGGGCGTCCCACTTGTCCTGGCAGGCTTTCATAGCCTGAGGCGAATAGGATTTCTCGATGCCCTCGAATTCCTTCAGGTCGTCTTCGGTGAAGAATTTCTAGGTCCATTCCCGCTTGTTTTGCCCGCTCGTCCGCGATTTCTCCATGATTCCGATGATCCGGCTCCGGCCGATCCGGCCGCGGCGACGAGGGTCAGCGCCGGTAAACGAAAATCGTGTGTTCTTTCTCCTCGGAATCCAGGACGATCTTGGAGGTGACTTCCTTGTTCTCCCAGCCGGGGATCATGTAATTGTGGGTAACCACGAGGACGCCCGGCCGGAGCTCCTTCTCGAGCTTGGGCCGGAGGAGCTCGTTGGATTCGGGCAGAAGGTACATCGTCACGACCGTGGCCTCGGAGATGTCCACCTTGGTCGCATCGGCCAGTTTGAACCGGACCAGCCGTTCCACGCCGGCGGCTTTCGCGTTGGCCTTGGACTCCCGGATCCGCTCGGGCTCGATGTCGATGCCGACGCCCCGGGCGCCGAAGGTCTTGGCCGCGTGAATGACGATCCGGCCGTCGCCGCAGCCGATGTCGTAGACGATCGAATCCTTGGTCACCTCTCCCAAGAGGCACATTTCCGCCAGGACCTCGGGCGGCGTCGGGACATAGGGCGCCAGGTCGACGGCGTCCTCCCGGCCGTGGGCGCCCACCCAGATGTCCGTGTTTCCCGCGCTATCGTAGCGGAAGGAGTAGGGCTTTCCGGGGAAGAGGGAATACGTCACCTCGGATCCGTACTTCAGGTAGGAAATCACGACGGTTTGAGGCGCCGGATAGCGGTCGATTTCATCCGGCAGGAGCATCCGCTCCACGGCCGGGGCTTCCGAGCCGTAGGCCCGGAGCCTGTAGTGGACGGGCTTCTTGGTGACGTTCCGAATGGTGATTTCGTGGGGCCCGACTCCCAGGAAGGAGGGAATCGATTCTTCCTGAACCGTCCCGACCGCCGGGCCGCCGGCCGAGGGTCGCCCGCCGAAATAAATCAGGAGAGCCGCGGCCAGGCAGAAGACGGCCGCCAGGGCGATCATCAGGCGCTTGTTCATCGCTTCACCTTCCGGCGAGGCTCCGCCCGCCGGGCCTCATTTTGTCCCAAGAGAGGGGGCGGGTCAAGGGGGTGAACTCGTCCAGTAGATTAGTGACACTTAGCTTTATTATGCTCCATTAGCCAGTTTTGGTAAAATTCATAGCAGGAGCTTCGGCGGCGTCTCTACGGTCGGACCAAGCCGGGCTCCCTCCTTCGGCATCAGATCCCCATTCGCTGTGAGTCTTGGGAAGAGACCGTGCCCGGGCACCTGGAAATGGACACGGTGGCCCACTGCGGCTCGAATGCCGCAGGTCTGTTCGCTTGTTCTTTCAATCTGACCGACATCGCCTCCACCTGGGTGGAAACGCAGGCCGCTCTTGGAAAAAGTGAGGTCGGCATCGTCCAAGCCTTCTCCACAATAAGCCGGGACCTGCCGTTCCAGGTCTTGGATATCGACTCTGACAACGGCGGGGAGTTCATCAATCGTAACCTTTATACCTACTGCCATGATCGCGACATTGGATTTACCCGAAGCCGACCCTACAAAAAAGACGATAATGCCCATATCGAGCAGAAAAACTGGACCCCTGTCCGAAAAATCATCGGCTGGGATCGCTACGATACGCCTGAAGCCGTCGCCGCGCTTAACGATCTCTATGCCAATGAGCTCCGGTTGTACATGAACTTATTCCAACCTTCGGTCAAGCTCATCCGAACCGTCCGGAAGGGATCCCGGAAAACACGTCATTATGATCAGCCCCAGACTCCGTTGGACCGGCTGGCCGCCATGCCGAAAGCCGATCCGAAGAAGGTTGAACACTATCTCCGGCTTCGAGAAAGCTTGGATCCCTTCGATCTGATTAAAATCATTCAAAAAAAGCTGGATCGGATCTGGAAACTGCGGTCCTGCGGAGGAAAACCAGTCAAAAAAGCAGCCGTTTCGGAGAAAGAGCTGTCCCCGGCGCTCTCACAGACGCTCGCCGCTCCGCACGTTGTCCCGTACAGTTTATGATCGCCCAACGATCTTCGGATTCGGTAAGGTTTTTATATGGCTTGACAGGCGGAGCGCGGCGCCCCAGCGGGACTCTCAGAGGAGAAAGATGCCGCGGGCCCGGCAATCCTCGACTATCGCCGCGGGCCAGATGCCGGCTTGGACCTCGCCGATGTGGAGCTTTCGCAGGCAATACATGCAAAGCCGCGACTGGCCGATTCCCCCGCCGATCGAGAGCGGCAGCCGTCCGGCGATGAGCTCGCGGTGAAAGAAAAGCTCGCGGCGCGCCGTCTGTCCCGTGATCTCGAGCTGGCGCATGAGGGCCCTCTCGTCCACGCGGATTCCCATGGAAGAGATCTCGAACGCCCTCTCCAGGACGGGATTCCAAACAACGATGTCGCCGTTCAGGCCGGCGCCCATGTCCGTCGGCGTCGTCCAATCGTCGTAATCGGGGGCTCGGCCGTCATGGGGACGGCCGCTCCGCAGCGCCCCCCCGATGCCGAGAATGAACGCGGCTCCGTGCGCGCGGCACAGGGCGTCTTCGCGCTGGCGGGGATCGAGGCCCGGATACCTGTCCTCCAGGTCCTGGGCGTGGACGAAGACGAGGTCGTCGGGCAGGGCGGGGCGGATCTTTGGATAATGGCTGTGGATGAAGTGCTCCGTCCGCCGGATGACCGCGTAGATCTTGCGAACGATGCGCTTCAGGAATCTCAAGTCGCGCTGCACGCGCCCGATGACCCGCTCCCAATCCCACTGGTCGACGTAGAGCGAGTGGAGGGCATCGAGCGTTTCATCGGGGCGGATGGCGTTCATGTCCGTATAGATGCCGTCGCCGGGACGGATTTTCAGATCGCGGAGCGCGAGGCGCTTCCATTTGGCGAGGGACTGGACGACTTCGAGCGTCACGCCTTTGAGGCTCGTCGCCGAGAAGGACACGGGGCGCTCGACGCCGCTCAGGTCGTCGTTGATGCCGGTCCCGGCTTCGACGAAGAACGGCGCGGTGATCCGCCTCAGATGAAGCTCGCGCGCCAGGTGGTTCTGGAAAAAATCCTTGATCATTTTGATGGCCTTCTCCGTCTCTTGAGCGCTCAGCAAGGAACGGTAGCGGGCCCGGCTCGGTCGTTCGGATGGGACCATGGGGGACTCCTTTCTACTCTACGCGGATGGCATCCTGAAGGAAATGGGGGGCGGGACGAGATCTTACGGGGCGGTGGGGACCACCCCGTTCGGGCGGCCGTTATTGACAAAGAAGCGCGGCCCGATCAAAGCCGCCGGCCTGGACTTCTTCGTCGTCATGGCGGTATTATAAATTAATGGCGTTCGATGTCAACGGGAAGCCGTGCCGGGGCCCTCGCCGTCGGCCGTTTCATGGCGGCCCGGCATCAGAGGATACGTGTATCCCCCTTCGACCGCGGCCCCGGCGTTCCGGACGCGCGTGACGAACTGTCCGCAATTGCTGCCGATGAGGTTCTCCTCGAGCTCGCCGATGCTGAGGATGACGTCGTATCCGGCCTTCTTCAGGTCCGTCACGGCCCCGTACGTCTCCCGGCCGGGCGTGACGTGAGAGACGATCCCGTTCAACGCGGCCCGATGGGTCGGATTGACGGGCGTGATTTTGATCAGGAACAGCTGGGGCGAAAAATGCGCCAAGAGCGCGCCGGGATCGACGGGCATGTTCTCGGCCAGGGCGAAATTGAGGGCGATTCTCCGGTCGTCCCCTTCAAGGAACGCGCGCCCGTATTCGGCCATCCTCGCGAAATCCCAGGTCTTGACCGGAACGAGCCGCGTTCTCAAGGGCCCATCCGTCGTGTGGATCGAGAACTGGAGCTGGAATCGCCCCCCGTAGAGCCTCCTCTTGATCGCCAAGAGCCGCTCGAAGAACGCGTCGGCGCTCGCTCGCGGGAGCGACCGTCGAGAGGGAGATCACGAGCCCCGGCGCGTCATAGGCCCGGGGAAGCTCTTTGAGCACGTCGAGAACGCTCGGATTCAAGGCCGGCTCGCCCATCCGGGCGAACTGGATCTTGAACTTCTCAACGGCGACGCGGCCGTCCGGGAAGCGCCTCCTGACCAGATCATCGATCTGGTCGAAGATCTCCCGCGCCGACAGGCGGCCCCCGAAAAATCCGCCGGCGTCGCAAAACCGGCACCCGATCGGGCAGCCGTCGAGCGTGGAAACGATGAGGACCCATTTCTGATGGCGGCGAAGGGGCGGTTGAACGGATTCGACGAATTCAACGAGCCTCCCACGATCCGTTCTGGCGACATAGACGAACGCGACATCCTCCCGACCGGCCCTGGCCACGACCTCCATCGCGCTCACTTCGAGGCGGCCTGGAAGATGTCCATGGCCGCCCTCACGCCGTCGCCCACCCCGATCGCCGTTTGGCGGAATAGGCCGTTCTTGACGTCTCCGATCATGTCGAGTCTCCTGTTCCTGATGAGATCCCGCGCCTTCGTCCGAAGCCCGGCGCTCATGAAATCCAGACAAGGCTTCCGGCCGACGGCCACAACCAGATAATCGGCGGCGACGGTCTGCGTTCCGTCCGCGCGCGCCAGGATGAGCTCGAGCCCCCGGCCGTTCCGGCGGATCGTTCTCAGAGCGGCGTCGGGCCAATAGGACAAGCGGGGATGCTCGGCGGCCCTGTCCCGCAGAAGAGGGAGGCCCTTCGACCGCCGCCCCCCGCCGTAGATGACGACGCTGTTCGCCGCCGACAGGCTGAGGCCGTAATCGAAGGCCGCGTCGCCGCAGCCGACGACGGCGATGCGCCGGCCCCTCGCGCGGCGCAACGGATAGACCTCGGTGAAGATCCGGCGGTCCGTCTCCCCCTCGGATCGAAAACCCCGGAGCGGGCGCGGCGCGGTCCCCGAGGCGATGACGACAATGGGCGAGGTCACGCGGCCGGAATCGGTTTCGACGCGGAAGTCACGACGGGCGTGGTCGAGCTCGAGATCTCAACCCCCTCCCGATGCATGAGGATGACGAGTTTATCTTTGCCCCAGCGGGGGTACTTCTGACGAAGGGCTAGAATCCGCTCCACCACAGCCGGCGGAGTCTGGGGAGCCCGCGCTTTAAAAGGACGGGGACTCCCATCCTCCAGGGTAGTCAGATCATAGGGATCGAACCGTCGTTTCCAACGATAAAACGTTTGAGCCGATATATCGAAATGACGACAGGTCAAACGGGCGTTCTCATGCCTGGCATAATGGTCCATCCATTTCAATCGGGCCGCCGCTGTTGAAGTGATCGTTCCCCTTCGGATCAAGTCTCGAAGGTACTCAGATCCGGGGATCAGGGAGCCATAGGAGGTTGTCGGTTGTAGATACATAGCAACACCTATCATAGATCAAGGTGTCACTAATCATTCTGAAGTAGTTCAGGGGGCGGCGCGCGGTTGACAAAACCGCTCGGCCGCCGTACTATTCAGATTGTAATGATTACAAATTGATGAAAAAGGAGAATCCGATGATCCCGTCCAAAGTCCGCGATCTCATGAACGAACAGGTCAAGAATGAGCTGGAGTCCTTTTACATTTATCTTTCCATGGCCGCCTATTTTCACGAGCAGAACCTCGACGGCATGGCCCATTGGATGCGCGTCCAAGCCCACGAGGAAACGACCCACGCGATGAAATTCTTCGACCACATCATCGACCGGGGCGGCGAGGCGGTCCTTCTCGATCTCAAGCAGCTCAAAAAGACATGGTCCTCCCCCCTGGAAGCCTGGAAGGACGCCTACGCCCACGAGCAGTTCATCACCTCAAAGATCCACGCCATCGTCAAGGTCGTCCGGGCCGAGAACGATTACTCCGCCGAGCCGCTGATGGACTGGTTCGTCAAGGAGCAGATCGAGGAGGAGAAAAACACGGACGGGATCGCCCGCCAGCTGGAACGAGTCGGAGAGAGCAAGGACGGCTTGTACATGCTTGACAAGGAGCTGGCCGCCCGGCCCTGGCCGGCTGGATCGTGCTTCGATCCGGCGTCCTACAACGCCCCGGGCGCCTGATAACGGCCGCCGGCGCGGTTGATTCCTCCGGTTCCTTCGGAATAAGATAACCCCGGTCCGCATTTTGTTTCCGGAGGTCTCCATGCTCCGCGTCGGCCGCCTGTCCCGGCGTTCCTTCCTTAAAACCGCGGCCGCGGCCGCGGCCGGAGCGGTCCTTGTTCCGCGCCGGGTTCTCGGCGGCCCGGGGATTCTTCCGCCCAGCGACGAGCTGACCAAGGCGGTCATCGGCGTCGGGGGGATGGGTCTCGGGCACATGGGTTACGAGGGCGCCCGGCTCCTGGCGGTTTGCGATGTGGACGCCTCCCACCTCCAGACCGCCCTGGACGCGGCCGGGCCCGGCGTCCGCGGCTACCGCGATTTCCGTGAGATCCTGGCCCGGCCGGACATCGACATCGTCCATATCGCCACCCCGCCGCACTGGCACGCCCTGATGTCGATCGCCGCGGTCGAGGCGGGCAAGGATGTCTGGTGCGAAAAGCCCATGACCCGGACGATCGGCGAGGGGATCCGGGTCGTCGACGCCGTCCGTCGGACGGGGCGGATGTTCCGCGTCAATACCTGGTTCCGCTTCCAGGACCGATTCTATGGATTCGGGACGCCGGTCAAGCCGCTCAAGAAAGCGCTCCGCGGGGGACTCCTGGGATGGCCGGTCCGGGCTGTCCTGAACGCGGCCACCGGTTTCGACTGGAAGTTCTACTGGAGAGGGAAGACGTACCTTCCCCCCGCGCCGGTTCCGCCGGAGCTGGATTATGATTTTTGGCTCGGCCCCGCGCCGTTCAAGCCTTACCATCCGCACCGCGTCCACCAGACGTTCCGCGGCTATTGGGATTACGACGGCGGGGGACTGGGCGACATGGGGATGCATTACCTCGACCCGGTCCAGGATCTTCTGGATAAAGACGGAACCAGTCCGGTCGAAATCACGGCCGACGCGCCCCAGCAGCATCCCGATGCCTGCGGCCGGTGGCGCCGGGTCTGCCTGAAATACGCCGACGGATGCGAAATCGTCCTCGACGGCGAAGGCCGGGAGGCGGACGCAGCGTTTCTGCAAGGGCCCGGGGGGCGGATCTTCCGCGGCCTTCATTCCGACATTCCGGATTTCCTGGAAAAGATCGCCGCCCTTCCCGACCCCGATCCCGGGGTGACGGATTTTTCCGAGTCCGTCCGAACCCGGGTCAAGTTCGCCCTGAACGAGGAGAACGGCCACCGCTCCTGCACGCTGGTCAACCTGGCCAAGATCGCCGTCCGGCTGGGGAGGCCGCTGCGCTTCGATCCAGACGGGCAGCGGTTCGTGAATGACGAGGAAGCCGACCGCCTGATCGACGAACCGGCGCGGTCGCCCTGGCACCGGGAAGGATTCGGACGGTGAGAAAGAGATGCCGGGCGCCGGCCGCCGTTTTCCTGATCGCGTTTTTATCCTTGACCGCGGCCGGGCGGGATCCGGCCGGTGATCTCGCCGGCCGTGTTTCGGCTCTTCTTTTAAGATTTCCGGCCGATTCGGCCGCCGAACGCGAGGCCGCGGCCGCCGAGCTGATCCGGATCGGTCCCGGGGCCGTCGCCGACCTCTGCGGCCGCCTGGCCGCCCCTGGAACGGCCGATGACAGCCTGGTCCGGTATGCCCTTGACGCCTTAGCCGTCCGGGCCGGACGTCCGGGGGCCGAGGCCGAGCGGAAAGCGGCCGCCGACGGAATTCTCGCCGCGCTCACGATTCCCCGGGACCAGGAAAACGCGGTTTTCCTGATTTCGCTTCTTCAAAAGATCGGCCGGCTGGAAATCGTCAAGCCGCTCGGCCGGTTCTTGACCCGGCCGGACCTGGCCGAGCCGGCCGTCCGGGCCCTGACGGCGACCGGGCTTCCGGAAGCCGCGGCGGCCTTGGCCGGGGCCTTGGCGACGGCCCGGGACGAGACGGCCGTCGCGATCATCCGGGGCCTGGGCGATTTGCGCGCCCGAGAAGCCGGGCCGGCGCTTCTCCGCCTGGCCGAAGGGAACGACCCGGATCTTCGGATCGCCGCCCTGGATGCCCTGGCCGATATCGGCGACCCGGCCGCCCGGGAGGCGCTCGAACGTGTCCGCGTCGCCGCCCCGCGGGCCGAGCGTTCGGCCGCCGCTTCCCGGCTTCTCCGTTTCGGCCGGCGCCTGGCCGAGGAAGGCCGGCCGGACATGGCCGCCGATATCGCCCGGCCCTTTCTTTCCTCATATGCCTCGCCCGGGGAGGAGCATCTCCGGGCGGCGGCCTTGACCCTGTTTGCGGACGCGGCGGGGGAGAGCGAGGTACGGGACGCCGTCCGGACGGCGTCCCGGTCGCCGGACGCCGCATACCGTCGGCGGGCTCTCGACATCGCGGCCGGGCCGCGGATTCCCTGGTCGGCCGGCGAGTGGATCGGCCTTCTTGAGCGGGCCGAGCCGGACGCCGCGGTCGATGTGATCCGGCTTCTGGCCCGAAAGAACGAGGCGTCGGCCCTGCCCGCGATCCGGGATATCCTCCGCGCGGGCGAAGGCGCGGTCCGCCGGGAAGCCGCCTTGGCCGCCGCCCGCCTGGGCGGAGCGGCCGTTTGGGATGAGATCGTCCCCCTGTTCCTCTCCGGAGATCCGGCCGACGCCGCCGCGGCGAAAAAGGCCGTCCTCCTTTTTCCCTCGGAGAGTCTCGTTCCGGCCGTCGCCGGCTTGATTTTTTCCGCTCCCCCGGCCGGGCGGGTCGCTCTTCTCGAAATCCTCGCCGACCGGAGCGCCGTCTCGACGGCCGGGGCCGTTTTCTGCCTGAGCTGGAACCGGGACGAACGCGTCCGGACGGCCGCCCTGGCGGCCCTTGAGCAGACCGTCACGGCCGAGGACTTGCCGGCTGTCGTCGCCCTTCTTCTTCAAGCCTCCACGCCTTCCGAGACTCTCCTCCTGCAGAACGCGGCCGTCGCCGCGGCCCGGCGGATCCCCGATCCCGAAGCCCGGGCCGGCCGGATCCTTGAATGGCTTGGGAGGATCGTCGGGCCCCGGCGGATCGATCTTCTCCGTCCGCTTTCCCGAATCGGCGGCGCGGCCGCCCTGGAGGCCGTCCGGGAGGAGATCCGAAAGGGGGACCCTCAGGCCCGGGCGGTGGCTGTTTTCACCCTGGCCGCCTGGCCCGATGAAAGCGCCGTTCCGGATTTATTCCGGCTGGCTCGATCCGCGTCGGACAAGAAAACGCGGTATCTCGCCCTCCAAGGACTCGCGCGGTTGATCCCGGGATCTTCGTCGGCCCCGGACGCCCGCTTGGCCGCGCTTTCCGAAGCCTTGGCCGCGGCCGTCGAAGCCGATGAAAAAGCCCTCATCCTGGATGCGATCGCGGCCGCCCGCGTTCCCGAGGGGCTGGGAACGATCCTTCGTTTTCTCGATGATCCGGACCTCCGGAGCAGGGCGGCCCGGGCGGTTTTCCGGTTGGTAATGCCCGCGGCCGGATACGGCGGACTGTCGGGCCTGGCGGCGGCCGCGGCCTTGAAACGAGCCGTTCCTTATATTGACTACGAATTCGACCGCGTCCCGGCCGAGCGCCGAGCCCTGGAGCTTCTTGTCCAGGAGGGCTTTCAGCCGCTGTTCAACGGCAAGGATCTCACCGGCTGGAAGGGCCGGGCGGCCGATCCGCCGGCCTGGACGAAAATGACCCTGGAGGAGATAGCCCGGGCCCAGGCCGAGGCGGACGCGTCGATGCGCGCCCATTGGCGGGTCGTGGACGGCGTCCTGTCGTTCGACGGGCGGGGCGGCAACCTCTGCACGGCCCGGGATTACGGCGACTTCGAGATGTTCGTCGATTGGAGAATCGGCCCCGGCGGCGACAGCGGCCTCTATCTGCGCGGTTCTCCCCAGGTCCAGATCTGGGATCCGGATCAGCGGCCGGAGGGTTCGGGCGGGCTTTACAATAACCGGATCCATCCGCGTTCGCCAGCCGTCCGGGCCGACCGGCCGGCCGGCGAATGGAACACGTTCTTTATTCGAATGACGGGGGAGAGGGTGACGGTCGATCTCAACGGCGTCCGGGTCGTCGATGATGTCGTGATGGAGAATTATTGGGAGCGGGACAAGCCGATTTATCCCGCGGGACAGATCGAGCTCCAGGCCCACGACACGCCGCTTGAATTCAAGAACATCCTGCTGCGGGAGATCCCGGCCGGCCGGACCGGATCCTGACGGGTTCGGGGCGCCGGAGGAAACGGCGGGGAATTGACTAATTCCGCGGCGCGGATATGATAGGATCAAGATGGCGGAAGGAAAGCGCCATCGCTTACGGAGGTATCCATGCCTGATCCCAAATCCCCCCCCGAAAACGGCTTATCGCGCCGCGCCTTTCTTGGAACGGCGGCGACGGCGGCGGCCGGCTTCATGATCGTTCCCCGGAAAGTCCTCGGCGGCCCCGGCCAAAAAGCGCCGAGCGACACCCTGAACATCGGCTGCGTCGCCGTCGGCGGCAAGGGCTTTTCCGATGTCCAGGACGTCAGCTCGGAGAACATCGTCGCCCTCTGCGACGTGGACGATCAGAAGATGGCCGCCTTCCTCACTTCCGACGAGCATCCCTACGACAAGAAGATGAAATACGAGAAGGCCGCCAAGTACCGGGACTGGCGGAAAATGCTCGAGACGGAGAAGAACCTGGACGCGATCACCGTCTCGACGCCCGACCACAATCACGCGGTCATCGCCATGGCCGCCATGAAGATGGGCAAGCATGTCTTCGTCCAGAAGCCGCTGACCCATACGGTCAAGGAGGCCCGGCTGCTTGAGGAGGAGGCGAAAAAACGCAACCTGGTCACCCAGATGGGCAATCAGGGCCACGCCCGGGAAGGCGCCCGCCTGATCTGCGAATGGATTTGGGACGGGGCGATCGGCGATGTGACCGAGGTCCACGTCTGGACCGACCGGCCGATCTGGCCCCAGGGCGTCGAGGCCCCGAAGGAAATCCCGTCCGTCCCGCCCAATCTCGATTGGGACATCTGGCTGGGGCCGGCTCCCTGGCGGCCGTACCACCCGGCCCTGACTCATTTCGTCTGGCGGGGTTGGTTTGATTACGGCACGGGCGCGCTCGGCGACATGGGCGCCCACCTGATCGACATGCCGTACTGGGCTCTCAAGCTCGGCCACCCCCTGACCGTCCAGGCCAGCTCGACCCGGCCGACCAAGGATTCGTACCCGGTCGCCGAAATCGTGACCTACGAGTTCCCGGCCCGCGGCCCCATGCCTCCGGTCAAGATGGTTTGGTATGACGGCGGACTGACGCCGCCGCGGCCGGTGGTTTCGATCCTGGAAAACGGCCGGATGATGGGCGACGAGGACGGCGGCGGCGTGCTCTTCGTCGGCCAAAAAGGCATGATCATGTGCGGCACGTACGGCGACAACCCGCGCATTCTTCCGGAGTCGCTGATGCAGTCGTATCAGCGCCCCGAGAAAACCATCCCCCGGTCCCCCGGGATCGCGGCCGAATGGATCGAGGCGATCAAGAAGGGAACGAAATCGACGACCGACATCCCGACCTATTCCGGCCCGTTGACTGAGGTTATGCTGCTCGGGAACATCGCTATGCGCTTCCGGCAGTCCAAGACCATCCTCCAGTGGGATCCGGTCAAAATGGAATTCCCGAACCTGCCCGAGGCCAATGCGTTTGTCCACAAGGAATACCGGATCGGCTGGTCGCTGTAA
>Ga0116186_1003607_pt1 | contig 13067 bp, 12 predicted proteins | sample AD_JPNNA4_MetaG_FD_89806 | JGI IMG/M metagenome (GOLD analysis project Ga0116186, IMG submission 89806) | Active sludge microbial communities of municipal wastewater-treating anaerobic digesters from Japan - AD_JPNNA4_MetaG | ecosystem: Engineered > Bioreactor > Anaerobic > Digestate | place...
ACCCGTCTGGGTTTCGGCTCCAAAGCGGTGATCACCGGCGACATCACCCAGATCGATCTGCCCCAGGAGAAATCATCGGGCCTGATTGAAGCGGAACAGCTCCTCAACAGATCCAGAGGCATTTCCTTTGTTCATTTTTCCGAACTGGATGTGGTCCGCCATCCCCTGGTCCAGGAAATAATCAGGGCCTACAATCATCTCGACGGTTTGCGGAAAAAGGCCGTCAGGTAGCGCGATCATGACAGTCTGGAAAGAGATCGGCACGAAAATCTTTTCCGAATTACAAAAGCTTTTTGCCCGTAAGGATCTGCTCCCCGCGTTTCTTCACCATCCCACCTCCCAGCGCTGGCTCACCATCGCCATCCTCAGTATGATCCTCACGATAATACTGCTGCCCGGTTTCATCAGCCTGACGCCCCAATACAAACCTGGCGCCATCGCCGACAAGAACATCAAGGCCGATCGTGATTTCCTCGTGGTGGAAAGAGCTGCCACGGAATTGAAAAAGCTGGAGGCGGCCAAGGCGGAGCCGAGCATCTTTGACTTCGATGAAAGGGTGGAAGCGCAAATCCGCGGCAACATCCTGAAAACCTTTCTGGCCATCCAGGACAATTACCGGCCTGCCAAAACGGATGCAGACGTTGATCCGGTCAATCTGCATAAACGCGGCGAAAAGCCGTTAACCGTTTTTCAGCAGTATCTCGGCATCCGACTTTCCGAACAGGATCTGGCCGTTCTCGAAAACCATCGTTTTTCCTCAGAGGTGGCGGAAAGAATCGCCGGGCTGATTGCCGCCGTTTACCATGACCGCCTGATCACCAATGTCGCGTTTTCGCCCCTGGAATTTGAACGGGGGCTGATTGTCAAGAGCGTACAAACTCATGAGGAGCGTCCCCATAAAAATCTCGATGACATCCTCCAGATGCAGGATGCGCAGCGGATTCTCAGAATGAAGGCCCATGCGGTTTTTGGCGGTGCGGACAGCGCCCTGAAAAAGACGGCCCTGAACATTGCCGGAAAGCTTCTTCAGCCCAATCTGACTTTCAATCGCCAGGAAACGGAGCTGCGGCGCCAGGCGGCGGTATCAGCCGTTAAACCGGTGTACTTCGAGGTGCAAAAGAATGAAATGATCATCCGCGAGGGGGAAAAGATCAGCGCTGCGGATCTGGACAAGATCAACGCCCTCTTCCGGGAGCAGCGCCGACAGAAAACCTCCCAGATTTCCGGATTTGCCGGCATGTTTCTCCTTATTTTTTCCCTGGCGGCAGGAATGCTATTCCTTTCCGATCGCGCTCTTGCCGTCGAGGAGGAAAATGGCGGCCAGAATCGGCGCCTGCTGTGCCTGTCCCTGCTCGCTGTCCTGCAAATTCTGTTGATCAAAGCCGTACTGTTTATATCCACCACCGTACACCAGGCGCTGCCGTTCCTTTCCCACGAGGCGATCCTTTATTTTATCCCCTTCGCCGTCGGCACCATGATGACGAGCTATCTGTTCAATCAACGCGTCGCGTTGCTTTTCTCACTCTTCATATCATTCATCATCCCCTTTCTTTTGCCCCGCAGCGGCTCTTACCTATCTCTTTTTGCCTTTCTCGGATTTTTGATCGTGATCTGCCGGGTCGATCACTATCGGCGTCGGTCGGTATTCATCAAAACCGGCCTGTTGCTGGGCATAGGCAACGCCCTCGCCGTTTTAGCCATTTCGCTGGTGTCAGCGCAACCATTCCTTTCTCTCGACACCCTTGGGAAGGTTATGTCCGGATTCTCCGGCGGCCTGCTTAGCGGCATCATCGTGGCGGGCATCAGCCCCATATTGGAAACGCTTTTTGACTTCACCACTGATATAAGGCTTTTGGAGCTTGCCAACCTCAATCACCCGATCTTTCAGAGGATGATCATGGAAACGCCCGGCAGTTATCATCACAGCATCATTGTCGGGTCCATGGTGGAGGCGGCGGCGGAGGCCATCGGCGCCGACCCGATTCTGAGCAAGGTAAGCGCCTACTACCACGATATCGGCAAGATGAAGAAACCACTGTATTTTATCGAGAATCAGGGCAAAGCGGATAACAGACACGATAAGCTCTCCCCGCGCATGAGCGCCCTGATCATCATTTCCCATGTCAAGGACGGGTGTGAACTGGCTGCGCAATACAAACTCGGGAGGAAAATCATCGATATCATCCGACAGCATCACGGCACAGGTTTGGTGAGTTACTTTTACGAAAAGGCCAAACGTGACAAATCACCATCTCTCAGATCACTGCCGGAGAGCCATTTCCGTTCCCCCGGGCCCCGCCCGCAGACACGGGAGGCCGGCCTGGTCCTGCTGGGAGATGTTATCGAAGCCTCATCCCGGACCCTCGTCCAGCCTACCCCGGCGCGAATTCGCAATCTTGTCCGGGACAGGATGGAGAAGGTTTTCCTGGACGGACAATTGGACGACTGCCGTTTGACTTTGAAGGATCTCAATCTGATTGCCGATAGTTTTGAAAGGATTTTGAACGGCGTCTTCCACCATCGGGTTGACTATTATGAAGGGTTCCCGGGTCAGAATAATCGTCAGGTGATCAAAACCATTTATGAATATACTGATAGAAAATCGTCAGAAAAAAATCCCCATCGAGCGCAGACAGATTCGCCATAGCCTGGACAAACTGCTCCGCCATCTGGGAATGGCGTCAGGAGAGGTCAGCCTGCTGTTCACCGATGATCAGGGGATCAGGGACATCAACCGCCGTTATCTGCAGCGTGATTATCCCACCAACGTTATCTCCTTTGCGATGACGGAGGGAATTTACAGTCAGATATCACCGCAGGTATTGGGCGACATCGTCATTTCCGTGGAAACGGCGCACCGGGAGGGGCTGGCCAATGGCCTCACCTTTCGGGAGTATGTGGATTTTTTGATAATTCACGGGCTTCTCCATCTTATCGGTTACGATCACGAAGGCGTGAACAACGAAGAAGCCCGCAAAATGGAACAGAAGGAAGATGAATTGTTCTTCCTGCTGCATAAGACGCCCCTGCAGCGATGACGGATCCGGCTATACGGCCATGGTTTTGGCGATGTGTTTGACCATCTGCCCGAAAACCCCCACGATGATTTCCCTGGCGAGAAAATAATCAGGATGCCGGGAATAAAGTTCCTCGGTGAGCAGTCTGGCCGCCTGTTCGAAATCATTCGTCTGCCGGTATGCCTTCTCGATGTGTTTTCGGAGATCGCGGGTGGCCGCGATGGTCTGGTTTATATAATCGCGCGCCTCGTCACCGACGATATAGCCGTAATGATCCGCTCCGTAGTATTCCACCTCCAGGTCCTTCATTTTCTCCAGACTTTCCTCGTACTGGGTGTAATTTGAATTTCCCGAAGGGAAAATCGCTTCATCTATGGGTATGCCGCCGGCATCGGAAGGAAGCAGCGTTTTCAATGCCGGGATATAGGCTGTTATGGAACAGGAAGAGTGCCCCGGCGTCTCCATGACCTGCACTTCCAGATCGTCCACCTTGAACACCTCCCCATCGCCCACCGTTGCTCCGGTCACATCATCCCGCCATTCGAGATCATAACGTTTCAGGACCTCCTGACATCCCAGTTTTTCCGCCACCATCATGCTAAAGGCGTTCATGGTCTCGATAGCCTTGGGCATGGTGAGGATGTCCCAGGCCCGCTGGGAGGCATAGATCTGCAGGTGGGGATATTTCCGTTTGAAATACGGTACGGTGCCCACATGATCGAAATGGGAGTGAAGAATGAGCAGCGAAGTTATCTTCTCGCTGTCGATCCCGAAATTTTGCATCTGTCCCAGAACATCGTCCAGGATGAAACTGATCCCGGCACTGATGAGCATGGCTTCCTTCCTGCCGGCCAGGAGGTACATCCCCGATTCCTTCCGCCCCAGATACCAGAGATTTTCATTAACTTTGCCCGCCGTTCTGATCCTCATTTCCCTCCCCCTTTCATGAAATGTCCGTCACGACGATATGTGCTTTTGCCTTGAGCTGCGCTACAAGCCGGTTGAAAACCTCGTACTTTTTCTTTTCCCGCAAAAATCCGGAAATCTGGTTTTTGGTATCCTGATCGAGGGGCTGCGTTTTGGCCTGATGATGCTCAAGGACCTGGATGATGTGAAAACCGAATTCCGTTTCCACTATCGGTCCTATTTCATTGACTTTCTGTTTGAATGCCGCGTTTTCGAACGGCTTTACCATCTGCCCCCTGGTGAATGTCCCCAAATCGCCGCCCTGGTTCTTGCTCGGACAGTCCGAATTGGCTTTTGCCAGTTCCGCGAAATCTTTCCCGGAAATCAGTTGCTGACGGAGGCCTTCCGCTTTTTGATGCTGCCCGGTCCGGGTTTTGTCATCCGTCCCGGTCTTGCTGGCAACGAGGATGTGCCGGACATGAACAGCTTCCGGGATCTTGAATTTATCTTTGTTATTCTTGTAGAAAGTCTGGATTTCTTTCTCCGTGGGCGGTGATTTGACTTCTTTCTGAGACTCAATCAATTTGTTGATTCTGATGCCCAGGGAAATTTCTTTCCGGAGCTGCTCCCGGCTTATGCCCCCTTTCTTCATGATATCCTCAAGCGTCGCGCCGGCCGGCATGGCGCCCTTCATATCTTCAATCGCCGCGTTTATTTCCCGGTCGTCGGCCCGGATCTTAAGTCGGTTCAACTCATTGAGGAGAAGGGTGCGCATGATGAAATCATCGACGATCTGCTTGCGTACACTGGCCGTCGCCTGGACCAGTTGTTCCGGCGGCAGCTTGCCCGCCATGGCAGCCATTTTCTTCTTCAATTCTGCGTCGAGCTGGGCACGAGTCATCCTGCTCCCGTCCACTTCCGCGATGACGTCATCCGGTCGGGGTACCTTGGCGGCGGGGGCAGTTGCCGCTGCTGGGTTCACCGCCGGTAGCGCGGACGCCGTTTGCGGCTCCGTTTCTTTGAAGGCCGGTATCTTTTTTGTTTCTTCGGCGCTGTTGCAGCCGGTGAAACCGATGATCAGGAGAAAAATAATGGACAGTAAAATATTTCTTCGCAAATTTATACCTCGGGCCTAAGTTAATTTTTCTTGGAATTGACCGCCGTCCTGTTACGCAGCAAATCTAATTTTTTGGATAAAAGCATATTCGTAATGTCCCGTCAAGGCAGTTAAGGGCATATGGGTCATTGTTGGGATTAACCGCTTGCAATCCCCTTTCTCTCCATGTTACCCCTCAGGCATGAAAGACAGTGGATTAAATCTCGGCACCGGCCCTATTCTGCCGCTCCTCCTGAAAATGAGTTGGCCTTCCATGCTGGCCATGCTTTCCATGGCCATTTACAACCTGATGGACACCCTCTGGTTGGCCAGGCTGAGTCCCCAGACCATTGCCGCTTTCACGATTACCTTTCCCATCCAGATGGTATTTGCCGCCATCGGCGTCGGCATCGGTGTCGGCGCCGGCTCTTATGCCTCCCGGATGTTCGGCGCCGGTGAACTGGACAAGGCAAGAAGGACTGCCGGGCAAGTGATCGTTCTTGCGGTCGGCAGCGGTTTGGGACTCATCGCGGTGACTTACGCCTTTCCCGATGCCATGCTCAGGCTCTTCGGCGGCTCCGGCGAGACCCTGGTGCTGGCCAAGCGCTATCTATTGTTGATCGTTATCAGTTCTCCCGGGCTGCTTTTCATGATGATGGCCAACAATCTTTTCCGTGCGGAAGGACTTCCCAATCTGTCCATGTATGCCATCTTATTCTTCACCTTCCTGGGCGCCATCCTCGATCCGCTGCTTATCTTCGGTTGGGGGGGATTTCCCGCCCTGGGCATCGAAGGCGCCGCCCTGGCCGCCATTATCGGTCAGATATCTTCCGGTCTGCTCTCGCTTTATTTTCTTTTTTACCGGTCAACCAAATACCGGCTGACCTGGCGTGATCTGATCCCGGATTTTGCGATCATCCGCGAAATCCAGCAGACCGGCCTTCCGTCCATCCTGATGAATCTCGTCTTCAGTATGGTAATCATCATTTACAACAACATCCTGTCCCAATATGGTCATATTGCCCTCGCCACCCTGGGAATATGCTTTCGCATTAACGGTCTGGTGATGATGGTTCTCTTCGGCATTGGTCACGGGGTCATGCCAATGGTGGGGTTCAACCTCGGCGCCCGGCTCTTTGACCGCCTCATCAAAACGGTCAGGACGGCGGCATATTGTTCCGGCATCTTCGCCGCCGTCAGCAGTTTACTTATATTTATCGGCGCCGATGTCATCATTGCCGCCTTTACCGATGATCAGGACCTGATCGGCACGGCGGTGCCCGCGCTGAGGATCTTCATCTCCACGTTGCTCCTTGCCGGCCCGAGCATCGTCTGGATAAATCTTTTCATCGGTCTGGGCAAAGGCGTCACCTCCATGATCCTTCTTTTTATCCGCGATGCTCTTTTCCTCATACCGTTGATGTATCTCTTTTCCTCCTGGCTCGGCAGAGATGGAGTCTGGATGGCCCAGCCCGTAGCGACGGCACTGGCCTTCTTCATTATTTTGGGATGGAGCGGCAAGGAATTGGCGGCTATTCAGCTGCGGTCCGGGGATAATAAAAATGCCCCTGCGCCGGGCGAGGACGCAGGGGCAACAAAAGCAAATTGAAAAATTAATTACTATAGGGGCTGAACATTGACGGCCGCCGGACCCTTCTTTCCCTGTTCGATATCAAAACTCACCCGTTGTGATTCAAACAGCGTCTTGAATCCGGAGCCCTGAATTGCACTGAAATGAACGAATACGTCTCCGCCTTCATCATTCTCAATAAAACCCCATCCCTTCTTTTCATTAAACCATTTCACCTTACCTTCAGCCAAAACATGCCCTCCTTTCCTCCTTAAAAAAATAAAAAACCACACCGGATCTGACGATTCATCCGAAGTGGCAATAAATACTTCCCCGCAATCTTCCCAAAACTGACCCGCACCGCCTTATTTTGCCCCTTCCCGGGCATTTCCTTCATGTTTCCCGGGATACAACGTTGCCTTGCTATCATTCCTCATACCGGAAAGCAAGCAGATTATGCCGCCTTTCTGTCAAAATGACAAGCAAAAATATGATCTCCTGTCAACAGGCGAAATTCGGGCGAAAAAACCAGGCAATCTGATCCTGCTTCCGGGCATCGGGGAGCAAAAGCGCATCCCTTGTCTTCGCCGCCGGTTGCAGCATCGCTTACCGTCCGGGGCACTTCCCCCCCGGCCCCGGCGGCTGTCTTTTCCCAACCGGGAACAGCAGCCATCAACATGCGCGTATATGGATGGCGCGGGTCGTTGAACACCTGCTCATTGCTGCCCATTTCCACGATGCGACCGCTATACATCACCGCCACCCGGTCACTCATGAAGCGAATCACCCCCATGTCATGGGAAATGAAAAGATAACTGATATTTCTGGTCTCCTGCAAATCCTTCAACAGATTTAGGATTTGGGCCTGAACCGAGACATCGAGAGCGGATACGGGTTCATCGGCGATGATGATTTCGGGCCTAAGGGCAATCGCCCGGGCAATGCCGATCCGTTGCCGCTGACCGCCGCTGAATTCATGGGGAAAACGGTCTTTCTGCTCCGGCGTCAGCCCTACCGATGCCAGCAGCCGCTCTGTTTCCAGCATCAGGCCGGTACTTTTTCGACGATGGATGATGAACGGTTCGGATATGATTTCCCCCGCCCGTTGGCGGGGATTCAAAGAGGCGTAAGGGTCCTGGAAAATATACTGTGTTTTCTCACGATATTCTTTAAATCCGGGGTAATCGGCAGCGAAGATGTCTTGTCCCTTGTAGCGGATCTTCCCTGCGGTGGGGGTTTCGATGCGGGCGATCATCCTGGCCAGCGTGGTTTTCCCGCAACCGCTCTCGCCTACCACTCCCAGGGTCTCCCCCGGCCGGAGTTCGAAAGTCACCTCGCGAACCGCATGGCAGTAACGTTTATCGCTCCGGAAGACACCGCCGGGCAGCAGGAAGGATTTGCTGACTTTCTCCACGGACAGCAACGGGAGGTTCATGTCAGTGGTATTGCCAACATCGCACATATCTGGGGGGATCATCCCTTTCCAGCCAGGGAGGCTCCTGGCGCCGGCATACCGGCAGCACCTCCCGGCAGCGTTCGTGAAAACGGCAACCGTCGAATAACCGGGCAAGATCGGGTACTGCCCCCGAAATTATCGGCAGGCGGTCCTGCCTTTTGTAAGGACGGTCTATCCGGGGCAAAGATTCCATGAGTCCGATGGTATAAGGATGCAACGGCCGGGAAAATATTGCCGCCCGCGGTGCGTATTCCATGAACTGGCCCGCATACATCATGGCCACCCGGCTGGTGTTGGCGGCGATAACACCCAGATCATGGGTGATAAGAATTACCGAGGTTCCCAGCTCCTGTTTCATCTCATCGATAAGCTTTAGGATCTGTGCCTGAATTGTGACGTCGAGGGCGGTGGTCGGTTCGTCGGCGATCATGAGGCGGGGACGGCAGGCCAGCGCGATGGCAATCATTACCCGCTGTCGCATACCGCCGCTTAACTGATGCGGATAGTTGTTCATTCTCTGTTCTGCCATGGGGATGCCGACCCGACGCAGCATTTCCACTGCTCGCGCTCGTATTTCCCCGCGTGGGCACTGCTGATGTTGAGCGATGGCTTCGCCTACCTGATCGCCGATCTTGAATACCGGGTTCAGCGAAGTCATGGGCTCCTGAAAGATCATGGAAATGACTTTCCCTCTGATTTTGCGCATTTCCTGCTCCGGTAGTGGCACCAAATCGTTGCCGGCGAGGAGAATTCGCCCGCCGGTGTAGCTGCCGGGGGGCACGGGTATCAGTTTCATGATCCCCAGGGACAGGACCGTTTTGCCGCATCCGGATTCTCCCACAATGCCCAGCGTCTCCCCGGCTTCCACCTTGAAGCTCACGTTGTCGACAGCCCTGACGATACCGTTGGGCGTGGTAAACCGGATGGATAGGTCTGCGACTTCCAGCACCGGGGGCATTAGCCCTCCTCAATGAGCTTCGAGCCAGTTCATGAAGAACTGAATGAACAGACGGACGCCGATCCCGGTGGCTCCCTTCGGCTGGTAGGGGCGGTCTTTCGTCAGCCAGGCGGGGCCGGCGATATCGAGATGCACCCAAGGAACGGAACCGGTAAATCTGCTCAAAAAAGCGGCGGCAGTTATCGCACCGCCAAAACGGCCGGCAGAATTCTTGATGTCCGCAATGTCACTCTTGATCATTTCCTGATAGTTTTCCCAGAGAGGCAGCTCCCATACCAGTTCACCGGTCTGTTCGGCGGCCTTCCTGATGATTTCCTTTACCTCGGGATCCGTGCCCACCATGCCGGCTACCTGTTCACCCAGGGCAACCACGCAGGCGCCGGTCAGGGTGGCAATATCCAAAATTGCCGCCGGTTGGTATCTCTGGGCATAATGCAGGGCGTCGGCAAGAATCAGCCTTCCTTCGGCGTCGGTGTTCAACACTTCCACGGTTTGACCGGACATGGTCCGGAGGATGTCTCCCGGCTTGTAGGCCCTACCCCCCGGCAGATTCTCCGTGGCCGGAATCAGTCCCACCAGGTTCAAAGGCAGTTCGAGGTCGGCAGCGGCGCCGATGGCGGCAAGCACGGCGGCGCCACCTGCCATGTCCGTCTTCATCTCATCCATTTTTTCCGCCGGTTTTAGGGAAATGCCGCCGCTATCGAAAGTTATGGCCTTGCCGATCAGTACCAGCGGGCGCATCGATACGGCTGCCCCCCGGTACTCGAGGATGATGAATTTTGGCTCTTCCCTGCTTCCCCGGGCGACTCCCAGCAGGGCGTTCATCCCGAGTCGACGCATTTCCCGGGACCCGATAACTTTTGCCTCAATTCCCCGGCGGCTTTTTGCCAATTTCAAGGCTTCGTCGCCCAGGCGGGACGGTGTCAGTTCGTTGGAGGGCATGGAGACCAAATTCCGGGCCTGATAAACCCCCCGGCAGATCTTTTCCGTGCCGAGCACCGCTTTCCTAACCGCTTTCAGGTGCCGCCGCTCCGGCAGCAGGATGGTCAGGGTCTCCACATCCGGTCCATTATCTTCATTCCGCGTTTTGTATTCCCGGAACCGATAAAGGCCGAGGACTGCTCCCTCCGCAGCTGCGGCGGCGGCATCGGCCCAGTCCATATCCAGATATCCGGCCTCCAAAGCCAGGACCAGCTCCCGGAGCTTATGCTCCCGCGCCGTTTGAGCCACCTTGGCGGCGGCGCCGCGGAGTTTGTCCCGATCAAATTTTTCCTTTTTCCCCAGACCGACGACGATTATTCTTTTGATGTCCCTGTCCGCCGCCGGATAGAGGAGCGCCGTCTCATTGAGTCTTCCGGTAAAATCGTTCAACTGGTGGAGCCTGTTGAGCATGCCGCCTGTTTCGCCGTCCAGGCGAACGCTCATTGCCCCGGGTTGATCGGCATCTTCGAAATGAAACACGGCCACCGCTGCCAGGGCCGTTTTTTTCCCATCGCCGGCCTTGATTCTCAATTTAATCATCGGATACCTCTTCATTGTGCAGGATCATTGCCATGAAAAAAGCGGTTGATTATCTCGAATGAAAATCAACCGCTCACGTTCGGCCCTGCCTATCAATCTTGGCATTCAGGGTTATCGAACTCCAAGAATCCATAACCCGTAGCTGCTATTTGGAGGCGGCAACCGGATTCGAACCGGTGAATAACGGTTTTGCAGACCGCTGCCTTAGCCACTTGGCTATGCCGCCGAATTTACTGGAGCGGGCGAACGGATTTGAACCGTCGACGTCCACCTTGGCAAGGTGGCACTCTACCGCTGAGTTACGCCCGCTCGTAATTTTGATACAGGGGGCTGACTATAACAGATGCCTTCTTTTGTCAATAAAAAAGTTCAAAGAGCCCTATCGTTCGGGCTTAATTCGCGCCGCGGTCTCGATGAGCCAGGCGATGGCCGTCATATAATCCGTCATGCCCGCAATGAAGATGTTGTTGTGGTTGGCCCCGGCAATCCGCAACATTTTCTTCGCTTTTGCGGCACTGGCGGCAAACAGTGCCTCCCCTTCCTTGTAGGCGATAATATGATCATACTGGGCATGGATGATCAGCGTCGGTGTATCTATATTCCTGATCTTGGAAAGGTTTCCTATTCCCTGTTCTTCCGAAATCTTAAGTGCCGCCAAGTCTACGCCCAGCAGTTGCAGCAGCGGCGTGATATAGGCAAAACCGCTTTCGATAATCAGCCCGTCGATCCCGCCGGGATGATTATCGGCGATCTCCAGCGCGGACGCACTGCCCAAAGATCTGCCCATGATGATAATCATTCCGGAGAAAGAGTTCTCATGGAACCATCTCTTCAGATAGTCGAATATCGTCAGGGAATCCGCCATCATATCGCTGACCGTGGGTACGCCTCCGGAACACCCGTACCCCCGGTATTCGCAGACGATTAGATTTATTCCCCGGTCGGTAAAGAAGGGGGCCATCTCCTGGTAATCCGATGCGATTTCGCCGTTGCCGTGAAAAAAAATGATATTGGGGGCATCCTGGGCGCTGATATATGCCTGCGCCTGCACCTCCACCCGTTCGGCCACGGGAATCATCAACGACATGGCGAGGCGGTGATTCAGTGACATCGACCAGTCCGGTCGGGGATAGAACAGGACGCGTAAAATTTCCGGCCGGTCCAGGGCACGATAGTCTCTTTTTCCCTTCATCTGCCGGAATCACTTTCGGTAACGATATGCCGGTAAAATTTCACGAGATAGTCCAGACCGGAATAGATGCTGAGGATCAGCGCCAAAAAAAGGATCGTGGTCCCAACCACATGGGCGTCGGCGCCGAGGAAGGGATAATGAATCATCAATGCGGAAACGGCGAACACCTGGCAGAGGGTTTTCTGTTTTCCCAGCCAGCTGGCCTGGATTATATGGCCGCCGGAAGAGGCAATATTTCTGATCCCGTCGACGGCAAAATCCCTGATGATGATAATCGCGACCACCCAGGCCGGTATTCTCCCGATGGGGATCATGAGGATCATGGCGGTATTGATGACCAGCTTGTCGGCAATGGGATCGAGAAACTTCCCCATGGTGGTCACGATATTGTATCTTCTGGCGACATAGCCGTCCAACATGTCCGTGAAGGATACAGCGATGAACAGCAGGGCGATTGTGAGACTCAGTGTCTGGCCCGGCGACACTAAAAGGAGGAACAAAACCGGAATGAAGGAAATCCGCGCCATCGTGATGGTGTTGGGAAGATTTATGATCTTCTTTTTTTCCGGCGCGATGGGCAGGGCATCGAAATATCTTTGCAGATAATCAATCATAAACGGTTTTCATCATCCGGTCTTGCCACAGTAATGATCAGCTTGTTCATTTTCGTGGAACTTTCTGCCAATCCGCAAGAAATGCCTCTATCCCCCGGTCTGTAAGGGGGTGTTGCGCAAGTTGTTTTATTACCTTGAACGGGATGGTGGCAATATCGGCGCCCATCATGGCCGCTTCCAAAACGTGACCGGGATGTCGGACACTGGCGACGATCACTTCGGTTTCAAATCCGTATTGGTCGAAGATATTGAGGATCTGCTCCACAAGCTTCATGCCGTCATGAGCGATGTCGTCAAGTCGCCCGACGAATGGGCTGACATAGGCGGCGCCTGCCTTCGCGGCCATGAGTGCCTGCAGGGGAGAAAAGACCAGCGTCTGATTCACGGCAATGCCTTCACCGGCGAATATCCTGGTCGCCTTCAGGCCATCTATCGTCATGGGAACCTTGATGACAACCTGTTCTCCCAGCTTGGCAAGTTTCTTCCCCTCTTTGACCATTTCCTTCGCCTCCAGGCTCAGGACCTCCAGGCTTACCGGTCCGCTCACCTCTCTGAGTATTTCCCGCACCACGTCATTGAATGGTCTCTTCTCTCTGGCGATCAAGCTGGGATTGGTAGTCACTCCGTCTACCATGCCGAAGCTTGCCGCTTCCCTTATTTCCTCAATATTGGCGGTATCGATAAAAAATTTCATGGCTTCTCCTGTGCTTCCTGCCGCGCGGTTTCCGTCCGGTAGC
>Ga0116186_1003621_pt1 | contig 13046 bp, 11 predicted proteins | sample AD_JPNNA4_MetaG_FD_89806 | JGI IMG/M metagenome (GOLD analysis project Ga0116186, IMG submission 89806) | Active sludge microbial communities of municipal wastewater-treating anaerobic digesters from Japan - AD_JPNNA4_MetaG | ecosystem: Engineered > Bioreactor > Anaerobic > Digestate | place...
ACGCCGTGTCGGTGATCATGACCGCACGATAGCCCATCTTCCAGAAGGACCCGTGGTCCGAAAAGCTGATGCCGGGAACCACCGCCGGTGCGGCCAGGGATTCCACCGGCAGGGACGACGCCCGCCGGAGCGCGCCCGCAACCGACTGGACCAGCACCCGGGAAGGCACATTGCCCACCACCCCGATGAAATTGCCGCGGTTCGAGTACACCTGCCCCATGCCGGGGAGCGGGAAGGCCTGGCTGCCTTCCGCGTCGGTGTAGTACCCGACCATCTCCAGGGCAATCATCCCGTGGATGGTCTCACCGCGCTCGCGTGCCTGCGACGCATAAACCGTGCTTCCCATGCGGGACGTGTTGAACGCGGGGGGTTCTTCGAGGGTGAAGAAGATGAGCTTGATCGTCCGCTCGGGGCGGAAATCCCTGAGGGCGCGGCACAGCTCGAGGAGCACCGCGACGGCGCTCGCGTTGTCGTCCGCCCCCGGGGTCCCCTCGACCGTGTCGTAGTGAGCACCGATGATGACGGTCTCGTCGTGACGCTCCACGCCGTCGATCGTCACGATGAGGTTGTGATAGGGCCTTCCCTCGTACTCGACGGTCTGCAGGCCCACAGGGATTCCCTGGTCCCGCAGAACAGCCAGGATGTATTCCTTTGCCCGGTGAAGCCGATCCTCTTCCAGGACGCTGCGGGAGCCGATGGTCGCGCTGAGATGGTGCACGTGGTCGTACAGCCGCTTCTCCGACCCGCCGGGGATACCTCGGGAGTCGACGGGCCTGACGGTGTCGGCCATGCGGATCCGGATCACGGGGTAGACCAGGAGCCCGGCAATGACGGCAAGCACGGTGAACAGGGCGTAGATCATCTTTCGTCCCATGGCTGCCCTTCCGGATGGAGTCAGCCTCGACATTCTTGCACAGGCGGAACGCGTTTTCAAGGACGCGCATCCCCGGGAAGGGTCCCGGGTGGGGGAAATGCCGCGGTCGGAAATAATCCGTTTCCGCCGGCCGATCGATTTGGTATAATGCCGCCCATCGGCCGACGGGACCGATAATCTCTTCCCAAAGGAGCGACCCGATGAAACGTGAGGAGCGCCTGAATGCCCTCGAGGTAGCGCTGACGAACGAGCAGCGGGAGAGGGAATTCTACCTCAAGAGCGCGGAGCGATGCCGGAATCCCCTCGGCAAGGCCATGTTCAAACAGATCGCCGACGACGAGTTGGAGCACTACGAACGGCTCAAGGAGATCCAGGCCCGCTGGAAGAAGGAACAGAAGTGGCCGGAGTCGCTGCCCGTGAAGGTCAAGGGGACCCTCGTGCGGGACATCCTCAAAGATTTTCTCCTGAAGGCGCAATCGGCGGCCCCCGGCGACAACGACGACCTGAAGGCCGTGCGGACGGCCCTGGATTTCGAGGCCCGGGGCGAGAAATTCTACGCCGAGCTGCGCGATGCATCGGCGGACGCGAAGGAAAAGGCGTTCTTCGATCTGCTCTCGAAGATGGAGCGCCAGCACTACCTGTCGCTCAGGGACACGGAGGACTACTTTTCCGACCCCGAAGGGTGGTTCCGGAAGAAGGAACACCACGGCATCGACGGGGCATGATGCCCCACGGACCCGGGAAGGAGAACGAGATGGCAGCAGCATCGCTGGCGGTGGGAAAGAGCGTCAGGGATTTCACGCTCAAGGATCAGAACGGTCAGGATTTCACGCTTTCCTCATTCAAGGGGAAGAAGGTGCTTCTCTCCTTTCACCCCTTGGCCTGGACCTCCATCTGCGCAAAGCAGATGCAGGCCCTCGAGAAAAACACGAAGGTCTTTGACAAAGCGGGGGCCGTCGCCGTCGGCTTGAGCGTCGACAGCGTTCCGAGCAAGTCGGCCTGGGCGAAATCCCTGAAGATCAAGAACACGAGGCTCCTGGCCGACTTCTGGCCCCACGGGAAGGTCGCGGCCTCCCTGGGGCTGTTCCGCAAGGAGGGCTTCTCGGAGCGCGCCAACGTCCTTCTGGACGAAAAGGGGAAGGTCGCCTGGATCAAGGTCTACCCGATCAAGGAGCTCCCGAACATCCGGGAAGTGCTGACGGCCGTCAAGAAATGATCCCTCTGAAGACAGGTATCGCGGAACGGTTTTGCAAGGCTCGTTTAAAGCGCCTTTGTCGCAACCTGCGGTTGCTCCCCGGCAAGGAAGTCTAGGACATGATCGTGCCTCCTTGCGGGATGCACCCCCGGTGTCGTGAACGGTTCTTGGCGAAACGGAACGGCCGCGAAGCCACATGTCTGAGCCCAAAGGGCGAGTTTGTGGCGTAGCAGTGGAGGGAGCTTAGAACCGTCGCAAAGCGCTTTTGAGCCGGCAAAATTGTTCCGTGTATCCTGTCCGATCGCCAGCTATCTCCAGCTGCGTTCGTCCACGATCGCCTTGTACCCCTCGGCCAGGGTCCCCGGCGGGACCTCCTCGATTCGATCGATCCGGACCGTGCAGATCTCGGCAAACTGTTTCTCGAACGGGGCAAGGGTCTCCTTGCCCCGTCCTCTTTCCTTCGGCTCGACGCGGACCGTCAGAAAATCCCGGTTCCCCTCCCGGGTCACGACGGCCTGGAACTTCCAGCCCGGGAACCCCTCGGCGAGCTTCCTGAGCTGGCTGGGCGCCACGAACAGGCCCCTCACCTTTACGGCTTCCCCCACCCTGCCCGCGATGCCTGCAAGGCGCAGGGAGCTTCTTCCGCAGGGGCAGCGGCCCGGGATCAGCCTCGAGAGGTCCCCCGTCCCGAAGCGAAAGAGGAAGAAGATGTCGTTGGGGCGCGTGACCACCACCTCGCCCAGTTCCCCGGGCTCGACCTCCAGGCCCGTTTCGGGGTCCACGATCTCGACGATGACCTCCTCGCAGAGGTGCCAACCCGTCTTCTCCCGGCACTCGTAGGCCACATCGCCCACCTCGGTCGCGCCGTACATCTGGTAGGTGTCGATCCCGTACGTTTCCTCGAATTCCGCCCTGAGCGAGGGGTGGAGCGGCTCGGCGGCAAAAGCGGCCTTGCGCAGCCTGAAGTCCCTCCGGAAGTCGTGGCCCGCCTCCTCCGCTTTCCCGATGACGGCCCTGAGAAAGCTCGGGGTGCCGGTGTACCCGGTCACCCCGAGGTCCCGGATGAGCTGGACCTGGACGGCGGCGCTCGATGCGCCGGAGGGGACGACCGTGGCCCCCACGCGCCGCAGCCCGCTGTGAAAGGTGAGGCCGGCCGCGACGAGGTGGTAGGAAAACGCATTGAGGACAACGTCCCCGGGGCCGAAGCCGGCGGCATGGTAGGCCCTCGCCCATATCGGGTCCGACTCCGACAGGTGGGGCTCGTAGACCGGCCCCGGCGAGGTGAAGATCCGGTCGACCGCGGCGTCCGGGTTGCCCAGCCCCGCGTAGGGAGGGTCCTCGAGCTGCATCTGGACGATCCTCTCCCGGGAGATGACGGGGAGTTTCCTGAGCAGATCGAAGGCGGTTCCCTTCGTCGGCTTGATGCCGAGCGATTCGATCCGTACCCGGATGAGCGGGGATTTCCGGGCGGCCAAGCGCATCATGGCCGCCAGCGCCTTCGCCTGCTCCTCCCGGCGCCGTTCCGGCTCCCGGGTTTCCTTCCCGTCGAAATATCTGCCTCTCCGTTTCACGTCCGATGCCCCCTCTTCTTCGCGGATCCTGTCGTTCCCTGCGCCCTGTCTCTCAGAGCCAGCGCTTGCGCCGCTTGTAGGCCTTCACGTCCCGGTATGACTTCGCCGTGCCGGCCGCTCCCATACCCAGGTAGAACTCCTTCACGTCCGGGTTTTCCCGGAGATCCTCGGCGCGTCCCTCCATGACGATCTTTCCGTTCTCCATGACATACCCGTAGGTCGCGATCTGGAGGGCCATGTTCGCGTTCTGCTCGACCAGGATGATCGTGGTGCCGTCCTCGCGGTTGATGCGCCCGATGATCTCAAAGATCTCCGTCACGATCAGAGGCGCAAGCCCGAGCGACGGCTCGTCGAGCAGCAGGAGTTTCGGGTGCGCCATGAGCGCCCGGCCGATGACGAGCATCTGCATCTCGCCCCCGCTGCAGTAGCCGGCCAGCGTCTTGCGCCGCTGCACGAGGGCCGGGAAGTAGTGGTAGACCCTGTCGAGGTCCTGCCGGTAGGGCTTTCCCCACCGCGTGGCCGTGCCGACGCGGAGGTTCTCCTCGATGGTGAGGTACTTGAACGGCTGCCTCCCTTCGAGGACCTGGATGATCCCCGCACGGGTGATCGTCTCCGGGGAGTGGTTGTGGATGGGCATCCCGTCAAAGAGGATGCTCCCCTCGGTGACCTCGCCGTTCTCAGGCTTCAGCAGGCCCGAGACGGCCTTGAGCGTCGTCGTCTTTCCTGCGCCGTTGCTGCCCAGCAGCGAGACGATCTGCCCGCGCGCCACGGAGAGCGAGACCCCCTTGAGAACCTGGATCACGTCGGAGTAGACGACACTGATGTTGTTGATGACGAGCAGCTTGTCCTCACTCATCTTTCCTTCTCCCGCATCACTCCGGGCTCCCGCGCCCTGACCCCTTGGCCCTAGTAGGAGAACGGCCACAGCTTGAAACTCGACTTGATGATTCTCCAGAGCTCTGCGAGCCCCCGCGGCTCGAAGAGGATGAACAGCACGATGGCCAGGCCGAAGACGAACTCCCGCAGCGGCGCCAGCGTCAGTTCGATGCCCGCCACCCCGCCCATGTTCATCACCGTGTCCGTGACCCAGCGCAGGCCCTCGTTGAGCAGCGTGATGAACACGGTGCCGAAGATCGCCCCCGAAATGCTCCCGAGACCGCCGATGATCACCATCGCGATGTATTCCACCGAAAGGCCCAGGTTGAAGGGCTCGACGGAAATGCTGATCATGTAGTACGCCCAGAGGGCGCCAGCCACGCCGGCGTAAAAGGAGCTCACGGCAAAGGACAGCAGCTTGTACGGGAAGATCGGGATCCCCATGCCCTCCGCCGCCCGGTCGTTGTCCCGGATGGCGACGAAGGCCCGCCCGTAGCGGGTCCGCATGAGATTCACGGCCCCGAAGACCATCACGACCGCCACGGTGTAGATCACGTAGAAAAAGCGCACGTCCCCGACGACGGGAACCCCGAAGAGCGAGGGGGCGGGAAGCGTCATCCCCATGGTTCCGCCGGTCACGCTTTCCCAGTGAATGAGGACGTACTCGATGATGAACTGCCCCGCCAGGGTCGCGATCGTCAGGTAGAGCCCCTTGAGCCGGCCGGAGGGAATCCCGAAGACCATGCCGACGACCGCTGTCACGAGGCCCGCGATCGGGATCACGGCCAGAAAGGGAACCCCGTACGTGACGGCAAGGATGCCCGCCGCATACGCCCCCACCCCGAAAAAGGCCCCGTGCCCCAGGGAGATGAGCCCCGTGTATCCCACGAGAATGTTGAGCCCGAGGGCCGCGATGGCCGCGATCCCGATGCAGTTCACCACGTAGAGCAGGTAGGGCGTGGCGATCCAGGGCAGCAGGACGAACAGCGCCGCGAGTCCCACGGCGGCCCACAGCCTGCCGAAATCGGTCTCGAAGACGGCCAGCTCCTCCCGGTAGTGGGTCCGGTAATTCCCGCAGGGGCGGAAGCGAAGGGGTCTTGGGCGCATCGTTTCTCCCCGTTACACGCGTTCGATTTCGACCAGCCCGAAGAGGCCGTAGGGTTTCACGAGCAGGATGAACACCAGCACCACGTAGGGCACGATGTCCCGCAGCGAGGGCGAAATATACCCCCCGGTGAAGGTCTCGAGCAGGCCGATGATGAGCCCGCCGATGATGGCCCCGCCGATGGAATCGAGCCCACCGAGGATGACCACGGGGAAGACCTTCAGACCGATCGAGGAGAGCTCGTGGACGTTGATGCCGTTGATGATCCCCAGCACGATCCCGCTGATTCCCGCGACCAGGGCCGCGATGGCCCACGACAGGGCGAAGACGCGCCGCACGTGCACCCCGAGCGAGAGGGCCGCCGGCTGGTTGTCCGCCACGGAGCGCATGTAAATGCCCTGGGAGGAGAACTTGAAGAACAGGCCGAACATCAGCAGGAAAAGGCTGCCGATGACGATGGCCGCCACGTAGACGGGAGGCACTTGGATGATGCCCCAGTCGATCCCGAGCCCCTCGGGGAGAAACTCGGGGTAGGTGTAGAGGTTTCCGCCCCACACCAGCAGCATCCCGCCCTTGAACATGGCGGCAAGCCCCACGGTGAGCATGATGACCTGGATCAGGGGCTCGCCGATCAGGGGCCGCAGGAAGATCCGCTCGATGACGAACCCCAAAACGAACGCCCCGGCGAGCGTCACAACAAAGGCCAGCGCAACGGGCAGCTGCGCCCAGGTCACGAGGGCGAGGAACAGAAACGCGCCGAACGCCAGGATCTCGCCGTGGGCGAAGTTGAGCACGCTCGAGGACTTGAAGATCATGACGAACCCCATGGCCGACAGCCCGTAGAGAAAGCCGATGCTCACGCCGTTGATCAGAAGCTGCAGAAAGAAATCCATCCCTGTCTCCTTAGCCGTATCCTTATGAGACGTCGAGTATCTTGACCGTCGTCTCGATCTTCCCCACCTGCCCGTCGCGATACCGGACCTGGCTCTTGACCTCCAGCGACGGGACGTTCTTGTACATGGCCTCGATGAGGTTCACGTAGAGTCCGTAGACGAATCGCCGCCGGACCTTCCCGGTCCGCGTCAGCTCCTCGTCGTCGGCGTCGAGCATCTTGTAGAGCAGCAGGAACTTGCGGATCCTCATGTAATCGGGGAGCCTCTCGTTGACCGCCCGTACCTCTCCGAGGATCAGTTCCTCGACCTGCGGCTGCTGGGAGAGGTCCGTGTACGTCGTGTAGGGGATCATCCGCTCCTCCGCCCAGTTGCCCACATTGCCCATGTCGATGTTGATGAAGGCCGAGATGTAGGGCCGCCCCTCGCCGAAGATCACCGCTTCCTTGATGTAGGGGCTGAACTTGAGACGCGTCTCGATGAAATCGGGCGAGAAGGCGGCGCCGGACTTGTTGCGGATGATCTCCTCCTTGCGGCCGATGATGACGAGGTGGCCGTCGCCGTCGAAATATCCCGCATCGCCCGTCCGCAGCCACCCGTCGCGGAAGGCCTCCTCGGTCGCCTTGTAATCCTTGTAATAGCCGGTGAAGTTGGAGAGGCTCTTGACGAGCACCTCCTGGTCCTCGGCGATCTTCACGTCCGTCCCCGGCAGGGCCTTGCCCACCGTCTCGGGCTTCACCTCGCCGTCGGGCTGCACCTGGAAAATGCCGCCCGCCTCGGTCAGACCGTAGCACTGCTTGAGGTTGAGGCCGCAGGCACGGAAAAAGCGGATCACCTCGGGACTGATGGGGTGGCCCCCGGTGTAGGCGGACGTGATGCCGAGGCACCCCACGCGGTCCAGGAGAGGCCGGAACACCAGCGCAGAGGCGATGCGGCGCATGGCCCGCAACGCGGCCGTCGGGGTTTCCTTCGCCGCCTCCGCGTCCACGGCCTTGTGGCCGACCCGCTCGGCCGCCTCGAAGAGCTTGCGCTTCACGAAGCCGGCGTCGGCCATCTTCACGCGGATCTTCGACGCCAGGTCCTCCCAGAACCGCGATGACGAGACGATGACGTCGGGCCCGATCTCCCGGAAGTCGGCCTCGATCGTCTCGGCCGTCTCGGGAAAATTCATCGTCAGTCCTCCCATGAGCGTGATGCCCACGCCCCAGATCTGGTCGACGATCCAGGCGGGCGGTGTGATGGAGAGCCAGTTCGACCCGATGCCGATGGGAGTCGCCTCGATCCACTTGCGCGCCATGGCGGTGAAGTTCCGGTGCGAGAGCATCGCCAGCTTCGGCAGGCCCGTCGTCCCCGAGGTCTGGATCATGACGGCCACGTCCTCCGGCCGCCCGCGCCAGAGCTCGGACGGGAAGAGCTGGGGCTTCTCCCGCTCGAGGGCGTCTCCCCGCTCGAGCAGCTCGCGGAAACTCACGAGCCAGGGGTTGCCGCGATAGGTTCGCATCCCCGTGGGGTCCACGTAGACGACGGTCTTCACGAATTCGAGCCTTGGGCGGGTCTCGAGGAGTTTGTCGACCTGCTCCTGGTCCTGGACGACCACCACGGCCGGCTGGAACCGCTTGAGCGCCTCGGCCAGCTCGTCGGCGATCGACGAGGTGAACAGGTTCACCGTGACGCAGCCCACGGCCTGCGCCGCCAGCTCGCTGAAGAGCCACTCGGGGTGGTTGTTCATCACGATGGCCACGCTGTCCCGCCGCCGCACGCCGAGCCCGAGAAGCCCCAGTGCCGTCCGTCGCACGCAGCGGAAGTACTCCTCCCAGTTCACCGTCTGCCAGATCCCGTAGGCCTTCTCGCGGATCGCGATGTGACCCGGCCCCAGGCGCTTGGCCTGCTCGCTGAGGATCTGCGGCAGCGTGTACTTCCCGTAGACGTCGAGCGTGGCCGCGTCGATCTTCGCCGCGCCGATGCCTCCGTCGCGCCGCCCGGCGTCCGAGACGTTCATCGGGCACCTCCCGCCCGGGCTGCTTCGACGCCGGCCCCCCCGCGGTCCCCGAGATAGGCCCGGATGACCTCGGGGTTGCCCTGGATCTCCTCCGGGGTCCCCTCGGCGAGCTTTTCGCCGAAGTTGAGCACCATAATCCTCTTCGAGATGCTCATGACGATCGACATGTCGTGCTCCACGAGGATCATGGTCTGCCCCCAGGATTCGTTCAGCTCCAGGAGGAAACGGACCATGTCCTCCTTCTCCTCCAGGTTCATGCCCGCAAAGGGCTCATCCAGGACCAGCAGTTTCGGCTCGAGCGCGAGCGCACGCCCCAGTTCCACGCGCTTGCGCATCCCGTAGGGCAGCGAACCCACGAGCTTCTTGCGGATCGCCTGGATCTCGAGAAAGTCGATGATCTCCTCGATGATCCGCCGCTGCCGGATCTCCTCGTTGCGGGCCTTCGGGGAGAAGAGCGCGGCAGCAGGCAGGCCGTAGCGGCAGTGCAGGTGGCGGGCCAGCAGGAGGTTTGCGAGCACCGTCATCCCCGGGAAGAGCTCGATGTTCTGGAAGGTCCTCCCGATGCCGTGCTGGATGTGCCGGTGCGTGTGGAGATTCGTGATGTCCCGGCCGTTGAAGAGGATCCGGCCTTCCTGGGCCTTGTAGTACCCCGTGATGCAGTTCAGCAGGCTCGTTTTCCCGGCTCCGTTGGGGCCGATGACGGAGACGAGCTCGCCCGTCGAAACCTTCAGGTCCACGCTGTGGACGGCCGTGATGCCCCCGAACCGCAATGTCAGGCGCTCGACGGCGAGTTCCGCCTTCCGCTCCTCCGGCGGCCTCGCGGCGAAGATGGAGGGTTCCCCCCGGTAGGCCTTCATCATTTCTCCCCTACTTGAGGTGCCTGATCTTCTCCCTGCCCGGCGTGTAGAAGTCGGTCAGGGGCTTGAAGGAGCCGTCCTCCCGCACCTGGACGATTCGTCCCCGGAAGGACCCCTCGTGATTGGCCTTCGTGTAGGTCACGGGGGGGACGATGCCGCCGAAATCCTCGTTCGTGAAGGACTCCATGGCCCTGTTGATCGTCTCGCGGTCCGCCTTCCCGTACTTCTCATGGGCCCGCAGGGCGGCGCGTTCCACGATCATGCCCACGACGACCCCTTCCCAGTATGCGGCATCGAAGCGGGTGACCGTCCTGTAGCGCTTCCAGAGTTCCTTGAGGGTGGCGATGCCGGCGCCCTTGTCGCCCGGGAGGCCCCCGGGAAACTGCATCTTCAGCCGGTCGCGGATGAGACCCTTTCCCAACTTGAAGAAGTCGGGGTCCGTCGAAGTCCAGGTCCCGAAGAACTGCGGGTTGTACTGGATGCGGTCGGCGCTCTTGAACGCCGTCACGATGGTGGCCGGAAGCATCTGCATGAAGACGTACTCGGCGCCGTTCTTCTTGAGGCGCAGAAGCTCCGTCGTCAGGTCCACCGTCTTGGGCGGGAACGCCTCGATCGACACGATGTTGATCCCGAGGGCCTTTGCGTACTCCTGGCTCGGCTTGTGGATGGAGAGCCCATAGGCGTTGTTGTAGGTGAGCAGCCCGACCCTGGGGGGCTCCTTTCCCTTGTGGACGGACTTGATGTACTCGAGGACGGCCGCGCAGTCGAGACGGTAGCTGCCGAAGGGCAGGTACATGTACTCCACGGGCTTTTCCAGCAGCTCCCAGCTCGTGGAGTAGTTGATCGTCGGGATCTTGTATCCCTGGACGAGCGGCTTGGCCGCAAGCCCCTCGCCCGCACCCCAGGTGAGGATCATGTCGACCCTGTCCTGGATGGCGAACTTCTTGACCGCCGCCACGGCCTCGGGCACCTTGTAGCCCGTGTCGACGAGGATCAGCTCAACGGGCCGCCCGCCGACGCCGCCCTTGACCTCGTTGACGTAGCGCAGGTAGTCCTGCGTGCCCTTCGCGTGGTACTGGCCCCAGGTGGACGCCGGACCGGTGAGGTTGATGGCCGCGCCCACCTTGATCGGTGCCGCCGCCCAGGACGAAACGGGCAGCACCAGGAGCATCGCCGCCAGGATCCCCTCCAGGACTGTCGAGATCGAACCCTTCATCGTGCTTTCCTCCCCTGCACAGAAAAAAGGCCGTGATGGTCACGGCCCGGTTCATAAAAAAGGCCGTGGGCAGCTTTGGTCTGCCCACGGCCCGATGGTTCATCTGCGGTCAGGCGCTATGGGCAGACCTCCCGAAAGAAGCCGAAAAAGCGATAAAAAGCGAAAGCGCTGCCCGTGTCGAAGTGCCTGTTCATCGATTGCCTCTTGATGGACGTTTCTACCCGATCGCAACAGGGCCTGTCAACACTTTTTTTGCGATTCGTCTCGCGTAGCTTTGCAAACGGGGTTTCAGGCCCGGTTCTTGCTCCCATGGATTGTCTGAACGAGCGATCTGTGGTAGACATAGCCGCCGTCCCTTTGGAGTCGATCATGAACCGTTCCATCTTCAGGGAGTATGATGTCAGGGGGCTGGTCGACGAAGACCTCCAGCCCGGCGTCGTGTACAATCTCGGCCGCGCCATCGGAACCTACGCCGCACAACGCGGGGCGAAGGCGATGACTCTCGGCCGGGACTGCAGGCTCAGCTCCCCCGCCCTCTCCGGCGCCATCCAGGCAGGACTCCTGGCCTCCGGCATCGACGTCATCGACATCGGCACCTGCGCCACGCCGATCCTGTACTTTTCCGTCCGCCACCTGGAAACGGGGGGCGGTGTCATGGTCACGGGCAGCCACAACCCGCCCGAGTTCAACGGGTTCAAGATCTGCGTGGGCCCCGACACCATCTACGGGGGCGAGATCCAGGCGCTGCGGGAAATCATCGAGAGGGGCTCGTACCGGTCGGGCAGCGGAAAAGCCTCGAGCCAGGACATCACGGAAGCCTACCTCGGCTACATCCACGGCAACGTGCAGGTGCGCCCCGGCCTCCGCGTCGTCCTCGACGCAGGTAACGGTGTGGGCGGGGCGTTCGCCGTGCCCCTCTTCGAGCGCTTCGGCTGCGAGCTGACCTGTCTCTATGCCGACATGGACGGCCGCTTCCCCCATCACCACCCGGACCCGACGGTGCCCGAGAACCTGCGTGAGCTCATCGTGCAGGTGCGGCAGCGAAAGGCCGACGTGGGGATCGCCTTCGACGGCGACGCCGACCGGATCGGCGTGGTCACCGACCGGGGGGACATCCTCTGGGGGGACGAGCTGTTGCTGCTCTTCGCCCGCTTCATCCTGAAAGAACGCCCCGGGTCCGCCGTCATCGGCGAGGTGAAATGCTCCCAGCGCCTCTACGACGACATCGCCGCCCACGGCGGCCGGCCCATCATGTGGAAGGCGGGCCACTCGCTGATCAAGGGCAAGATGAAGGAGGAAAAGGCCGTACTCGCCGGCGAGATGAGCGGCCATCTCTTTTTCGCCGACCGCTATTTCGGATACGACGACGCGATCTACGCCGCGGCGCGCCTGCTCGAGATCCTCTCCCGTACGGGGCAGAAGCTCAGCGACCTCCTCTCCGACGTCCCGAAAACGGTCACGACGCCGGAGATCCGGATCGAGTGCCCCGACGAGATCAAGTTCGACGTCGTGCGGGACGTGACGGAGGTGTTCCGGAAGGACCACCGGATCATCGACACCGACGGGGTCCGGGTCCTCTTTGCCGACGGCTGGGGTCTCATCCGGGCCTCGAACACGCAGCCCGTTCTGGTCCTGCGCTTCGAAGCCTCCACGGCGGCAACGCTCGATCAGATCCGCGCCGCTACGGAAAGAGAACTGCAACGCGTGTTGGCCCGTCGCCGCGCGTGACCCTGAGGCATCACGGATGGACTGGAGAATCAAGCGATGAACAGGCTGTCCCGAGGGCGCATCACGATCCTCCTTGCCGCCTTTCTGCTCGCAGCCGCGCTGCCGCTGTGCCGGGGGTTCGCGTGGGCCCAAGAACCGAAATCCCCGCCCCTGAAGAGGATCCTCGTCGGCCAGACGCCCCTGTGGGTCGAGGTGGCCGACACGCTGGAGAAGCGAGAGCGCGGCCTCATGTTCCGCCGCTCGCTGCCCGAGAACGAGGGGATGCTCTTCGTCTTCCAGGAGCCCATCGAGTTGAGCTTCTGGATGCGCAACACCCTCATCCCGCTCGACATCGCCTTCGTCGGGCCCGACGGCGTCATCCTGAACATTCACCAGGCCCGCCCGCTGGACGAAAGCGTCCTGTACCGTTCGGCGGGCGCCGCCAAGTACGTCATCGAAACCAACCGGGGCTGGTTCGCCCGGCACGGCATCGGGCCCGGGGACAAGGTCATCCTCGGCCGGTGAGGCGCACCGCCGTCCCGCACCCGAAAAGGAAAAAGAGGCGCAGGGAACTGCCGCCTCTTTTTGCTTCGAGCGATAGGCCGCACCGGGGATTCCGAATCCCGGCCGCTATTCCTTTTTCGCCCTCTTCGGCTCCTTCTTCTCGGCGGGCAGACGAGAGCGCCACAGGGAGAAGAAGGCCTGCGCCTGCTCCGTCACGAAGGAGGACCATTCCTTCATGACGCGCTCCGAGAT
>Ga0116186_1003633_pt1 | contig 13030 bp, 7 predicted proteins | sample AD_JPNNA4_MetaG_FD_89806 | JGI IMG/M metagenome (GOLD analysis project Ga0116186, IMG submission 89806) | Active sludge microbial communities of municipal wastewater-treating anaerobic digesters from Japan - AD_JPNNA4_MetaG | ecosystem: Engineered > Bioreactor > Anaerobic > Digestate | place...
CGGTGATGACGACGCCGCCCATCAGCCCGGCTAGCGTTAGCCCGGCGACGGTGATGACTGGAATGAGGGCGTTGCGCCGGATGTGGCGATTGGTGACGACCTTCTCCGGCAACCCCTTGGCGCGGGCGGTGGTCACGTAGTCCTGGCGCATCTCTTCCAGCATGGCCGAGCGGGTAATCTTCAGGAGGAGAGCCACCTCAACAACCATCAGCGTTGCCACCGGCATGATCAGGTGGCGCAGGGCGTCGATGAAGATGTCGAAGCGCAGGTTCAGCAGTGAATCGACGGTCATCATGTGGGTATACTGGGTGAAGCCGGGCTTGATGACTTCCTGAGAGAAAGCCGTCGAAAGTCGGCCGGGCTGGAACCAGTCGAGGCGGGCGTAGAAGACGAGAAGCAGCAGCAGAGCGAAGACGAACGTGGGGAAGGACCAGCCAATGATGGCGAAGACGCGGGCCACCTGGTCAAAGAGCTTGTTGTGGTTCAGCGCCGCTTTCACGCCGAGCCAGATACCAAAGGCGATAACCGGTATCATGGCCCAGAGAGCCAACTCCAGTGTGGCTGGCATCCGGCGGACGAGCACTTCGATGACCGGCTCGCGGCCGCTGCGGGAATAGCCCAGGTCGCCGCGCAACACGCCGCCGACGCGCTCGCCCGTGTTGCCGTCGATCGTGCCGACGAGCCAGTTCCAGTACTGGGTGTAGAAGGGCTTGTCAAGGCCATAGCGGGTGATGACGGCATCGACCTGGCGCTCGGTCTTGGGAATGTCGCGCACGTACAGGGCGGAGCGCTCGACGGGACTGAGCACCTGGAGCATGCCGAAAATCAGCAAGGTGACACCGAACAAGATGATCGGCAAGATCAGGAGACGACGAATGATATAAGCGGTCATCTTTCTTTTCTCCCACGTAAACTAGGCTGGGCGGCGGACCGGGCCGACACCGTCTCTCGATTCGTGGCGCGATTCTCCCGAATCGCGCCGTTTTACGCCTGTGCTGATGCAGGCGGCTCAACGCTCCTGATTTGCGCCAGAAGCCCTGAGGCGCGCGCGCCAACCTGTAGGGCGGGTTGACAACCCGCCCTACAACCGGTCTGTAGGGCGGGTTGCCAACCCGCCCTACACCAAACCCTAAGCTTACTCGCCAGTCAACGTCATACCGTAGTAGTACGTGCCGGGCAGAGCGGCATTGTAGAACCAGCCATTGACCCAACGCTGCTCATAGCGCGCGCCGGTGGCCTGGGCCAGGATGACGGTGATGACGTCATCGTAGAACTGCTGCTGAATGTCGTAGTACATCTGCTCGCGCACGGCCGGATCGCTCTCGACCACAGCGGCCGAAGCCAGCGCCTCGTACTTGTCGCGGATCTCCGTCGGCAGGCCCTGGCGGCCGCCGAAGGTGCCATAGGTGTACGGCTGGACCCAGTTGTGCGGGTCGTGAATGTCCTCAACCCAGCCGCTGACCGAGATGGGCAGCTGCGAGGCGCGGAAGGCGTTCAGGAACGTCGGCCACGGCAGGCCGATGGTCTCAACGCGGTACAGCGGGTTGATGGCCGCCAGCTCAGACTGCCAGATTTCGCCGATGGTCTGACGCACGGTGTTGCCCGTGTTGAAGGCGATCTGGAAGCGGAAGCCGAGGTCGGGCAACTGGCCGTCCCAGGCCGCCTCGAAGTGCGCGGCGCACTCTTCGGGGTTGTACTCGTACATCGGGCCGTCGGGGTTGTAACCCAGCATGCCCTGGATGATCGGGCCATTGTTGCGGATACCCTGGCCGATCAGAGCTTCCTGGATGTAGGTGTCATAATCGAAGCAGGTGGCCATGGCCTTGCGGGCTTCGATGTCGCTGAAGAAGTCCAACGGGATACCGTTGCCGTCCAGCTGGCCGGAACCGACATAGGGCGAGTCATCGGAGACGTTCCAGGTCAGGAAGGCGTCGGTACGGCTGGTGCTCTCCAGGTCGGCCCACTTGCGCAGCGTGCCATCCGGGTTCTCGGTCGGCGTGCAGGTGAAGTCGGCCAGGCAGGTTTCGCCCACGAGCGGGTCAACCTGGGCGCGCTGGTCGATGTTGACGGTCACGCTGGCGGCGTCGCCAGCCTGCAGGGAGGCGAAGCGGGTGCCGAACTCATCGACGAGACGGATGATGACCGTCTGCAGCGGGGCCACGCCAGACGGGCCACCTTCCCACATCGGGTCGCCTTCGGCGCGCCAGTAGTTGGGGTTGGCCACGAGGACATGCTCTTCGCCGGGGGTCCAGTGGTCGAGCATGTAGGGGCCGGTGCCGTTGGTGACGGCCGTCAGCTTGTCGTTCTCCGTGCCGGGGGCGTAGAAGTTCTGCCAGGTGGCGCAGTCGCCATCCCAGTCACCCTGGGCGGCGGCCCAATCCTGATCGAGGACGCTGCCCCAGGTGCCGGCCAGCGTGGCCAGCAGCGGGCCCCACGGCTGGGCCAGGTTGAAGGTCACCGTGCCGGCGGCGTCGTCGGCGACGACCGCGGCCTTGACCTTCTCACAGGTGGCCATGAGTTCTTCCGGCGTGGCGCCGGCCTTCAGGGCCTCGGGGTCGCCGGCGAACGCGCCTTCCTGGATTTTCTCAGTCACGTCACCGGAGGTGTAGCCCAGGATCGGCTCCAGCAGCAGCCACTGCGGGCCGTTGGGGTCGCTCTGCAACAGGCCGCGCTGGAAGCTATAGGCCACGTCGCTGGGGGTCAGGTCGGCGCCGTCGTGGAACTTCACGCCCTCGCGGATGTTGAAGGTGTAGGTCTTGCCGTCGGCGGAGATGCCGCCGTTATCCAGCGTGGGCACTTCCGTGGCCAGAAGGGGGACGTAGGTCGTCGGGTCCGGGCCGTTGTACCAGATCAGCGTCTCATAGATGTTCATGATCGGCGTATTGCTGGCCGTGTCGTAGCCCAGCGCCGGGTCCAACGTGCCGATGTCGCCGAAGGTCAGGCCAACATAGGTCGTCGGGTCGGGCGCGGCCATGGACACTTCTTCGGCCGGTTCGGGCGTCGCCGTGACGACGACTTCCTGGACCTCGGTGACGATCTTGGTCACTTCGACCTGCGCGCCTTCTTCGGTCACGGTCTCCGTGACGACGCGGGTGACCTCAACGACTTGCGATTGCGGCTGGCAGGCTACCAGCCCGAGGGCCACTACCAGCAAGAGCGCTAGCAGCAAGCCAATGCGATTCTTTGTAAGCATGTTTCGTGTCTCCTCCATCTTCAAATGGATATCCAAATGTTCACTGCGTCAATGACCTGCGCGCCAGCAACGCGCAACTCATGTTTCCAACTTCTCTACCGCGTTATTCCTTACAGACACCACCTCCTCAAATGAATTTCTCGGCGTGGTGGCAGGCCACCATGTGCGCCTCGGCCATAGTGCCCAGGTTGCGGAACTCCGGGTCAACCTCGCGACACACCTCGGTGGCGTAGGCGCACCGCGGGTGGAAGCGACAGCCGGACGGCGGGTTGGCCGGGCTGGGCACGTCCCCTTCCAGGATGATCCGCTGCCGCCGGGTTTCCTTGTCCGGGTCGGGCACGGGAATGGCGGAGAGCAGCGCCTGGGTGTAGGGGTGCAAGGGGTGATCATAGACCTCATTGCGCGAGCTAAGCTCGACAATGCGGCCGAGATACATCACCGCGACGCGGTCGCTGATGTAGCGCACCATCGACAGGTCGTGGGCGATGAACAGGTAGGTCAGCCCCAGCTCCTGCTTCAGGTCGTCGAGCATGTTGACGACCTGGGCCTGGATCGACACGTCCAGGGCGGAGATAGGCTCGTCGGCGACGATGAACGACGGGTTCGTCGCCAGGGCGCGGGCCACGCCGATGCGCTGCCGCTGGCCGCCGGAGAACTCGTGCGGGTAGCGGTTGACGAAGTAGGGATTGAGGCCAACCACGCGCAGCAACTCCTGCACGCGCGCCTTGCGGCTGGTGCTATCGCCGATGCCGTGGATGGTGAGCGGTTCGCTGACGATGTTGCCCACAGTCATGCGCGGGTTTAGCGAGGCATAGGGGTCCTGGAAGATCATCTGCATGTGCCGGCGGGCCTTGCGGATGTCGTTCGATCCCATCTCGGTCAGTTCGCGGTCGGCAAACTGCACTGTGCCGGCGGTCGGCTCTTCCAACTGAAGGATGGTGCGGCCGGCGGTGGACTTGCCGCAGCCGCTTTCGCCCACCAGACCCAGTGTCTCGCCCTTGTAGATGTCGAAGCTGATGCCATCAACAGCCTTGATGTGGCCCACCGTCCGGCGCAAGACGCCGCGGCGAATGGGAAAGTACTTCTTCAGATCGCGTACCTGGACGAGCACGGGGCGGTCGGCCGGCGGCGGAACATTCTGCTGTGGGCTGGGGTTGGTCGCGGTTACGATGGTCGAGGTTTCGGTGGTCACGCCGGCACCTCCGTCACCGCGGCAATGGCGTCTACAGCGATCTCTTTACTGTAATCGGCAATGCGCAGACCATTGAAGATCTCCTCCGACCGCCAGCAGGCGGACGTGTGCTCTTTGGTCACGAGCATCAGCGGCGGGTTCTCTTCCCAGCAGCGGTCGATGTTATAGCGGCAGCGCGGCGCAAAGGGGCAGTAGTTCGGCTCGCGCAACAGGTCCGGCGGCAGGCCCTTGATGGGAATGAGCCGTTCCTTGTGCTGGGCGTCGATCTTGGGCAGCGACTCTAGCAGGCCGACGGTGTAGGGGTGGGCCGTTTCTTTATAGAGGGCGCGCACCGGGGCCAGCTCGACAATGAAACCGGCGTACATGACGGCGATCCGGTCGACCATGCCGGCGATGACGCCGAGATCGTGGGTGATCCAGATGATGGCCATGCCTAGCTGCTGCTTCAGGCGCAGCACCAGGTCGACGATCTGGGCCTGAATGGTCACATCCAGGGCGGTGGTCGGCTCGTCGGCAATCAGCAGGGAGGGGTTGCACGACAGGGCCATGGCGATGCCGATGCGTTGGCGCTGGCCGCCAGAGAACTGATGGGGGTAATCCTTCAGCCGGTCGGCGGCGTTGGGCAAGCCGACCATGCTGAGCAACTCGGCGGCGCGCTCGTTGGCCTGCTCTTGCTTCATGCCCAGGTGCAGAATGAGCGCTTCGGTCAACTGCATGCCGACGGTCAAGACGGGGTTGAGCGAGGTCATCGGGTCCTGGAAGATCATCGCCATTTCCCGTCCGCGGACACGGCGCATTTCGTCGGCCGACAGCTTGAGCAAGTCGCGGCCATTGAACATGACTGTGCCCGCCTCAACCTTGCCCGGCGGCGAGGGGATCAGGCCCATGATCGATTTCATCGAAACCGATTTACCGGAGCCGCTCTCGCCGACAATCGCCATCGATTCGCCTTCGTCAAGATCAAAGGTCACCCCGTTAACGGCATGCACAATGCCGTCTTCGGTATAAAACCGAGTGGTGAGGTTGGTAACTTCGAGTAGTTTAGCCATCGTATCCCCATATGCGCTGGAAATGTTCAGGAATCATGCTGTTCTTCCCTGGGTGGCAGACAGACGATTGAGCGATTCGTTCAACCACTCTAGCCGAATAGATTAGAATGGGCTGAATGATAAACACAAAATAGCCTGTTGCCAAGAAGGGCGCACACTTCCGCGCCTCAGCACCACGCCAATGTTGGGAATCGTGACCAAAAGGCAACACTTTTATCCTTAACAGTATAGCACCCGTAAAGTCGAGTGGCAAGATAGTGACAAAAAGAGGTCTAGAGTATTAAGCTAGTGGCTCCCCTCCCTCGTTGCTGGCAAGGGAGGGGAGCCAATGGGTGACGGGCGAATGTGTGCGCGTCAGTGTTCACCCATTTGAAGGGGAGGAAACCCAGGTTTACGGCGCGGGCGTCAGCGAGTAGGCGTAGTAGTCGCGCCCAAACGCGCCCACGCGATAGTAGTAGCCGTTGACCCAGCGCTGGGTGTACCACGGCGCGTCGCGCTGCAAGAGGTAGACCTGCGGCACAGTGTCATAGACGAGCTGCTGCAAGTCGAAGTACATCTGCTCGCGTGCCGCCGGGTCCGACTCCAGCACGGCCGCCGACACGATGCTGCGATACTGCTCCAGTAGATCGTCGGGGATGCCGGCGTTCTGGGCATATGTGCCGATCAGATAGGGTTGCACCCAGTTGTGCGGGTCGTGGATGTCTTCCTGCCAGCCCTGGATGGCGATGGGCACCTGCGAGGCGCGCACCGACCGCAGTAGCGTCGGCCACGGCAGGCCGACGACCTCCACCTGATAGAGCGGGTTGATGGCCCCCAGCTCTGCCTGGAAGATCTCGGCGATGGTCTGGCGGGTGGTATTGCCGGTGTTGAAGCCGATCTGGAAGCGGAAGCCCGTCTCCGGCAGCGCGCCGTTCCAGGCCTCGGCCAGGTAGTTGGCGCACACTTCGGGGTCGTACTCATACATCTGGCCGTCTTCGTTGTAGCCGAGCATGCCCTTGATGATCGGGCCGTTGTTGCGCACGCCCTGGCCCAACAGCACTTCTTGATTATAGACCTCATAGTTGAAGCACGTTGCCAGCGCCTTGCGGACGTTCAGGTCGCTGAAGAAGTCCAGGGGGATGCCATTGCCGTCCAGCAGGCCGCTGCCGACATAGGGGGAACCCTCGGCGATGTTGAACGTCGGGAAAGCGTCGGTGCGGTTGACGCCCGGCCGGTTGACGTACTTCACGAACGGCCCTTCAGGGTTGTCCGGATTTGGCTCGCATGCCCCGGTCTGCGCGTCGCAGATGACGCCAACGAGTGGATCGATCTGAATCTCGTGTTCCGGGTTGACCTGGACGTACTCCGCGTCGCCAGCCTGGAGCATGGCAAAGCGCGTGCCCCACTCGTCAACGACGCTATAGATAACTGTCTTCAGCGCCGCCGGGCCATAGGGGCCGCCTTCCCAGCGCGGCGTCTCTTCCGTCCGCCAGTAGTCTTCATAGGCGGTCAGGACGATTTCCTGGCCGGGCGTCCAGTGGTCGAGCATGAAGGGGCCGGTGCCGTTGATGATCGGCGTCAGCTCCGAGTTCTCCGTGCCGGGGGCATACCAGTTCTGCCAGGTGGCGCAGTCGCCATCCCAGGCGCCCTGCTCGACGGCCCATTCCATGTCCATAATCGACCCCCAGGTGGAGGTCAGCGTGGCCAGGAACGGCCCCCAGGCGGTGGCCAGGTTGAAGGTGACCGTGCCGGCGTCGTCGTCGGCCACCACGGCGGCCTTGACCGACTCGCACACGGCGGCCAGCTGCTCGGCGTCGAACGCTTGCACGGCCGGGGCGTCACCGATGAGCGTGCCTTCTGGGTCGAGCGCCTCGGTGATGTCACCTGTGGAGAAGCCCATGATCGGCTCGATCAGCAGCCACTGCGGGCTGTTGGGGTCGCTCTGTAAGAGGCCGCGCTGGAAGGTGTAGGCCACGTCGTGGGGTTCTAGCGTGCCGCCGGCGTGGAAGGTGACGCCCTCGCGGATGTGGAAGGTGTAGGTCTGGCCGTCTTCGGAGATGCCGCCGTTGTCCAGGCTGGGCACTTCGACGGCCAGCGCAGGCACGAAATCGGTCGGGCTGACGTGATCGTAGATGATCAGCGGCTCCATGACGTTCTGGATGACGTTGCCGCCGGTGGTCTCATAGCCCAGGGAAGGGTCGAGCGAGTCCGGCTCGCCGAACGAGACCTCGCGCCAGGTCGTGGGGTCGGCCGGCCCGGCGGCGACCATAGGCTCCGGCGTTGGCGTGACGACGACTTCCTCTGTCTCCGTAACGATGCGCGTTACTTCGACCGGTTGCCCTTCTTCGGTGATTGTCTCGGTGACGACGCGGGTCACTTCGACGACCTGCGCCTGCGGTTGGCAGGCGGCCAGGATCACGATGAGGGCCAGTAGGGCGGCTGCCCAGATGCCAAGCTTCTTATCCTGCAACATAGCGTGTCTCCTCTTGAAAAGCTAAATAGGCAATCTCTTCGGCGCTCACTGTGGTACAGTTAAGGCCGATCAATGGATTGGAACGGACACCACCTCCTCTATCGAGTCCTGGCCCGTACCGGGGGCCGGCCTCGCTGTCGCAATGGGCCGTACGCTTTTGCACTTGTGGCGACAGTATACACGAGGGTCATTACGGTGTCAATATGGTGACAATAAGGTGTCACAACAGGGTCAGGCAGGCGAGGGCTTAGCAGTATGAAAATCATTCTTACAATTCACAGTGGCGAGGGGAGCGACAACGAGACCCAGCGCTTTATGGATCAGGATTTACAGCTACGGCGTGTTGGTTGTGGCGGCGACGCCGAGCGGGCGCGGGCGCTCATTGTCGAGAACGATGGCCGCGTTGACGCCATTGCCCTGGAGGCAATGCCCACGCAACTGGAGCTGGGCGATGCCCGCCGGCCCCACACGGTCGGCGCGACGCTGCCCGACGCCGCCCAGCAGACGCCCGTGGTCGACGGGCGCGGCATTCGCGCCGGGCTGGAGCGTTGGGGCGTCATCCTGGCCGACCGCGCCCAGCCGGGCATTTTTGCCCAGAAGCGCGTGCTCATGGTTCCGGGGCTAAACCACAATGGCCTGGCCGAGGCGCTGGGGCGGCGCGCTGCGGAACTGCGTTACGCCGATCCGTTTATCTATTTTGCCCTGCCGTCTGTGCCTCTGGTCGGCAGCCGGCAGACATTGAGCCAGGCCGCCGGCCGCACGCTTGACCAGTTGAAGGACGCCCCCTTCCACCGCATCCAGCCTGCGCCGGGCGAGCCGGGCACAGAGCGGCAGGCCGACTCCTTCCAGTGGGCTGACATTCTCGCCGGTGACGTGGGGGCCATCCGCCGCTATGCGCCCGATACGCTGAAGCACAAGACGGTTGTCGTCGAATGGGCCACCAACGAAGACCTGGCCGACCTGCGCGACCGCGGCGCGACCATTCTGGTGACGATGATGCCGGCGCTGGACGGCCGCGGCGAACTGGGCCGCTGGTCGGCGGCAACCCTGGAGGCGATCATGGTCGCCTTGCGCGCCGACCCCACCGCGCCGCTGACCGAAGACACCTACCTGGACCTGATGGCCGACCTCGACTGGACGCCGGCCGTCCGTTACCTGCAACCGGGCGAGGCGGGCATCAACCGCTTTGCCTTCGTCATCCACCCCCTCAGCATCCGCTTCATCCACAACGACAAGCGTTTCCGCTGGACGAAGGTCCTGCCCGACGAGTTGGTGGAACGGACGGCGGCCTACATCCCGCCGATGTACCTCTCGCGCATCACCGGCGGCGTCTCGCCGACGACGGGCCAGCGCATCGAGGGCCACCTGATCACTCTGGCAGCCACGCCACGGCAGATGATGAGCCACGGCGAGCGCTTCACCTATGACCAGCTCAACAAGGCCGCGCGCATCGCCGAGCGCAAGGGCGCGCGCATCATGGGTCTGGGCGCGTTTACCAGCGTCGTGGGCGACGCCGGCATCACCGTGGCCCACGAGGCCGACATCGCCATCACCAGCGGCAACAGCCTGACCGTCGCCGCCACGCTGGAAGCGGCCAAACAGGCGGTCATCAAGATGGGCGCGACTGACCTGACCAAAGGCAAGGTGATGATCATCGGCGCGACCGGCTCCATCGGCTCGGTCTGCTCGCGGTTGCTGGCGCAGGCCATCTATGACGTCGTCCTGGTGTCAATTGAGCCGGAGCGGCTGATTGAACTCAAGCGCACCATTCAGCAGGAGACGCCGGGGGCGACGGTGACTATCGCCACGCGGGCCGATGAGTACCTGGCCGAGTGCGACCTGATCGTCACAGCCACGTCGGCCTTTGGCCAGCGTATCGTTGACATCACCAAGTGTAAGCCCGGCGCGGTCATCTGCGACGTGGCCCGGCCGCCAGACATCAGCCGCGAAGAGGCGGCGCTGCGGCCGGACGTGCTGGTCATCGAGAGTGGCGAGGTGCTCATTCCCGGCGAGTTCGACTTCGGCTACGACATTGGCCTGCCCAAGGGCACGGCCTATGCCTGTCTGGCCGAGACGGCGCTGCTGGCCATGGAGGGGCGCTTCGAGGACTACACCCTGGGGCGCAACATCAGCATGGAGCGCGTTAAGGAAATCTACCGCCTCTTCAAGAAGCACGACTTCCGCATCGCCGGTCTGCGCTCGCACGACGAATTCGTCACCGATGACATGGTGGCCGAGAAGCGCGCCCTGGCCGACACGCTGCGGGCTGATCCGGCGCTGTTCGCCCGCACCCAGCAGACGGCCGCGGCGGCGCTGGCGGCCCTGCCGGCGTCGTCGAAGGGCGTCAAGGCCAGGAGCAGCCGCGGGCTGCCGCTGGTGGGCGCGGCGACGGCCGCCGTCGCCGCCGGGGTGGGGGCGCTGCTCTTCTTCCGCCGCCGCAAGTAGCGCCCGCCCCAGACGTTCCCCATCCTGTAGGGCGGGTTGCCAACCCGCCCTACAGATTTCACGCGAATTTGACGTTCACCCCCGCTCTGTCATGGCAGAATAGCCTCTGAAGGGTCGTCTGCAGCTGCCGGCGACCCTGCCTGCTAGTAGGACGGCGACTGTACCCGCGACCCCACAATCTGAAATCCATCGGGAGCGATCCCGACCACACCCACTGGAGGGGTACTATCATCATGACAACCATCGTCGAGCGCATGCGGGGCTTGGGCCGGCTGAAGGTCGTGCTGCCGCTGGTGTTGTTGGCCGTCTGCCTGGCGCTGCTGGGCAACGTGGCCGCCCAGGACGCCGTCGTCATCCCGACGTTCACCATCGAGAACGTCGTCGTGGATGGCAGCGTCTCCATTCTGGCGCAGAACTTCCCGGCGGGGCAGGACTTCGTCGTCACAATGGGGCCGGGCGGCACGCTGGGCATTGGTGGCACGCCGGTAGCCATCACCAACTCCGGCTCCTTCGGCGCTTTCTCGGCCACCTATCCCATCCCGGCCGACCTCATCGGCGCGCGCCAGATCGCCATCCGCCTGGAAAGCCCGCAGGGCTACTTCAGCTACAACTGGTTCTGGAACAACCTGGCCGAGCCAGCGCCGACGCCCATTCCGACCATCTCCATCGAGGCCGTCGGCGTCAACGAGTGGGTGACCATCACCACCCACAACTTCCCGCCCAACCGCACCTTCGTCGTCCTGATGGGCCACATGGGCACGCTGGGCATTGACGGCATCCCCGTGGGCGCGTTCGACTCCGGGCTGGGCGGCACGATGAGCGTCACCGTGCCCATCCCTGTGCCGCTCAAGGGTCTGGAGCGCATCGCCATTCGCACCGAGGCCGCGCCGTTCTTCTCCTACAACTGGTTCGACAACCAGACCGAGCCGCTGCCAACGCCAACGTTTGGCATCTGCGGCGTCGTGCGCGACGAGGTCGTGGCCATTCGCACCGACGGCAACTTCCCGGCCAACCGCGATTTTGCCGTGATGGTTAATGGGATGGGCACGCTGGGCACGAATGGCACGGTCATCGGCGGCTTCAACTCCGGCCCGGCCGGCAGCCAGATCGTGGCCGTCTTCCCCATCCCGGCCGAGGTGCGCGGTCTGGATCAGATCGCCATCCGTGCCGACGAAGTGGGCGGGCCGTTCTTCAGCTATAACTTCTTCGACAATCAGACGGCGGTGTACTGCACGCCGTAGAGGGCCTGAGTGCGAGGAGCAGGAGAATTACTCGCGTTAGGTGTCCAGTAGTTCTTCTGCTCTCCCTAATCTATTCCACTTTACTCGCACGCTCATTCACGGTCTGAAGAGTCCTTATACTCTTTATAAGGAGTACTGTTAATGCTGTCAATGTGACTCGTGAAACTTGATTTCCTGAGCTGCGTAATGATTTGTAGTGCTACGTAGGGAGGAAATTCATGCTCGATCGAATCGCCAATTACTTGAGAAACACTCCCCCCCAAAAGTATCTTGCTGGCATGGTCTCTGGCATTGGTCTACTAGCTAGTCTAATACAACTCTACACCTTCTTTGGCGCCATCTATACTCCAGAAACAGGCTCTAACTTCTACATTAATAGCCGAGAATTTCTGTCTTGGACGCTAATCGCTTGGATTTACTTATTTGGATTGGGAAATGCGAGCCTTAGAAGGAGATGGCGTAAACTATATGGGGACTTACGAGCTGACAATTCAATCAGCAACTTCTTCTCTTGGATCAGCTCGCTTATTGAACACGATGAGGAAAGCAAAATACGTGGTAAGAACTTTAAACGTGACTTCTCTGTAGTCTACGCACCGAATTTCGTCTTCATTTTTCTTTACAGTAGGGCTGTAACTGCCTCTCAGAACACTGTTGGCGTTACATCGTCTTCCTGGGGAGACATGTGGGCGGCTTTAGGGCTTACCTTCTTGATTACTATCCCATTGATGGTAATAACGAGTATGTTCGACTTTACACTGTCCATAATATGGGGAGACTGATGCAGGTCATGGTTGTCGTCTCTTTTGCAACGTTAGGTAAGACCTGAAGAAGCTAAGTCTGCGATAAACATGTGGCTCGCCTCGGACGCTCTATCTGAAGTTCGTACCTGTGTATCTTTGCTTATTCTCCAATACAACTACGCCCTTCCCTCCCGCGATAACCGCAGTTGCCGCCATCCCCAGGAACAGGCCGTGCTCGATGATGCCCGGTTGGGCGCGGATGCGCGCGGCCATCGCCGCCGGGTCGGCCAGGCCGGCGAAGTGGCAGTCGAGGATGATGTTGCCCTCATCAGTGATGAACGTCCGCCCGTCGCGCTGCCGCTCGACGACGCGCGCCCCCAGCGCCGCCAGATAGTCGGCCGCGGGCCGGCGGGCGAAGGGGATGACCTCCACGGGCACGGGCGCGCGCGTGCCCAGCCGCTCGACGCGCTTGCTCTCGTCGGCAACGATGATCAGCCGGCGGGAGGCCGCGGCGACGATCTTCTCGCGCAACAGCGCCCCGCCCAGCCCCTTGATCAGATTCAGCCGCGGGTCGATCTCATCCGCGCCGTCGATGGTGAGATCGACGGCGGGGTAATCGTCGAGGCTGCCCAGGGGCACGCCGCAGCGCTCGGCCTCGCGGGCGGTCACTTCGGCCGTGGGGATGCCGACGATGCCCTGGAGTTCCCCCGCGGCC
>Ga0116186_1003634_pt1 | contig 13026 bp, 9 predicted proteins | sample AD_JPNNA4_MetaG_FD_89806 | JGI IMG/M metagenome (GOLD analysis project Ga0116186, IMG submission 89806) | Active sludge microbial communities of municipal wastewater-treating anaerobic digesters from Japan - AD_JPNNA4_MetaG | ecosystem: Engineered > Bioreactor > Anaerobic > Digestate | place...
CCCGGCGGCGATCACACCCGGACGACGCGCGGCGACGTCCGGCAGTCGAAAGGAGCCGGGATGGAACACAGGTCGGTCATCCGGGTGAGGATGAGTTCGCACGACTCCCACTACGGCGGTGACCTCGTCGACGGCGCCAGGCTGCTGCAGCTCTTCGGCGACGTCGCCACCGAGCTGCTGATCCACATGGACGGGGACGAGGGACTCTTCGCCGGCTACGAGAGCATCGCCTTCAAGGCCCCCGTGCGCGCCGGCGACTACATCGAGGCCACCGGCGAGATCGTCAAGGTGGGCAACCGCTCGCGGAAGATGGAGTTCGTGGCCCGCAAGGTCATCGCCGCGCGGCCCGATGTGAGCGAGTCGGCCGCCGACTTCCTCCAGGAGCCCGTCGTGGTGTGCACCGCGACCGGCACCTGCGTGCGCGGCCCGGAGCGCCCCGCGGCGGACTGAGCCGCCCCGCCGCGGAGATGCGGGCGCGAGCGCGGGTCGTCAGCGGGCGTTCTTCGCCAGCGCGCTGAGGAACTCCGCGTTGTTCTTGGTCTCGCGGATCTTCTTGATCAGCAGCTCGATGGCCGCCGCCGGGTCGAGGCTGTGCAGCACGCCGCGGAGCTTCCACACGGCGGCCGCCTCGGCCGGCTCCATGAGCAGTTCCTCCTTGCGGGTGCCGGTGGTGTCGATGTCGATCGCCGGGAAGATGCGCTTGTCCGCCAGCTTGCGGTCGAGCCTGATCTCCATGTTCCCGGTGCCCTTGAACTCCTCGAAGATCACCTCGTCCATGCGCGAACCGGTCTCGACCAGCGCCGTGGCGAGGATGGTGAGCGAGCCGCCGCCCTCGATGTTGCGGGCGGCGCCGAAGAACTTCTTGGGCGGGTAGAGCGCCGTGCTGTCGACCCCGCCGGAGAGGATGCGGCCGCTGGCCGGCGTGTTGAGGTTGAAGGCGCGCGCCATGCGGGTGATGGAGTCGAGCAGCACGACCACGTCGTGACCCATCTCCACGAGGCGCTTGACGCGGTCCAGCACCAGCTCGGTGACCTGGACGTGGTTCTCGCTGGGCTGGTCGAAGGTGCTGGCCACCACCGTGCCCTTCACCGAGCGCTCCATGTCGGTGACCTCCTCCGGCCGCTCGTCCACGAGCAGCACGAACAGGTCGACCTCGGGGTTGTTGGTGGCGATCGAGTTGGCCAACTTCTTCAGGATGGTGGTCTTGCCGGCCTTGGGGGGTGAGGTGATGAGGCCGCGCTGCCCCTTGCCGATGGGACAGAGGAGGTCCATGATGCGCGCCGCGGTGTCGTGCTCGTCCGTCTCGAGGCGCAGCCGCTCCTCGGGGAACAGCGGCGTGAGCTGCTCGAACACGGGACGCTTGCGGGCGGTGTCAGGGTCGACGCCGTTGACGGTGTCGATCTTGAGGAGCGCGCTGTACTTCTCGTTCTCCTTGGGCTCCCGCACCTGGCCGGCGACCATGTCGCCGCGGCGCAGACCGAAGCGGCGGATCTGGCTGAGGCTGACGTAGACGTCACGGTCGCCCTGGCTGAAGCCGCTCGTGCGCAGGAACCCGAACCCGTCGGGGAGCACGTCCAGGATGCCGGTGCACGGGATCGTGGGACGGTCGTCACGCTGCTGGTCGCCGCCCTGGCGCTGCTTGTCGCGACCGCGACGGCCCTTCTTGCCCTGGCGCTGCTGTGGCTGCTGCGGGCGGTCGCCGCCCTGTTGCTGGCCGCCCTGCGGGGCCTGTGGCGAGCGGTCGCCGTCCGCGGCGGGCGCGTCGGCGGCGGCCGGGGCCGGAGAGGCAGCGGCGGCGTCCGTCGGGACGGCCGCCGGCTCAGTCGGGGCGGCGGGCGTAGAGGCGGCCGCCGGATCGCCGGCGGGCGCCGCGGGAGCCGGCGTCGCCGAAGGCGCAGCGGCAGACGACTCCGTGGCGGCGGGCGCAGCCGGGCGGGCGGCCGGCGCCGCGGCGGCGGGTTTCTCGGCCGCGCCGTCCGTCTCCGGCTTCTTCGCCGCGGACCCGGCCGTGTGGCGGTCGGCGACAGGCTTCTCGCCTGGAGGCTCGCCCACGGCCGGCCTCCCGGCCTCCACCGTGGGCGTCGCGGCGGACTCCACGGCGGGCGTGCTGGGTACGGTCTTCTGGTCTGTGTGTTCTGCAGTGCTCATGGGCTCCCGGGAGTTCTGGCATCCCGTGCACGATGCGGACTGGGACCGCGCCCGGAAGATGCCGTACGAGGACGTGGGTGGTGCGAACGGAAGACGGGTCGATGCAGACCCGGCACGTTCAGTATGTCATACCGCGCAAGGGATTCCCAGTGACGTCGTCCATGCTCGACTGTGGGACGGGATCCGTCTCCGCCTCCGGGAGAGGGATCGGGGATGCTCCCATTGTATCGGCGGGGACCGGCGGAACTGAAGACCCGGTCACGCCGGCGCTCCTTCGCCGGTGGGGGACGGCGACCCCGCTGCGGGGGGATCGACGCCGGCCGCGGGGTCGCCGTCCCCCACCTCCTCCTCGACGCGACGCAGGATCACGCCCAGGATCTCGCTGAGGCTGTCGTCCAGGCTGGGGCCGTCGACGACCGGTACGCCGAGCGAGTGCGCCTGTCCGACGATGTACCGCTGGATGCGACGGATCTCGGCGAAGTGCTCGACGTAGCGACGCAGGGGACGGATGCCGCCGGTCTCCCACTCCCGCACCGTGAAGTTGGCGCGGTGCCGCTCCTTGTCGGCGACGGCCAGCACGAACTCCAGCACGATCGCGCCCCCCCAGTGCGAGCGGTCGAGGAAGCCCGGCACGAGATGGACGCCCTCCACGACCATCCGCTGCGCCTCGTCGATGCCGCGTCGCACGAGCGCCTCGACGCCCACCGAGACGGCCTTGGTCTGCTCGATGAAGCCCATCTTGCTCAGGTCCGTCTCGCGCGGCACCGGCACCCGCACGGTGGTCGCGGCGTCGAACGACGAGGTATGGATCGCCGGCATGAGCTCGACGGCGAAGAACGCGCGCATGGTCTGCCGCACCATGTCGGTGCCGATCAGGCGGGTGATGCCCAGCCGGTGGGCGAGTTGGGTCGCCAGGGTGCTCTTGCCGACACCTGTGGCGCCCCCGATGAGGACGATGAGCGGAGTCTCGAGGCGACGCAGCTTCTGCCACTGGCGGAAGCGCACGATGAGGACGTCCCCCTTCGCGCGACCGAGACGGTCCCGCGCGATCTCCTGCAGGTCGGCGAGCGTGAGGGCCGCCGGACCGCGGCGCCGCAGGCGCCGGTCCACAGCGGCGGCCACGTTGTAGGCGTCCTCGGGGGCGAGCCCCGTGGACATCAGGGTCTGCGCCATGAGGCCCTTGCTGAACGGGGCCTGCTCACCCTCGTCGATGAGGGGGATGTCGCGGTGGTCCGTCACGGCGCGGCCTCGGAGACGCCCGCGGACGGTGAGGGGCGGCGGTCCGCGGCGCCGCCGGCCGTGCGGGCCGCGAAGCGGTCGCCGGCGAGCGCGGCCAACCGGTCGACCACCGCCCCGAGGTCGCCCTCCAGGACGATGGGCTCGTTGTCACAGAAGACGACCTCGCGGTCGGCCGCGGCCGCGGCCTCGACCACCAGGTCGACCGCGGCCGCCTTGATCTCGGTGAGGAAGACGTCGGCCTCCGCCGCGGCGCGCGCGGTCGCTGCCGCGAGCCGGCGCCGGTCGGCAAGGTCGCAGGAGACGAGCACGACCTCGGCGCCGTGGTCGGCGGCGAGCGTCTGCGCCAGCCGGGGCGCCGCCCCCTCCGGCGCCGTCGTGAAGAAGGCGACGCGCCGGCCGCGCACGGACCGCACCGGCCGGGGACGGAACACCGTGGGCAGCACCTCGAGCCCGGGCTTCACGGCCCGGGCGGCGGCCGTCACCGCCCGGACCTCGGCCGGGGTCGCGAACGGGGGCTCGCACTGCGTGAGCACCAGAGCGTCGCTGAGCAGCAGGCGATAGGTGCCGAGATACCCCGCGACGTCGTCGGCCGGTTGTCCCGCCCCCGCCACGCACAGGGTGGCGTCGGCCAGGATGGGCGGCACGACGGCGCCGCTGCCCTCGATCACGGCCAGCGCCGCGCCACGCCCGTCAAGCAGCGGAAGCGCCTCGCGGAGGTTGTCGTCGAACGGCGCGCCGGCGAGGCCGCCGCCGCAACGGCGGCAGCCGACCGTGGTCACGCCCGCCAGCACGGCGTCCTCGTAGCAGTCGCTGGCGGCGTGGCGGCCGGAGCGGGAGGCGGCGAGCAGGTCGGCGGGGCCGAGACCGCCGCCCCCTTCGATGAGCTCCGGCTCCGGCGGCCCGCCGCGGCCCATGGCGAGCACCGCGACCCCGCCGTACGGCCGCCGGACGGCGTCGAGGCGGCGCGCCAGCCAGCCGCTCACAGCCGTCTTGCCGACGCGTTTGCCGGTGCCGATCACGCCCAGCGACGGCGTCGCCTCCAGACGGACGAACGCCTGCGGCCGCACCTCCGTATCGGCGGCCACGTAGGCGGCCCCCTCGGCGAGCGCCGCGCTCATGAGGAGGAAGCGCTCGCGGTAGCCGACCACGGGCTCGTCCGAGAGGTCCACCAGCACCTCGGCGCGCGCCGCGCGCAGCGCGGCCCGGACCCCTTCGAGCACCTCGTGCGGGGACGCCGCCCGCGGCTCCACGGCGTCGAGCCGCGGCACCCCGATCGCGGTCGCCAGCCCGGCCAGCGCCTCCACTGTGCCGCCACCCGTCTCGCCCGCACGCAGCTTCTCGCGACCGCCGGCGAAGATGCCGCCGCGCACGTCGTGGTGCGCCCGCAACCGGCGCACGGCGGCCGCGACCACCGGCGGGTAATGTTCGCCGTCCACGAGCACCACCGCGCGTGGCGGACGACCGTCTATGCGCCCTCCTCCATCGTCCGGCAGATGTACTTGTCGAACGCCGCCGTGGACGGGACGAAGTCGATCAGCTCCTCCTCGCCGTGGAACGGGTACTTGCGCGCCACGCGCACCCGGTCGTCGCCGATCCGCACGACGTTGTAGCACGACCTGGTGTTGCCGCGGAGACGCAGGGAGCTGCAGGTGCCGGCGTTGATCACGAACAGGCGCTCGAGACGCCACGCGTACGGGACGTGTTTGTGCCCGGAGAGCACGAGGTTGACGTTGCACTCCTGCAACACCTCGAGGAGGTCGCCGGCGTCGAGGGCCATGCTGCGCTCGCGGCCGGTGCCCGGGATGGGCAGCACGTGGTGGTGCAGCATGAAGATGCGGAACGAGGCGGGCTGCGCGAACTCCTCGCGCAGGAAGCCGTAGTTGGCCCGCCCGATCTGCCCGTAATCGAGGTCCGGCTCGGACGAGTCGAGCGCGACGATCTTGACGCCCGCCAACGAGAGGGTCTGCCAGCGTGGGCCGATCAGCTCCTCGAAGTGCACGTACCCCACGTTGCGGGCGTCGTGGTTGCCCGGGACCACGACGCACGGCGCCTCGATGCGGTCGAGGTACTCCTTGGCGGTCACGTAGTCCGGCCGGAACCCCATCTCGGTGAGGTCGCCGGTACAGAGCACGACGTCCGGCCGCAGCTCGTTGAGCTCGACCACGACCCGGTCCATCATGCTCGGGACGAAGTAGGGCGAGCCGGCGTGGATGTCGCTGATGTGGGCGATGGTGAGCTCGGCCATGGGGCGTTCTCCCCGGACGCGCACTACCCGGTCACTCTACCACCACGATACGGCCCGGCCCCTGCTTGTCGAGCACGGCGAAGCTCGTCTGCCCCCCGGCGCGGCGGAACCGCAGGCGCATCGTGGTGCGGCCGACGTGCAGGTTGCTCAGGGTCACCTCGCCGAGCCACCGCGGCAGCACGGGGTTGTGCACGTACACGATGTTCTCCTCCGCCTGCGCGTAGATGCCCAGCATGGACTGCAGCACCAGGAACAGCGCCGCCGCCGAGTTGGCGTCGGGAGAGCAGGCCATGGGGAAGGAGACCGGGTGGTCGGTCCCCTGGCGCGTGAACCCGCAGACCATCTCCGGGAGACGGGAGTAGCGGTGCGCCGTGGCCGCCTCGACCAGCTCCCAGGCGAGACGGTTGGACTCCTGTACGTAGCCGTGCTTCTTGAGGCCGTTGGCGATCAGCGCGGTGTCGAACGGCCATACGCTGCCGTTGTAGAAGCTGACCGGATTGTAGGCGCGCGCCTCCCGGCTCAGCGTGCGGATGCCCCAACCGCTGCACATGTCGGAGGCCATGAGCCGGCGCACCACCGCCGGCACGTATTCATCGGCGACGATGCGCGACCAGAGGGCGTGACCGACGGTCGAGCAGACCGTGCGCACCTGGCGCTTCCGGCCGTCCAGCGCCATCGCGAAGTATCCTTCGTCCTCCATCCAGAAACGCCGGTTGAACGCGGATTTGAGCCGCTCGGCCTCCAGGGTGAGCCGCTCCGCGCGCTCCACGTCGCCGAGCTGTCCGAAGACGCCCGCGAGGCGCCGCTTGGCGTAGTAGACGTAGCCCTGCGTCTCGGCGAGCGCCACCAGTCCCTCGACCCGGGCGCCGTCCGCGTGCACCAGCGCGTCGACGGAGTTGCGCCAGCCCTGGTTGCGCAGGCCGACGCGCGAGCGGCGTTCGTACTCCACGAAGCCGTCCCCGTCCGGGTCACCCGGACCGTCGATCCAGGCGAGCGCGGCGTCCACCGCCGGGCCGCGCGCCTCGAAACTCTCGAGGTCGCCGGTCCACACGGCCAGCTCGCCGACCAGGAGCAGCCACAACGCCGTGGCGTCCACGGAGCCGTAGTAGGGTGTGTGCGGGACGGCGCGGGTGGCGGCCAGCTCGCCACGCCGCAGCTCGTGCATGATCTTGCCGGGCTGCTCCTCGCGGAAAGCGTTGTCGACCGTCCCCTGACGCCCGGCCAGGAAGGCGACGGCGGCGCGTGCCCAGCGCAGGTCGAGCAGCAGCGTCTCGAGTCCGACGAACGCCATCTCGCGCCCGAACGGCGCCATGAACCAGGGCAGGCCCGTGAGGGGGATCCGCTCCCCGTCCACGACGGCTGAGAGCAGGCGCAGGTCCTGCTGCCCGCGCCGCAACGCCCGGTTGACGTGGTCGTTGTCGGTGTGGATGAGGGTCGCCCCGGACTCCCAGCGCTCGTACTCCCGGCGGAGGACGCCGATGCGCTCGTCCAGGTCTCCGCCGGCCTCGCCGGGAGTGTCGAGGTCCGTCACCTGGACCTCGTACCGGATCACCGTCCGCTGACGCGGCGACAGACGCAGGCGGAAGCGCGCGCGGCCCTGCTTGAACGACTCGGGCGGGTCGTGGAAGCGGACCACGGTCTGCCGCATGACCTCGTCGAGGCCGAAGTACGAGAGCGTGAGCGTGCTGCCTTGGACACGCGGCGCCATGCGTGACCCGCGCCGACGACGGCGGCTGCCGCGCACCTCGAACAGGTCGGCGAAGTCCGCGTCGAAGTGCAGGTCGATGAAGACCTCCACCTCGCGCCGGTGGTAGTTGCACACGCGCAGCGTCTCGTGGAGACGGTCCGAGATCAGACGTGTGCGCCGCACGTGGATGCTGGCTTGTGGCAGGGCATGGCCGTCGGCGGTGCGCGCCTCGAGGTTGGTGAGCTCGACGGTGGCGGCGTACCCGGGCTCGGCCCCTGCGCTGAGCAGCACCGGCTGACGCCCGGCGACGAACAGCTCGAGGCGGCTCAGATAGCGGGTGTCCCGGTGGTAGAGGCCGAGCGCGGAGTTCTCGGCCCCGGGCACCTGGCCGAGATCGTCGCTGTAGAGGAAGAGGTCCCCCTCTTTCACGGCGAGGCGCGAGGTGCGTCCCGCGCTCATCACATAGCGCTCCGCGCTGGTCGTCGCGACCACCGTCTCGTCGGCGCGGCGCTCGCGCCCCTGACGTCGCTCTGGACTTCCCTGGGACCGGCTCATCGTCGCCGCCGGCACCTCCCGCTCTGTCTGTGGCGCCGCTCTACGCGACCGCCGCCGGGTCCCTTCTACCCCGTCACCTCGAGGAACAGCCCCATCAACGCGGCTCCGCTCTCGAGGGTCAGGCCGGTCATCGCCGCCTGCGTCTCGCCGAAGGCCATGGCGCCGCCGCCGCCGGCGCCCGGACGCGGCTCTCCGATCACGAAGGGCACGGGGCCGGACGCATGCGTGCGGGTGCGCAGCGGCGTCTGGTGGTCAGGCACGACGAGCACCCCGAGCTCCGCGCCCCACGCGGCCAGGATCGGCGCGAGCACCTCCGCGTCGACCCGTTCGACGGCGCGGACCTTCTCGCGCAGGTCGCCCATGTGGGCGGCCTCGTCCGGGGACTCGACGTGGACCCAGACGAGATCGTGGTCCGCGAGCGCCTCGATGGCGGCGGCGGCCTTGGCCCGGTAGTCGGTGTCGAGGCCCCCCGTCGCGCCGGGCACCTCCGGGACGTCGAACCCGGCGAGCCTCCCGATGCCCCGCACGAGATCCACGGCGCCGATCACGGCCCCACTGAGCCCGTGGCGCTCGCGGAACGAGGAGATGCGTGGAGCTGTGCCCTCGCCCCAGAGCCACGCGCCGGTGCCGGGCCGCACCCGCTCCAGCACCGCCGAGGCGTGATCCTGCAGGCCGGTCAACTCGGCCGCCGGCGTCCCCTCGCCGGCCACGCCGGCGACCTCTCCCGGCAGGTGGCCGGCGACCGGCCGGTCGAGGATGTCGTGCGGCGGCGTGCAGGGGACGACGCGGCCGCCGCGCCACACGAAGAGGTGCCGGTAGCTCACGCCCGGATAGAACTCGTAGACGGCGCTGCCGAGCTCGGCCTGCAGGGCCTCGATGCAGCGCCGGGCCTCCTCGTCGCCGATGTGGCCGGCGGTGTGGTCTTTCATGAGGCCGCCGGCCACCGTGACGAGATTGAGCCGGTAGGCGACGTCGTCCGGGCCGAGCTCCACCCCGAGCGACGCGGCCTCGAGCGGACTCCGCCCCGTGAAACAGGCGACGGGATCGTACCCGAGCACCGCGAGGTTGGCGACGTCGCTGCCCGGCGCCATGCCCTCCGGTATCGTCTGCGCGAGCCCCGTGACCCCGCCGCGCGCGAGCGCGTCCATCGCCGGCGTGCGCGCCGCCTCCAGGGGCGTCCTTCCCCCGAGGACGGCCTGCGGCTCGTCGGCCATCCCGTCCGGAACGAGGAGCAACCGTTTGCGCATCGGCTACCCCGCCGGGGAGATCCGTCGCCGGCTCGTCCGGGCGCGTCCGCTCATGCCGAGCCGCCCAGCACCATGAGCGGGGAGTGCGCGAGCGCATCGTACTTCGGGCGCAGCCGCCCTGTGTCGTAGTAGCGGTCCACGTCCACAACCTTCTTGGTCGAGACCACCTCGTCGATCGGCACCGACCCATAGCGGCCGCCCTGCAGGGCCACCATGCGTCCGGTCTGACCGGTGAGGATCAGATCGACGGCGAGGTTGCCGTAGGCGGTCGGCACGATGCAGTCGATCGCATCCGGCGCTCCGCTGCGCACCAGATAGCTCAGGTTCATCGAGATCATGTCGATCTTCTTGCCGTCGTTGTACCGCGGCGCCAGCTCTTTGACCTTGTCGCTGACCCTCTGGCCGATCCCGCCGAGCTTGCCGTGGCCGAACATGTCCTTCTCGCCGCCCATGAACACCATCTCACCGCCTTCGGGCATGGCGCCCTCGCTCACGATGCAGACGGCGTAACCCTCGGGGCGGCCGTTGCGGTCCGCGACGAGCAGCGCGGCGAGCCGCTCCATGTCGAACTTGTGCTCGGGGATCACGCACCGGTCGGCGGCGCCGGCGAACGTGGGGAGCAGCGCCGTGAAGCCCGCGTAGCGGCCGAAGACCTCGAGCACGACGATGCGCTCGTGCGACGCGGCCGAGCTCGTGACCTGGCGCGCCATCTCGATGGTGCGGTTCACGCAGGTGCCGAAACCCATGCAGTAGTCCGTACCCGGCACGTCGTTGTCCATCGTCTTGGGGATGGCGACGACGGGGACGCCGCGGCGGCCGAGCTCGACGCCGTAGCTGAGCGTGTCGTCGCCGCCGGCCGGCACCAGGTAGTCGATGCCGAGGAAGTCCAGGTTCGCGATCACCTCGTCGGTGAGGTCGTTCTTCTCGGCCGCGTACTTGTCCTTGAGATGTGCGGGCACGTCCTTGGCCGGGACCGCACTGGGACGCGTGCGTGAGGAGTGCAGGAAGGTGCCGCCCGCGTAGGCGTACCGCTCGACGAGCTCCCTGGTGATGGGCAGCACCCAGGCGCTGTTGTCCACGTCGGCGTCGCGCTCGAGGTTGACGAGCCCGGCCCAGCCGCGGCGGATGCCCACGACCTCGTACCCCTCGTGCAGCGCACGCAGGGTCACCCCGCGGATCGCCTGGTTGAGGCCCGGGATGTCCCCGCCGCCGGTGAGGATGCCGATACGACCCTTCTTGTCGGTGCTCACGTTGTCTCCTCTCATCTGGTGCGCCGTCAGGCCTCGCCCTCGACGCGGATCACCGCCGGTTCGCCGTGCACGTCCGACAGCGCGCTGATCTGCTGGAGGGCGGCGAAGAACTGCGCCTCGCGCACCGGGTGGAGCAGAAGCACCAGCTCCGCCTCGTCGCCGCCTCCCTCCTGGACCATCGAGCGGATGCTGACGCCGTGCTCGCCGAAGAGCGCGCTGACCCGGGCGAGCACACCCGGGCGGTCCATGACCCTCAACCTGAGGTAGAACCTCGACACCATGTCGGCGTCGGGGAAGAACGGCAGGTCCTTGTAGCAGAGGCAGTTGCGCACGAAGCTGCCCTTGACCGTGTTGACCACGGAGATGATGTCGCCGATGACCGCCGAGGCCGTCGGGATGCTGCCGGCCCCCGGGCCGAAGAGCATGATCTCGTCGAACGCGTCACTGGTCAGGAAGACGGCGTTGTAGGCGCCCTTGACGCCGGCCAGCGGATGCGCCTGCGGGAGGAAGGCCGGGTAGACACGCACGTTCATGCGTCCGTCGATCAGCTTGGCCACCCCGAGGAGCTTGGCCACGAGGCCGAGCCGGGCGCCGTGGGCGATGTCGGTGGACGAGATCTTCGTGATGCCCTCGAAGGGCACGTCGTCCAGGCCTGTGCGACTGTGGAAGGCGATCGAGCTCAGGATCGCCATCTTCGCGGCGGCGTCCTTGCCGCCCACGTCCTCCGTGGGATCGGCCTCGGCGTAGCCGAGACGCTGGGCCTCCTTGAGGACGTCGCCATAGTCGGCCCCGGTCTCGGCCATGGCGCTCAACATGTAGTTCGTCGTGCCGTTGACGATGCCGAACACGGTGTTGACCTCGGCCGCCACCAGCGACTCGCGCAGCACCTTGATGACCGGGACCGCGCCGACGGCGCTGGCCTCGAAGCGCAGGTGCACGCCGCTCTCCTCCGCGGCGTCGAACAGCTCGGCGCCGTGCTGGGCCAGCAGTTGCTTGTTGGCGGTCACCACGTGCTTGCCCGCCTTGAGGGCGCGGAGCTGGAAGTCGAGCGCCGCGTCGGTCCCCCCGATGAGCTCCACCACCACGGAGATGGCGGGATCCTCGAGGATGTCCTCGAAGCGCGTGGTCAGGAGTGCCGGGTCGAGGTCCGGACGGCTGAAGCCGGGGTCCTTCTCCAGGACGCGCCTCAGCGTCACCTGCTTGCCGGTGGCCAGCGTGATGTCGCCCGCGTTCTTACGCAGCAACTTGCCGACCCCGGACCCCACCGTACCGTAGCCGAGAAGCCCGATCCCTACCTTGTCCACTCTGCCGCCCTCCGCGCTGTCGAGGTCGTCACGGGGCGAGCGGGCGCTGCAGGCGCAGTACGTCGTCCCATGTCTCCCGCTCGATGATCACGTGTGCGCGACCGGCGCCGACCAGGATGACCGCCGGTCGCGGTTGCGCGTTGTAGTTGTTGGCCATCGCGTACCCGTATGCGCCGGTGCCCGGCGTGACGAGGATGTCGCCGGGCTCGGGCGCGGCGATACGGACGTCGCGCACCAGCACGTCGCCGGACTCGCAGTGCTTGCCGACCACGGTGACCAGGTCGGTCGCCGGCTCCTCCGCCTTGTTGGCCAGCATCGCCTCGTACCTGGATTCGTAGAGCATCGGACGCAGGTTGTCGCTCATACCGCCGTCCACGGCGACGTACGTGCGCAGGCCGGGGATGACCTTGACCGTGCCGACGGTGTAGACGGTCACGGCGGCCTTGCCGGCGATGCTGCGCCCGGGCTCGACGAGGAGCCGCGGCACGGGGACGTGATGGCGCGCGGCGCCGTCACGGACCGCGTTCACGCTCACGTCCGCGAACTCGGCGATGGAGCTGGGCTGGTCGGACGGGGTGTAGCGGATGCCGAGCCCGCCGCCGATGTTGACGATGACGCACTCGAAGCCGAAATCGCGACGCCACTCGTCGATCGCGACGAAGAGCACCTCGACCTCGCGGCGGTACGCATCGAGCGCGAAGATCTGCGAACCGATGTGGGCGTGCACGCCGTGCAGGAGCAGGTGCGGCGCGTCCAGCAGCCGTCGCACGGCCTCGTGGGCACTCCCGTCAGCCAGTCCGAAACCGAACTTGCTGTCCTGCTGACCGGTGCGGACGAAGTCGTGCGTGTCCGGACGCACGCCCGGGGTGACCCGCACGAGGACGTCCTGGGCGCGGCCCCGGGCGGCAGCGGCAGCCTCCAGACGGTCGATCTCCTCGAAAGAGTCGACCACGAAGTGCCCGATGCCGGCGTCCAGCCCCGCCTCGATCTCGGCCGCCGACTTGTTGTTGCCGTGGAAGTAGATGCGCTCCGGCGGGAAGCGGCCGGCGAGCGCGGCCGCGAGCTCCCCGCCGGTGGCGACGTCGATGGAGAGATCCTCCTGCGCGACCAGCTCCGCCATCGCACGGCAGCTGAACGCCTTGCTCGCGTAGACGATCTCGTAGAGGTCGGTGCGCGCGCCGAAGGCGGCACGGTACGCCCGGCACTGGTCGCGCAGCGCCTGCTCGTCGTAGACGAACAGGGGCGTACCGAACGCGCGCGCCAGGTCCACCACGTCGCAGCCGCCGATCTCGAGGTGCCCGGCGGCGTTGTGGGTGCTCGTGTGCGGGTAGATGAGCGTGTGCGTCACGGG
>Ga0116186_1003647_pt1 | contig 12989 bp, 9 predicted proteins | sample AD_JPNNA4_MetaG_FD_89806 | JGI IMG/M metagenome (GOLD analysis project Ga0116186, IMG submission 89806) | Active sludge microbial communities of municipal wastewater-treating anaerobic digesters from Japan - AD_JPNNA4_MetaG | ecosystem: Engineered > Bioreactor > Anaerobic > Digestate | place...
ATTTATATTAATTTGTGAAAATCATGAACAAGTAATTAATACCATACTCTCACGTGCTCAAATTATTAAAATACCTAAAATTACCGATAAAGACCTTTCGCAATCATTAACTCAAATTCATGAAATTACACCCAAAAGAGCGAATGAAATAATAAGATTGGCCGAAGGCAATTATATAGAAGCTCGTTCGCTTTCCGGAGATGTTATTGAAAATGAAATATTTACAGAGGTACATCAATGGCTTCGCTTATGTTATGCAAATAATTTTATTGAAATAATAGGATTGGGAGAAAAATTTGCAAAAAAAGGAAGAGAAAAACAAAAAGGTTTTTTTCTGGAAACAATTCGAATTTTAAGAGAAAGTTTTTTAGCCGGTGTAAAACAGTTTGACATAATAAAAGCGGAAGGAGAAGAACTAATTTTTGCAAAAAAATTCTCCCAATTTTTTCATAAAAAAAATTACAATCAAATCTTTCAGGAATTAAATGATGCTATTGGTCATATAGAACGCAATGCGAACCCCAAAATACTTTGGCTCGATCTTTCTATTAAAATAGCAGAATTTATAAAAATCAAAGCTTAATCTTTGAATTTTATTAAATTTGCACATTATAAGGTATCAAAATTCTAAAAAATTGACAAAAAGAATAATTTTAAATTATAAAATTTTCTTAGTATATATAATTATTGAATATGGGAAGTAGCGGATATTTATCGAGAGGATGTGCAGGTTATCCAAAACCAACACATAAAAATGAATCTTTTTTTAAACATGGTTGTAATAAATTAGATGTTTACGACTGGCTTAAAGATATTCCGTCGCCCGAACAAATTAAACAATTCGATATTGTTGAAGTACGGTTTAAAAATTGCAGAAAAGACTTCTATCGATTAAGTCCCGGAATAGATGTTTCCGTAGGCGATATTATTGCTGTTGAAGCTTCGCCTGGTCATGATATTGGAATTGTAACGCTTGCCGGTAATTTGGTATGGTACCAAATGCGTAAGAAAAAAATAAATCCTGCTACCGAAGAAATTAAAAAAGTATATCGTAAAGCAAAATCAACCGATATTGAAAAATGGGTTTCGGCAATAGAACAAGAACAACCTACGATGTTCAAAACTAGGAAAATTGCATCGGAGTTAAAACTCAACATGAAGGTAAGTGATGTTGAATATCAAGGCGATAAAACAAAAGCCGTTTTTTATTATACAGCCGACGAACGTGTTGATTTTCGAGAATTAATTAAAATATTGGCAGAAGAATTTATGATTCGAATTGAAATGCGACAAATAGGCGTTCGACAAGAATCCAGTCGCTTGGGAGGCATTGGCTCTTGCGGAAGAGAATTATGCTGTTCCTCCTGGTTAACTCAATTTAAATCGGTTTCTACCAATACAGCCCGCATACAACAACTTTCGTTAAATCCGCAAAAATTAGCCGGTCAATGCAGTAAACTTAAATGTTGTATTAATTACGAATATGATACTTACGTTGATGCCATTAAAGATTTCCCCGACAGCGACATTATTCTAAGGACAAAAGAGGGTGATGCTAAACACCAAAAATCGGACATATTTAGAAATATTATGTGGTATTCTTATACCTCCAATTTTGATTTTATTTTTCCTGTTTCTGTTGAAAAAGTAAAAGAAGTAATCGAATTAAATAAAAAAAATATACTGCCCGATCAACTTGAGCCTATAAAAGCCAAAGAAGAAGAGAAAAAAGTAGATTATGAAAATGTAGTGGGTCAGGATGATATTACTCGTTTTGATGATAAAAAAAAGAAATGATTCCTATAAAGAAAATACTCGTCTATCCAGTTATTTCGCTTTTGCTAATATCCTTTTATTCATGCGATCCAAATCGTATTTTTGATGAATACAAGGATATCAAAAATAGTGTTTGGAAACAAACAGATATCATTAAATTTAATGTTGATATTGAAGATACCTTAACACCTCATCACTTTTTTATCAACGTTAGAAATACAAGTAATTATCGATTTAGTAATCTATATATTTTTTTAAATACGGAATATCCAAATGGGAAAATATCACGCGATACCATAAATTGTTTACTAGCCGACGATAATGGGAAATGGTTGGGAAAAGGATTAGGTGATATAAAAGACAACCAATATCTATTAAAAAAAGGGGTTCGTTTTCGTCAAAAAGGGACATACTCCTTCGGATTGGAACAGGCTATGAGAATAGATACCCTACAAGGAATAAAAAGTATGGGAATCCGAATTGAAAAAATAAAATAAGTATATTATCGAAATGACAAATAATCAACATGCTAATTTTTCTCATTATATCCGTAATTTCTGGCTTATTTACGGTATAAGTGCATTTTTTATACTTATCCTTTTTATTACTACCTCTTTTGGATGGCTTGGTTTTATGCCTACTTTTGAAGAACTGGAAAACCCCAAAAGTAATTTAGCTTCCGAAGTATATTCATCCGACCAAGTACTTCTCGGGAAATATTACATAGAAAACCGGACAATTAGTCATTATAGTGAACTGTCTCCCCACCTGGTAAACGCACTCATAGCAACCGAAGATGTACGATTTACCGAACATTCCGGAATAGATTTCAGAAGTATTTTTAGAGTTCTTTTTAAAAATATTCTAGGAGGTAACCGTGGTGCCGGAGGCGGAAGTACGATTACACAACAATTAGCTAAAAATTTATTTCCCCGTCAGGAAAATCCTAATTTTTTTGAACTCGTTTTTAGAAAATTTAAAGAATGGATTATTGCTATTAAACTGGAACGCAATTATACCAAAGAAGAAATACTTGCTATGTATTTAAATACCGTTGACTTTGGCAGTCAGTCTTTTGGCATTAAATCGGCTTCAAAAACATATTTTAATAAAACTCCCGATAAACTGAGTATTGAAGAATCAGCCATGCTTATTGGTATGCTTAAAGCTCCTTCGTGGTTTAATCCGGTACGAAATCCGGAAAGAGCCACTAAAAGACGTGAAGTCGTCTTAAAACAAATGGAAAAATATGATTATATCACAGAAGAACAATATGATTCCATCCGAGTAAAAAAACTCGATATGTCGAAATATAAATTACAGGATCAGAATTCCGGACTTGCAACTTATTTCAGAGAAAATCTTCGACTCATTCTTAACGAATGGTGTAATAATCATAAAAAACCGGATGGAACGCCATATAACATTTATAAAGACGGATTAAAAATATATACGACCATCAATTCTAAAATGCAAAAGTATGCAGAAGAAGCCATGACTGAATATTTAGGAGAAGTGCTTCAACCTGAATTTTACAAACATTGGAAAGGAGTTAAAAATGCCCCTTACGACTGGACGTTTAAAAAAGAAGATATTCAGAAACTGCTCAATTCATCCATGAAACGATCCGACCGATATATAAAATTAAAAGCACAAGGATTAACTGAAGAACAAATTACTGCCAATTTCAATACGCCTACTCATATGATGATCTTCTCATACAAAGGAGAGCATGATACGGTAATGTCTCCAATGGATTCTATAAAATATTACAAATGGTTTTTGCATCCCGGAATCATGTCGGTTGAACCTCAAACAGGATATGTACGAGCCTACGTGGGAGGTATTGACTATCGATATTTTAAATTCGATCATGCCTATTCCAGTAAACGACAAGTAGGTTCTGCTTTTAAACCGTTCTTATATGCTTTAGCTATGCAGGAAGGAGAATTTTCTCCTTGTACTAAAGTTCCCAATGTCCCTGTTTCTTTTGATATGCCTGATGGAACCAAATGGACTCCTAAAAATGCAGGAAGTGCTAAAGATGAAAGAGAAGGAGAAATGATTACCCTTAAATGGGCGTTAGCCATGTCTGTTAACTATATTTCTGCTTATTTAATGAAACGATATTCACCTACCGCTGTGGTTAATATTGTACGAAAAATGGGGATTATAAGCGATATTCCGGCGGTTTATTCTTTATGTTTAGGAACATGCGAATTGAGCGTGTATGAAATGACTGGGGCTTACAGCACCTTTGCGAATAAAGGAGTTCATGTAGAACCCATTTTTATTACTCGTATTGAAGATAAAAACGGAAATATCTTAGAAACATTTTCCCCGAAGACTTCCGAAGCTATTAGCGAAGAAACCGCATACCTTATGATTATGCTGATGAGAGGTGTTGTAGAACATGGTACGAGTGCAAACATATGATATAAATACAAACTTACGAATCAAATTGCAGGCAAAACAGGGACTACTCAAAACCAAAGCGACGGATGGTATATGGGTGTTACTCCTAATTTAGTAACAGGTGTCTGGGTTGGAGCAGAAGACAGAAGTGTCCATTTTAGAAGTATCGGATTAGGAGGTGGTGCACACATGGCATTACCGATTTGGGCAACATACATGCAAAAAGTATATGCCGACAAAACGTTGGGAGTTACCCAAGATGATTTTGAAAAACCGGCTAAAGAACTATCGGTTGAAGTTGATTGTGCTAAATACGAAAAAGAAAACAAAAAAAACAATAAAGATATTTTTAAAGAAGGGTTGTAGAAAATAAAGATCCATTTTCTCTGTGTCTCTCTTTGGTACCTCTGAGAAACTCAGTGTAATTTTTATAAAGAAATAGACAAACGAATGGTTCAAAAAGAAAAACTTTTAAGTATCGTTATTCCAGCTTATAATGAAGAACAAAATGTGATTGCTTTATACCACGAGCTTATTCCCATTCTTAAAGAAACTGCTTTTGCATACGAAATAATATTTGTCGATGACGGGAGCAAAGACCATACTTTTGTTGAAATAAAGAAAATTGCCGAAAAAGATACTTGTGTTTCCGGTATCTCTTTATCCAGAAATTTCGGACATCAAGTTGCTCTAATGGCCGGATTACAAGAAAGTAAAGGAGATTTGGTTATTATGATGGATGCCGATTTGCAACATCCTCCGGAAATTATTCCTTTATTGATTGAAGAACAAAAGAAAGGATTTGACATAATTAATACCAAGCGTATAGATGAAAAAGAAACAACTTTTGCAAAAAAGTCAACATCCAAGTTATTTTATTATTTAATGAATAAATTATCTGATGTAAAAGTGGAGCCTGCTGCTGCCGATTTCCGACTTATGTCCAGAAAAGTGGTAGATGCTTTTATTCAAATTGAAGAACGCGATCGTTTTACACGTGGCTTAATTAGTTGGATGGGATTTAAGCAAACCGTTATAGAATATAAAGCTTCAGAAAGATTTTCCGGAAAATCGAAATATACCATAAAAAAAATGTTTCGTTTTGCGATAGATGGAATTACTTCTTTCTCTTCTAAACCTTTACGGATTTCATTTTATTTTGGGTTAGTTGTTTTTATTATTGGTCTGATATATTCTGTTTATGCCATTTTTAAATATTTCATGAATGAAACCGTACCGGGTTGGACCTCCATGTTAATCTCAATATTAATAATTGGAGGAATACAATTACTAAGCATTGGAATTATTGGCGAATATATAGCCCGAATTTTTAACGAATCTAAAAGAAGACCTTTGTATTTTATAAAGGATAAAATATAAAAATTTTATATTTTATATTTTCGTTTAATACGTAATAATTCTATTGGAACTTTAATCATATCCCGGAAATTAATTTTTGACCCCCCTACTTCGATCCATTGCTGTAAAGGTTCTTCAAATGCAATATCATAAATAGCTTCGCGTCCTTTTTGTTTAATTATGCGAGCAAAAATTTCAACATCAAATAGCCAGCGACTTATAAATTCCGATTGAAAAAGCTTTGTTGCCAACTCTTTCCTAAAAATTTTAGCTCCGCATTGTGTATCGTAAATAGGAAGTTTTAAAATCATAGAAATAAAAGTAGCTATAATACGACCGAAATAATGACGATATGCTTTCCGATTAATGTTAACTCCAAGTCTTTTAAAACGAGAACCAAAAATTATTTGCCAATTTTTATTTTCCGAAATAATGGAGTAAAGTCTATTTAACTCCTCTAAAGGAGTTGCTAAATCGGCATCTAAGTATGAATAATAATCGGAATTTATATTTTGTAATGCATATATAAAACCTTGTCTTACCGCTTCCGCTTTGCCGGAATTTATATTTAATTTATACGAAAATATTTTTCCCGGGAACTTATTAGAAAGAGAATCTATTAACACTTGGGTATTATCAGAACTACCGTCATTAACGAATAATATAGCAAAGTCTTCCCTATTTGAAATAAATTTTTCAAAATCAGTTATGGGGAGTCTTTCTCCTTCGTTATAGCAAGGTACAATAATACAACACGAATATGTTTTCATATAATAATTTCCTCAACAAATATATTAAATTAAAAAGAATTAGTAATATTGTAGTGTTTAATTATGTTTTTTTAATATGAAGATTATAAAAATAAAACTGCCCCTTTTCATTAATATTGTTTTAATAACATTTTTTTTATTTATTTTTTATAATCAAATTTTACTTTCTCCAAATAGTTATATAATAGGAGGCAGTATAGATGCTTTAAAATCAGTCTATTCATCTATTTACCATATCTATGATAAATTTTCATTTCATTTTACCGGCACGAATTATCCTTATGGAGAAAACTTTCTTTTTACCGATTGCCAACCTGTCATTACAAGTCTCATTAAAATTAGCTCTTATGTATTTCCCTCTGTATTATCATACGAAGTAGGCATTATAAATTATTTACTTTTATTATCCATATTTTTTACTAGTATTTTTCTGTATTTTATTTTGGTTAAATATAATGTTAATCGTTTCTTTGCCGCATTCTGTGCTTTTTTTATTACTGTTCTTTCTCCTCAAATTTTCCGGTTAACAGCACATCCGTTTTTATCATATAGCCTTTCAATTCCTTTAACTTGGTTTTTATTTATGAAATATAACGAAAGCAAGAAAAAATGGAAGTGGACTGTTATTAATGCTATAAATATTTTGTTTTGGTTCTTTATTCATACTTATCTAGGAATGATAAATGTTTTTTTATTCTTATTATTCTATATTTTGAAATATTTATGGAATATTAAAAAAAATAAAAAGATTCATCTTCCATTTACGGCTCAAATTATATTGCAATATATTATTCCTGTTTTAATTTTTTGGATTATCGTATCAACAAGCGATAATTTTACTGGAAGATCTACGAACCCTTATGGCTTTTTATTATTTAATGCGGAAATTGAAACCGTTTTCCTCCCTACCGATGAGCCTTTTAAACCCATTATACAGAAATTTATAAAAATTCCTGACCAAAATTGGGAAGGGTGGTCATATATCGGTATTACCTCCGATTTTATATTACTACTTTTATTTGTGTTTGTTATTTTATCTTTTTTCAATAAACGATATAAAGAGTTTTTGAATAGCGTTTTTGAAAATAAAAGTATACTGATTCTGTTTATTTCAAGTATTTTGGTCTTGCTTTATTCCATGGGATTTCCATTTATTCTTAACTTGCAATGGCTTGCCGATAAATACCCTATAATTAAGCAATTCCGTACATTGGGACGATTTGCATGGGCATTTTTCTTCGTATCTACTATTATTTGTACGTATTTTTGCTGGCGTTTTTATGAAATACTTAAAGAAAAGAAAAATATTTTACGATTTGTATTTTTAATCCTACCCATATTATATTTTTTTGAAGGACTTCCTTATCATAAAAAAATAGCTACAGAAAGTATAAAAACCATTAATTATTTTAATACAAAATATTGTCCTGAACAATTTAAAGAAGGATTAGCGAAAATAAATCCAGAAGACTTCCAAGCTATTATTCCATTGCCTTATTACTGTGGAGGTTCTGATAATTTTGGACGAGGAGTTCCCGATGGAAATCAGATTTACCTAATCTCCGAAGTTTTTTCTTTTTACAAACAAATGCCCATTATGACTCAGCATGCAACTCGTACTTCGATATGGCAAGCTAAAAATCTAATGCAACTTCTTTCTCCGGGTTATTATCAAAAAAATATACTAACTGATTTAAAATCACAGAAGAAATTTTTAATTATTTATAGTAATGACTCTTTAAATGATTATGAACAATACTATTTTGAAAAATCGAATTTAATATATAAAAATGATCAGTATTCATTGTGTTCGTTAGATTTTAATACGCTTTTTGAAAATACAGCAAAAGAAGAAATAACTAATTTTAATAGAATTTGTCATTTATTGAAAAAAAAGAATGGTTTTCTTGTAAGTGATACCAGCTCATTTATATATTTTCATGATTTTGAAGAAATGCAGAACGATACCAGCATAGAAGGTAAAGGAGCATATTCAGGAAAATTAAAGGATTACAATAAATTTGGCGAAATCCCTCCAAATACGTTAAATACCGAAAAAGAATATATTGCTAGTTTCTGGATGTATAATAATGGCGAAAATTATGGACAGGATATGGTTAGTAGCCTGGCTATAATTCAGGAAGGAGAGGGAGAAGGTTCGGAATGGACTGTAGTAATTGACCCATGTACCAGTCAATGTATAAATGGAAACTGGTCTTTAGTTGAACTTAAATTTAAAATAAAAGACGCATCACATCTTATTGCTATACTTATTAAGGGGAAAGATAATTCAAAAAAACCTATTTATGTAGATAATTTATTAGTACGTGAAAGTAATAGTATTATTTATAAAGTAATAGAAAAAAACAATGGGGATATTACCAAATTGTTTAAAAATAATCAGATGATATTAAATTCTGATTTATAAAAACTTTTTTTAATTTTGGAGAATAATTAATTTAAAATCTTATTTTATGAAAAAGATACTGTTTTTAGTTTTAGGTGTTTTCACATTGCTTGTTTTCAGTTGTTCAAACAATAAAGAATTTGTGCCAGTATTTAGAGGTGAAATTGATGAAGGAGATTGGATTAATACACATACAATTGGAAAATACGGTGGTGTTAAAAGGGATTTTTGTTCTAAAATAGATTCAGTGTATCAATATTCTTATGGTTTTAAAAAATTAATTAAAGAAATAAGTCCAAAGCCTGTTAAAAAAATAAAAACTGTTGCTTGGGTAAAATTAGAAGATTTAAATAAAAAAACGCTTTTAGTTGTTTCTTTAGGAAAAGATGATAAAAATATTTCTTGGTCGGGTCATGAAATAAATCCAATTATAAAAGAAGTAAATAAGTGGTATAAAGTTGAATTTGAAGATACCTTTCCGGAATACGATTCAGAAGGGGCCTATATTGAAGTTTATGTTTTTAATCCTAATAAAAATATTGCTTATGTTGATGATTTTGAAATTAGTTTTTTTGAAGAAGAGTAATAAATAAATTTATTGTTTAATATTCTTTAAAATTTTTTTGGTTTATATCTCAACTCTTTGAAGTTGATAAATAAATCTATTTAATACCCCGAGGATTTTTCTCGGGGTATTAATATAATAAAAAATAGATTAAGAGCCTGTTTAAATTTTTTTCAAAAGGATTTTTATAGCGGCTAATTTAACCATAGTTTCAGAAGATTCAGCAAGGAGTTCATAATCTCTACACAGCCTTCTATCATTGTCAAACCAAGCGAATGTTCTTTCGACAACCCAACGAATAGGTAAAGGTGTAAATTCATTTTTCTTTTTATCTGTCCGCATAACTATTTTTAAAGTATAGCCAAATATGTTTTTTACTTTTTCCGCAAGTTCTCCTCTGTATCCTCCATCTGCAATCAATAATTTTATTCCAATGATACTTTCTTTAAGTACTCTCATTAATAATTCAGCTGCTTTGCAATCATGGACATGAGCGACACATACCATTACTGCTATAAGCCATCCGTTTTTATCAACAACAATATGACGTTTTCGTCCTTTTATTTTCTTATTGCCATCTATACTTTTTAATGCCATGTTATTTGCACTTCTTACTGTTTGACTATCTACTATTCCCATGGTTGGATTTTCTTTTTGTCCTTTTTTTAATCTCGCCCTGCTTCGCAAACGATCTAATATTAAATCCCATGTTCCATCATCAGACCATTTGCTATAATAATAGTATACCAACTGCCACTTAGGATATTCTTTTGGTAACATTCGCCACTGACATCCTGTTTTTACTAAATACATTATTGCATTTAGTATGCAGCGTAAGTCATGTTTCCTTTTTCTTTCAATTTTATGTAAAAAACTTTTCGTAAATTGCCACTGGGTATCGGTCAAATCGGTTGCATACATATATTTAAGTTTTAGCAACCTCAAATAAAGTATGCTTTTATTTCGGTTTTCGATACCCTTTATTTTTTATTCTAACAAAATTTTAAACAGGCTCTAAATTAAATAAATAAAACTATTATTGTATTCATTTTAGAATATTACAATGTTTTAATAAAAAAGGAATCATGAAAAAAATCATAATAGTTTTAATCGCTTTTTTTATTGGGGTTTTTATTATTTATTTCGGTTTACAAAATAAGGTAATTTATAAAAGTACCCTGGGATTAGTATCTCAAAATTGGGAGAGTAATGATAGTACCAAAAACCTTGTAAGTAAACCATATGAAAAATTAAACAACGATAAATATATCAGATGGGATGCGGTTCATTATAAACTAATAAAAGATTATGGTTATAATATTGAGAAAGCTGGTGGTGATTATATTTTTGCTTTCTTCCCGTTATTCCCTTATATATGGAAGATATTGAATTTACCAGCACTCGGAGTTGTGTTTTTAAATTATCTTTTTTTTGCTATAGGTATATATATATTAATAAATTTATTTTCTAACAAAAAATCATTTTTAATAAATTTATTTTTATCACTTTCTTTACCTAGCCTGATTATTTTTTTTATACCCTATTCTGAGGCAACATTCTTTTTAATGGTTTCTATCGGTATATATGGTTTTATGAAAAATAAATACGGGTTCTTATTTTTAGGGTTTTTTATGGCATCGCTTACCAGACCTGCATATACAATATTATTCCTTTCGATAATAGGAGCAGAATTCTTTTTCTTTTTTGAATATAAAAAAATAGTATTCATGTTGAAGAAAATATTTTTATTGACAATTCCTCTTATTGTTGGAACAGCATTGGTTTCAGGTATTCAGTTTTTTTATGGCAGTGGGAGTATTTTTAAGTTTGTGAAAGTACAGAGGTATTGGGAAAATATTCTGTCCATGCCACATAATTTGAGAGATTGGTCGCACGAAGGTTTTGCAATTAATATTGGAATGATTTTCTTAATATTTACACCATTAATTATTATCTTTTTTCAAAAGTTTTTTGATCAATTAAAATCAACAAGAACCAACGTTGACGATAATAAAAGGAATGATAAATTATATTACATTACGATACTTTCTATTATTTATCTGATTGGCTCAACTTTATTTATTTTACTATATAGGGGAGGAAGTTTACATTGTTTATTCAGGTTCACATTATGTTCACCTTTTATTTATATTCTTCTTTTCGGTTCATTTAAGTATATAGAACAAGTTCCAAAAAATTTCAGATTTTTTATCATTTCAACATTATCATTATTAAGTATATTTATTCTGGGATTAGCAGATTATTCAACGTATTGGAATTTTTCTGATTTTGGGATTTTTATTTTAATATTTACTTTATTCCTATGGCTATTTCAGGATAATTCAGAGAAACTATATTTTAAAATTGGATTATATTTGAATCTATTTTTAAATATAGTTTGGACAACATATTTGTTTAACACATACATAGCTAATGGGTGGATCTTTGCATGATCCTACTCAGGCAAATGACTTTTTCTGCATAATTAATTTTTTGTTTGACTTAATCATTTATCATTTTGATGTTCCACCATATATTGAGCATCTAGTTTAAGCATTTCGTCAACAGAAATATCTCTTTCTTTAGCTTTACGCTTAATGTCTTCATACCATGCAGGGTCTGATTTTATTTGAGAAATAAAATAATCAACATTTTTTATTGGCGAATAAATAGATGCAGGATTTGGATTTGATGTAATATATTTTGTTGCCTGTTCATCATTAATTGTAGTGTATTTAAAAAGATTAATATTTGATTTGCAATAAAGTTTTTCAACGAAAAATTTCTTTTGTATCGTATCCATCGTTGCTAATTTTCCTTTGAACTTAAAACACTCCGAAAATTTGGAAAAATCTTTTATCAAGAAAAACCCTTTGGTGGAATTATTCATTGTTGTTTTTAATTTTTCAAAATCAGGGAAAGAGGAAACAGTTACGCCATCAATTATATAAATATTTTCAGGTGAAATTTTTGAATATAATGCGAGATAATATGTATTATCCCAATCAATAAAATCAATAAATAACGAGTTTTCTTCTTTATCTTTATTCTCTTTAATAACTTTCAAAATTTCTTTGGTTTCATTATTTTTTAAAAATGGAATAGCAACCGTTTGTTCCCCCGAAAAAGTAAATATATTAAATATCGCCAATTTAAATGTTTCTGAAATCTTCATAACTTTATATACCGGAAGCTTATACCAATAAAACGATAAGGGAACAATGGTAACTATGGTTGCAATAGTAAAATATTTCTTTAATGATACTTTTACGTCGTTATCAAAGAAGATTGCAAAGAATGGCAGATAAAAAATTAATAAAGTAATAGTGTAACGATGCTGCATTAATATAGACCCTTCAATAGATTTCATGGTATATATACCTAACATTCCTATAAATAAAATAGACCAAATAAAATATTCTTTTTTAAAATTGTTATTATAAATCCTATTTAATAGTAAGAATAATGTAAGAAATGCAATTATCGGGGAAGATGATAAAAATACGGAAATAGTAAAAAACATTACTCTTTGGGCAGCTTCAATAATAGTAACATTACTGTTAACACCATATTTTAAATTCCACTCAAAAGCAGCATTCACGCTATACATTAAGTCTTTGTGTTCAATATAATTTCCTATCATCCAGAATATTGGAAATATTAATGCAAGTGGCAAGAAAAAAAGTAAGCCTTTCCA
>Ga0116186_1003652_pt1 | contig 12980 bp, 12 predicted proteins | sample AD_JPNNA4_MetaG_FD_89806 | JGI IMG/M metagenome (GOLD analysis project Ga0116186, IMG submission 89806) | Active sludge microbial communities of municipal wastewater-treating anaerobic digesters from Japan - AD_JPNNA4_MetaG | ecosystem: Engineered > Bioreactor > Anaerobic > Digestate | place...
TCAATGGCACCAAATCTGACCGGAAAAATGAATAGACTGCATGCATTCTTCCGTCAAACCAAACCGGCAAGACCTCGAAGGTTTCGTCGATATGCATATCCAATCCATCGAGGTGCACCCATGGGTGATCAGTGTGAAGGTTAAGCCAGTTTTCGAACCTCAACATCTCATGGGGCATGCGCAGTAAAGCCTCGGCATCATCGGAACCATAGGTGAACACGCCTGGATAATCAAGCGCCCAGGCGAGAGTGCGACCTTCCACCTTGTTTTCAAGCCCGATCTGGATGAGCGTCACGACTCAGTTGTAAAAGATTGGCAGATGTCCCAGAGCAATGACATGGCGCCACTCCGCACGATCGCCTTCTGTCAGGATCGCTGCTTCAGTGGTTACCTTACCGCCGGCTTTTTCTGCGATGAGATGCATCCCCTGCAGGGTGGAGCCAGTGCTGATAACATCATCCAGCAGCAAAATCTGCTTATCCTTTAATAGTTTGATATCCTTTTCATCCAGGAACAGGTTCTGAGGTTTACCGGTGGTAATGGAAAGTGTCTCCGCTTTCAAGGCTTCGCCCATGTAGGGTTTGTACTCTTTGCGCAGGACCACGTAAGGTTTTTGGGTAACTTTTGCCAGCTCATGGGCAATCGGAATACTCTTGGCTTCAGCCGTGATGATGACATCGAACGGTTTGTCTGCAAGTTTCGTGGCAAGGGCGGTCGCGCATGCATCCACCAATTCCACATCCCCGAGAATGTTTAAGATGGCAATGCGCATGCCTGGTTTGACCTCGAAAAGAGGTAGATCCCGCCGCACACCGGCGATATCAAGTGAATAGACTTCTCTTTGTTCCATCCTGTCTCCTTATTAATCAAAGATCAGATTGATTTTAGTCCAAATCTACCTGAAAAAACGATCTTAGGCGTTTAAAGCAGCTAATGCCGTGGACGCCGACCACGGCATTAGTGTTTAAGGAGGAGAAGAAGAAGAGAAGTCGCCCTTTCGAACTCTATATTACAATAAACAATAGTAAATAGCTTGACGATTGACCTACGATTACCCTACGATATTGCGACCAAGGCGAAAGTGACCCAAATGGACGTAACCAATCTTAAAACAGCAGTTGGCTGGTTCCGGATAGAAGCCTTTGCAGGCGAATTGACCCGAGTTGATCTGTTCACCGAGCTTGAACCAGCAGCAGAAAGCGCGAGCGCGGTGCTTCAAGGAGCTGTTCAGCAGTTGCAGGCTTATTTTGATGGCAGATTACATAGATTTTTACTGCCGCTGGCATGGAGAAATATTGAGGGATTTCGGCGGGAAGTCTTGCAGGTTGTCGCAGGTGTTCCGTTTGGTGAGTTGATGAGTTATGGTGAGATAGCTAAACTGGTTGGTAAACCTGGTGCCTCACAAGCTGTCGGAGCGGCAGTGGGCAGCAATCCCTGGTTAATTGTGGTACCCTGCCATCGGGTGATCGGGTCAGACCGTAAACTGCACGGCTTCTCGGCACCCGGAGGGCTCGAAACTAAAACCTGGCTTCTCCGGCATGAAGGACATGAAATTATTGGAGGCAAGGTTAGCCTCAAAGGGAGTTGAACATGGAAGAAAGTCAAGAAACAGAATTTCGCTCAGGGTTTGTAGCACTGATCGGCAAACCAAACGTGGGCAAGAGCACCTTGCTCAATCGCCTCCTTGGGCAGCCGATTGCGGGCATCTCTGCCAAGCCGCAGACCACCCGCCGGCGTCAGTTGGGGATTCTTACCACCAAGGAATATCAAATCGTTTTTGTCGACACTCCTGGTCTTACAGATGCCAAGGATAAACTTGCCAAATCGATCAATGCGGAAGTCCAGTTTGCACTGAACGACTCGGACCTGTTATTGCTGTTGGTCGACGCCAGCAATCCAGCTGATCCGATGGATGAGAAACTGCTGGATGCAATCCAGGCTTCAAGAACGCAACCGCCTGTGTTGGTCGTTTTCAACAAGGCTGACCGCCTGAACAGAACCAGTTTTGCTCAGCTATCCGCGTTATACCGCGAGAAACTGCCAAACGCGCGCACCCTGCAGATTTCCGCGTTGGATGGGACAGGTGTAAAAACCATGCTGCATGAGATCGTCGAAATGCTGCCAAGGGGTCCGCAATATTTTCCTGAGGAGCAAATAACGGAGGATTATGAGCGGGATATTGCAGCGGAGATGATCCGGGCAGTCTGCATGGATATGTTGACGGATGAAATACCCTACTCAATTGCCACACAAGTGGAATCTTACAAAGAACGTGAGAATGGCACACTGTACATCGACGCGACAATTTACGTGGAACGCGAGAGCCAGAAACCAATTGTGATCGGCAGAAAAGGCCAGATGATCCGCGAAATTGGCACCAAGGCGCGCGAGGAACTGGAACGCGCTACCGGGCAAAAAGTCTTTCTTGAGTTGGTGGTTAAAGTCCAAAAGGACTGGAAGAACGACCAGGCATTTCTGAAACAGATCGGTCTTGCGGGTGGCTAGCATAGCGGAAGTCATTAGAGCAATGCCAGTCGTTGGAATCGGACTTGTGAGCCTGATCAACTGGATTTCGGCATGGCAGGAGCGACTGATCCCTTATTACATCACCAAACCCATGGTGCTGTTAGGCTTGCTTTTGTTCATGGTTTTGCGAGTGCCGATCACCCCGGCGAGGTTGCCATTTTTGCTTGGCCTGGTTTTTTCTTTGCTAGGCGATATTTTTCTGATTCCAAAAGGCACACGGTGGTTTTTGGTGGGAATGGGCGCCTTTTCGATTACTCAGTTGATGTACATCTGGGGCTTTAACCTCTCAATGGTCAAACTGCCGGTTTTGGTGGTTGGGGTAGTAGCCTACCTCGTGGGTGTCATTCTAATTCACTTGGTGATAAACAGGTTTTCGGGATCGCCTAACGTTAATCAAGCGATTCTGCCTTATCTTAAGGGGTATGGCGCGTTGGTCCTTGCCATGAGCATGAGCGCATTATTATGCCTTGCCCGACCAGGCTGGTCGGATCGTGCTGCAGTCATGGCTGGCGTTGGAGGGATATTGTTTTTCTTGTCTGACGGGATGATTGGCTTGGAAAAGCTCGACCGCCGCCTTCCGAAATCCCGGTTTTGGGTCATTTTCACTTATCACCTGGCGCAATTTTTAATCGTTGGGGCAGTGATGCAATTGCCGGGCTAGTCATTATGGAAAGAGTTGTAGGTGGCGGAAGATAATTTTGTGCTTCCATAAGAAGGATGTATGGATAAAATACAGCTGGAGTCAAAAATTACATAAAAACTCAGGGCAATTGCATCTAAACGAGAAAGATCACTCAAACAAATTTCGAGAATTTCAAATAATGGCCAATAATATTTCATATTGACTTAATATGTTTGATTGATAAACCTGTTTTGGCTGTCGATTCACGGCAAAAAGAATTCTTTTTAGCCAAATCCATCTCTTATTACTACTCAAACAGAATTGTGTTACCCGCAAAGAGTGAGAAATTTATTCAAAAAGACCTAATTTCTAATCATTTTTGGTGGTTTTCCTGAAAAATAAGATGTGATTGCCCTGGTTACCAGGGCAATTGATGGGCAATTGATGGGGGATGTGAAATATTGTATACTATATTTGTGAGAAATAGATTGGATGACAAAAGGAGAATGAGAAGAATCAGATTACAAATTTGACAAGGAGGTGCTGTATGTCTACAACGCGAAATGGGCTACGTTTTCCAAGCCAACACAGAGAATGGTCCATCCTCATCTTGGTTGGATTGATTCTCTCGATGGTGTTCTACCATGTCCAGGTACAGACTGTTTCTGCCGAACAGCAATCTCAAATCGAATGGGAGGCATTCCACCAATCGCTGGTTCTGAAGGATAAAGTGATACCCTTCAACTTTTCCTATCCAAAAGGTTGGCATATTGTTGACCATCAGGATAGTCTACAAGTAAGCATCCAGAATGTTCCGCCCTTTAATAACCCGAATGAACTTTCTGGAGGATTACCAGAGGGTTTTGTAAAGATCAGTTTTATGATTGATCCCAAGATGAATCCATCTGACCTAAATCAAGGCGAAGCAAAGGTAATCAACGGTATTACCTGGCAAGAACACGTTGGGGTAGGTGAAGCTTCTGGAGATCGTTCGTTGACGCTTGAAACAGTCCACGAAGGGGTTATCTTCCGGATCTACACTTATATTGCTGGGACAAAGGGCGATGCAGCTCTTCTGGAAAATCACGCAACAACATTGGATCAGATAGTGAATAGCCTCACATTCGAACCGACAATACCTCTTGAGAGACCGCCGGATGCACCCCCTCCACCACCTGATGGGAAATAGTCGAACTTACCGTAACGCTATTCCACTGGTCGTAGGAGATTAGACTGTCAGAGTCTCTCCAGCGTGTTATTGAAGAAATCACCCTCGAAAGATTGGCGCGCTGGAGAAAAGATATCAAGAGGCAAAGTCTAATTTCATTCTGGTAAAGGATTTCTTATATGAAAAAAAAGCCATCATTTGTAAATAATAATAATCATAGCAAAGATATACTGACTATCCTGATATTGATCCTGGCAGCATTGATAATTCCAGGATGCACTTCTTCGTCAATTCCAACGTCAATTCCAACGCCTTTTCAGCCCACTCAAGAGCAGATCCCTTCCTCAGAATTACCCCAACCAGAAGTCCCACCTATTGGTGCCACCCTGACGCCGTTTCCAACATTAGGAAACACCACGAATTGGCGCGAGCCAGAGGCAAGCCGCTCGATTGTGTTTGCTCTCCCCGCTTCGACAGGAGGGCAGGATATTTATCTGCTTAGTCCCCAGGCTGAGCCCCCATTACGTTTGGCAAACATAACCGATGAACTCCTTCTTCGCGTTGCTGCCTCTCCTGACGGTAAATACCTTGCAATCCACACCTCTCCCCGTACAACTGGTTACAACCAATCGCTGACCTTACTATCTCTTAGCGACTACAAGCTAAAGCCGGTTGTCCAGGAATCCTGGATCATATCGTGGTCTTGGTCGACAGATGGCAAGCGAATAGCCTTTTCGGAGTCACGCGAAGCTGGAATGCTTAATATCTATATTTTGGATGTCGAGACAGGTTCAATGGACCTTGTCTTTGATGGTGCAGGTGGTGGTAAGTGGGATGTCAAGGGTTGGGTGATGAGTGATCAGATGTTACTGGTATCTCATCTCGCCGGTGGAGGTTTGATGATCGATCAGGCTCTCCTGATCGATGTGTCCTCGAAGGAAAGAGAGATAATATACTCCGATTCGAACAAGATGACGGGGAATATCATTCCGGTCGCCGGTGGTCAGGTTGCCTTGGTTAGTCAGCGTGAGAAGATGGGCGATCTAAAAGCTAAACTGCTAGTTTTGGATTTGAATACTGGACAATCAACTGTGCTCGTTGATCCCGAGAGCCCGTATTCTTCAATCATTAATGGGCCAATTTTGTCTCCAGACAACCGATACGCAGCTTTCATGAGCGTATCCAGCGCAGAAAAGGGGGTGGATGCTATAGTTAATATCATGTTGCTTGATGTAACCACTGGTGAGACTTCGGTTGTATTCCAAGGTAGCTATGCTTCAAGCCGAGTACTTGCCTGGGCGTCTGATACTGTCTTGATCGTGAGTAACCTGGGTGAAGAGATGGATCAGACGTTGTACTCCATTCACACGGATGGATCTCATCCGCAGAAGATACTCACCATAAGCGGTGGTCAGTTTCTGACGACGATTCCATAGAACGCAAAAATAATTGTCCAGAAGCCCTGTTAACAGCGAGGTTTAAACCAAATTCATTTGGTTTTCCAACACCAGGACCAAAGAGAGTGCTTGACACTATCGTATCGTTAGCACCCAGGGATCATAAATAGCGCCTGAAATAACATCCATGATCAACCTGTCAGCCAAGGGATGATTGTGTCTGCAGGAGACACATTTCGCGTTGAATGCATCAAAATGCAACGGATCCGGGATAGAAGACAGCAAACATAGAGACTCGCCTAAATGATAAACCTGTAATTTGTACTGCACTTAATTAGATGCAATTGCCCTGATTATAAACATGCTTCTAGAGATTAACCAGTCGAATTGAAAAGAGGTGGAAAAATGAAGAAAACTCTAGTCATTGTGCTATTGGCCCTAATTGTTGTTGAACTAGGCCTTTTTGAATTAGTTATGCCCGTTCAAGGGAGCCAATGCTCTCAGCAAATTGATGCCTCATGCCAGTCACCTTGCGAATGCGGTGGTGGTTGGTATTGCTCAAGTGATAAAGGAAATGTAATTTACTATTACAGGCTTCCTATCATTCACACTTGTGTTGGTTCTGAGCCTGTGGAATGCTCATATTGGTGCCTGTGTTGCCCTTGCAACATATCTGATAAGTGTATTATGCCTGGGGATACATGCACTTAGTAAAAACAATGTCTTTTTGATTATTATCCTCATAGCAAGCTACGAGGAATTGCTCTCGTGAAAGTTAATTAATTCAACAAACGCTATCATTGTTGCAACTTTTTCGCGCAAATACCAAAAAATTTGGTTTTGAACTGAATAAGAACTATTGTCAGCGATAACACCATCTATGGAGATGACGCCTGTATGTTTGCATGTGAAAATAATTCTAGGCAGATGGTAAGCTTGCGAAACAACATTTATATCAGAAAGGTTGTATTCCTGAAATATATTTTTGCAGGTCTCAAGCGTACGCGAACCTTTTGAGTCAATAATTATCTTTCCATCCGGGACTTCTAATGATCTTAACGTTGATAGGATAAGTTCTTGTTCATTGGGTTGATCCAATGAGGTGCTTACAATTATCAAATCTGTCTTGCCGCTGTGAAATAATCTAGCAGCTGTCTTAAGCCTATCCATAAATACACCGGAGATCTCTCCAGACTGATACACACCAGCCCCGAAAACAACCGTTGCATGACGATACCTTGCGTCCTCCCAGTTTGTGATTTCATTTTTAGTTGAAATCCCAATAGTAATATTGACTAACACTAATAAAAAGCATGTGACAGCTGCTAATGCAATGACTATATTCATTGCTTTTCGCAAAAAATGGTTAGTCTCTAATCGATAAATACGCTCAATAACCTGAAAAAAAAGAACTTGAGCCCAAAATAATAAAGACGAAATAAACACAAACGAGAAACTTCCGAATCCAGAAAACCTCACCACACCTGGGCCAATATAAGCATACCTATCAAAAACAAAAAAAAGCAAACTAACGATGAACAGAAGTAGGCCGAGAATAAGCATTACTGTCCAAAAAGTATCTTTTTTCCCTTTTGATTTTATTCTTTGAACGAACTTAAACATAAAAATAAAAAGGGATGATAAGAGAACGAATTTAACTGCTAATATCAATAGTGCAGTAGATAATATGGAGTCAGGAAATTGGAAGAACTTAGTTTGGGTAACGAGCAGAATGCAGGCAGCCGAAATAACTAAGCTGACATACGCAAAAATATTAATCAGTTTCAGATTGAGTTCTTTAGTATCATTTTTTATCATCGTACGTAAACAGATTTTAGCACAAACAAAATAATATCTGAGTAAGTTCAGAAACGTAGATGAGCAAGATCTCATAAGTGTAAAAAAGCCTTCATGTAAAAAAAGCCTTCACTTAAGTAGCTTCCCATGTGAGTTGGAATAGTACGACCATTTTTAGTTTATAGCAGTGTCGGATTTTATTTTCCAAGCATTAGTTCACATTAACCAGATTATTTCAATGACTGATTTAAGTCTTCATAAGAAGTCAATCTTTCAATTGACCAATCTTGAGTTGAAATCTTATATGTAATGGTGCTGTAATCGACTGGGTCCGCAGCTCGCAAGTACAAATAGGGTTGATCTTCAAACAATTGGATGTTTGATACATTATTAATATTCGCAAGGCGAGTTTTTTCACCGGTTCTCAAATCCGCACGATAGAGGTATCCTTTGTCCGTTAGATCAGAAAAATACACATATTTATTGTCGCACGCATAATGCCCGATCTCAACCTTCAATACTTCGCTAATCTCATGAGAATCAAGGTCCCTAAACCTCTCACGATGTGTAAACTCCGTGCTTAACTAAGGTAAAATTATCAAGGTGGGGTAGTGTAGCAACCTAATCTTGAACCCTGAACCACACCAATAACCTGGAGCAAGTGATGACTGTTGTAGATGACATCAAAGATCGCCTCGACATCGTTGAAATCGTAGGTCAGACGGTCAAACTGCGGCGTACTGGTAAAAACTATATTGGTTTTTGCCCTTTCCACAGCAACACCCGTACCCCCGCGTTTGTGGTTTTCCCGGAGACGCAAACCTGGCGCTGCTTCGGACAGTGCAACGAAGGCGGAGATATTTTTGGCTACATGATGAAGCGCGAAGGCTGGGATTTCAACGAAGCCCTGCGCAATCTGGCAGAACGCGCCGGCGTCACCCTCGTCCAGCATTCCCCCGAAACCGAGGCCGATGGAAAAGCCAGGCAGGACCTCAGCGTTGTTCTCGAGGAAGCTGCCAGCTTCTACCGTCAGCAGATGCTCACGACTCCTGCGGGCAATAAAGCCCTTGATTACCTTCACAAACGAGGTCTGACAGATGAAACCATCAAAGTTTGGGGCTTGGGTTACGCGCCAGACAGCTGGACTGCTCTGCTTGACCACTTGCGGCTGAAAAACTTTCAACCTGGCATGATGGTAGAGGCGGGATTAATGACCGAGCGGGATGATGGCAGCATCTATGATCGTTTCCGCAACCGCCTGATGTTCCCAATCCGCGGACCTTACGGTCAGCTCGTCGGTTTCGGCGGGCGCGTTTTGGACCCTGAAGACGTACCAAAGTACCTCAATTCTCCAGCGACTGTTCTGTTTGATAAAGGTCGTCTGCTTTACGGGCTCGACCTGGCGCGGAAAAGCATTCGGTCACTGAACCAGGCGGTCATCGTGGAAGGCTACATGGATGTGATCGGATTGCACCAGGCGGGCTTCAGCAATGCGGTTTCTCCTATGGGCACTGCCCTGACCGAAGATCAATTCCGCCTCATCAAGCGTCTGACGCGAAACATTGTCCTGGCTCTTGACCCCGACGCTGCTGGTCAGAATGCAACCCTCAAGGGGCTTGAAACGGCGCGCAAAGCCATGGATCAGGAATCTGAGATCCGGTTTGATTCCCGTGGGCTCTTGCGGGTGGAACAGCATTTGAATGCCGATATCCGCGTGACCGCACTGCCTGATCAGAAAGACCCGGACGAAATTGTGCTTGAAGACCCCGAGGCCTGGAGGCAGATCATCGCGAAGGCAAAACCAGTAGTGGTGCATGTCATGGAGACGCTGGCTGCAGACCAGGATTTACGGGATGCCAAGGTGAAACGCGATATCGCTGCCCAGGTGATGCCATTGATCGATGACGTGGCTGACGCAGTGGAGCGTGAGGCATACCGTCAGCAACTGGCGACTTTCTTGCGCGTAGATGAGCGCTCTTTGAAAAGCACGCGAAATGACCTGGCGCATACCCGCCGGAAGAAAATTCAAAGTGACCAGGCAGAAGTCATTCCTGCCAGCATGTTAAGCAAGCCAGCGCAAAAGAACCAAAAACTTGAGCGTTACCTTTTGCAAGATCTCTTCCTTGATCCGGAAGGATTGTTCCGCTTGAATAAGACTCTGTGCAACCTCGGGCTTGACCCGATTATGGAATCGGATTTTCAAAACGGTGATACCCTCACCGGCTTCCGATTGATCACCGAAAGCCTGCGGCAAGTGGACTATACACCTGTAGATTATATTGAGGCTCGCATGACCCCCGCGCTGGAATTTGAAGAAAATCCCAATCTTGTTGAGGATCATTATGCCCCAACCAAAGAAAAACGTGACCAACACCAGATCAGGGCAGTGGTGCGTATGCGGTTGAATCGATTGGAAGACCGACTGGAAGAAATTAAGTTCCTGCAATCGGCTGATGTCGATTCAAAGACGTATACGGATGAAGAAGTACAATTCCTTTATCTCGAGTTGTTACAAAAGCGTCGCCTGTTGGATAAAGCCTTGCTTGCACCAGAAGCCGGCGGCAGCACGCGCGCACGCGGAACATCCTCCATCAAGAGTAAATCCAGAAATAAGGCTTGAGCAAATGTCAGACAAAAACAATGAAGATTTTGAACTGAGCGACGATCAAACTGACGCAATCTCTGAAATCCATCAGGGTGAAATTCTCGATGACCCAATCCAACTTTACCTGAGAGATATCAGCCGCGAAGAGCTGCTGCTGGCAGAACAGGAATTCTACCTGGCAATCATTGTCCAGGCGAAGGAACAGCTGAACCTCTATCGACTGGCAGAAGCTGGTTTGAACCTGGACGGAATCTGTGCTGATATGCGGTCCACCTGGGCGCAGGTGGAAATGGATGCCGCCCGGCTTTCGTATCCGTCACCAGATGTGGAGAAAGTACTTGCTGAAGCTCTGCAATTGCAGAAACTTATGGAGATGCCTGATCCGCCTTACGTCTACACCTACCTTGACGATCCCCGTTGGGGCAGCGATAAGCATTGGGAGGATCTGGCTCGGGATCTGCTGCGCTTCCTCATGGACGCCTATATTCTTCCCGAGGGTTTGATTGAACAAGTCCGCCTCAATTGGACAAGCGGCAGTGAATCACTGCCGCTAAATGCCAGCCTGATGGAAATGCAAAAAAGCATTGAACGGGTGGAGGAAAGCGCCAGCTTCGCCAGCCAAAAACTTGTGGAGTACAACCTGCGCCTGGTCGTCAGCATCGCAAAGCGGTACAACAATAAGGGCATTGCCATGGAGGACTTGATCCAGGAAGGCAATATGGGCCTGCTAAGGGGCATCCAGAAGTTTGACCCTGCCAAGGGTTTCCGCTTCAGCACTTATGCCACCTGGTGGATCCGCCAGGCCATCACGCGTTATATCCACGAAAATGCACGCACCATTCGCATCCCGGTGCACATTGTCGAATCCATTAGCAAATTGGTAAAAGTGCAGCACCGGCTGGTGCAGAGCCTGGGGCGGGACCCAACCTTTGCTGAAATGGCAGTCAAATCGGGTTTTCTTTCGGAAGAGGACGTTAATGCCATCCTCGAGCTCGGTGGAAGCCGCGAATTAGCGGATCCAGGATTGTTGCATCGTTGGGATGAAGCCACCCAGAAGGTGGAAGCGGTATTGAAGGCATCCGAGGAGCCTGTCTCACTGGAAAGTCCGGTGGGAGATGCGGAAGACAGCACTTTGGGGGACTATATCCCCGATTTGGATGCGATCGAACCGATGGAAGAAGTCATGCGTGACAATCTGCGCGAGTCTGTCCGTGAATCTCTGGATAGCTTGCCTGAACGTGAACGGGAGGTCCTGGAATTGCGTTTTGGTCTGAAAGATGGCGTCTACCACTCACTGGAAGAGATCAGTAACCACTTTGGTCTGACGCGTGAACGCATCAGGCAAATTGAAAGCGCCGGTTTGCGTAAGCTGCGGGATCCTAAACGACGCAATTCACTCAAGGATTTTGTTCAAGGGAGCTGACGATGGAACCCGATGGGAGACATCAGCTTCATGAGCGCATTTTTGATGTGGTGGAAGCCATCCCCGTTGGCAAGGTTGCCACATATGGTCAAATTGGCAGTTCGGTTGGCGGATGCAGCGGGCAGCTTGTCGGTTTTGCCTTGGCTTCTCTGCGTTATACAGGGGGCCGAAGGGTACCATGGCAGCGAGTGATCAACCGTCAAGGCAAAATCAGCCTGACGGGGCCCGATGCCGCGCTGCAGCGGGCATTGTTGGAAGATGAGGGCGTACGTTTTAATGCCGATGGTGTGATCGATCTGGAAGAATTTCGCTGGAAACCGTAAGATGCACTTCCATAGAGGAAAACATGTTCACTGTTACGTTCGAAAATGATGTTCATACGTACTACGAACAAGCTCACCATCTCTGGGAAGGTGCTGAGACGCGTAACAACCTGATCCTGGGGTTATCATTACGATTGATGTCTGATTTGCATGCCTATGGGGATGCCATGCCCTTGATGGCGCTGGTCAAAGACGAAAAAGGAGAAATTGGGGCTTCAGCATTGATGACCCCTCCCTTTGCGCTGATCGTCCAGAGCGAGCCGCTGAACAAACCTGCTCTGGAAGCGCTTGCCGATGCCCTGATCGCCAATGGTTGGCATTTGCCAGGCGTGAATGGCATAGCTGAGGTGAGCGACTGTTTTGCTGAAATCTGGCAGGAGAAAACCGGGCAGCAAGCGCGGAGAATTGTGAACACGCGGGCGTACGAACTACGGCAGGTCATTACTTTGAGCTATCCACCTGGTGGGATGAAATTGGCAGATGAATCCGACGCGCAGATCGCGGCAGATATGCACAATGCGATGATCGAAGAAGTGGTTTTGGGACCCCGCAGACTGGGTACGGCAGAATCGGAACTGGAAAGCATCCGACAGAAGCGCACTTTCTTTTGGGTGGATGGGGGTGATGTGGTCAGCATAGCCCTTGCCAATCGTCCGCAGATCAAAGGCATCTGCGTCGGTGGCGTCTACACCCCGCCAGGCTTCCGCCGGAGGGGCTACGCCAGGGCTTTGGTGGCGGAGGTCTCAAAAGAGCTCCTCTCGCGCGGTTACGAACTAACCAACCTTTTCACTGACCTTTCCAACCCGACCAGCAACAAGATTTACCAGGAAGTTGGCTATCGACCTGTGTGCGACTATCACCAGTATGAGTTTGTTGATCAGGCCTGAGAATAACCAAACAATCCAGTTCCTTAGCAATTCTCTCTAAAAAAAGAGGCTGACTTTTCGGCCAGCCTCGTGTTTCAAAAACGTGTTTATTCGCTCTCGTGCAGTTCTTTCTGCCGGGCGTCCATGATCTCACGCGCCATCTGGGTGGGGACCATTTCGTAGTGATCGAATTCCATGGTAAAGATACCGCGGCCGCCGGTCATGGAGCGCAGGTTGGTTGTGTAGCGCATCA
>Ga0116186_1003681_pt1 | contig 12904 bp, 8 predicted proteins | sample AD_JPNNA4_MetaG_FD_89806 | JGI IMG/M metagenome (GOLD analysis project Ga0116186, IMG submission 89806) | Active sludge microbial communities of municipal wastewater-treating anaerobic digesters from Japan - AD_JPNNA4_MetaG | ecosystem: Engineered > Bioreactor > Anaerobic > Digestate | place...
TGGGAATAGAGGCAAATCTTGGTTTCCTTGCCTCCTCAGTATATGTACTCCCCAACTACCAGAATGACTATGCAGGTGGTGCATACTACGACCTCCAGAAATACGAGTGGAAACCTGGTCATCCGGAGGAATGGAAAGCACTCGACGGAAAATATTATCATAACTATTCCGACGATGCCAGCTGGGGCCCAAGAATGGCAGGACAGGAATATATACCATGGTACGCATGGTACGGTGGACATAAATATTCATACAAGACGGCAAAACTGTTACCCCAGCCGAATAATGCAAGAGACTTTTATGAAACAGGCTTTACATATAATAACAGTGTTGCATTTTCAAAAGTATCAGAAGGATTCAATATCCGTGCTACACTTGGTAACCTGTATGTCGATGGTCTTATCCCGACAACCTATCTGAACAGAACAAACTTCTCGGTTAAGACCTCATACGACCTTACCAAGAGATTAACCTTTGCAGCAAATGTGAATTTCTTTACAACATTCACAAACGGTGAATTCGACGACGGATATTCAAACCAGACAACAGGTTCGTTCAACCAGTGGTTCCACAGGGATCTCGACATGAAAATTATGAAAGAACTGAAGGATGTAAGAACCCCTGATGGTATATGGGCAAGCTGGAACCATAATGACCCAACTGTGTACGATCCTGCAAATCCCAGGAACTTTTATGCTGCAAACTACTGGTATAACTTCTATAAATACTTTGATCTCGTAACCAACCAGGAAAGAAGAGACAGACTTTTCGGAGATGTTTCCCTGAGTTATAAGATTATCGAAGGACTTAATTTCAAAGTTACTTACAGAAGGCAGCAGAATAACAGATGGTACGAGGAAAAGTACAGCTCCGACCTTAACTACAGCGGAACGCAAACAACCGGAAATGAGCCTAGATACAAAGGCTATTACCGGACTGAGACCTCATATTCTAACCGTGAAAACTATGAGACGCTTCTGTCGTTCAGCAGGAAATTCGGAGATTTCAATGTTAACGCAAACGCCGGTACTGACTTTTTCAATTCAGTCCTGAAATCGAACAGGGCTAATACGGTTGATGGATTGAATGTAGCAAACCTCTATACCATAGCTAATTCAAAAAGCCAGCCGAATATTGTAAATGACCGGCAGAATTACAAGTATCGTGCAGCATTCTTAAGAGGTGATGTGGGATTCAGAGATTTCCTGTTCGGAGAGTTCACTCTACGCAACGACTGGTATTCAACATTACCTCCAAACAATAACTCAATTCTTTCAAAATCATTCGGAGGTTCGTTTGTTTTCAGTGACCTGCTGCAAATACCCTTCCTTAACTTTGGTAAAATCCGTGCATCGTGGGGTGAAATTCCCAGATCAATTGGAGTATACGAATATCCAGGTTTCGAATATGGCGTAGGTCAGTATCAATGGACCGGCAACTTCCTGATGGGAACACCCGACAGGCTTGTTGACCCGAATATTCATGGTGCAGTAAATACGCAGAAAGAACTGGGGCTTGAACTCAGATTCCTGAAGAGCAGAATCGGTCTGACTGCAACATACTGGGATGGATCTGAAAGGGACATTCCTGTATCAGTAACAATATCAAGCTTCAGCGGATTTACTACAAAACTGGTTAATACAGGTGAGATGATCAAGAAAGGTATTGATCTATCCTTGAATTTCAAACCGTTTGATACGCCAAAATTCTCATGGGAAATAAATACCACATGGGCTTACCTGATCAAGCAGGAAGTTACAAAGATTGCTGAAGGAATTGACAGAATTACAGTTCAGAATCAGGGATGGGATACTCCTTACCTGGTTCATGCAATCAATAAACCATGGGGTGAAATCTTCGGAAGCGGCATGAAAGTTGACGAAAAGGGAAGGCCATATCTTACTAAGAGTGGGAGCTATGTAAAGGAAGCTGAGAAATATTACGGAAATGTATTGCCGAAATATACCGGAGGTATCCAGAACTCCTTCAAGATTCTAAAGGACATTTCCGTTACGGCAAACTTCGACTACCAGGTTGGAGGAAAATTCTTCTCACTGTCTGATATGTGGGGTTGCTTCTCCGGTCTGATGGCAAGGACATCAGGACTTAATGACAAGGGCATTCCGATACGTGATCCGGTCGCTGACGGAGGTGGTGTGCGTGTTGACGGAGTTGATGTGGATACAGGCGAACCTGTTACTTACTATGTGGATGCACAGGAATATTTCCATAACCTGTGGAATAACGACATATATGATTCATTCATATATGATCTTACATACTTCAAATTCCGCGAATTCAGCATAGGTTACAACGTACCTCTGAACAAAATAGGATTGAGCAGATACATCCAGAGCGCAACAATTTCTCTGGTTGCCCAGAACTTCTGGCTGATATATTCAAGCACAAAAGATTTTGATCCTTCAGAGGTTGCAAGAGCCGGCGGCGAATCGGGACAGTTCCCGGGTATTCGTTCAATCGGAACAAATATCAGAATTACTTTCTAGATACCGTTTTCAAAACAATAAACTTTAAGAAGATGAAAAGGACAATATATAAAATCATAAGTCTGGCACTGACGGTAGTAATTGTTGCCGGTTGTTCAAAGCTCGAGGATTTTGGAGACACCAACGTTAATCCGGCTGCGACAACCAAGCCCAATACCGCAGCGCTTTTAACAAATGTACTCTCACAGATTGGAGGATATGCATTCATTGTACGAGGAGGTCTATACTGTCAGTACTTCTCAGAAACTCAGTACACTGATGCATCTCTTTATGCTGACAATTCAACCGATCCTTCAGGTGCCTATTCCGGGATTCTTTATGATCTGGAGAATATTATTATAACAAATACCGACGAAAAGACCAAGGATGAGGCTGCACTTAATGGTGCCAACGAAAACCAGATTGCTATAGCAAGAATTCTTAAAGCTTATATTTTCTGGACAATTACCGACAGGTGGGGAGATGTACCTTACAGCGAAGCACTTAAAGGTAATCCTATAGTAGCATTTGACACTCAGGAGACCATCTATAAAAGTCTTATAAACGAACTTAAGGAAGCAGTTGCTCAGTTTACAACAAGCGGCGGACCAATAAAAGGAGATATCGCTTATAATGGTGATATAGCCAAATGGAAAAAACTGGCAAACTCCTTAAGGATGCTGATGGCTTTGAGGCTTTCCAAAGTCTATCCGGGTGCAAATGAATATGCTGCAACTGAGTTCAATGCTGCTCTCAATGATCCTGCCGGGCATATAGAAACCAATGCCGATAATTTTGCACTTACCTATCCGGGCGGCAACTTTAAGCATCCTGTGTACAACCTGTATGATGGACGTAAAGACTATGGCGAAAGCAATACTATGACTAATATAATGACGACAGTTGGGGGCGGTGATCCACGTCAGGCAGTATATGGAGCAACAGTCACAGGCGCTCCTTCAACAAATGGAGTTCCTTACGGATGGACACGTGATAAAACTGAAGCCTGGACTGCAGCTAACCCCGACTGGTGCTATATCCTGCATATTGATTATCGTCAGCCTACCAGCACTATTTACATAGTTGATGCTTCACATGTGCTTCTTGCAAGAGCCGAAGCTGCCGACAGAGGATGGACTGCAGAAACAGCCAACACCAAAACTCTGTACGAAGCAGGTATTACAGCATCATTTACAAAGTGGGGACTTCCGGCACCAACACCTGGATACCTGTCACACAGCACAGTCGCACTGGCTAATCCCTTCGGTACAGGTGCAAATCTCCAAAATATCCATATGCAGCAATATATTGCTTATTATCCCGACGGACTTCAGGGATGGTCACACTGGAGAAGGACCAATGTGCCGGCCCTTACTCCGGCTGAAGACGCTGTTAACGATCCTCCAACCATTCCGAGAAGGTACAGATATCATCAGACTAATTATGCTCTGAATGGTCCAGCCCTTCAGGAAGCTATAAGCAGACTTACTGGCGGCGATAAGATGGAATCAAGAATATGGTGGGATAAGTAGTAAAATTATGCTTAATGAGAATAAATTATTAGAAGTATGAAAACATTATATAATATTATTAAGTTATCAGCAGGTATTCTGCTGGTATCGAGCCTTATGGTTTCGTGTATTCCGGAACCTGAATCGATGGACAAGGGGCAAACCCTAATAAAACTAACATCGCCCACTGAAGATGGTTATTTAATGTATGCCATAGATGGTGCAAGTTATTCACAAACAGTTAAAGTGTTGGATATCAGAAGAGATTTTGCAAATACAGAAGCACTAAACAGTTCAACAACAGTTGTGCTTGAATTCGATAAAGCAGATACATCGATGCTGAATAAGTATAATGATACTTATGGTACTGAATTTGTTCCTTTCCCGGAAGGTACATATTCGATAAATCCACCTATCAGCTCAGGTAACATAACATTAGAATTTAAGCCGGGTGAATTTGCTAAAGAGATTTATGTGACAATTCCTGACGCAACGACCCTCATGGAGTATGCATATGCATTTGCTATTAAAGTAACAGTAAGTGGAGAAGGAAAATGGAGTGAACAATCTAATGACACACTGGCTATACAAATTATGCCTAAAAATAAATATGATGGTATTTATGAAGTAAAGGCAGTGAGCCCCATGATAGACGTTGTTAATAGTGCACTCACTGGCTTATATCCGTTTAAATATGTGCTGGAAACATCAGGTTTACATTCATGCCGCTGTTTCGACAGTGAGATATGGTTCGACTATATGCACCCGATTATGAGTGGTACAGATACCAGTGGCTATGGTTACTTTGGACTTGAAGTATTCTTTGATCCCTCAGGCGACGGAACTATTATTGATCTGAAAAATCCCTGGGGCAACCCGCCAGGTAATACCAGAATGCCGGTACTCGACCCATCAGGGGTTAATAAATGGGATCCAGCTACACACGACATTCGAATAAAATACTGGATGATACAGCCAAGCATGGTACCGGATCCTCCTCATATCCGTACTTACTTCGATGAACTCTGGATTTATAAGGGCCCGAGATAATAACTTTAAAATAGAAAAAACCCCGCTTAGGCGGGGTTTTTCATTTTTTCTAAGATAAAACACTCACTAATCCTGTTCCACTTTCAGATTTAACAGATCAATTCGTGTGGGTGTTGCCCTGAGTACTTTAATTACAATGTTATTAATCTTAACAATATCATTGCTTTTCGGTATGTTACCATGGTAATAGAGAACCATCCCTGCAAGTGTTTCATAATCGTCTTCTTCTGGAAGATTCAGACTATATTTTTCCCTGATATAATCAATTTCAAGCCTGCCTGAAAAGACAAATTCATTTTCACTTACTTGCTTCTCTACAAGCTCAGATACATCATGCTCATCTTCAATGTCACCTACTATCTCTTCAACGACATCTTCTATCGTAATCAACCCTGATGTACCACCGAACTCATCAACCACCACGGCAATGTTTACCTTTTCGTCAATAAAAAGCTCTAGCAACCTGTTTGCAGGCATAGTCTCCGGAACAATTACTATTTTTCTTAGAATAGAACTTATATCCGGTGGATTTTTAAATATATCCTTCAGTTCAACATACCCGGCAATCTGGTCAATTGTATCTGTATAAACTAGAATCCTCGAGTATCTTGTGGCAATAAACCTTTCACGCAACGCGTCAATGCTGGTGCCTATCTCAACCGCCTCAATATCAGTTCGGGGTATCATGCATTCACGCACCCTTATATTAGAAAAATCGAGCGCTTTCTGGAAAATCTTTATATTTTCCCTGTCCGATTCATCCTTTATTTCACCATGCGAAACTACATTTACAAAATGATCAAGATCTGCCTTACTGAATACGAGCTCTTCTTCATTTTCTTTTTTCTTCACTTTTCCGCCAGGAACTATACTGAGAATTGCGTTAGAAAGGAAAAGAGTAAATTTTGAAACAGGATAAAAAAGAAGATAGAAGATAAATGTCGGAACACTAAAAGTTTTGAGAAAGAAGTTCGGGCTGATGCGAAATATAGCTTTGGGAAGAAATTCTGCAACAAGCAGAATGATTGCAGTCGAAATAAGGGTATTGATTATGAGGGTTATAGCATCTGAAACAACTATTGTACTTATTACCGGTTCAAGCAGCTTCGATATGATAATACTATAAACTACGAGACAAATATTGTTCCCAATAAGCATGGTTGCAATGAATTGACCGGGATTATCAATAAAAATCTTTGTAATGCCCGCACCAAACAGACCCTGCTTTCTGTCGATTTCAATCCTTAATTTATTGGAAGTTATAAAGGCAATCTCCATGCCAGAGAAAAATGCTGAGAAAACTACAGCTAACAGGAGTATAATATAATTATAGTCCATACTGCAAAATTACAGCTTTTTTCTCTGAGAATGTCTGAAACGGGCAAAGGCAAAAGAAACAACCGACATTGCAAAAAACAACAATGCTCTTTTCCAGTTATCTGACAGCATCTGGTTTATCCCGGAAACAAATGTGAGAACACCAGCAATAATCCAGACAATTTCCAGTATCAGTGAAAGATATTTACTCTTCATCTCTCAGATAAATGGTTGCACTTACATTTCTTATTTTCCATCTGGTGAAACGTGAATTTGCTTCAAACCCCGTACCCATTACAATCTGTTCTTCGCTCTTTATTCTAACAAAACGGTCAGTGTAAACAATATCTTTTTCCTGATCCCAATACAGAAGTTCCGTTTCAAGAGTTTCATTCTTTTCGTTAACTGCAGTTACGCTGTCCTTTAGCTCCCATAATTTCTTATCTTCTATATATCTGGCATATCTGCTTGAGATAGAGGCGATAGGAGTGGGGTTTCCGTCGTAGAATATTACTGTGATGCCCTTTCTGAACTCGGTGTACTGAGGCTTGCGGTCGGTATACCTCTCCATGAGAGGTGACCTCATAACTAGCTGTAATTTAGCCGAATCGGTATAAATTGTTTCAAAATCCCTCTCAATCAGTGATGGTAATGATTCAATATCTGATTTTGGAATTGTCTCAATTTTTCTTTCGCATGAAGAAAGAAAAAACAGGAATACCGGGATTATAAAAAAATTCTTCCTGAATGTTAAAGTAAGAAAATTACTTAATGATAGTCTGAGTTTAAAAACAGACATTTATTCGTATTTGCGTTTAATGAACCAGAAGTCGTACAGATTCAGACTTGCACCGACAGAAAATATATCTTCATTGTGAAGACCTTTTGAAAGATCCCCCTGTCTTCTTGTGTAATCAAAATAGAAAGTGGCTTTTGAATAAGAATTTTTCAGTCTTATTGCAAAGCCTGCAGTGGCACTGTATTCTTTTAGCTGTACTCCATTCAGCACAAGATAGTTGTCCGATATGCGTCCACCCAGCCTGTATTCAATTCTCTTCAGGAAATTTGTATTTGAATATTTTTCAGGAATATATTCCAGACCAGCCATCAGGGTACGGGTATTTGCCATGGGAGCATCACTACCATGTATTCTTGCATTGTTCCATCCTGATATAACATAGTCGATGCCAAAGGCTATTTTGTCTTTCTTTCCGAATAAAATCCCAAGTTTCAGAACATCAGGGAGCCTTGTGGAATCAGTTGTGGTTGAACCATAATTTGCCAGAGTATCAGGTGAATATGGGGGATATCTGTAAATAGTATAACGTTCTTTGAAAAATTCATGAGTTGATTTGTAGTTTTTTTGAGGAGTATAAGAAATACCGGCATTAATGAAGTAATCTTTTTTAATAGTTGCTGTATATTGAGCACCAAAATCGGCATTGAATCCAGTTATACTAAAACTTTCAACACTATTTTGATTGAATGAAGTTGTACTTTCAGCAAATTCATACTGGTTCAGACGCGTGAGCTTGCCAAAAAGAGTTGTTATATTGATACCCAACGAAATATTTTTAGTGATTTTAACACCAGCTCCTGCAAAAAGAGATGTTATACTGCCTGAACCTTTATGTTGAGTTGAATAGTCTCCTGTTGTTTCATTCCATCCTGGCTGCCCTTTAGTAATTTTTTCAGCTATATAGTAATAACCATTGCTGAATGGGATAAGTCCTGCAGCAATATCAATTCTTTTGCTTATTGGGAAACCGAGCAGAAGATGTCTGAAATTCATATCTGTTGAAGAGAAACTGGCATTTCCGTTTAAAAGCTTAAGCCGGCTCAGATCCATTCCCATATCAAAAACAAATGATGTTGTATCAAATGATGTATAAGAAGCCGGATTGCTGAAGGAAATAGTATTATTATCCCTCATTGCTGTGCTAATACCTCCCATTCCCAGGCTTCTTAATGTCCCCTGAGGATTAAGGATGCCAATATTAAACCGGGCATAGGGCGAGTTGATGAGTTTCTGTCCATGCAGATTCGAAAAAGTTATAACAAAAGAAATTATAATATATACTGCCTTCCTATACATTGTATTCCAGAATAAAATTAAGGCCATCAATAACCAGATCAGGCATATATACCGGTTTGTCTATTATTTTGCTATTGAGAAATTTACCGTCGCCGCCTGTTAAAATGATAACCGTGTTTTTATATTTCTTTTCAAACGTGCGAATATACTCATTTATTTCATAAATAACTCCGCTGATAACCCCGGCAGCAATAGCATCAGTTGTATTTACCCCCGGGAAAGAAAAATCATCCCATTCTTTCACAAGGGGTAGAGCATCTGTAAAGGTGTTGAGTGCTCTGAATCTCATACTGATACCCGGTGAAATATTACCTCCAATAAACCTGCCATAAATCATGAAGTCGTAAGTTATTGCACTTCCGGCGTCTATTATAAGACAGTTTTTGTTTTGAAAGGCTTTATAAGCACCCGCAACGGCTGCAATACGGTCAGTTCCAAGTGTTTCAGGAGTCTCATAATCAACAGGAAAGGGGAGTTTTGACTGTGAGCTCAGAAAATGGAAGAATTTTGCTCTCTTTTTGAAATATTCTGAAAATTTTTCCGGAACCTTTCTTACCGACGAAACAATTACTTTCTCCGTATCATATTCCTTCAAGAAATTATCAAATGCCGCTTCATCGAGAATGTCGAACTTTCTGATGGCAATTTTCCCTTGTGGTCCGTAAATAGCTAACTTGATTGAAGTGTTACCTATGTCTACAACAAGATTCATCAAAACAATTTGCCTCAAAATTAACAATTTATGGCAATTGTACGCTATATTTTTTATAAAGAATTATTATTCAGTTAGTTTCCTGAGAACATCCATCGCTTCTTCCACTGATTTTACTTCAGAAACGGTAAGTGTAAGTTTTAAATCTTTTTGCTTTACCTTCATCCTGCGGGGAAAGCTGTTTATTCTTGAAATCATTGTGGCAAATAGTTGACTTCTATAGAATGACGAGCCCGGGTCGGAAATGAAATTTGCAACAAACAGGTTGTTTTTCAATATTATTTTTTCTATTCCGGAACTGGATGCAAGCCATTTTAATTTAACAAGTTCGAGAAGTGACTTAGCCGGGCGGGGTAAAGGACCAAACCTGTCGGTCAGCTTTCTTTCAAATTCTGCCAGACCTGTCTCCGATGTAATCTCATTAAGTTCTTTGTATAGTCTAAGTCTTTCCGAAATGTTCGATATATACTCATCCGGGAACATAATTTCAAAATCGGTATCTATCTGACAATCTTTCACAAAGGCTTTTTCTTTCCCGGGTTCTGCAACTGTTCTGCTCAGGTCAGTAAGGCCTTCACTCTCTCTTAATTCTATGAGAGCTTCATTTAATATCCGCTGGTATGTTTCAAATCCTATTTCCGCAATAAAGCCACTCTGTTCACTGCCAAGCAGATTTCCTGCACCACGTATATCAATATCCTGCAGGGCAATGCTGAAGCCGCTCCCCAGCTCCGAGAATTCTTCAATTGCTTTCAGTCTGCGTCGGGCTTCATTTGTAAGAGTCTCTGGCGGGGGCGCAAGCAGATAGCAGAAAGCCTTGCGGTTTGAGCGACCCACTCTTCCCCTGAGTTGATGAAGCTCTGAAAGGCCAAAATAATGAGCATTGTTGATGAAAATAGTATTGGCGTTGGGTATGTCGAGGCCCGATTCTATTATTGTTGTTGCAACAAGCACATCATAATCGCCGCTGATAAAATCAAGCATGGTATTTTCTATGGTTCTACCATCCATTCTGCCATGGACTACGGCAGTTTTAACTGCAGGGCACAACCGGTGAATAAGTGCCTGAATCTCCCCAATATTATCAATCCTGTTATGAATAAAAAATACCTGGCCACCGCGGCTTACCTCATATTCGATCCCTTCTTTGATGATTTCTTCATTGAAGACATGCAGCTCTGTTACTATGGGCATCCTGTTGGGAGGGGGTGTGTTTATTATGGAAAGGTCGCGGGCTCCCATAAGTGAAAACTGAAGTGTGCGCGGGATAGGCGTTGCCGTAAGAGTAAGAGTATCTACGCTGGCTTTCAATTTTTTAAGTTTTTCCTTTGCAGCAACCCCGAATCTTTGCTCCTCATCAATAATCAGCAATCCAAGATCCCTGAATTTCACATTATCGCTGATGAGTTTATGGGTTCCAATAATTATATCGATCTGCCCCTTTTCCAGTTTTTCAAGTATTTTTTTCTGCTCTGCAGGCTTTTTATGGCGGGTCAGATATTCGACAGTGCAGGGAAACTCTTTCAGCCGGTCGGTAAAAGTTCTGTAGTGCTGATAGGCAAGGACAGTGGTTGGAACAAGTACGGCAGTCTGTTTGTTATCGGCTGCTGCCTTGAATGCAGCCCTGATGGCTATCTCTGTCTTACCGAATCCGACATCGCCGCAAACAAGCCTGTCCATCGGATGAGGCGACTCCATATCTCTTTTCACATCAATAGTTGCTGATAGCTGGTCGGGAGTGTCTTCGTACAGAAACGAGGCTTCCAGTTCCCTCTGGAGGTATGAATCGGGAGAGAAGGAATAACCCGGCGATGCCATCCTTGTTGCATAAAGTTTTATAAGGTCTTTTGCAATATCTTTAACCTTGTTTCTTGCCCTGTCCTTCAGCCTTTGCCATGCACCCGAACCAAGCCTGCTGATGCGCGGCTCCTGTCCGTCACTGCTTCTGTATTTAGAGATCCTGTGTAACGAATGAATTGGAACATACAGGATATCATTATCCTTATAAACCAGTTTGATGGCTTCCTGAATCTTGCCGTTTACTTCAATCTTCTCAAGCCCGCCAAACCTTCCGATACCATGATCAATGTGTACCACATAATCACCAGGATTCAATCCTGTTATCTCTTTTATGGTTATACTCTCCTTCCTTGTGAAATAACCTTTGATTCTGTATTTATGATACCTATCAAATATCTGATGATCAGTGTATAATGCAATTCTCAAATCATGGTCGGTAAAACCTCTATGCAGGCTTTTGATAACAGTGCTGTAGCTTACTCCAGGACATATTTCTGCAAAGATGTCGTTCAGACGTTCGGTCTGTGATTGATTTTCGGTAACTATTACCGTTTCATATCCGTTTTCCTGATTGGTAATAAGCTGCTTGCTGAGTAATTCAAAGTTTTTACCAAACGATGGCTGAGGTTCAGTTCTGAAAAATATAGGTGTTACGTTTTCCGGAGTTTCAAGCCTGCCTGTTTCAATTATTTTGAACGTACCAAGTTCATTGATCAGCATCCCTCCTGTTATAACTTTTTCTTTCAGGCCATCAAGTAATCCGTTTCTTTCCTTTTCGGCCGCCTGCCTGAAGATAGCGTCAATTCTGCCAGCTGTAAAATCCAGATCCTCTGTCCATATCAGAGAAGTGCGGGGTAGCAAATCTATAAAAGTCTGTGTGGTTTTATTTTCCGGGAGGGAATTTATGTCAGGTATAATCTTTACTTCATCGAGCATACTTACAGAAAGCTGGTCGTCGGGATTGAAACTTCGGAGAGACTCAACCTCATCGCCAAAAAAATCTAAGCGGAAAGGCATATCAGCAGAAAAAGAAAATATATCAGCTATGCTGCCCCTGATTGCATATTGACCCGGTTGATAAACAAAATCAACTCTTTCAAAACCATACTCCTGCAGCAATTCTTCAAGAAAATCAACCGAAAGCCTCTCTCCTTTTTTAACGGTAAATGTATTATCGCTAAGGGTCTGTTTGCTGACTACTTTTTCCATTAAAGCTTCAGGATATGTAACTATCAGCCCATTATTTTTACCTGAAGCAAGGAAATTGAGAACTTCTGTTCTGAGAATGATACCTGCTGGATCAGTCTGTTCGTAAATAATCGACCTTTTATATGTTGAAGGGAAGAAGAATACAGAGTCATCTCCGAGTAAAGAAACGAGGTCGCTATAAAAATATGCAGCTTCCTCTTTTTCCGGGGCAATGACCAGATTTATCAGGGGACAAGCCCGGTAAACCGACGAAATAACCATGGCAACTGAAGAGCCTGCCAGCCCCTTAAGGACTATTCTGCCGGTTTCTTCTTCTGAAATTCTTTTTTTCAGAAGTGTAACCCCCTCATGGTTATCATATATCAATGACAGTTGATTCTCTCTCATTTTATAAAATCCGGCGCAAATTTACAAAGAGTGGCGTGGAATTATACCTGACAGGCAAAATAATATATTGTCAATGGTCCTATGTTTTGTTCTGAAATAAGTTGACAAAAATTGGATTGGCTTTTCTCTTTATTTTGACACAATGTACTCACCCCCAACCCCCTCTCTACTTCGTAAAGAGGGGGCTTATCACCCAACGCCAGGGATAATGCCAAATGACACTGAAAATGTATTGCCAATAATTAAAAAATATTTGAAAAACAGATTATTACAATAATTTTTCCCCCCGTGGGGGGAAATACAAAGGGGGGTCAAGTATTACACAAGGAAATACAAA
>Ga0116186_1003685_pt1 | contig 12896 bp, 18 predicted proteins | sample AD_JPNNA4_MetaG_FD_89806 | JGI IMG/M metagenome (GOLD analysis project Ga0116186, IMG submission 89806) | Active sludge microbial communities of municipal wastewater-treating anaerobic digesters from Japan - AD_JPNNA4_MetaG | ecosystem: Engineered > Bioreactor > Anaerobic > Digestate | place...
AATGCTAATCCCTACCATATACTACCTCCTGAAAAACTCTTAGGAACTCCTCTTTATGGTCTTCCAAATCCCAATTGTTTTCTGCCTCTTGCTTAGCGTTCCCACCTATCTTTCTGCGAAGTTCTTTATCCTCTATTAAAGCTGACAGCTTTTCTACCCACTCCTTATGGCCTTTTGCAATGAGTGCATTTACATTATCGGTTACATAATCACTGTAAAGAACAGGTGAGCAAACCGCAGGAGTTTCCAATACTCCATACTCAAGCCATTTTATGGGGGTTTTGCACCAGTTAAATGTGTCGTCAATAAGTGGGGCTATTCCTATATCCAAATCCAAAGTCCTGTGCTTCATCGGCCATACATCTTCCCCAACACCTACAACAAATTCCCTTCTTTCTCTGGGTATCTCTTTTAGAATATCCTCCCCCCAAGTAGCCTCTGTGGATAGGCTATCAGAACTCATCCCACCAAACCCAGCATAAACAAACTTTGCCTGTGGATACTTCTCAAGAACCTCTCTTAAGACGGGTACAACAAGCCTCAAATCCTCAAGGTGCCCTTTTGAACCAAACCAACCTATACGAACCTCATCTGTTGTTCGTTCAATGTTTAACCTCTCCCTACCGTACCAGTAGAAGTCTATATAGTTTGGTATGACATATATTGGAATGTTTACAAATGGCAGGTAACTCTCCTTCAATCTCTGGGTGGTAACAATCATGGCATCACAGGCATTCATTGTTCTTATAGAGGCTTCTCTAAACTCTTTGCCTATTTTTTGTAGGTTCTTCCTCTCATCTCCATAAGAGTCAATCATTGCATCATCAGTCTCATAGATTACCTTAGCCCCCCTAGCATGACACTCCCTTACCATATCCTCAGAAGTTAGCATTTCAACTATGACAAGGTTTGCACCATCTCCTGGCTTTCCTTTCCACTTTGTCCACTCTGCAACATAGATACCATGCTCTTCTGTGTAAAAGTTTAACCAGTTAGCAACGCCGTCAATTCTCCAACAATGACTTGCCGTCCCGTTTGTGTAAAAATCGGCTCTAATTGGCTTTGTTGTTGTAGTAGTCATACTCTCCTTTCTTAGCATTAAAAACTTCAGATAAAAATAAAAACTCAGTATCCTTTGGTAGTCTTAAGACTCTATGCATTGTTTCCTCCATACCATTTCCCATAGTCTCTTGTACGTGTCCGTGCATAATGTAGGGTTCTGTTGCCCCCTCGTTAGGTTCGTCATTTGCTAGGTTCCAATTGTAGTAGTTATCCTCAAGTACAACAAACCCCATATCGGTTGCGGCTCTTTTAGCCTCATAAGAGATTTCCCATTGTGGTGCCTTAAATATCTTAGTAAAGTTTTTTATCCCAACATTCTCAAACATCTTCATACCAACGGTTAGCCTCTTTATAGCCCCCTCATAAGAAAGCTCTGCAAACTCCATAGGTGCATGTGTAAAACCATGTAAGGCTATCTCCACCCAGTCAAGGGAATTTACCGCCCTCACTAGTGGCTTAAGGGAGGGCAATGTTATCGGTGCGGAGTCTTGTAAATTTTTACAAAACCTAATCTCAAACGGAACAGTAAAAAGTGTTACTTTTAAGTTTGGTAAATGTTCCTTCATTTTTTCTAATACTGGAAGATTATGACAAGCTCCCGACTTTAGGAGAAGTCATCATATTCAACCGCTATTCGTGGCTTACTTGACAACTTCATGGGGCACCACCTCCTTGCGATGCTCGTTTATATGACAAGCTCTACACAAAACCTCTAGGTTCGTGGATAAATTGGTATTCATTTTCTTATCTCCAAATAATAGTCTCCATTTTCTAATTTTATAACCTCACCAAACTCGGAGAGTTCTCTGTATGTTACTATTTTAGCAGGTTCGCTTTCCCTGTCTAATGTGGCAGGAGCAATGATAATGGCAGTACCACCTGTCTTTAGTATCCTTACTATCTCCCTATAAGCACTCTCTCGTCTTTCTAAGATATGCTCTACAACCGAATGACAAATGATAAAGTCAAAAGTCTCATCGTCAAAAGGTGCTTCTCGCAAATCCCCAACATACGTAGGTAACACTCTATCGTCAATGTCTAGCGTCTCATAGGAAGCGTTATCAAACATGTAAGCATGTCCGCCAGGATAGACATCGCCATGTATCCCTATATCCAATACCCTGTTCCCCTCACTGTCGTATTTTCTAGCAACTTCCTCTATTCTCTCCCAACCCGCCCTCTGTCTGGCGTTTTGTACCATTAAATCTCTAACTTCGTCTGGTATGTTTACTTTAACCATAAACTCCAATGCTCCAAAAGCCCCCGCTCCTTTTCAAACTGCGCCAAAAGTTTTAACTTCTTCCCCAAGATATTCACTATACGGGAGGAGTCAGAAACCCACTGTGTGTGTGAGGGATTTGCATCTCTTGGGTCTTCTTTCTCTATGGGGACAATTAAAAATAAAAGCCCACCTGGCTTTAGAGCCCCCGCCATGCTAATAAGAGCCTTTTTAATGTCAAGGCTGTGTTCCAAAGTATGTGAGCAAAAAATCACATCCCATTCCCCAGTTATATCGTGCATGTCCATAACTACTGCGTCAACCCCAGCCTTTCTTGCTACCTCAATCTTAGGCTTAGATATATCACCAACGGTGACATTCGTAAAACCTAACTCCATTAACCTACTAGCTCCCCAACCGTCCCCGCCACCAATATCTAGTATCTTTAAGTGCTTATTCTCCTCACCCAAAGTTGCTACTAAGGTGTAGATAGCATCCGATAAGAGGTTCTGATATGTAACATGTTCCCCAGTCCAAGCGCTACCCTCTTCTTGTAGTTTTACATACTCATCAAAATTCATAGTGAACTACCCCTGCCTAAAGGCGGGGGCTTCCTGCTTCACAGAATCATAGCTTGCTTCCTTTGAAAAATCAAAGGAAGTATAGGTTTTATTCTCCACAGGCTTAAAATCCCTACGTTCCGTAGGTATATAGTTTGTTTTACATCTTCCGGCATGAAGAATTGTTTTTGCTGCTTTAATATCTCTATCTTCTTCATAACCACAATCACATTTATAAGTGCGATCTGCTAAAGTTAAAATATTTAAAGCACCACAATTCAAACACAACTTAGTAGATGGAAATGATCTCTCAATCATAATTGCATTTGGTGAAGTTTTAAGTTTTGCTTTAACTCGTCCTAAGCAACTATTTTGAACTTGCTTTCCAAATATTCCATGATGCCATGCTTGTATCATTTCATCTTGAAAATACACTGTTGAATAATTTGTTAAAAGAAAATTAACAGTCTTATTTGCGACATCATTTCTTTTATTAACAATATGTTCATATTCCTTTTGTACTTGAAGTTTAAGTTTATACCAATTGTTAGAACCCTTTGTTGCTTTTGCAAGTTTTCTCTGCAATTTTTTAAGGTGTTCTGATTCTTCAATTGATACTTTAAATTTCTTTCCATCAGAAGTTATGATCGAATCTTTAATTCCAAAATCTAATCCTACATCTGGTTTTACCTCATTTGTAAAAATTGATTCCTTTATAAACTCAAAGCAAGTAAGTTTAATGTAATAACCACTTGCTTTTTTAAGCAACTTAGCATTGGCTATTTCATATTCGGGTTTAATTTGCTCTAAACCAAATACCTTTAAATGTTGTTTTATACCGGCTATTTTTATTCTATTATTAGAAATAATTTTATGAGTATTCTTATATTGATTCAAGTCTATTGAATTATACTGAGACTTAAATTTCAATTTACCTACTTTCTTCCCTTTCTTTTTTGTAGATGAGAGGGCTTTAATAGAATTTTTTAAAACTTCATACACAGAACTCTTATATTTAGCTGGCAAAAATCTCAATTCAGATTCAACATCATTTCCATCTTTATCTTTATGAACTACTTTGTCTATTTTACAATCCAGTTTAAATATATCTTCTTGAGAGAGATAATAATTATATAACCATTTAGCCTCTACAAACATCATTTTGAGAGTTTCTTTGGTTTTTAGATTAAAGTGACTTGAATCAAGTTTTAACTCAAAAACTAAACATCTCTGAGTTTTTCTCTTTTCTCTCGTTTTAGCGAGAGTGTCTTTAATCTGTTGATTTTTAATTTCTCTGTCTGTCATTTTACCTAATTTCATCTACCTAAATTATTAGTAATAATATATTGAAAGTTGTTACAAAAGTCAAGCGAAAAGTGACAAATATTCGCCAAATTCATCCCCCAGCTAAAGCAAGGGGCTTTCTTTGGCATTCATAGTAACCCTATCCATCTAAGAACAACTACAGACAACCAAACCATTATGATAAATCCAAGGCATCCTATGCGATTGTCGCTTCCTTCCATTACGCCACCTCCGTCTTTTCAACTTTACGCCTCTCAAAATAATCTGGGTATTTGTCCTTCTGCCCGCTTGTACCATCTATGTGCCAAACCCTGTGCATAGGTACATAGCAGGGCATGTAGTTTTTGCTTCTAAAGTAAAGCGATGCCTCACTGTCTTGATTGCCATGCTTGAATTGGTCTGTCCAACGAAAGTCCTTATATGCTCTAGCATCTATCACCGCACAAAGCCCCCCAACATGCCGGGTCACCTCAACATAATAAGGTCCTATGTTAGAATTTCCTACTCTCTGCGCTCCCCCTGGATTATCCACCAGCCCCTCTGGATATGGGGACATGTAAAGCATGTGATTTCTCCTCCATAGATCCACCATAGTCTCTAACCAATTCTTTGTCATAAATTGACAATCATTATCAACCTTGATTATCAACTGATAGCCATCGCCTATTGCGTCGAGTAAAGCATTTGAGCCCTTTGTGATACCAACATTTTCTTCATTTAACCTTAGCCATACAGGTTGTCCAGTCTCTTTTTGTATCTCTTTTAACCAATCACCAGTCCCATCCTTACTTCCCTGGTCAAAAACATACCAATCAAATGGATATTTTGTGGATTCTTTCAAAGATGCAAACATTCTTTTTGTGTATTCAAGCCTATCGTAGGTTAAAGTAAAGATTGCAACCTTTGGTCTTTTCTCCTCGGGTCTTGGTTCTAGATAATCTTCAAAAATATAACATCCTGCAGTATCAAAAGTGGGCTCAAACAACGTCATTCCAATTGTTTCATCATACCAAGACCTAACAGATGTTCGTTTTGATTGTGTGTCTCCATCCCCAACATAGTATTTCAGAGCAATTATCGGCACTCTTTCAATCTTAGCCCCCCATTTTGAGGCTCTGGTTACAAAATTCCAGTCTGTAAACCTTGTTACCTTTTCATCCCATCCACCAATAGCAAAGGCAATATCCCTTTTGTGCAGGATTTCTGAAGTGTCCACATAATTTCTTAGCATTAAAAACTGAGCATCAAAGTCCATTGCTATCCCACGTTCCATTTTCCCGTCTGGGTAAACTATCATCATGTCACAATAAACTAGGTCTAGCTTAGCTGTCTCTATAGTTGAGAGTAAAACCTCTAAATGATATGAGTAAAACTCGTTATCATCGTCAAGATAGGCAACATACTCCCCTCTTGCCTCTTTTAGGGCAATATTAAACGGTCTGCAGTGTGTCTTTTGGGGGTTATCTTTATTTACTAAAAGTCTTATTCTAGGGTCGTTAAATGACTTTACTACTTCCTCTGTGTTATCTGTACAGTTATCAGCAACAATAATGTACTCGAAATCTGCAACGGATTGAGATAGCACTGATTTTATGGCTCTGGGAAGTACATCTGCCCTATTGTGGGTTGCTGTTATTACTGTTACTTTAGGTTTTTGGTCCATATTGGTCTCTTCCTCTGTAAGGCGAGGATATCTCCTCGTCTGAATAATTTATTCCGTACAAAAGCATGGTATTTTGTTTGTGGTTTGTTATCCATCCAAACCTTCTAAGCTGGTTTATTACAGTCTTCCTACCTCTTTTTTTAATAGGGCCATCTATCATTTTCATGGGATTGTCGGGGTCTTGGTATCTGTACCTAAATCCATGTATGTGCAACTCCCCCTTTGACATCCTGACAATATAGCCACCCTTGCCCGATTTACCCTTAAAAATTCCCTCAATATCCCCAACTCCTCTATGCCTAACAATTAAGTTAGGATTTATCTTTTTCAGAAGACTCTGAAACCTCGCTATTGTCATAGTAAGCCATTATATCGTCTTGAGCTACTACCACCCAACCATCCTTCTTTGCTTCTACTATTGTCTTCTCCCCACTAACTATAGCCCCCATATCTAGGATAGCGGCGGCGGAGTATTCGGCATAGAAAACAGCCTGACCAACTGAAAACTTAGTATCTCCGGCATGGATAATTTCTCCATAACAAAGATTTTCACCTGCCCCAAGCTCCCTTGAGAGGGTTAGTACAAACTCTGGAGATTTTAATTCTGTTACTTGAATGGGTTTGATAATTACACGGTCTGTATTTGGTATCAACATAAAACGAGTATATCACAAAAGCCCACCCCGTAAAGAGTGGGCTTTGTGTGGGAATCATTAAGCGTTCCCTTCGGTCGCACCAGTCTCCAATCTCACGGCGAAGGAGTCGTTTAACACTTTCACTGCAAAGGATGCTTTCCATCCAATGTCAGAGTAAAGTCTAAGCGCACTTCTGGGGGATGGACTGTCAACGTATGTGGTTAAGTTTTGCAACTTAGACACACCGAAGAAGTCCTTACCCATTATGTGAGTTTGGTAAACGTTTGCAGATATCGTACCTGTAGAACACCCAGCTTTTGCCAAGATAGGGGCATTCTGCGTCATCACAAAACGAGTACCGAAGATTTCTCCGGCCTCACCATTGTAAACGGCATCAATACCCTTTTCTGTGTAAATGTGAGCGTTTATCCAGTTACTATCCCCTTGTAAGTCGTAGATTACATCGGGGTGTGTGGTAGCAACATATTTACCCTTTGTATGGGGTTGTGCAGCCATTCTATTTAAGGTTCTTAGAGCCTTCCTAATGTCGGATACTTCTATCTTGTTTCCAGCAACAAGAGAGTTTCTAGAAACAATAGAGCCTTGTAGCTGTTGAGTACCACCGGCTGTTAACACATTGGCGATAACAGTATCAATGGACAACGCAGCTTCATAAGCAAGTACATCTATCACTTCCTTGATTAGAGTGTCAATTGCGGTTAGCTCTAACAAATCAGAAACTTGCTCGTAGTTACCGTATTGGGAGACAGTAGCTGAGATCAAGGTTGCAGAAAGTCCAGCAGGAGTTGGGTCAAAACCCTCAGACAGCGCTGTTTTAGCTGTTGGGTTGGTGATTCTGTTCCAAACAACCGTCTTTCCCTCATTTGCAGGTATCCTACCAGGAGTACCAAGTCCCTCATAAACAAAATTCTCTTCAGCCCTCACCAAAAAGCGTTTCTCGTAGTAAGACGCTATTGGTTGAGGCATTCGAGATGTATGAGTCATAGCCATATAAATACACCTCCATTCCAAAAACTTTATAAAGTCTTTGCTTTGTGAGATGTTTTAGCGAATTGCGGATTCAAGGGCTTCGAGTTCCTCTATGGTTTTTACAGATTTTAGTCTCTTAGAAAAGTCGGATGAGTCCTCTATGGTTTCAGATGAAGGTCTAAAGGCTTGTTCGCCCCCCTGCCTGTCAACAGTAGCCCTCACATGGTCCTCTCCCTCAGAACGTCCCGCTTCTTTTACAGACATCCAATCTTTCACAAAGGCATCAAAGCTGTAGTATTTACCTTTAGCCTTGTACTCCTCAAAGACAGGTCTGTAGTAATTGGCGATCTTCTGGGCTAAGTCCTCGCTGTAGCGTGGTCCTGCCTCAATGTCGTTTAACTCTGGGTAGGTTTCCCTAACCTTGTTTAGGTCTTCCTTAAAGGCGGAGTATATCGCTTGTCTGCGTTTCTGCTCTTCCTTTGCGGATAGTACCTGCTCAACAACATTTTTCGCCGCGTCTGCAACATGTCTTTTGTAAGTCTCAAGGTCTATCGATGGAGTTTCTGTTCTTGTATCCCACGGCAAGTTTGTCGGAGATACAACATCTGCGTCAACCTCAACAGAAGACACAGGAAACTCATTGTCGGTCAAATCCACAACTGGAGATTGCTTGGCAGGTTCTGCCTTGCCTCCCCTCCCCTCAAGTTCCTTTATTCGTTGTGCCATCTCCCTATAGCGCTTTTGCGCTTTTTCGGATAGCAAAGATATTTCGTCTTCGGTAAGTTCTTGCGCTACTTCATTGGCATTGGTATTGCTTGAATTTTCCTCTGCGGCTTTTTCTTCTGAAGGTGGCGAATCTTCGTCAAAGGGTTGCTCCTCTGACTGTTGAAGCTCTTCTTGCTCTGTGGAAGATGCCAATTCCTCCTCCATTTTCGCAAGCTCTTCCTCAACTTGTACTGCCTTTTTGTTTACTGGCATACTAAACCTTTCTACAACCCACGTTATGGTCAGGGTGCTACCATAATTTAGTATTGCAAATACTCTAGCACAATTTACTTTCGCTTTACAAGCTTACCTTTTTTAATGTCGTACTTCTTAGGATCTACTGGGATAGTATGTTCGTACGGACAACTAGTGCAAACTGCAAACGGTCCTCTCCAAACAAGATAGTGTGTCTCTTCGGCTTTAGGAGTAGGTACATCAAAAACCTCAATTTCATTATCCCCCCAAAACTCTTTATCACTGCTTGGCGGTAGGCTCATTTTCCAAACTCCTTATCTTTGCTACTCCATCAACTCTTGCAATAAGTTGATCTACAAACTTGTTAAGCAAGTCTAAGGCTAAAAACCTAAATCCTATCTCTTCCAAGTTTCTAGCGTCATCAGCCTTTTTTCTAAGTTCTATAGCCAATGCTCCCCTTTTGGAGTTCATATAGTCCTTCAAATAAGCCCACACATCGGACTGGGAGAATGCAAGGATTGCATCATCCAACTTCTCACTGGGTTCTGGTACAGTCTCCTTAGCATTTACGATCTCATGCATCCATTCTGGCATTGGTTTTACTGCATCATCTTGCATATGGCACACCTCCTAAACCTCCCATAACCTCCTGTACTAACTGTTGCAATTGTGGGTCGGATATGTCCATTGCTGGTTGCTGTGGTTGTACTGGTACCCCTGCTTCTGGCAAAGCCTCTGCCTCTGGTGTCTCTGGAGATTTATCAACAATTATCTTGTCCCAATCCCTGATATTTACCTTTAGCCACCTCTTAAATAATTCCCCCAAGTTTATTTCTTTACCTTCCCTCTCAAGAGATTCCACTATCTGGGGATTTTCCAATACTGATTTTAGTACGGAGGTCACTTTTTCCTGCTCCTCTTCCTGGTTTACCTTGTAGGTTGAACCCGGCTCCAAAACAAAATCGTAGTTGGTGTCTAAAGTTCCCTTTTTTACAGAAACAGTCCCCCTTCTTCCCGAGTCAAACATTTCCACTACATCTGGGTAAACCTTTTCTATCTCCTCAATCTCCTCTGCAAATAATCGCATTTTCACATTCTGTTCCTGCTTCTGAACAATCAGGGCAATCCACCTTTCGTACAAATCCTGAATTGTTTCATCCATCATGAATAAATCCCACTCATCCCTTGCCTGTTGGGTAAACATCCTGCTTTCTATGGCCTTAGGTGTTTTACCTAAACTAAAATCGGAGTTTCTAGCGTTCATAACCTCCGTAGAGCCACTTTGATTAACAAGCGCATTAGACAAAAAACTGTAGGTGGATTGAAAAGTGTCAATTCCTTTCGGGGATATATTCATAGGTTGAACATCCACATTGGGATTATCCATAAACCAAAACTCACCTGCTCCCCATTTTATAGAACTCTTTACAACATTATCAGGATTCATATGGAGCGGTGGGAAGATACTAAACTTCACACCCTCAAGATACATATTTATCAGGCTATTTACCGCATACTGTAGGGTCTTTCCTCTTGCAATCTCACCAATACCAATGGGACAATTCATCAAGGGTAAAGCATCTTTGGATATCACAGGCAACATATAGTTAGGGTAAGGTTCATCTGGCACTCGCAAAACATATGGTCGTGAGGTTTTAGAGTCTGCCCTAAGCGGTGCCCAAGTTATCCATTTATCCCGCCTATATTCGTGGATAATTTCTACTCTTGGAAAAGCGGCATCAGATACGGTTGTCGGATAAAAAGTCCTGTCAATAAAAGAGGTGCTATCCTCTTTGTTGGTTGTAACAGCCTCGTCCCCGCCAGTTCTTTCTAGTTCTGCTATTAAATCTTCAACATCCCACACATCAGGAGCTTCTTTTTTTCTGGCTTTTAGCCATGATACGGAAACCACATCTCTTGCCTGAAACCAGTCGGCATCGGAAAGAGAAACTCCAGGTTGCGGAAAAGCGTTTCTAATTGGAAGAAGGTTTATCTCTGGTCCAATATATCCACGCTTTTTATCCACTCGCCAGGGGACTATGGCAAACATCGTGCCATACACGAGAGAATATAAATCCATAAGCCTAAGCTTAGTAACAAACCTTCTTTGCTCGTTAGCTCTTTTCGTGTAGTAGTCCAGCAATAGGTTCATTAGCAAAGTCTTTCCAATATCGTCTTTAGAGGTTGCGTAAGCTTTACCCTTGGGACTTTGTCCCATAACCCTTGCGGAGCGTTCGTAAACTGCTGTTGAAAGTTTTGGGTCAAATACCCTTGACTTTGTTCCTAAAGACTCCTTGTTTTGCCCGATAAGGATTGCTTCCAACTCGTCCCACTCATCCCGCCTATTTCCCAGCCATTTCTTGGAGTCGGCAAAGTGTTGCTGTACGGAGTCTAAGAGTGCATCATTGTTCTTCTTTTTCATGGCGTTACCTTTCAAAATTACTTGTAAACTATTCTATCAGATTTAGAAATTACTACATCAGTAACCTTTTTTTGGTGTACCCTAATATCAAACCTCACTACACCACTATCCATAGAATTTACAACATCTATGATATCTACAACATACTTGGCACTTTCTTCTAGCACTTTCCTCGCCAAAGTGCCAATAATATCAGGGTACTCCCTAAGTATTGCCTCAACAAGCTTATCCGCCTCGTTTCTTGTCATAAACTTTCTAAAAGCTCCTGCCTGGGGAAACCTGCCATAATTGCGTTATAGTTCTCCCTTCCCATGCTATGCCCAATTGTATTCGCAAGCCCGTAGCGTACCGCATCCATAAGGTGGTCGTCTCCACTCGCTGGCTCGTTTATAAGATTGCCGTCTTTATCTGTCATCCAAAAATAATTTCGGTATTCCTTCAACAGGTTCACACTTCTTTTTGTTACAGATATTCTTTGTTGCTGTACATATTGAATAGACTGCAAAAGGCTACCTTGCCCCTTCGTCGCTCCCACAATATTTACCCCATGCCCTCGTATCTCGTCAATGCTTTTTGGCTCGGCGGAATCAGCAACCACCAAAGCACGGGGAAGATTGAGGAATACATCGGCCAGTTGCTTGTTTGTTTGCCCCCATTGATACAGTACTTCATCTAAAATATAACCTCCATTGTAATAATAAATAGCCACAATCGCTGAGGGGTCGTTGGTATAGCCAAAATCTAGCCCATACCTTTCTAATCTTGCCTCATGGGGGATCTCGTCTATCTGCTCCCAATCTGTAAAAATCCTGCCCTTTGCCTCACCTAAAAGCCCCAGCCCGTAAACTCTCCACCAAGCAGTATTCTCTTTCCTTGCTTCAATTGCTTGCCTTACTCGGGGATCTAATGCTTCGTTGTCCAGATAAGTTAGAGTCAAAAAATCCACATCCTGTTTTGGTAGTACTTGCGTATAGAACCAAAATTCAGCAACAGGGTTCCAATCCAACCAAACAACCTTACTTGTTCGTATCTCTAGCTGAGTATAGGTTTCGTAGGGGATATTGTTGGCTTCGTTTATAAATAAAACATCTCTTCTGGGTCCTCGTACCTTGCCCGGCTGGTCGGCGCTGAAAAATTCTATCTTAGACCCCGTTTCAAAAGTGTAAATGCAGTCCGTTTTGTTCCAATTCGCATCATTCCAATAGCCCCTGTCTTCCATGATGTTTGTAAAATCCCTAATTGCTCCTCTCTTCAGGTGAGGAAAACTTTCAGACACAACAGATACCAGCTCCCCGTGTGTGCTTTGGGCGTAATCTATCAAAACCATCAAAATGGATACAGTCTTGGATGCAGAAGTCCCCCCCGCAACTCCCCGTATTCGTTTACTCAGTTGCAGGATTTTCTTTGTCGCTGTCGTTACTTGGTACATTTTTTATTGACTCTCCCCCTAAAAGGGGCTGTACATTTACTTGGACGTTTGTTTGATTCTTTGGCTCGGGTGGAAGGTCTCCAACCTTCCTTGTCATTAGCTCTAGGTGCTGGAAACTGCCCTTTTTTGCATACTTCATTGTTAGCTCATCAAGTTTTGGAATGATCCTTCTTCGGAGCCTAGCATATTCGGAATAAAACCAATCCTCAAATCCTGGTATTTCTACCCAATCATACCAGGTTCTTCTTGCCACTTCACAATGGGCCGCCACCTTGGATGGGGAGTCTGTTAAAAGCTGTACTGCCGTGTCCAAATACTCACGCATCTTTGGGGTGGGCTCAAAAACTGCAATATCTGTGCGACTTTGTTTGGATATAGCCTTACTCACAACATTATTTTACCACATAGCGATTAACTCCGCAGTCTGGAACATAACCCCCTCAAATACCCAATAACTCACCAACTATAGGACAGACACCCCCTTTTCTAACAAAAATGACCCTAAATCCTTGTTTTTGCTTACCAATAAGGAAAAAAGGACAATGTGGCTGGGGCTAAACACAAGAACACTGGACATTGGACATATATATAATATATGTCCAATGTCCAATGTTCTCTGTTTAACGCCAGCCATTTGTCCAGTATTCTTGT
>Ga0116186_1003695_pt1 | contig 12874 bp, 11 predicted proteins | sample AD_JPNNA4_MetaG_FD_89806 | JGI IMG/M metagenome (GOLD analysis project Ga0116186, IMG submission 89806) | Active sludge microbial communities of municipal wastewater-treating anaerobic digesters from Japan - AD_JPNNA4_MetaG | ecosystem: Engineered > Bioreactor > Anaerobic > Digestate | place...
CGTAGAGGGGCATGGCAGACGGGTCGGCGACCCGTCTCTACATGACCTACCGTAGAGGGGCATGGCAGACGGGTCGGCGACCCGTCTCTACGTGACCTACCGTAGAGGGGCATGGCAGACGGGTCGGCGACCCGTCTCTACGTGACCTACTGTAGAGGGGCATGGCAGACGGGTCGGCGACCCGTCTCGCCTTGGGCGTGTTCCGCGCAGACGGGGCGACGCCGCCGGGGGCCTCTTGACCCGTTCGGAGGGCGACGCCGTCGGGGGCCTCTTGGCCCGTTCGGAGGGCGACGCCGCCGGGGGCCTCTTGGCCCGTTCGGCTGGCGCGTGTTCCGCGCAAACGGGGGCGACCCGTCTGCTATTGGGGTGCGGTGGGGTGCGCGGGGAAGATAGACGGGGCGGCGACCCGTCCTACAGGTGCAGCTTGAGGCGCGCCCGGCCGTCGTCCAGGGCGGCGAAGACGAACCGCCGCCGGCACTCCGGACAGGTCCCGTCCATCATGTCATAGTCCAGGCCCAGACGCACGCCGTAGGCATTGCTCAACAGCGCTCTCAGCCGCCAGTCGCTCTCCAGCCGCAGCCAACCGTCGCGGGCCTGGATCATGCCCGTTTGCAGGGTCGTCTCGTCTAGCAGGATCTGCAGGTCGGCGATCAGGTAGCCGCAACGGCCGCAGGCGGCGAAGCGCTGGCGCGCCCGCTCGACCACCTCACGCTCGCCGCGGGAGAGGCGGCGCGCTTCCGGAAGCGGAGGCTGGCCGGCGACGGGCGTAACATTTGGCGGCGCGCCGTCCGGCGACGATTCGTCCGGGCCGGAGGCAGGTAGCGCGCCGGGCCACTCGTCCGTCTCCGCCGCGGGAGAGGTCTCGACGGCCGCGTCGTCGGACGCTGGCGAACTGGCCGGATCGGCCAGCTGCTCGCTCAAGTCTGGCGAGGCCTCGATGGGGGCGTCGGCCAGGGGGCTTTCGCTGGGCTGGCCCGGGGCCGTTTCGCCGGCGGGCCGGCTGCCGATGGGGCCGTCGCCCGTGGTCATGTCGTTCATGTGCGCGCCGTTGCCTGTCAGAAACGCCCCCGTCTGGACAGACAGTGGGGCGAATGTGTGAATTCCGTTCAATCTGTGGTTTATTACGCGATAAGGCCATTCTAACGGCAAGGCAACGGCTGTCAAATGGAAATTCGATCTGTCACCCTGTTTTGCGATGCCGGCCGCTCCCCGGCCGTCTACGCTCCCTTCCTGAAGGCCGCCCGCGGCGCGTTCCCCGTGCGCGTCCAATCGATGCGGCTGGGCACCACACCCTTTCCCGACTGGCTGCCGCGCCGGGATGCTGCCCGGGCCGCTGCTCTGGCCGAGGCCTGGCGCGCGGCCGGAGTTGACTACGTCAGCCTCGGCCCGGTGCAGTTGCGCCACGACCCGGCCTGGCTGGCGGTCATCCCCGATCTGCTGGCCGACACCGACGGCGTCTTTGCCTCCATCGAGATCGCCACGACCGACGGCCATATCGACACCGGTCGCTGCCGCGATGCGGCGGAGATTATCCGCCGCGTCAGCACGCTGCGGCCCGATGGCTTCGCCAACCTCTTCCTGGGCGCGCTGGCCGCCTGCGGCCCCGGCCACCCCTTCCTGCCGGCCAGCTACGCCGGCGGCGCCGACACCTTCGCCATCGCTGTCGAGGCGGCCGACGTCGCCCTGACGGCCGTCAACGGGGCGGCGACGCTGACTGAGGCGGCCGGCCGGCTGACCGCGGGCATCGAGGCCGCCGCCGCGGCCATCGTGCCCGTCGCCCAACGGCTGTCAGCCGAGTTCAACCTGCCCTTCGGCGGCCTCGACTTCTCACTGGCTCCTTACCCGACGCCCGACAAGAGCCTGGGCGCGGCGCTGGAGGCGCTGGGGACGCGCGTCGGCGCGCCGGGGGCGCTCTTCGCGGCGGCGTTCATCACCGCGGCCATCGACCGGGCCGCCTTCCCGCGCACCGGTTTCTCCGGCCTGATGCTGCCCGTGCTGGAGGACGCTACGCTGGCCCGGCGGGCGGCCGCGGGCCAGCTGGCCCTCAATGACCTGCTGCTCTACTCGGCCGTCTGCGGCGTCGGGCTAGATACCATCCCACTGCCCGGTGACATCGGCGCGGCAACGCTGGCCGGCATCCTGCTGGACACGGCGGCGCTGGCCGCCCGGCTGCGCAAGCCGCTGGTGGCCCGGCTCATGCCCCTGCCCGGCCACCGTGCCGGCGACGAGACCGCGTTTTCGTTCGAGTACTTCGCCCCCGGCCGGGCCATGACTGTCAGCGGGGAGGGCGTCGGCGGGCTGCTGGGCGGCAGGACGGCGCTGGCCCTAGCCGCCAACCGGACGCGCTAGGCGGCCTATGCGCATCGCCATGATCGGCCCGTTTGGGCTACACCCCAAGCAGACGATGCGCAGCCGGGCGCTGGGGCTGGCCCGGCCGCTGGTGGCCCGCGGCCACGCCGTGCGCCTGTTCATGCCGCCGTGGGACACGCCCGACGAGGCCGGCCGGACGTGGACGGAGGATGGCGTCGAGTTGCGCTACGTGCCCCTGCGCGGTGGCGTGCCCGGCATTGCCTGGGTGCTTGCGCGCGAGACGCTGGCCTGGCGGCCGGACGTCGTCCATGCCTTCAAGCCCAAAGCCTACAGTGGGCTGGCCGCGGCGTGGCTGTGGCGCTTCCACCGCGACCGGCTGCGGCTGGTTATGGATACCGACGACTGGGAAGGGGCGGGCGGCTGGAACGACCTGGCACCCTACTCGCCGCTGCAAAAGCGCTTCTTCGCCCGGCAGGAGCGCTATGGCCTGACCCACGCCCACGCTGTCACCGTCGCCAGCCGGACGCTGCAGAGCCTGGTATGGAGCCTGGGCATGTCGCCAGAACGGGTCGTCTATGTGCCCAACGGGCCGGGTATCTCCATGCACGCCGTCTCGTCCGCGGAGCGGGCGGCCGAACGGGCGCGGCTGGGGTTGGGGCGGCGGCCGGCGGTGCTGGTCTATAGCCGCCTGTTCGAGTTCGACACGGCCCGTCTGGCGGCAGCGCTGGCCGGCATCCGCGCTGTCGTGCCTGATGTGGCCGTGCTGCTGGTCGGCGCGGGCCTCTACGCCGCCGATAGCGCCGCCTTCCGCGCCCGGCTGGCCGACGCCGGACTGCTGGACGCGGTCATCGACGTGGGTTGGACGGCGCGGGAGCAGTTGCCGGCGACGCTGGCCGCGGCCGACGTGGGCCTCTACCTGATGGACGACACGCTGCTCAACCGCACCAAGTGCCCGGTGAAGCTGGCCGACATGCTGGTCGCGGGCGTGCCCGTCGTGGCCGAGGCGGTCGGGCAGGTGAGCGAGTATATCCGCGATGGGCGGACGGGGGCGCTGGCCGCGTCGGGAGACGTGGCGGGACTGGTTGGCGCGACGGTGGCGCTGCTGGCGGACGCCGGCGAACGGACGCGCCGGGGCGCGGCGGCGCGGGAGGACATCGTGACGCGGTTTGGGTGGGCGGGGCTGGCCGGGACGCTGGAAGGTGTTTATGCCGGTTAGCCGGCGGCCGCGGCGGTTGTGCTTCGCAGTCTAGACCACCGTCGCCAACGGCTCAATGGCCCTGGCCAGTCGATTAAGCGCCAGGTGGATTCTGGGGCAGGCGACCGAGGGCCGCTAGTCGCGAAACGGATCGACCAGGCGCACGCCACGGACGACGCGGTCGTGCTGAAGGTCTTCGCTATAGAGGACGCGGCAGCCGCTCTCGACGGCCGCGGTGATGATCAGGGCGTCGTAGAAGGCATAGCCCGTCTCTTCAGCGATGAGCAAGGCGTGATCGTAGAACGAGATCGATGGGGAGTACTGGCACAGCGGCGCTAAGACCATCTCCAGGTGTTGGCGTCGCTCATCCAGGGTCATTGGCCGCTCGAACTTACGTCGTGCGGCATGGAGAAATTCCTGCACGACCTGGGTACTGATCAGGCCTTGACCCGTAGTCACTGCATGACGCACGAGTTGCTCGGCCACACGCTGCTTTTCAGGTGCAGTCCGGTCAAACACATAGATCAGGACGTTCGTATCAAGAAAGAACAGTTCGGCCGGCTCAGCGACGCTCATTCAACTCCTCGCGGGTGAACTTGCGCCCGGCATTGACATGAGCCAGGCGTCCCATCAAGGCGTCGTAGCGGGCGACAGCCTGCCGGCGCATCTCGCTATCCTGCTGAACGACATACCGCTCCAGCCACTCGCGGAACAACTGGTTGAGCGTTGTGTCCTCCAGCGCCGCCTGCCGTCGCGCCATGCGGATTAGGTTTTCATCGGCCGAGAAGGTGATGTTCTTGAGCATAGGCCCAGTGTACACAAGAATCGTGTACACAGCAAGACGACACAGGGCTTTAGGGCTTTTCCAAAGTCACCCCCGGCGCACCGACCTCACAGGGGAGCGGCCACGAATCGTACTTGCACCAGAAGACGACTGGCCGCTCACCTGTCAGGTCTGCGTTCAATCTCATGGTATAATGAGCAGCTGACTGCCTACCCTTAACCGAGGTCAGCTAACCATGTCACGTTCATTGTCCCTTCTGGCTTTCGTTTTGCTTCTGGCCGCTTGCAATCGGGCCCAGACAGATAACACGGGGCCGGCCACCGTCACGCCCGAACCTGCGTCGCCAACGACCGTGCCCACCCAATCGCCCCCGCCGACGGCCGCGCCAACCGAGACCAGCGCGCCGGCCCTGCCCGTCGACGCCACGCCGCTGGATGGCCAGTGGGAAGGGGCTATCGACATCGCCGGGCAGCAATTGGGCATCATCGTCAAGTTCGACTCATCCACCGGCGCGCTGACGGCGACAATCGACATCCCCCAGCAGGGCGCGGCCGACCTGCCCCTCAACGACGTCCGCCTGGAGGGCGACGCCGTTCACTTCGCCATCGGCTCTGTCGGCGCGGTGTTCGACGGCACGCTCGACGGGGAGACGATCCGCGGCGCCTTCGCCCAGGCGGGCGCCACGGGCACCTTCGAGATCGCCCGCACCGGCGAGGTGGTCGCGGCCACGCCCACGCCCATCCCGCCCTACGTCGTCACCGAGGTCAGCTGGCCGCTGGACGACACGACCGTGGGCGCGACGCTGACCCGGCCAGAGGGCGACGGCCCCTTCCCGGCGGTGGTCTTCGTCGCCGGCAGCGGGCCGACCGACCGCGACTGGACTTCGCCGCTTCTGCCCGGCCGCAACGGCAGCGCCGCCCTGCTGGCCGACGTGTTGACCCGCGCCGGCTATGCCACGCTGCGCTATGACAAGCGCTTCACCGGCCCCTTTGCCCAACAGAACATGCCCAAGCTGCTGGGCAACATCAGTTTCCAGAGCCATCTGGATGAGCTGGCCAGCGCCGTGGACTATCTCGTCGCCCAGCCGGGCATCGACCCGGCGCAGGTCTTTGTGCTGGCCAACAGCGAGGGCACGCTGCACGCCATGAACTACCAGACGTCGGACCCGGCCACGCCCTTCGCCGGGCTGATCCTGACGGGCGCGCCCGGCCGGCCGCTGACCGAGGTGCTGCACCAGCAGATCAGCGAGAACGTGTTGAGCGCCGAGCCGAACCGTGACGAACTGCTGGTGCTGTGGGACGAGGCCATCGCCGCCTTCCTGGCCGGCGAGACAGCCACACTCGACCCGGCGCTGCCGGAGAGCGCGCAGCAGGTCTTCGCCGGGCTGGTGGCGCCGGCCAACCAGCCGTTCAGCGCCGAACTGCTGGCCGTGCAACCGGCCGAACTGCTGGCCGACATCACCGCGCCAACGCTGGTCATCATCGGCCAGAAGGACATCCAGATTGACTGGCAGGCCGACGGCCCGGTGCTGGCCGCGGCCGCCGGCGACAACGTCACCTTCAGCTACCCGGCCAACGCCAACCACGTGTTGAAGCTGGAGGAGAAACCGGCCGGCGAACTGACGGCGGCTGATGGAGCGAACTATAACGCCGCCGATCGGGTGCTGGACCCGGAGACGGTGCAGATTATCCTTGATTGGCTGGCGGAGCGGACCAACTGATTGAAGATGCGCCCGGCCGCGTGCGTCGCATGACGCTACCACAGGCGGCCGGGCGTTTTTCTATTTGCCCGCGCCCGGGTCCCAAGCGGGGCCGGGCACGGCCAGGAACAGGTTACGCCGTCTTTTTAAGCCTCGGCTCGCGTCACCTGGCGATGACCCGGAGCATTGCCGGCTGGGCTTCACTGGTAAAGACGTGGGCGACCGGGCGGAAACCGATATTGTTGTTGGCGTTGTCCGGCGTGTTGTTGTTGCGGATCGACGCACGCGCGTTCCTCTGATTGTTGTTCCACGACCCGCCGCGCAGCACGCGGCCACCTGATAACCTGCCCCCGCGTATGGACACTCGCGCGCCCCTTACGCCGCTTTCAAGGAGTGTCGCCAGCCGCCCAGCAGCCGGCCAACCTCCGTCGTATACTCCGCCACGTGTTGATACTGTCGCGGCGTGATGAGACTCATATCGCGCGACAGCCGCAAGTAGAACCGCAGTTTCGTCAGTTCGACGTCGGCCTGGGCCAAGGCGTGTTGCCGCGTCCGGTCGCTGCCCAATCCGGCCTCGATCAGCCGCTCCTGGAAACGGAGTGCCGTCTCCTGCACCGCCTTCGCCATGACGAAGCGATGCTCACGTGGGAACTTCGTCGTCGCCGGCAGCAGCCACGTCAATAGATCATAGGTCTTGGTGAAGATAGGCGATTGCTCCATATCCGTCTCCCCGAATGACCGAATGGCGCCAAGGCCTACACGACCACAGGGCCGAGCATGGCCTCGCGCAACCGCCAGGTGTCGCCGTAGCGAACATGATTGATCCAGCCGCGCACAGAAGCATGCACACGGTCTATGCCGATCTCGCCGGCCGCGTACTGCCGCAGCAGTGCGCCGAGCCGCCGGCGGTAGCGAATCCCCTGCCGCCGTTTGAGCCGCCGGTAGTCGGGAAAGACGACAAAGCCTAGAAACGGGATGCCTTCGGTCACCGGGCGGGGCTGAGCGCCGGAATGGATCGTCAGACGCAGCCCGGCCAACTTCTCGACAACAGCCTGCCGCCAATCCCACAGGGTCGCCTTGTCCGGGCCGAAGAGCAGCAGATCATCGACGTAGCGCACGAAGCCGGGGCAGCCCAATTCGCGCTTGATAAAGTGGTCGAACGGGTTCAGGTAGCAGTTGGCCCAGAACTGGCTGGTCAGGTTGCCGATGGGCAGCCCGCGCGGACGGAGCGCGGCGAGCAGGTCGTCTCCGGGGAACCATTGCATCTCGTACTCCTCCGACAGCACACCCCGGCCGCTGTCGAGGATCCCATCCACCAGCCACATCACGTCCGGATCGGCGATCTTGCGCGCCAGGATAACCCGCAGCAGCGCGTGATCGATACTGGGGAAGAACTGGCGTACGTCGCATTGCAGGACGTAGGGAAAGCGGCGCGCATACTGCTGCGCCCGGTCGAGCGCCCGGTGGGTGCCCTTGCCGATGCGGTTGGCGTAGGAATCAGCGATGAAGCTGCGCTCGAAGAGGGGCTCGATGACGTTGCACAGCGCGTGGTGGACGACCCGGTCGCGGAAAGGGGCGGCGGAGATCAGCCGCCGCTTGGGTTCGTGGATGTAGAACGAATGATAGCGGCCCGGTTGGTACGTCCTGTCCGCCAGCTCGCGGCGCAACACAACCAGGTTGGCCTCCAGATCGTATTCAAACGCGGCTGCCGGCGGGCGGCTGCGCTTGCCGTGACGCGCTTTGCGGTAGGCCAGATCGAGGTTATCCCACTCGCAGACGGCGGGATAGAGGTGTTTGTAGGTCTTCACAGGGGCATCTCCCGTTCGCCCCGACAACCACTTTTGCGCGGCGCTGGGGGGCAAGCCCCCCAGACCCCCGCTTCAGGAATCAGTATACCAGAATTCAGTTGCCAGAATCAACGGGGGCGACCGGGCGGAAACCGATACTGAAGTAGGCGTCGTCCGGCGTGATGAAGTAGCGGATCGACGCACGCGCGTTCCTCTGATCGCTGTGCCACGACCCGCCGCGCAGCACGCGGCGACTCTGCTTCTCGTCGACCCACGACGCCGTCCACTCCCAGACGTTGCCGGCCATGTCCTGCAAGCCGAACGGCCGGCTGCTGCCCTGGGGATACATCGCTACCGGCGAGGTGTTGTTGATAGCTGACTCGCGGGTGTTAGCGCGGGCCAGGATGGTCGCCTTATCTGTCGTCGCCCCGGCCGGCCCGTCCCACGGGTAGCGGTCATCTGCTTCGCCGCCGGCCAAACGCACCCACTCCCGCTCCGACGGGAAGCGGGCCTCCGCTGCACCAGCGTCGACTAGCCCGGCGATGAGCGCCAGGTGCGCTGGCGGCAGTTCCTCTCCGGCACGGGCGCGCCGCAATAGCGCCGTCAGCCAGCCGCAATAGGCGGCGGCCTCGTACCAGCAGACGCCGACCACGGGGAAGCCGCGCCGATCGCGGCCAAAGTTGGCTGACTGCCAGTACTCCGGCTCATCCCTATTCTTCCCGCTACTCACCGGGCGTTCGCCTCCGGTTCGCCATTGCCAGCCGTCGCTCTGCTCGCCGCCCCAGTACGCCGGATCATCGTAGCCGCCAGCGCGCAGGAACAGCTCGTACTGGGCGTTGGTCACCGGGTAGCGCCCGGCCAACAGGTCGCGTCTGTCATCGGCCGACGCCGGGCAGCGTACCCAGCCGTTCAAATCCTCCGGCAGCCAGCCCAGCGCGTCGAGGGCTTCGCCGGCGGCGAAACGGTCTGGGGGCAAACGCTTGCCGTCAACCATGCGCGCCCGCAACTCCGACTTGATCCGCTCGCGCAGCGGGGCGGGCAGGCGGCCGCTACCAGCGTCGACGGCGCACCAGCCGGCCAACACCAGGTGCCCGCCATCAATCATGGCCCGCAGCAGCAGCTCGCGCCGCGAGGGCGACAGGCGCTCGTGGGCCACGGCCAGCTTGATCACCTCCTCCCACCAGCCCTCGGCGGCGTGGGCCAGCACGGCGCGCACCATCTCATCGTCGGTGCGGTCGACCAGGGCTGTGGCCGCCAGATACTCGCGGAAGTGGCCGTGGGAGAAGGCGTAAACGCCGGGATCGATCTCGATGAACAGGCCGCTGCGCTGGTGGGCCACATCCAGGAAACCGCGCGCCCAGTCGCTCTTCTGGTCGGCCTGCGCGCCCTCGCGCTCGCTGAAGAAGGTCGCCAGATGCGCCAGCACCTCCTCTTTCTGAACGCCCGCTTCCCGCGCCTCCTGTTGCATCCAGTCGGCCAGGTCGGTCAGGGTGCGCTGTTTGACCTCAATGGCCTCGAACTCGTCCATGAATGACCGCCCCGTGCCGTCCATCAGGGCCAGTTCGCGCGCCTCGGCCACGCCCGTCCGCTGCGTCTCCCAGAAGCCCAGCATCAGGCTGACGACCTCCTGATAGACGTCTACCCGCCGTTCGGGCAGCTTCCGGCCGCGGTACTTGTAGACCAGCACGAGCGTGGTGCAGAAGAGCGGGTTGCGCGATAGGCTGTCGACCTGCCGCCGGTTGGCGATGTCGTGCAGCAGGTCGGCTGTCTCCTCGCGGCAGCGGCGGGGGTCGTCGTCGAACTGCTGCAACAGGTTGCGGACAAGGTGGTCGCGGCCGTCCGGCTCCAGGTCCTGTACGTTGCAGACGATGGGCCGGGGTAGATAGGCCGCCACCTCGTCGTAGCCCTTCTCGCGCGAGGACAGACCGAAGCGGTTGCCCTTCGGCTCGTAATGCTTCAGGAAGCTGCTGACGTACTGAGCCACAGTCGCCCGCAGGGGCTTATCGGCGACCTCATCCAGTCCATCGAGCAGTACGAGGCAATGACCTTGCTCCAGACGGCGGTGGAAGAAGTCGGGCGGCAAGCCTAATTCATGCCCTTTAAAGTAGTCTTCGATGAAGTTGCGCAGGGCCAACGGCGCAGGGCTGGCGTACTCCTTGCGGTGGTCGTCCAGAAAGCGTCCGAAGTTGCGCAGCGGCACGAGGATGGGCAGCAGGGGTTCGCCCGTCCAGGCCAGCCGTTCGGCCGCCTGTCCGGCGGCAAAGGTGTGGGCCAGGTGGCGCAGCAGGGTGGTCTTGCCCGATCCGGGCTTGCCGCGTAGCAGGAAGATGGCGTGGCGGGCCAGAACCTGGTCGATAGTCAGCGTCGGCGTGCGGGCCTCAGCTGGCTCTAAATCATCCGCTGCCAGTTTGGGAGCGCGACGGTTCTGAGCGCGGGCTTGCTCGGCCGGGCGATCGGGATCCTGAACCTGCAGCGGCACGTAGACCGCCTCCAGTTCAGCCTCGGTCTTCAGCTTGTGGCGCGGCCCGGCGGGCTTAACGAAAAGGAATGAGATGGCCGCCGTCTCGCGCAGGACGTGTTCCAGGTAGTCCCGCAGCGCGCTTTCCTCGTCGCGGTCGGTGACGCCGAACACGGCCAGCAGGGCGCGCAGATTGGCCTCGATGTGGGCCAGGCTGGTCGTCGCCTGACGCAATTGCAGGCGGACGACTTCGCTATCGGTGTAGGTGATCAGCGGGCCCCAGTTCTCGTGCGTCGCCAGCGCCCGGCGCAGGCTGTAGAGGAAGAGCGCCAGTTGCGGCCGCCGGTCGCGCGGCCAGCGCAGGCTGTCGTAGAGGCTCTCCGGAACCAACTCAGCCTCGGGCGCGGTGACCAGCAGCATTGCCCGGGCGAACTCCTGCCGCAGGGCGTCGTTGTCCTCGGCCCGCAACTGGTCGAAGCCCAACTGGATGGCGTAGCGTTCCAGCGCCTCCGCCTCGTCCGGCGCTTCGATCGCCGCAAACGCCTGTTGCACGGCCCGGCGCAGGGCCTGATCTTCGCGGCTCTTGCGGTGGCCGCGCTGGATCCGCTCCTTCATCCCGGCGGCTGGAATGTCAACCGCCGGTTCGACGACTGCCTTCTCGACCAGCTTGCGGCCGACGAAGAAGAGGCCGTTGCCAATTGCGCTTGCAATAGCGGCTACGATGGTTGGATCCGACGTGGCGGAGGCAATCAGGTCCATATGGCACACTCCCACAGACTGCTCTACGTTAGTATAGCGCAACCGCGGGCACCCTCTAAACCTCCGTCAATGAGCGCCATGCTGTGTATGAACCAGAGCATGGTGCTTCTCTGGCGGCGCGTCACTCCCCCCGATTCTCCAGCGCCCGATAGACCGGCCGCCGGCTATCGTCGAAGCGCAGCAGACTGTAGCCGACCTCCTGGAACTCCGGCCCCAGGGCGCGGGTGAAGTTGAGGTTCCACAGGAACAGCGGCCCAACCCAGTCCCACTCCTGGCCCAGCTCGAAGGCGCGCAACGTGTAGACGGCCTGCTCCCATTCGCTATTGTCGGCCATGAACTCCGAGCCGGCCGGCGGCGCGGCGCGCGAGCCGTCCTCGAAGCGGATATTCTCGAACGTCCCCCAGCCGAACTCCGTCGGCCAGAGGGGCACGCCCGCCGCGCCGGCATCGACCAGCAGAGCGCGGTAGTCGGCCAGCGTATCGGCGAAGAAGAAGCTAGGGTGGTTGTTGTGGCTGCTGGAGACCTGCGTCGCGTCGGCGGCATGGGCGTCGGGCGGGTTGGCCCAGCCGTAGGGGTGGACGCCAGCGCCATCGATGAACTCGGCCGCGCCCGCGGCCAGCATCGCCTTAAAGTAGACGCGGTCGTCGATGGCGCTGACGCCGTCGTTGATGCCCGTCGTCGCCGGCGCGCCGCTGATGATCAGCGCCGCCGGGTCGGCCGCGCGCACGCCGGCCGCGCCGCGCCGCATCAGTTCGACGAGGTCGGCGGCGCTCAGGGGCGTGCCGTTCCATTCGCGCTGCAAGTTGGCCTCGTTCCACAGCTCATAGGCGGCCACCTGCCCAGTGTAGCGCGTGGCCAGGGTGCGCATGAAGCCCTCGAACAGGGCGTAGTCGCCCGGCGGGCCGTCCATCTCCGTCGTCGGCCGGCTCCACTCCGGGGCCTTGCTGACGCTCAGCAGCACCTTGACGCCCTGGCCGTTGGCCCCGGCGACCAGGCGATCCAACTCGCTGAATAGCTCCTCGCTGTACTCGCCCGGCCGCGGCTCGTGGAGCTTCCACGATACCTGCACCTTGACCCAGCCGACGTTGAGCGCCTCGAAGTGGCGCAGCAATTCGCGCACGTCCTGGCGGTGGAGATAGATCTGGATGCCGATCTGGTCGCGGTCGAGGGGCGGGCCGGTGTAGGCGGGGTAGGCCGGTTCGGGGGTGGGCGTCGGCGGGCTATCCCCCTCCCCCTGGGAGGGGTTAGGGGAGGGCGCTGGGTAGCTGTCCCCTGCCGCCTGTTCGCCGGGGACGACGGGGACGAAGATCTGGCCGGTGGGGGCGGATGTGGCGGAAATCTCAGTGACTACTGTAGGCAACGATACAGTAGGCGGGACGGCCGTCGGCTGCTCCGGCGCGGGAGTCTGCCGGCAGGCGGACAGCAACAACAGGATGCCAAAGAGAAGGAATAAGATGCGGCGCATGCGCACGATTATAGAGGGTTGTCCTACAAGCTGACGTTGTCAGGCTGATACTCTAAGGCGATTCCGGGGAATCTTATTGGTTGGCTGTCAAGAACGCTCTCATTTCTTCGATGGTATAGCAGGGAGTGCGCCTGTGGAGGATGGCATGGCAATTGGGGCAGACAGGTATGAGATCGATTGCCGGATTGACCCGATGGGCACCCCCCGCATCCGCCAAAGGGGTAATATGGTGGACGTGAATGAAATTGGCTCCCACAGGCCCGTAGACACGCGCAAAGTCAAAGCCGCAGATAGCACATGCAGACCCATGAATTTCGATACATTGGCGCCGGGCGGTAGCATTGCGCTCATACGTCGTGAACCGAACCTCTTTCATCACGCCATCTAGTATGCCAAGCTCTTCCATCTGCGGTGATA
>Ga0116186_1003708_pt1 | contig 12846 bp, 9 predicted proteins | sample AD_JPNNA4_MetaG_FD_89806 | JGI IMG/M metagenome (GOLD analysis project Ga0116186, IMG submission 89806) | Active sludge microbial communities of municipal wastewater-treating anaerobic digesters from Japan - AD_JPNNA4_MetaG | ecosystem: Engineered > Bioreactor > Anaerobic > Digestate | place...
CCAGCGGCTGCGTGGCGCTCTGCACAAACGCGTTCAAGCTCAGGGGAGTGGCGACACTGAGAAAGAGGCAGGTGAAGAGGCTGCCGAACAGGATGAGCCAGGCCAGATGCTGCCGGCTAAAGCGATGGCCCTCGGTCATACGCCACGAACTCGGAAATCGGTGAAGGCCCCGCTAGCGTCTTTCCACACGCTTTCGACGCGCTCGACACGCGCCGATGGCGAACCGTGGTGCAGAAAGGTCAGCAGTTGGCGCAGAGCCTCGGCCGGCCCCTCGACGACGACCCGCACTGTGCCGTCGGATTGGTTGGCAACCCAACCAACCAGACCAAGACGGCGGGCTTCCTGCCAGGTATATTGTCGAAAGTAGACCCCCTGCACGAGACCATAGACGGTGGCCTCCAGGCAAGATGTTGGTGGCGATGACATAAGGGGAATTATAGCGCGGTCGGCGGGTTCGGCTATCGTTGGTTGGGTAGCCGGGGGGCAGTGGTCGGCCGGTAGCCGGCCGTCTACCCCGCCAGCCCGCGTAGGATGCGGCCGGGCAGGCGTGGCCCGGCATAGACGAGGCTGCTGTAGAGCTGCACCACGGACGCGCCCGCGTCGAGCTTCTCGCGCGCGTCGCTGGCCGAGGCGATGCCGCCCACGCCGATGATCGGCAGCTTCCCGTCCGTCCGGCGGTAAATGGCGGCGATGAGTTCCGTGCTGCGCGCCCGCAGCGGCCGGCCGCTCAGCCCGCCGGCTTCGGCCTGTCGCCGGTCGCGCAGACCCTCACGGGCCAGCGTCGTGTTCGTGGCAATGACGCCGGCCACGCCGGCGGCGGTCAGCGCGGTCAGCACCTCGTCCAGCTCATCCCAACCCAGGTCGGGGGCGATCTTGACCCACAGCGGCTTGAGCGCGCCGCCGGCCGACGTCGCCAGGATGCGACTCTCGGCCATGAGCGCCGCCAGCAACCCCTCCAGATAGCGCCCTCCCTGCAACGCGCGCAGGCCGGGTGTGTTGGGCGAACTGATGTTGACCGCCAGATAGTCGGCATGGTTATAGACGGCGCGCATGACGGCCACGTAGTCGGCCGCGGCCTCCTCCAACGGCGTCTCCTTCTGCTTGCCCAGGCTGACGCCCAGCACATAGCCGCGCGGCCGGGCCGAGAGGGCTTGCAGGCGCGGCCCGGCCGCAGCCACGCCGCCGTTGGGAAAGCCCATGCGGTTGATGAGCGCCTCGTCGGCCGGCAGGCGGAAGATGCGCGGCCGGGGGTTGCCAGCCTGCGGCCGCGGCGTCAGCGTGCCGACCTCGATGTGGCCAAAGCCCAGCGCCGCCAGCCCGACAACCACGCGGGCATCTTTGTCGAAGCCGGCAGCCATGCCCAGCGGGTTGGGGAAGCGCAGCGGGCCGATCAGCACCGGCAGCGCCGGCAGCCGGCCAGCCATGCGCCGCAACGCAAGGCGGCCAGCCGGTGTGGCCTGCGCCAGAGCCAGAGTGGCCAGCGTGCGCTCGTGGGCCGTCTCCGGGTCGAAGCGTTTAAAGACGGGAAAGAGCAGTTGGGTATATAGATCAGGCATGGCCGGCCTGCTGGCGGTCGCGGCGTAGAAGCCCGACGATGAGCAGCAGCAGCGCCGCCACCAGTAGCGCCGCCGCACCACGCCGTTGCCGTGCCCGGCCGCGTGCCTGCCGGGCGACGGCCGCTCGCTCCCGGTCGGCCTGCGACGTGGCCAACAGCACGTTCCAGTCGGAGATGTCGCGGCGGTCGGGTAGAGCGTAGGCCGCAGCAACCAGCTGGCGATAGCGGCGCTCTTCATCCATCCAGCGCGCGTCGTCCCAACCCAACTCCGGTTGAGCGATGGCGCGGATGTGGGGCATCAGGTCGCCGCCGCCGCGCGGCAATAGCAGCCCCAGCCGCACCCGCCGCAAGAGCAGATCGTCCAGGTGGGCCACGCCCTCGGCCCGCGCCGCCCAACGCAACTCCGCCCAAAGCGCCGTCGTGCCCGGAATGGCCTCCAGATCGCCCGGCCCGGCTGCGGCAACGAGGCCGGTCGCCGCGCGACCATAGCGGCCTAGCAGCCGGCAGCGCACTTCGTCCGCCAGGCGCTCGCCGCCGGGTAACGAGTCCGGCGCGGCCTCATCGCCGCTGACCGTGGCCCCAGTGGCCATCCACAACAGTGGCGCGTCGTCGTGCAGCCGGGCCAGCCAGGCTGCGCCATCGTCCACCCGGGCGCAGACCTGCTCTAGCGCCTGGCGGCCGACCTGGCGAAAGGTCGTCAGTTTGCCGCCGGTGACAGTCAGCAACCCCGCCTCTTGCCAGACGACGTGATCGCGCGATTCCTCAGACGGATCGACCTTGCCGCTGCCGATGACCGGCCGGATGCCGGCAAAGGTGGCGCTGATGTCGTCGAGCGTCAGCCCCAGCGCCGGGAACTGCGCCGTGACGGCGGCCATGAGGTAGGCCACCTCTTCGCCGGTGATGCTGGGGTCAGCATCCAGCGGCGGCGGGCAATCAACGTCGGTTGTGCCCAGCAGAGTGACGCCCTCCCAGGGAAAGGCGAAGACCGGCCGCCCATCGACCGGGTGCATGAAGCTGATCGCCTGGGCCACGGGAAAGCGCCAGGCGGGAAAGACGAGATGGCTGCCGCGCAGGGGCCGCAGGCGCGCCTCCCCGCCCACCTGCCCACGCAGGAAGTCGGCCCACGCGCCGGTGGCATTGATGACGGCGCGAGCGCGGACATCGACTGGCAACCGGCCGGCTTCGTCGCCGGACGTGTCCACCAGCCGGACGCCGGCGACTTCGCCCGCGTCGTCGCGCAATAGCTCCTCGGCGCGGACGTAGTTGAGCGCCAGCACCTGGCGCTCAGCGTCATCGGCCGCGTCAACGGCCTCGCGAATGAGCCGCAACACCAGCCGGGCATCATCGGTCTGGGCGTCGTTATACTGGAAGCCGCCGCGCAGGCCGGTTGGGGAGATGTAGGGGGCCAACAGCTGGAAGTCGGCCGGGCTGTAGTAGCGGTGGCTCCATTGCAGGGCCATCAGGTCATAGACGGCCAGCCCCGCGCCATAGACGAGTTGCCCCGCGCCGTCGCCCTCGTACTGGGCCAGCAGAAAGCCAAGCGGATGCACCAGCCCCGCCCCTTCGGCCAATAACTGCTCCCGCCCCTGCACCGAGGCCCGCGTTAGACCGACCTGGCCGGTGCGCAAATAGCGCAGACCGCCGTGGACCAGCTTCGACGAGCGGCTCGACGTGCCCCAGGCGAAGTCGCGCTGCTCCACCAGTAGCGCCCGCAGGCCCAGCCGCGCCGCCTCGTGCAGAATGCCCGCGCCGGTGATGCCGCCGCCGACGACGACGATGTCCCAATCGGCGCTCAGCTGCTGCCAGGCCCGCGCCCGCCAGGCCCTATTCCAGTGTGTCATGGTCTACCTCCGCGACGGCCCTCCGGCTGGCCACCCGCCCCGTCCGCGGCCAACAGGACGCCAGGGTTCATGTGCCCGGCGGGGTCGAAGCAGCGCGCCGCCGCGGCCAGCGCGCCCAGGCCCAGCGCGCCCTTCTCAGCGGCCAGGTAGGGCGCGTGATCGCGGCCGACGCCGTGCTGGTGGCTGATCGTCCCGCCGCCGGCGACGATGGCCCGGCTGGCCGCGCCCTTCAGCGCCCGCCAGCGGTCGAGCGTCTCGTCCGGGCCGGCCGCCAGCCGGAAGAGGTAGGTCGTATAGATGCTGGCCCCTTGCGGGTAGACGTGCGACAGGTGGGTGAAAATGTGGACGCGCTCGCCCCGGTCGTCCAGCGCGCGGCCCAGAGCGTCCTCGATCTGTCCCAGCAGACGCGGCACGTTGTCCCACGTCGTCGCCGTCTCCAGCGTATCGACGGCGTAGCCCCGCTCCCAGAGAGTGTTGCGCAGGTAAGGTGTGCGGAAGCGGCCCTCGATCCACTGCGCGCCAAAGCGCCGCCCGGCGGAGACGCCGCCCTGCTGGCGGCAGATGTCCAGCACCTGGTCACGCGCGTCGCGGATGGTCGCTGCCCGGCCGGTGAAACCGCACAGCAGCATGCACTTCTCGCCGCCGACGCCGCGGACGCTCAGCAGCGTCTCCAGCAGGCCGATCAGCCGCTCGTGCCCGGCCAGGGCCAGCGTCGTCTGCGTCTCGCGGGGCGTGCTGAGGCGCAGCAGCGACAGCGGCCAGCGCCCCTGGACGATCTGCCGCGTGGCCGTGGTCGCGCCGGCGAAGTCGGGGAAAAAGACGGCGTGGAACTCCTCATGCTCCGGCAGAGGCGTCACGCGCACGGTCGCTTCGGTCAGGATGCCCAGCCGCCCCTCGGAGCCGAGCACCAACTGGCGCAAATCGGGGCCGGCGGCCGAGGCGGGGAACGACGGCAGCCGCAGCACCCCCGCGGGCGACAGCAGCGTGCCGCCGGCGAAGAGGCTCTCGATACGGCCATAGCCGAGCGACTGCTGGCCGCTGGAGCGCGTGGCCACCCAGCCGCCGAGCGTGGAGTACTCAAACGACTGCGGGAAGTGGCCCAGGGTGAAGCCGCGAGCGCGCAATTGCGCTTCCAGCTCTGGCCCGGCCACGCCCGCGCCAAACGTGGCCAGATGGCTGACGCTGTCGAAGCGCAACAGTGCGTTCATCCGCCGTAGACTGACCGTCAGCGCCGGCGCGTCGCCCGGCTCGGGGTTGATGTGGCCGACGACGCTGGTGCCGCCGCCGTAGGGGATGAGCCGCGCCCCGACCGCAGCGGCGAAGGACAGCAGCCCGGCCACGTCGCTCTCGGTCAGCGGGTAGGCGACGCCGTCGGGGAAGGCGGCCACACGCCCGCTGCGCAGGGCCACCCAGTCGGGCAGGCTTTGGCCGCGGGCGTGGCGCAGCCGGTCGGCCGCTTCCGCGCTGATGAGCGGATGGGACGGCAGGCGGCCAGGCGGCACAGTGGCGGCCACCTCCGCGAAGGACGTGTCGCGCGGCGGCGTCCCGGGGCCAAGCCGCTCCTCCAGGAAGGCCGGCGCTGTGGCCGGCAGCAGGTAGGGGATGGTATCGTCGCCCCAACCATTCCAACGGCGCATGTCACTCCTCCCCGCGCCGCGCCCAGGTGGCCTGGCTGGCGCGCATCACGTCGCGACAGAGCGTCTCGGCCCCGCTGGCGTCGGCCGCAGCCGCGGCGGCGCGCAACCGGGCATAAAAGTCCGCCGAGAGCTGGCGCGCTTCGACAGTTGCAAAGTAGCGCCGGGCAATGTCCTCATAGAAGCCGCGAAAGCCGTTCAGGATCAGCGTATAGATGGGGTTGCCCGAACGCACAGTCAACAGATGATGGAGCTGCCAGTCGAAGCGGGCGAAGTCGGCCGGCGTCTCCAGCACGGCCGCGCCGTCGAGAAAGGTCGTCAGCAGGGCCGCGTCGCGGGCGACGGCCGCGCGAGTGTAGGCCGGAGCCAGGTGCAGGCGCACCTCCAGGAGTTGGGCAATGAAGTCGGGCGGCAGGTAGTCGGGATGCTCAACCAGATGGCCGAGCACGTTCAGCCCACCCTCCTCCCAGTAGTTGTTGACCAGGGTCAGCTTGCCGTGGGCCACCGTCAGCCAGCCGTCGCGGGCCAGCCGTTGCAACGCTTCGCGCAACGTCGGCCGGGTGACGCCTAATTGCGCCGCCAGCGTGCGCTCGCCGGGCAGCGTCGTCCCCGGCGGAAACGTGCCATCGAGGATGGCCGCCAACAGAACGCTTTCGGCATGGGCGCGGGGACGAACGGGGGCAAGCCACTCAGTCATACTGTCTTCCGTGGCGGTGCGGGGTGGTCACACGGCTTCCACGCACCGGTCAGGCCAACGGCCATAACCTCTGGTCAGACCACTTACCAGTTGCCGACATCATACCCGGTAGTGGCGATAGCTGTCAAGTCCATTGCAGAGCTTTGCCAAAGTCGTCTGGCGACTATTGACCTGACGGGTGGACATACCATTCGTGGCTGCCCACCTATCAGGTCGGTGCGCCTGGGGTGACTTTGGCAAAGCCCTGAAGTCCATTGAGCCAGACGGGCGAATTGTGGGCAAGATGGCTATAGAGAAGGATGGTTTCTTCACGTATAATTCACCGTGGATTTACTACCTTTTTCAGCGGCAATGGCGCGAGTGATGTTATCTTCATAGGATGGGCGTTGGCCGACCCGTAATCGTGTCTGTCTAGTTGGCCGAGCAGTCGAGATGTATTATGAGCAACGCAGATTCGTCCGACGACAGGGCAAAGAAACCACCCGCAGCCTCTTCTCCGGGAACGGGCAAGAAGAGTAAGTCTAAGGGCTTCATTGAGTCGTCCGACTTCAAGCCCGGCTGGCTGGAGACCGGCCCGCTGCCACCCGACGTATTGCCTTCGCTACCCGATCCCGCTAAGGAAACGTCTTTGGCCGACGAACTGGCCGCGCTGCAAGAGACGTTGCAGCGCCTCTATGGCAGCGACACACCCGACGCCGCCACGGAGGAGCCGGCCCCCGCAGAGGATAACGCGCCCGCCCCTGCCGCCCAGCCGCGGCCGGAAGCGCCCGTCGCGCGCGAGGCTGGACCGCTTTTCACCGATCCGTTAATGGCAGCAGAGCCGTCCATCATCGTTCCTCCATCGCCCACGGAGCCATCTGCGCCTGAAGCAGTCGCGCCTGAAGCAGGCGGGCCCGAAGCAGTCGCGCCTGAAGCAGGCGTGCCCGAAGCAGTCGCGCCCGAAGCAGGCGTGCCTGAAGCAGGCGTGCCTGAAGCAGTCGCGCCCGAAGCAGGCGCGCCTGAAGGAATCGCGCCTGAAGCAGGCGGGCCGTTTCCGGAGCCGGCCGTCCCTGCCTGGCTGCACCAGCTCCTCGCGGAGGAGACAGTGTCCCCAGTCGAGGAAGCGCCGCCTGCGCCGCCGCTAACCGAGGAACTACCGCGGCTTCAGTGGGCTGAGCCTGAGGCCGCGCCCGAAGAACTCCTCCCCGCTGTTTTGTTCCACTCAGAACTGGCTGATGAGGATCTGCTTGAAGAAGGCGTGTCCGCCGGCAGCGCCGAACTGGCCGAGCCAGCCGTCGCGCCCGCCAGCCGCAAAGCCAAGCGCGCCCGCGCCCCCCGCCCCCAGCGCCCACCACGCGCCCCGCACACACCACGCGTTCCGCGCCCCGCGCGCCAATCCCTCCGCCGGCCGAGCCGGCTATCGACGGCGATGCTGGCGACCAGTCTGATCCTGTTGGCCGTCGCGGCAGTGGTCTACTTTGTCAATCCATTCGTGCGCCTGGCGCTAGAGACGGCCTCGCTGGCCCGGCCAGTATCCACGCCCGACGTCGCGGCGCTCAACGCGGCCGATAGCGGCAACTGGTGTGTCCGGGGCGACTTTGCCGACGATGCCCAGCCGCGCTTGCTCGATGACGGCTCCCAGGGTGACGTGCTGGCCAATGACGCTGTCTTCTCGCTGGAGTACACCATTGCCCAACCTGGCCACTACCTGTGGCAGGTGGTCGATTGCTCCGACACGACGCGCGCCTTCCCAGCCTCGATGGCCTGGATCACTACCGAGCAACCCAACCAACCGGTGACATTCCTCTTCGACAGCAATGAGCGCGCCGACCGCCTCTTCTTCCCGATTCCCTACGCTGTCACCGCCCTCGACAGCGCCACGGACTTCCACATCATTGGCAGCTTCCAGGACTGGATCGTCGACGACGCCAGCGGCCGGCTGGAGCCACTTGGCGGCGGCGGCATCTACCAGCAAGTGCGCCGCATCGCCCGCTCCGGCAACTATCAGTCCTACGTCATCGCCGGCGACCCCAAGCGCGCCATCGATGCCTACGGCCGCACCACCGAACCAATTCCCTTCGCCTTCGACACCGATCACAACGGCGACTACGTCGTCTTTCTGGTCGACATCGATCGCGGGCGGGCCTCGGTGATGTATGACATGCCGCCGCTAATGACCAAACTGGCCTTTGGTGGGGGGCACTTGCGCCTAAGCGAGGCCCTGGCGGGGCTGGCGGCGCTGTTGCTGGTGGCGCTGCTGTTGCGTGAACTGACGTTGCGCAACCGTCGCCTCTGGATGGAGACGGGCTGCCCGCGTTGCCACGAGCAGGAACTGATGCGCATCAGCCGCCGTCCCAAGGAACGCCTTCTGCATCTACTGGCCATCCCCGCCTATCGCTATCGCTGCCGCAACTGCACCTGGGAAGGCACGCGCCTGAGCGAAGCGGGGCGGTCGATCTCTCCTGGGGCGACAATCGCCCACATCGAAGGGCTGCGTTAGCCGGCGAAGCGTAGGGCCACGCGGTGGACGTGGGCGGCCAACGGATCCAGGCCCAGCGCGGACAGGACGTCGTCCGGGCGGCCCGTGGCCGTGGGCGAGTGCGCCAGTTCCAGGTAAAGGCGCGGCCCGTCGTCGTCGTCGGCCACGCGCATGGCCAGGATGAGCGGCCGCAGGTCAAACGGCTGCGGTCGGGTGTCCTTGGCCCGGTGGCGGTCGCGCATCAGACGCCCGGCAGCCAGCACGCCCGCCACTGCCTCCCGCAGGGCCACCGCGTCGACGCCTTCCGGAAAAGCCACTTCGTAGGCCGCGCCCACGAGTTGACCCTGCGCCGACGGTGCGGCCAATGGCGTCTCCTCAACAGCCAGCAGCCCCAGCCCGGGGGCCAGCCGCGCCGCCAACCGCTCCTGAAAGACTTCGACTGCGACCGGCTCCGTTAGCCAGACGTCGGCCACCTCGGCCGCGCTGGTGTAGCCCAACGGCAGGGCCGCGGCCAATGACAGGCGCGGCCGGCGGTTGAAGCCCTGGCTATAGGCCACAGGCAGCCCGGCCCGGTTCAGAGAGCGCTCTAGCGCCCGGGCCAGGTCCAAGTGGCTGATGTAGCGCGCCGGACCGCTCTTGCTGAAGGTCAGCCGCAACCGTTGCGCCGGACGTGGGGCTTGCATGTCGGTTGTCACGCCCGCATTGATACCACGTTCCCAGGGAATGGGAAACGGCACGCCCCCTGACACGGGGTTTTTCCAAAGTCATCAGTTGCTCGAAGACCTGACAGGTCATTGGGCATGGCATGACCCGCCCGCTCGGATAGAATAGGCGGGATGGGACGCCAGAACGCCACTGCCTGCCACCGTCTGCTCTTCCTGTGCTTACTATTGTGTCTTTCCGCTTGCGTGCGGCCGGGGCCGCGCCCGCCAGCTGCGGTCGAGGTCACGCCGGCCGGCGCGCCCGCGGACAGCCTCAACGCCACGGGCGACGCCATCGACACGACCGCCTCGGAACCCGTCGCCGCCCAGCTGGGCACGCCGGTACCTGCCTACGCCGGCCAGCCCACTCCCGACGCTCCCCATTACGAAGTCACCACGGGCAGCGAGACCGCTGTCGGCAGCCACGTCGTCGCCGCGGGCGAGACGCTGGGCACTATCGCCCAGCGCTACGACACGACCGTTGAGGCGCTCATCGAACTGAACGGCCTGGCCAATCCCGACGTGATCAGTGTCGGCCAGCAGCTTCAAGTGCCCGGCGTGACGATCCAGCGCGTCGTCGGTCCGGAGTTCAAGATTGTGCCCGATTCGGAATTGGTCTATGGCCCCGGCGCGGCCGGTTTCGACGTCCGCGCCTTCACCGCGCCTCTGGGCGGACGCTTGCTCGGCTATCAGGAGGCAGTGGAGGGGCAGACGATGGATGGCCCGGCCATTGTGCAACTGGTGGCCGACCGCCACAGTGTCAACCCGCGGCTGCTGCTGGCCGTGCTGGAATATAAGGCGGGCTGGGTGACCGACGCCCAGCCGCCTGAGCGCGCCAATCTACTCGGCTACATCGGCACAACTGTCCCCGCCGGCCTTTACGTCCAACTTAGTTGGGCGGCCAATCTGCTCAATCTGGGCTTCTACGGCCGCAACGAAGGCGGCCTGCGCGGCTTCAACCTGGGCGAGACAACCCAGGTCACCTTCGCGCCGACGATCAATGATGGCACGGCCGGCGTGCAGCGCTTCCTCGGCGCGGTGGAGGGTATCACCGCTGAGGCCTGGCAGCGCGACGCTGGCCCCGATGGTCTCTACGCTACCTACGTGAGCCTGTTCGGCAACCCGTTCGGCTATGCCCACGAGCCGCTACTGCCGGCGGGCCTGGCCGCGCCGCCGCTGGAGTTGCCCTGGGCCAAAGGCGAGACCTGGTATCTGACCGGCGGCCCCCACGGCGCGTGGAACTCCGGCTCGGCCTGGGGCGCGCTGGACTTCGTGCCGCCCAGTGACATCGCTGGCTGCGTTCAGACCGACGCCTGGGTAACAGCGCCCGCGGCCGGCGTCGTCGTGCGCAGCGGCAACGGCGCGGTGGTCATCGACCTGGACGGCGAGGGCGAGGCGGCCGACGGCTACGCCGGCACGGGCTGGGCCATCACGGCCATGCACCTGGAGACGCGCGACCGCATCGCCAACGGCGCGCGCGTGGCTGTTGGCGACCGGCTCGGCCACCCGTCCTGTGAGGGGGGCTTCTCCAACGGCACGCACGTCCATCTGGTGCGCAGCTACAACGGCCGCTGGATCAGTGCCGACGGCGACATCCCCTTTGACCTGAGCGGCTGGGTGTCGTCGGGCGCGGGCGCGGAGTACGACGGCTACCTGACCCGCGGCGAGGCCGTCCGCGGCGCGTGCGTCTGCCGCGAGGACGTCAACGCCATCAACCATTAGCGCTGCCCGGCCGGCGGTCAGGCCGGCGGCATCACCATGCGCCCCATCCGCCGCCCGCCCAGCAGGTGCATATGCAGGTGATAGACCTCCTGCCCGCCATTGCGGTTGCAGTTGATGATCAGCCGATAGCCATCCTCAGCGATGCCCTCTTGGGCCGCCACCCGCGCGGCCACGCGCAACATCCGCCCGGCGATGGCCTCGTCAGCGTCGGTCAGATCGTTGACGGTGGGGATGGGCTTGTTGGGGACGATCAGGATGTGGGTGGGGGCCAGCGGGCTGATGTCGCGGAAGGCCGTCACCAGTTCGTCGCGGTAGACAATGTCGCCCGGTATTTCGCCGCTAATGATCTTCTCGAAGATGGTCGTCATGTGGTTCTCCTCTAAGGCAGGGTTGGCGTCGTTTTACCGGCAATCGCGCCGGAAGGCAAGCCAGGGCCGCGCCCGGTGCGTCGCGCCCTCTGAAGGGCGTCGCGCCCTCTGATAGGCGTCGCGCCCTCTTTGGAGCCAGGGAGCAGGGAGATAAGAACGTCTCATGCCCTGTGGAAAGTGGCCAGGCACGGCGTGATTAGCGTCCATGTCTGCTATAATGCGGCCAATCGGCACACCTTGAACGACAGAACAATGACTATGGCCCCGACGCCGCGCAGCGCAACCCCGACAATCGACATCTACATCAAGCTGGCCCAATACCCCATGCTGGCCGACACCATCCGCACGCGCATGCGCCAGGAGCTGTTCCACCGGGGCGTGATCGACGAGGATTCCTTCGAGCGGCAGGTGCGCGAGAAGGCCATCGAGTCGCAGCGCCGCGAGCGGCTGACCGACCCGTATGGCCAGGAGGAAGCCCAGGTCTGGCAAAAGCGCAAGGCCCGTGTGCGCGACTTCCAGACCGATGCCTACTTTGCCGACAATCTCGGCGCGGCGCTGCTAGAACAAATCATCCAGGAGACGCTCCACCGCCAGCCCTCGCCCGCGCCCACAACTGAATTGAGCTTTAACCCGGAAGTAGCTCCGTGGGAAGTACTCTTCCGGCAAGGGGAGCTTTACGAGCAACTGCCCGCGACCGAGCGCCAGGGCGTGCAACACCATCTGGAGGAGATCAAGGTCGTCCTCATCAAGCGCATGATCAGCGACCAGCTGCCCTACATCGGCATTGCCAAGCGCATCTTCTCCATCGCCGACCTGCGCTATATCTTCGGCCGGCGCATCGGCAGCGGCAAGATTGGCGGCAAAGCCGCCGGGCTGCTGCTGGCCTGGCGCATCCTGCAAGGCCAGCCAGACGAGGCGTCCGAGCCGCAACCGTCCATCGGCATCCCACGCTCGTTTTTCATCGGCACGGAGGTCATCTACGAATTTCGACTGATCAATGGCCTGGAACACTTCATGAACCAGAAGTATCGCTCGCTGGCCGAGATTCGCGAGGAGTACCCGCGCATCGTTGAGGGCCACCTGGAGGGTAACTTCTCGCCGACCATCGTCAATCAGTTGCGCGACGTGCTGGCGTCGATGGGCGACCGGCCGCTCGTCGTGCGCTCGTCGAGCCTGCTAGAGGACAACTTCGGCTTTGCCTTTGCCGGCAAATATAATAGCTACTTCTGCCCCAACCAGGGCAGCGCCGAAGAGAACCTACGCGACCTGTTGGACGCGGTGCGGCTGGTCTATGCCAGCACGCTCAACCCCGACGCCATTCTCTACCGGCAGAAGCACGGCCTGATCGACTACGACGAGCGCATGGCCATCCTCATCCAGGAGGCCATCGGCCACCGCTATGGCCGCTACTATTTCCCCACACTGGCCGGCGTCGCCTTCAGCCAGAACCCCTTTCGCTGGAACAGCCGCATCCGGCGCGAGGATGGCTTCCTGCGCCTGGTGTGGGGCTTCGGTACGCGGGCCGTCGAGCGCGTCAGCAACGACTTCCCCCGCCTCATTGCCCTCAGCCACCCACAGCTAAGGCCAGAAACGACCGCCCGCGCCATTCGCCAGCACTCGCAGTGGTCGATTGACGTCATCGACCTGGAGGACAATAGCTTTAAGACCATCTCTATCCTGGACGTGCTCGACAGCAGCTACCCCTTCCTGCGCCACATCGCCTCCATTAATCGCGGCGACTACATGGAAGAGATCATGTCCCTCGGCTCGCGGCGCGGCGACGACGAATATGTGCTGACGTTCAACACCCTGACGCGCGACCGCCACTTCATCGATCTCATGCGCGGGGCGCTACAACGCGTGGAAGCGA
>Ga0116186_1003711_pt1 | contig 12843 bp, 12 predicted proteins | sample AD_JPNNA4_MetaG_FD_89806 | JGI IMG/M metagenome (GOLD analysis project Ga0116186, IMG submission 89806) | Active sludge microbial communities of municipal wastewater-treating anaerobic digesters from Japan - AD_JPNNA4_MetaG | ecosystem: Engineered > Bioreactor > Anaerobic > Digestate | place...
TTTTTCTCTTACCCTGCGGTCATCCTGTGCCCCATCGGAATTTTTGTCTGAAGCCATTTCGACGATGATTTCACGATTGTCAATGATAGTTTCTTTCATGGATCTGATAACTTCATCCGCATAGCTTTCTTCCACTTCAAAAAAGGAGAAATTTTTCATTAGGTCAATTTTTCCTATGGGGACTTTTAGTCCTCGTGTATTGTTATTTATCAATTGAATTAATTCAGAGGGATAAAAACCATCGGCCTTTCCCAAATTAATAAATAATCGCGCATAACCAGCTCCGGTGGCGTTTTCAAATTTATCCCGTTTGCTGCCTTCTTTCCAGTCGGCTTTACTGTCGGCAGTAACGTTGATGTTCGTCGAATTTTTTTTATAATAGTCCAGCAGACGGTTGAATTCAAGGGATACAAACCGTGTGATGATCTCTTCTTTGTCGAGCCATTCCAGTTTCTTGAAAATTGATGGCAGGAAGGTATTTATCTGAGAATAATCAATGTCCACTTTTTCCATGCTGCTGACAAAATAGAACAATTGTTTCTCGCATATTTCATGTCCTGATGGGATATCAGCGTGTTTAAAAGTTTTGCCAATCTTTTTTTCGATAATTTTCAGTTGATTTTTTTCTTTGAGATTTACAATTACCACTGAAATCCCTGCCTTCCCGGTTCGTCCTGTTCTCCCGCTCCTGTGCAGATAAGTGTTATGGTCTTCGGGCAACGAATAGTTTATAACATGCGTAAGGTCATCAACATCAAGGCCGCGGGCAGCAACATCGGTTGCTACCAGCAACTGAATGTTACGTATGCGGAATTTCTGCATAACGGAGTCCCGCTGTGCCTGCGATAGGTCTCCGTGCAAGGCGTCGGCATTGTAACCGTCGGCAATCAGTTTATCGGCAATATCCTGTGTCTCTCTTCTTGTTCTGCAGAATACTATGCTGTAAATATCCGGATTAAAGTCGGCAATGCGTTTCAGCGCGAGGTATTTGTTTTTGGCTTGTACAGTATAACATACGTGTTTTATGTTTTCTGCCCCGGAATTACGTGTTCCAATGGTTATTTCCACCGGTTTGTTCATGTATTTTTTCGAGATTCCTACTATCTCATTGGGCATGGTGGCAGAAAAAAGCATGGTGTTTCTACCTTCGGGAACCTTTGCAAGTATCTTGTTGATATCTTCTAAAAAGCCCATGTTTAGCATTTCATCAGCTTCATCCAATACCACTCGGCTAACATTTTTTAATTCCACCGCTTTACGTTCCAAAAGATCGAGCAGGCGACCGGGGGTGGCCACAATGATATGCACACCTTTTTTCAGCGCTTTTATCTGGGGTTCGATGCCGGTGCCTCCATAAACCGGAAGTACTCTTACATCATCACAGTATTTTGAAAAGTCAGTGAGGTCGCCTGAAATCTGAATACAAAGCTCGCGGGTGGGGCATAGCACCAACGATCCTGGCAAAGGATTTCTGCTGTCGGCTTCCTGTATTAGCGGGAGCCCGTAAGCAGCCGTTTTGCCCGTGCCTGTCTGGGCCAGAGCAATTACATCATTTTTTTTTCCAAGCATGAAGGGTATGACTTCTTCCTGCACAGGCATTGGATTTTCAAAGCCCATTTCGTTAATGGCTTTTCTTATCTCGGGTGAGATATTTAATTCTTCAAAAGTTTTCATTTGATTTTTTTGATTTTGTGCGTCTGTATGCTATTGATTATATACCTCTGCAATGGCATCAGCACAAGGAAAGGGAGGAGTTGTACAAACTTCTAGCTTGAAACACAGTTGTTTTTAATGGCACAAAGATACTGATTTTTGTTGAAATGCTGATAGTTTAGTTCCCTTTTAATTATGCGGATATTAAAAAAATTGTAATTTAAACAGAGTAATTGGATTTATGAATATAATAACATAATTATACTAATAACCTGAGGTTGGGGATATGTAAACCATCGTTGATTTGTCAAAACACAGATTGTTAATCTGATAGTATTTGCCTTAGGTGACTAAAATCAATAGAAAAACAAAAATGGCTAAAATATTTTGTCCTTAGGACATAAAATACCAAACCGCCAACAAGATGATTGGCAACCCTTATTTGGATTCACTAGTTTTATGCCGATATAACGCCTCCCAACCTTAGCATTTATCTGATTTTCAAGTTTCTGACATATATTTTATTAAGAATTAGTGGAGCCAGAAATAGGTGTCCCGGCGATAAAAATGGTCTGTTATTTCCAGACATCTGCAGAATGTCGCACAAGAATAATGTCCACCTTCCAGAGCTATGATTGTTTGAAGTTTAACGTAAAGAGGCGGCCTGCTTGTAAGATCGCCTCTTTTTATTGCCCTTTATAGATTTAAATATTATAATTTTTAACTAAAGGGCTGGCTAATTTAGATTATCTTTGCGTAAAGATTGTTCTGCTGTTAATTAAAATGAATAATTCCGGGCACTATACTCATCTGCCATTAAGTGAAGGGGCTTTTGAAAAGATTTTCAAAGAGCATTTCAAAGGATTGTGTTTTCTTTCACAGCGTTATGTCAAAGATTTTGAAATTGCCAGGGAAATTGTTCAGGACACCTTTCTGCTTTTGTGGGAAAAACGCGAAACTATTGATACTTCTAAGTCTGTAATATCCTATCTCGCTACCGCGGTATGCAACAAATCTCTGAATTTTTTGAGAGACAATCGCAAGTTTAGCAAAGACCTTCTCATCGCAGAGCATTTGTTTCCTGTTTCTGTTCAGGCATCGTCTGATATGCTGGTTGCTCAGGAAATACAAGTTATCATTGATAATGCTATTGAAGAGCTTCCCGAAAAATGCAGACAGGTATTTATTTTGAACCGTTTTGAGCAAATGAAATACCATGAAATAGCCGATAAATTACAGCTATCGGTCAAAACCGTGGAAGCTCAGATGTCAAAGGCATTACATCATATGCGCATCCGCCTGGCGGATTACATCCAGGTGTTATTGGTTATGATGTTTTTTCTGAAGAAATTTTAATAATGATAAGGGTAACCCGTAAATGAAGTGTATATAAGTTGAAAAATTAATGGAAACAAACCCGACATATATTATTGAGCTGTTACACAGATATTTCTCAGGTGAGGCCAACCCCGACGAAATCACAGAACTTTCTGACTGGGTGGCTAAGGATTCCGCAAACCTGAAAGAATTTGAAGAAACTGCCAGGATGTATCAGATTGTTGATAAAATTGCTATTGATAGAAATGTTGATTTAAATACAGAATGGGAAAAACTTCAAGCGAAGGTATCTCCTTCACAACAAGTAATATACACACAAAAACATGATACTGAATTAAAAAAATTGTTGTGGCTCCGCATCGTGCTTATGGCTGCAGTATTTATATTTATTGCTGTGGCAGGCCTGTTTGTTTTCAATTTATTTTCCAAGGTGGAAACCAGAATTATTACGGCATCCGGAGCCCCGGTCAATTCAACGCTACCTGATGGAACCAAAGTGACATTAAATTCCGGGACAACCCTTTCTTTTCCCTCCAAATTCAAAGACCCCAAACGTGAGGTAAAACTTGACGGTATGGCATATTTTGAAGTGACTCATAATGAGTTGCAGCCTTTTTTTGTAAACACCGAAAATATTAGCATTGAAGTTTTAGGTACTTCTTTTTATGTTAATACCAAAGCTGCAGGGAATAATGTGAATGTCAGGGTGAAGGAAGGCATAGTGGCCGTTTATTATACTTCCAGACCCCAAAATGTCATCGTACTGAATGCCGGAGACAGTATCTCAGTGAGCAAAACAGAAAAATCACTCATGGTTCCCGACAATAATATACCTTCCGGAGCCGGAAAAATTGTTTTTGACGATCAGCCGTTGAGCCAAATCGTTTTTCAACTCAATATTATTTATAATGTTCACATAAAACTTGCATCGGAAGACATTGCCAACTGCCGTATGACAACAACATTTGAAAATCAGTCGCTCGATGCTGTGCTGAATGTTATCAGCGAAACCCTAAATCTTTTGGTGACAAAAGATGGCGATACTATTATTATTTCAGGAGAAGGATGTTTATAAACTTTTCTGTTACCTGCACATGCAAAGAATAAAAACATTTATTTTAACGGTCTTGCTTATACTTGGCGGATTGATGTCCGTTGCTCAGGATTTCGACAGGAAGATTAGTATTAAAGTTAAAAACAAACCATTGGGAGAGGTCATTTCTCTGATAGGTCATTTGTCGGATATAAATTTTTCATATAGTTCGCAGCAGATCCCCGTGGATAAAAATATCAGTTTGAAAGCCCGAAATGCCAGTGTTAGAAGTATTCTTGATGAGCTGTTGGGTAAAAATAACATTGAATATACTGTCGTAGAAAACCAGGTTATTCTAAAACTTTCCCGGCCGGAAAAGGAACAAGTAGTCCCTGCAACAGGAGACAGGAACAGCAAGTTCACCATCAGCGGATATGTCAGAGATGTTTCCACCGGAGAAGCACTTATCGGCGCCTATGTTTATGTTCTGGGTACTTCGATAGGCACAACCACCAATGGCTATGGCTTTTATTCACTTACCCTGCCTGAGGGTAAATACAATTTAATGTTTTCGTTTCTCGGGTACAAATACCTGGAGGAACCACTGGATCTGAAGGCTAATATCACCATTTCGCGGGAGCTTGAATTTACAAAATCAGAGATAAAATCTGTTGAAATAAAATCATCACCGCAGAACGAAATTTTGATACAGGAAAAATACAATATCTTGAAATTGTCGCCTAAAGAAGTGTCGCACCTGCCGACTTTTGCAGGTGATTTCGACATGATCAAAACCCTGCAGTCTATTCCGGGCATAAAAACTTATGGTGATGGCTCATCCTTGTTTTATGTCCGTGGCGGCAACAGCGACCAGAATCTTATTCTGGTGGATGAAGCGCCGATTTATAACCCTTCGCATCTTTTTGGTTTCTTTTCGGCATTAGCGCCCGAGTCTGTCAATGATGCCGGGATTTATAAAGGTGACTTCCCTGCAAAATTCGGTGGCCGGCTTTCCTCGGTAATTGATATAAAGATAAAGGAAGGGAACATGAAGAAATTTGGTTTTTCAGGAAGCCTGGGGCCTTACACATCCTATTTTTCTCTGGAAGGGCCAATAAAAAAAGAAAAATGTTCTTTGTATATCTCTGCCAGAAAATCAAATCTAAAGTGGATAACCTATGTGCTGAAGGCCAACAAAAATTTAAAAATGAATTTTTTTGATGTAAACGGAAAAATAAATCTCAGATTAAACGATAAAAACCGTTTCTTCCTGTCTTTTTACGGAGGACAGGATGATTACAGCCGGATCAATCAATCGGTGTTGAATACGTTCGGAATTACCTGGAATAATGTGTTGGGGACCTTCCGGTGGAATCATATCTTCAGCAACCGTTTGTTTTCAAATTCTACCATTTATTACAGTCGCTATAATTACTTTTTGTATTTGTCTCGTGAAGAAAAGAATTACTGGAAATCAGCTATATCGGATATTACATTCAAAACGGATGTTGCTTTCTTTTTAAACCATGAAAATACCATCAGGTCGGGCATTTCACTAAGTTACAAAACATTCAATCCTGGAAATGTGAGTTTCGCAAACACGGCAATGCAGGAAAAAGCACCGGTTATCCCTTATTATACATCACTGGAATACGCTTTGTACCTGAGCAATGAGCAACAGATAGGCGAAAAACTTGAACTGAATTATGGTGTTCGTTTGCCGGTTTGGCAAAACATTGGCCCGTTCACATTGTACTCATATAGCTCCCGGTTTGAGGTTTTTGACACTACAATGATAGGTAAAAGCAAAGTATTTTGCACCTATGCCAGCCCGGAGCCGCGGTTCAGCATAAAATACCGGTTTTCAAAAAAATCGGCTGTCAAACTTAGTTATTCCCGTACCAGCCAGTTTATCCAGGTTCTGACAAATTTCACAGGGCCTTTCACGTCGCTGGAAGTATGGGTGCCATGCGGGCCTAATATTAAACCTCAGAAAACCGACCAACTGGGCTTGAGTTTTATGCAAAGCCTTTTTGGTTCCGGCATATTTTTATCTGTCGACGGTTTTTATAAGTGGTTTCAAAATACCATCGACTATAAAGATCACGCAAATTTGCTGTTCAACCCATTGATTGAGGGGGAACTGCGATTTGGAAACAGCCGGGCTTATGGTGCCGAAATAGTGTTGCGTAAACCCGACGGAAAATTTACCGGGTGGATAGGATATACCTATTCGCGTGCCTTGAAAAAAATCCAGGGAATTAATAACGATGCTGAATTTCCTGCCAGTTACGACAGCCCGCACAATATATATATCAACCTATCCTATGATACCGAAAAACGCTGGTTTTTTACTGCAGGCTGGATGTTTCTCACAGGCAATCCTGTCACAACTCCAGTGTCTTTTTACTATTATGGCGGGTATTCAGTCCCCGTCTATGCATCCAAAAACAACGACCGGTTGCCCGATTACCATCGTCTGGATGTATCCGTTGGGTTTCGTCTGAATAAATCTTTCAGGAAATACAAACATAGCCTGGTATTATCTTTATACAATGTGTATGGCCGGAAAAATCCTTTTTCAGTCAATTTTAACAAGATTGAAACCGATGGCGACTTTGTCATTCCTGCCAATAATAATGCGGGCTATGAGTTGGTGCAAACCACCATTTCTGTCGCAGGGGTGATACCTTCATTAAATTATAAATTCTCGTTCTGATGAAAAAAACGATTCTGTACTTATTACTTTTAGGATTGGTTTCATGCGAAAAGCAGGTGGATTGGCCTGTTCAGAACGATGGGACGGCCTATGTTGTTGTTGACGGAATACTTACCAATGAGGCAAAAGCCCATCCGATAAGGCTGACACGCAGCGTGAGTGCTTTGAATATGCCGCCGGAAGCGGTTTCCGGGGCAGGAGTTATTGTCAGCAATGCGGATTCTTCATGGTTTCTTACCGAGCAGCCGGGTAACCCGGGCGTGTATTGTACACCTGCAAATTTTTCAGCAAAGGTGGGGGTTCTATACACCTTGCTTGTAAGCATTGATGGCTCAGTATACACCGCCAAAAGCCGCATGGTGCCGAATACTCCGCTTATCCTGGCGCGTTATGCCCGGAGTGCTTCAGAAAATTTGTTCCGGATTACATGGGTTGCCAATGCATACAATGCCGCGCATCCTGCGATGTATGAGTTGTTGCTCGACTGGTCTCAGGTGCCGGGCTATGAAAGCCTTGATCCCGACAATTGCAGGGCACGGTTGTTTTATTACAGCCTCCCTACCATTGATGTCAGCCAGGTTTTTGCGCCTGAAATGGAAAAAGTATTGTTTCCGGCAGGAACAAAGATTATTGAACGTAAATACTCGCTGAATCCAGAATATGTGGAATTTCTTCGCGCTCTGATCAGCGAAACCAATTGGAAAGGCGGCCTGTTTGATTCGGCTCCGGCCAATGTGCCTACTAATTTGAGCAGTGGAGCAACAGGTTTTTTTGCCGCATGTCATGTGATTACCGATTCTCTGATTGTGCAATAGGGGAGTATACCTTGCTTTAAACCCTAAGGTTGATCTTTTTAGGTATCCAACGAACAAGAAAGAATCATTTTCTGATTTTTTTCAAAAAAAATAGTATTTTTATAAGGGTTAAAATTGATTTGTGTGTATTTAATTTAAAGACACCTAAAATTATTAACCCTAAAAACCCTGAGATCATGAAAACATTAAAAAAATTCCGTTTCTGTGCCATACTCATTGCTGTATTGGCTATAGGATTCACCTCCTGTAAAAAAGACAAAAACCCTGATACCACCACGTTACAACAATTTGTTTCCGACGAAAACAGAGTGGCTGCAGCCGATGATGAAATTATGAAGGATATTAACAGTGTGCTCTCTGGCAGCGGACAGAAAGCAACCAATATCTTCCCCTGCAATGTTACTGTGGATTCATCAACAATTGTGGGTGATACCATTATTTACAGCATTACTTTCAATGGACTGAATTGTTCCGGCCGGTGGAACAGGGTGGGGCAGGCTGAAGTGAAAAAACACGTAAACACCCATTGGCCTGATGCCGGAGCAACTGTGTATGTGAAATATCTGAATGTTCTTTTTACGAGAGTGTCCGACAATCTTACACTTACGCTGAATGGAAAAAGAATTTATACTAATGTCAGCGGAGGAAGGATAATCAACCTGGGAACAAGTGCCACTTCCATTGTTCACAGGGTAACCGGTTCGCTGATCGCAACCTTTAACGACAATACTACCAGAACATGGACCATTGCCCGCCAGATAACCTATACCGGCACTATGGGTAACCTTTGGGTTACCATTGACGGATTTGGCTCTGCCGATGGCTATAATAACCTGGTTGTCTGGGGTACCAACCGTAATGGAGAGTTGTTTTACACTCAGATAACTCAGTCGGTCATACACAAGGAATCGTGCAATTTTGATCCTTGTGCCGGAGTTAAGGTGCACCAGATTCCTGCCGAAAGCAAACAGGCTACGTTTACCGGTGGCTTTGATGATAATAACCTTCCCGTGGATGTCAATGGAAGTGCCTGCCCGACAAAGTACCGTATCGACTGGGTATGGAATGGCAACAGCGGTACTGTGTATAAGTACTTATAACTGGTTGTTAGCATAATGTCAAAGGACTGGCCCAAAAGCCGGTCCTTTCTTTTTCCGGAAAAAATAATTGGATTTAGTTTAACTTAAAAACCCACCGTCTTTGACGGTGGTAATGTATGTTTGGCTTTGCCATTATAACAGTTCATCCAAATATTTTTAAATTTAAGAACAAGGATTGACGAATGATGATTTTAGAAGTTTTCTGATTTATCACAAATTCAATAGTTTGAGGTTTTTACTTCATAAATCAAAAATCGTTAATCATTATTCGATATTCATTTTCCCCTCTTTTAGAGGGTTCTGTAATTAAAGCCACCGTTTTTAACGGTGGTCGTTTATTAATATATGCCACAAATTCCGCTGTGATCAAAACAATTTCTAAGCCTGTGGAAAAAGGGTTTCTTTCAATAAATTGGCTACCAGAGGAAAGGTGTTGGTGTAAATCTCCTCCAGTTTATCTACTTCGAACCAACGGATGTCGGTAATGTCTTCTTCGGTCTGTGGTACAAGCTTATCCGGATTGATGGCGGCCATTTCGTACCAGTAGGTTTTTTTCAGGATGTGTTCGTTTTTTTCCGTGTAGACATGATAGGTTTTGGCTATTCTGCCAATAATTAGAAGTTGGTCAAGCCCTGTTTCCTCACGAACTTCCCGCAAGGCAGCATGTTTTTTTCTTTCGTCTTTATCAATTTTACCTTTGGGTAAATCCCATTTTCCCCTGCGGAAGATAAACAAAATACGCATATCCTTGTCGCGTACCAGGCCTCCGGCAGCCCTTACTTCTTTATAATCTTTCCGGAATTCATTGAAAAGCTCTTTGGGATTATCGCCAACTATCCTCAATTGCTGCAAATGCTGATCGGCAATAAAATCCGTTATGGCTGTGCGGAGAGTATCAGTGGAGGGATTGGCCAGCACAGATACGGAATCATCTGTACTGACAATATTTTCTGAATTTCCGAAAAAAAGTTCTTTGTCGTTTATGTATACTTTGTAACTTTGCGACATGAAAAAAAATAATGATGTTTCATTAAAAACTGCAGAATATTTGTTGCAAATTAAAGCAATAAAATTGAACCTGCAAAAACCTTTTACCTGGGCATCAGGTTGGAAATCGCCTATATATTGCGATAACAGAAAAACTCTTTCTTATCCAAAGATCCGAACTTATGTCCGGCAGTGCTTTGCTTCCGTGATACAGGAAGAATTTGGCATTCCCGATGTTATTGCAGGTGTGGCTACCGGAGCCATTGCCCATGGAGCACTGGTGGCTCAGGATATGGGCCTGCCATTTGTTTATGTGCGTTCTGCTCCCAAAGATCATGGCCTCACCAATCTTATCGAAGGCGTGGTGGAAAAAGGGCAGTCGGTAGTGGTGGTAGAAGACCTTATCTCTACCGGGACCAGCAGCCTGAAAGCAGTTGAGGCTCTTCGTGAAGCAGGTTGCGATGTGAAGGGCATGGTGGCCATATTTACCTATGGTTTCCCCGAAGCAGAGGAAAATTTTAAAAAAGCTAAATGTAAACTTTTCACCTTGTCCAATTATAACGCACTGTTAGAACAAGCGGTAGAAAGTAGTTTTATCAATGAGTCAGACCTCCCGTACCTGGCACAGTGGCGCGAAGCCCCTGATAAATGGGGAAAATAAAATCTTATGGAACAGATTAAAAGCGATAAGTCCTCTATCAATGCTCCCATAGTGAAAATATTTGATTTCCTTTCGGACTTTAATAATTTTCATACTATGATGCCCGAACAGGTGAAAAACTGGACATCCACTGCTGACACCTGTAGTTTTGAGGTTAGCGGCATGGGAACTTTGGCTCTGAAAATCACTGAAAAAGTACCATATTCCAAAATTCTTATTGTGCCGGATACAGGCACTAAACTGCCATTTACATTTGAGTTGATATGTCTGCTTGATAAAATCGCTGATAATCAGACCGATGTGGTTTTTGTTTTTGATCACGAGATGCCCATGATGATAAGGTTAATGGCCGCCAGACCCCTCCAAAATCTGGTGAATATTCTTGCAGCAAAACTCAAGGAATACTGCGAAAGCCCTGCGTTTTAAGTTTTTTATTATTCTTCTGGTAACGTCCACCATTTCTATTATGGTGTTGACCTGCTGTGATATCGCTAACATTAAAATTCTTTATGCATCTTTTGAAAGAAATAGTATGCCGGATAATTTGTCGATTTAAATAATAATAATACAGATTGATATAAAATATTATTTGAAGTAGTAGTTTAAATAAGGAGTGCTGCTTAGATATCTTTCGAGAAGATAGGCGTTAAAAGAATTTTTATCAAGAAGTACTATTAACGAAATATTGATCAACCGGGTTACAGTATCAGGAATTTGTTGTAATTTCATACCGGAAAACAATTTGAAATGAAATAAATACTTACTGATATGGAAAAAGTATTTTCGCACGGACAGAACTTTGGAAACGAAAACCTGAAGGCCTACGAACTGATGTTCAGGTTTTCGGGCATGGAAAAAAAAGTGACTCAGGAGGATATCGAAACTATAAAATACCGCTTCGAAGCTGTGGTCAAACCTATTCAGATATCAAGTTATCTTACCCGTAAGATCACCATGAATGAGCTTGGTGGTGCCGTTATTTGCTATGTGGTGTACGAAAACAGCGTATATCTTATCAGTGCGGATGACTGGACCATTATCAAAAACGACTCCGAGTCGCTGGCTTCACAACTGGAGAACCTGCTGGCACCTTTGTTGGACTAATTGATGGCCGCTATTAGTACTGAATTATTTTTTTTTGCAGTTTTTTTTGTGATGATGTGTTTCAAACTTCTGCTGTCAGTATTACTTGTTGTTTTCTTTATTCCTGTCTTTTAGCGGAATTATGTCCCTATGATCATTTTCACCCTGTCCATTTCCCCGCTCAGCACAACTCCATCGTCGGTAAGCAACTGCAGCCAGCCATATTCATCAACCCCGCAGATAACAGCCCGGATTGGTTTTTTGTCAAATTCAAACAAACTGTGCTGTCCGAAAAGATATAATTTATTGATATAGTGGTTGTTGATGTCTTCAAAGCGTTTTTCTTCCAACCATCCATAGTACTTCTCAAAAATGTCAAGGTATTGATTTAATGCTGGTATTAGCTCTGTATTTGTTGATGATTCTAAAAAAACAGAGGTTGGGTTGGGTAGGTTTTCAGGAAATTTTTCCTGGTTGATATTGATGCCGATGCCGATAATGACATTTTTCATTATTGCAGCTTGAACCGTCGTTTGGAACAGCGTTCCGGCCACTTTTTTGTTGCCGATATAAATATCATTGGGCCATTTGATAGCAACGTTTTTACCGGGCAGTAGTTCGGAAATAAATTCATATACAGACAGCGCTACGGCCTTGTTCAGGTAAAACTGCTTTTCGGCACTGAGAAACTCAGGGAAACATACTATGCTGAATGTTAGGTTTTTTTCGGCTTGTGAATTCCATTGGTTGTTGCCACGGCCTTTGCCGGAGGTCTGCCGGTTGGCCACCACACAAAAAGGGTTGTCTGCGATACCGTTGGCTATCATCTGTTCGGCATACGCATTGGTAGAGCCCAGGGTTTCTTTACGTATTATTTTCAAAATCTCAGGATTAAAAAAACTAGTGTTATTTTGCCTGCTGTTTATATAAAATATTCAAAATGTTCAATAAAAAGTCTTACATTTGCAAATTTATGAAATATTTGTAATGCCCAGAAAAAAGAAAATAACTGAAGAGTCGCTTATTGCTGACATAATCGCCAACAGCATGATAGAAAAAAAAGCTAAAAATGTTGTCAGCCTTGACTTTTCAAAATTTCAAAATGCGTTATTTTCCAAATTTGTGATTTGTCATGGCACCTCGCGTACTCAGGTGGAAGCTATCGCCGACGCTGTGGAAGAAATGGTACTCAAGGCCACCGGAATAAAACCGCGTTACAGGGAAGGCTTTCACAATGCCGAATGGATATTGCTCGATTATTTTGATGTGGTGGCTCACATATTTCAGGAAAAATACCGCAACTTTTACCAACTCGAGAATCTATGGGCTGATGCGGAAATAAAACAGTTTGATTCCGAAAGTAATTAAAATGAAAGATTAGAATTTTTATGACTGACAAACAAAATAATAATTTTAAAAATAGTATCAAGGGCGGGGACCCGGGAAAGAAAAAA
>Ga0116186_1003715_pt1 | contig 12831 bp, 12 predicted proteins | sample AD_JPNNA4_MetaG_FD_89806 | JGI IMG/M metagenome (GOLD analysis project Ga0116186, IMG submission 89806) | Active sludge microbial communities of municipal wastewater-treating anaerobic digesters from Japan - AD_JPNNA4_MetaG | ecosystem: Engineered > Bioreactor > Anaerobic > Digestate | place...
ACAAAACTCAAGGTTCGCCGTCGTGCAGCTCGCTCTCTTCCTTTGGGCTCACTGTACGACGGCCGCGATTGTAATGCGTCGCTTTGCGACGTATGCTGTGGTTGCCCTCGTTTCACTCGCATGATTCCCATTGCGCTCGTGATACGACGGCCGCGATTATACTGGTGCGCTGCTCGCGCACAAAACTCAAGGTTCGCCGTCGTGCAGCTCGCTCTCTTCCTTTGGGCTCACTGTACGACGGCCGCGATTGTAATGCGTCGCTTTGCGACATATGCTGTGGTTGCCCTCGTTTCACTCGCATGGTTTCCGCTGCGCTCGTGATACGACGGCCGCGATTATACTGGTGCGCTGCTCGCGCACAAAACTTAATGCAAGTATTACATAAAAATCATAATTTGTCTATATTTTAGAGACTCTCCCTGACTCTTTGGCTAAAATCATACAATTTGCCGATTTTTACCACATACCACTCAGGACAGCGAATATTGCTCTGCTTACGAAGCTCTTCTACTCAAGATACTGAATTGCTATAGGCTCAGGATCTCTGTAGTACCAATCATTTGTATTAAAGAACCCAAAGCTGTCGAGTGATAATAGCATCGGTGTTTCGGGGTCCCCTTCCTCGGTTTCAATTTGCATGAGATTCCATAGATTAAAGTCCTCATCAAGAACCAAAAAACCATTGCCGTTGTTCAGCGTACCAAGGACATACAAGTTGAGGTCGTTGATACTTGAAGGAGCTGTCTTGGAGCCTGCATGCGCTTGCAGCACAAGGTCCGTGTTGTAGAATGCAGTAAATGTAGGGAGTTCCCATTGCGCTATGAGCTTCTTATACTTTGCTGGTTGGTGGAGTATTGCTTCAAAGGTAAGTGCGCCTTTTGCGGTGAGGATGTTTTTTATTTCAGAGGATTCTGCACAGTCCAGTACCGTGGAAAATGTCATACGTATGTCTCCATTGTTGTCTTCAAGTTCATACAGCTCAAGTGCGTTAACATCAGCCCCCTGTTCAATAAGGAATTTGACGACATCAATATGACCTTTTGCAACTGCGATATGGAGCAGGGTAGTAATACGCTCTTCGATTGTATCGAGAGACTGGAATCTGTTGTATATTTTTCCCGTCAACGGTATTCCAAGTTCCTTGAATATAGAAAGCATCTCCAAATTTCCGTTTTGGACTGCATACACCACATCATCCCAGGTTAGGACAGGCTCAACATATTGGAGGTATTGCTGGAATTTTCGGTTGAGAATAAACCGAAGCATTTCCGCGGTGCCATTCCTAATTATCCAAGAAACTATCGATGCCCGTTCGATATGGTATTCGATAGCTTCGTAGTCCGTAATAAAGTACGAATATCCGGGGAAAAAATCGTGTTCGAACAAAAAGAGCAATTTTTTTTCGTCCCTTATCTCTGCATACCGCAATACAGGATAAAGTGCTTCCGTACAGTAGAAGTAGATATAGGTGTCTGGATCCCGCAATCCTGGGTATTGTTCCAGAAGTTTTTCCGCCTGCGAATAGTTTCCCTTTTCGATAGAGTCTAGTAGCGCGGTAATTGCGGGAATAAGCCCCATAGGTTCGAATGAGTCGAGAAGAGATTTGTATTCTTCAGCTTTAGAAGCATAATAGTCGTCGTTGGGATAGTATTTGGGAAGATACCGTATCTCTGAAGGATACCGGGGGTCAGCCCCTCGGAATATGAGCATTTTAGCTAACTTCTGGTCGTAGAGCAGGGCGAATGACAGCAGTGTGTTTTCTCCACCGCTAACAGAGCTGGCTAACGTAAAATTGAGGTCGAGATCGTAATATTCCAGAATAAGCTGCAGGTCGTTTCTAAGCCTAGCTAAAACAGGTGCTTTGCTGTTAGGATCAATCTGGATGTCCTGCTCGGCTTTGTTAATAAGCCTGGTAATATAGTTCTGCCTTTCGGCATCCGACGTATTTCTGTCAAAAAAGTCAAAGAGGCTTAGATAGAACTCTTTGTCTTTCTGTATTGCATCGACTATGTTTGCAATCGTATCAATTTTGGATTTTGCGCTTGCCGCACGCCGCATGACAATTGCAACGAAACGAGGATCTGATTTTAATGCATCATCACACTTGCCCCATAGCCCCATAAGATAATGTTCGTTGCGTAGGTCTGGTGGAAAGCGTAAACTGAGACAAGCAAGCAGCAAACCCTGAACAGGTTCCGCTGTGTATTGTTTCTCGATGAATTTTTGCCAATCCGTAGAGTAAGGTAGTGTCATGCCGGCATCGATGAGCAATTTGATGATGTCGTAATCTTCACGGTTAGCGGCAGCAGTGTACAAGTCTTGCAGTTGGCCAGCATTTTTAGGATCGGCTCCAGAGGCCAAGAGTTGCTTGATTATGGATATATCGCGCTTTGCCTCAAGTGCGACAATGAGAGGGGTTTGATTACTATCCGAAGCCATGTTGATATACTGTGCCGCGCGTTTAGAATTTGCCAGAAATGCCATGATCTGTTTCTCAGTTCCCGTACGAAGGAGTGTGTGGAGGGGATAAGGGTCTTTTGGATTACAGGAGGCAAAAATCAGAGTTGCGAGTATGGGCAACGCAATACGTAAAGCTAGTTTTTTCATAGTATAGTCCTTTTTTAAAAACACTTACAAAAAAATGATCTTATTAGAGAATTAACATAGCAAGAATGCTATCACGGATACAGTAGTTATGCAAGTTTTACTCCATACATAATTAGGATCTAAAATGAATAACAAGCTTGCTTTTTTTGCTGAAAGGTAGTAAATTAATTTTGTTATAGAATTTTTTTTAAAATTAGTGTAAAAAGTACTTGACAAAATTAATAATATATGTTAATATAATAATACTCTAGAAGAGTGGTTCGATTTACTTCTTGCTTGCGGAACCGATTACACAAGATAAACCTGTGATTGTAGTATTGCAGGACTTTTGCTAAAGGGGTTCGCATGTCTTTTACAACATTTACCTTTTTGTTTTGCTTCCATTGAGAAACTGCCAGTCTTTATACTTTTAGGAAAAACTTACGCATTAAACTTAATTAATTTTTTCTAACATCCGTGCGTAGGCAATTTCACAGCACTTTTTTTTCTCTTTATGCAGTATGCAATACGACAATGGAGGAATGTTATGGAAAATATTGTATCGTTTCCAGTCTCCGACTGTTTAGTTAATGAAGTATCATTAGAAATTTCTGGCAATTCCAAATTCTTAGAGAAAGCTAGTTTAACTTCTTTTGAAAAAAATCTTGGCAAGTATTTTATTGTCAATCTAATAGGCAAACATAGTTGGACAAAAGAATTTGTACATGTATTAAGCAAATATGTTTCGCTGGAATCAATAAATTTAGAATTGATAAAGCTATTCAACGCTAATCAAATCAATTCCTCAAGCAACCATTGTAATGCTTCGTCTTCAGAAAATTTAAATATTGAGGAACTGTTTATTCAAAATATCCAGTATGCGGTTAGGCATGACCTCATTAATGCAGTAAACAATAGTATCAAAGAAAACCTCATGGCACCTTGTGATATAGCAAATTTAATAAAGAAAGAAGAGTTATATAAAATTATTTTTGAATTATATAAGCTCAATGAAAAAGAAATAACAGTTCTCGTTTTTCTTGATTTAGCGGAAAAACTCTTAGGGGATGTTTTCTTGTTATGGACAAATGAAGACTTTCTAAAAGGCATAGGGTATAGTCTTGATATTCCCTTAGAAGAAATAAAATAATTCTTGACATATCATCAAATCTCGTTTCAAGTGGGTTAGTAAAATTCATCGACTCGTATGAATTAAGTTATTTCGTCAATAAAGAATTAATAGACTTCTTTAGGAAAGGAAAATCAATTCGGGATATTTTTAAAATAAAAAATATTAAAATTTCTTTACCAATTGAAGCATCACTCATAGAATCTAAACATAAAGAGCTTGCTCGCTTCCTAATTGAATATTCACAAACATGTCAAATTGTTTTATATGGAACAACTCGAAAACAACTGTTAAATTTTGCTTTTTCACTCTCTTCTTTGAAAAAGAAAAATCCATTTATTCTTAATCTTAAAGATCAGCTGTTGAGTAAATTAGAAAATAAAGTGATTTTCCGACTTCTCTCTTTAGCCGTTGAGCAATTTGATGAAGATTCGATATTCATTATTAGTAATATTTGTTTATTAAATTCAATTAATAAAAAAACATTCAATTCGTTTATTAATTTGTGTTATAAACGCAATGCAAAAATTATTTGGCTGACAGTAAAGCCATTATTTTTAAAAAGATATGCCTCTCAGTTTAATGCAGCAATTGATGTTGGGAAAATAGATCCAAAAAACGCTCTAATTTTTTATAATCTCAATTTATCTCATTTAGATCTATGTGAAAAAATAAAAGAACGGGTTATTAAATATTTATTTAAAACAAATTTCCCTGTTTATAATTTCCATAATATTTTTCAATTCCTTTCCCAAATCAGCCAACAGCATATGCCAGACGAAATAGTAGAAACTATTGTCAATGCTTATTTTAAGGAAATGATGGAAATAGATGCCCTTTCATCAAATAAAAAAGAAAAGATAGAGCGTCTTCCATCGAATTTTCGAAATAAAAAACCCAAAGGAGAAAGCAATCATGGAACAGAGCATTATTCCATTGAGGTGCTTCGAACATCCATTGATGCCTCAAAAATAATAAAGAGTGTTCAAAACGTTATCGCGCAATCTTCAAAAAACCATAAACCTATTGACTTTAAGATTCTCTTTTATGGACCTCCTGGTTCAGGCAAAACAGCCCTGGCATATCATATTGCCCAGACAGTTGGGAAAAAAATTGTATCATATCATTATTCAGATATCGCAGACGCCTACATAGGACAAACAGAATCAAATATTGCTAAGATGTTTCGCAATCAAAAAGCTCGAGAAAATATTCTGCTCATAGATGAGATTGATAGTTTTTTATTCAAGCGCAAAAATGCGCTTCGCATGTGGGAAGTATCGCAGGTAAATGAATTTCTAACGCAGATGGAACAGTATCAGGGTATATTCATAGCGACAACAAATAATTTGAGTCTTCTTGATGAAGCAGTCATTCGAAGATTTCAGCAAAAGGTTGAGTTTTTCGAACTTTCCAATGAAGGAGTTATCACGTTGCTCCATACGTATTTCCCGAATATGGTATTTTCCGATGAGGCTGTAGAAAGACTTTTGAAAAGTGGTTCCTATTATCCTTCAGACTTTCAAGTTGTAGAAAGAAACATGCTAGTTCTAGATCCAGAAGAAGCAACTGCTGAAAATGTAATAAACATGCTCATCAACGAGGGCCGCTCGCATAATAATGCTAAACAGCGACCAATTGGCTTTTCCGCGTAGTTTGCGCGTTAAGGTATCAAGGCTATCCGGTAGCAAATTTATACTCCGGATAGTTATAGTTTAAATCTTTTTTATCGGAGGCATATCATGAAAAATTATGAATGGGAGCGGGACTGGGAATTAGTATTTATGAAAGAACGCCGTACACTGATGAAGAGAGAAATTCCTCAATCTGTCCCTACACTCTTTTATCCAGGGGCAGTATATGACTATGGACCCATGTGGTACTTTGTCCATAACTTTGGTGTTAGACGAGTTTTTCATATTGAGTTTGGCTTATACCTAGACTTCATGCCTATCACCAATGAAGATTCATACGCAGGGTCGCTACAAACTCGAGAAATTCCAGAAGATATACTCCGCACATACGAATGGCCAAGCAGTACTGATCCCAAACAAACACCATATAGCCTCCTCCTGAAGAATTTTCCCGAGTACAGAGTAGCGTCCTCCGAGGAAGTATTTCCCTCATACTTTGGTGTTAGCTCCTGGGATTATTTTTGGGACATCAATTGCCCCGACTATCAGCGCCGTCCCTCATACGGCGTTAAGATACGGCTAACCAACGATACTGACGCCATAGATTTCTACTTTCTTAAAACTGATGCAATAGGTACCTATGACCTGTTACTGGCTCTTGGCTGGAACATCGATGTAATGGTAGTACATGAACATGGGTTCGGTGGGGGATGGACTGGTTTTGCAGGAAATAGCAGGCTATACCGCATTGCAAAAAGACATAAAAAAATGCCGCGATATCTGTTTGTAGCAGAGGATCAAGAATTGTGGCCTGGTTACAGACAGGTTGAGGACGCAGTGCTTATTCTCGGACGAGGTCAATTTTTTCAACAAAAACGTGCTGTGTGCATGCTTTCATCAAAAGAAGGTCCAACGACTCATCTGGAAAGAGTAACCGAATACCTTGAGAAACCATAATATCGGACTGTAGTAATCAATGTTTGTAAACCATATCTTGTGCCACAAGTACAAGATATGGTTTTATGGTTTAACAATGAAGCGCGATAATCACCCCCAACGCACTCTATGAATTCAAGGAAATGAGGTAACAGTAAAACATAACAAACTAAGTATCCGGGAACGGTGTAACCATGTTAAGTATTATGAACTTTATGGTAACATTTTAGCGCTTTAATTGGCATACATCTAACTTGAGATCTCTGGCCGTTTAATTTCTGCTGTGATGACTATCTTCCTTCAACGCCTATTTATTTGCCATAATCTGCTGACACGTTTTATTGTATTCAGTATAATCATGCACATTCACGGTAAATGAATAAACTGGCAATTGTGTATAAAGGGATTTTGCATGACTATCTATAAGACTCAGGGAACTTGCTCGGAGAGCATCGAGTTTGACGTTCAGGATGGGATTATTACATATTGTAAATTCAATGGTGGTTGTACCGGCAATGTTGCCGCTGTGGCAAAACTGGTAATAGGGAAACGAGTAAATGATGTAATTGCTCTCTTAAAGGGAATACCGTGCCATGACGGGACATCATGCCCGGATCAGCTTGCACAGGCTCTTGAACAGTTTTCACAACAATCGCTAAGCACCGAACAGCACAGTATCGTTCAAAATGTATATTGATACCTAAACGTATGCCCTACCCGTGCCTGCTCTGTTCTGGTGAAACATATAACTACACGTGTACCACAAAGCCTCAATGGAGCTATAGGGTCTGTCCCTCGTGTGGTTTTACGAGTCTTGCTGATGAGTATAGTCTCAATCCAGAACAGGAAAAACAGCGCTATCTCCTCCATCAAAATAATAAACTGGATACAAACTACCGCGCATGGCTCGAAATTTTTATTGCAGCACTAATGCAATATGTGCGCCCGGGTTCCTCTATTCTTGATTTTGGCTCAGGGCCAAACCCTGTTCTTGCAGAATTGCTGGCTCATGCTGGATTTCAGGTTACACTCTTTGATCCATACTTTGCCCCCAACCAAGCTGCTTTAGAAAAGCAGTACCATGCGATTGTCATTCATGAAGTGATTGAACACCTTGCAAATCCTCTTGCAACATTGTACAAACTTATCCCACTTTTGGAAGAAAGTGGAATTTTTGCAATCAGGACACAGATTAGACCAGTATCTGATGAAGCATTTGATAGATTCTGGTACCGCAAAGATCAAACACATCGATCCTTTTTTATGGAAAAAACATGCTCTCTGCTCGGAGAACAATTAGAGCTCAGCATATCATGGCATCACAATGATATTTTCTTTTTGAAAAAGCAATAGTACGTGTTAAAAAAACAAAGAGTGATCAAAACCTGTTTTTCACATTTTTCATGAAACTAAGCGCTGTATACTCATTTGCATAAATCAAGCAATGGCAGTATATTTGTAAAAGGTATTATTCGCACAAAGGAGTACGAGCTATGATTCTTGAATCGGTACAGTACACTGAAGTTCCTGGTCAGCGCGATAATCATGCGATAACTGTTTATGCGCTATCCACCTGCGGATTCTGCAAACGAGCTCTTGCATTTCTCAATGATCACAATTTTGCATACAGATATATTTATGTTGATCAGATTCCGCTGGAAACTAAAAATGAAATTAAAGAAGCTCTCAAAAATAAGTTCAAGGTTAATATCGCATTTCCTTTTGCTGTGATTGATGACACAAAATATCTTGTTGGTTTTATTGAGGCTGACTGGAAAAAAGAATTGGGAGTAAACTGATGAACCCAAAAACACGTGAGGATACTGCTAAATTTGCCGAAATGGTTGCAAACAAACAGGGCTGGGTTGTTAATCCGGATACAAATTTTACTACAATGCTTCTCGATGGGCTTACTACCAATTGGAACCGCTACGGGTACTATTTATGCCCCTGTAGGGACAGCGATGGTTCCCGTGAAGCCGATGCAGCCATTATCTGTCCCTGTAAATACTCGTTTGGCGATATTGAACGGTATGGGCACTGCTACTGCGCCCTCTATCTCAGTAAGACATTTGCACAATCAGGAAAAAGCCCAGAGGCGATTCCAGACCGCCGCTATGAAGAATAAGTTTACACACGTATATTGAAATTGCTTTTTTCATCGTTGCAAGAAGGTTGAGTTTTAACAATTTTCGCGACACAAGAGAAATATTGCGGTTTTTGTCAGTTTTACTATATAGTATAACCAATGAAACCAATTTACCTTGACTGGGCAGCTACAGCAGTACCTGATACTGCAGTGCTTGAGCAGGCTTTTACAGAAAGCATACAGTACTACGCTAACGTAGCGAGCAGGCATGATGCCGGTAAACAGGCATCAGAACTCTATGAATCAAGCCGCGCTGCCATTGCCAGATTTATCGGCTGTAAACCCGAAGAACTTATAGCAACATCAGGTGCTACAGAAGCAAATGCAATCATTCTGCTCTCTTTACTACAAAAGCAAAAGTGTTCGGGCACTGTCCTCATAAGCAGTATTGAACACGATTCTATTTTTAACCAAGCAAGGGTACTGGAAAAATTTGGTTATACCGTTAAAACCATTCCTGTCAATCGAGATGGTTTTATTGAACCAGACACCGTCGCATCACTCCTAACCGATGATACTGTGCTTATCGCAGTAATGGCTGTAAACAATGAAACCGGAGCAATTCAGCCTATCGAGGCAATTGCATCAATTGTTGCTTCACACAAAAAACCGATGCACGTTCACGTAGATGCCGTGCAGGCTTTTGGAAAAATACCGCTTACGATTCGCAACATTCATAGCATGTCGTTGAGCGCACATAAACTTGGTGGGCCAAAAGGATTCGGGCTGCTCTACCTATCCGAAAAAAAGCCAATCCAATCACTCTTTCAGGGTGGCAATCAAGAGCGGTCAATCCGATCAGGAACACAGAATCTTTATGGCATGCGCGGTTTTGCGCTGGCTGTGCACAACAAAAACCCTCAAACAGCGTATGAACATGTTTCAGCGATTGCAGCAAGGCTCATAAGCGGGCTTGCATCGATACCGCAGGTTGTACTGATTCCAGAAAACAGGAATAGTAACGCAAATAATTTTTCACCTTACATTGTTGCGTGTTCAGTACCAGGCTTAACGGGAGAAGTTATTGTTCGCTATCTTTCGGATAATGGTATTATGATATCTACAGGATCAGCGTGTTCGAGCAAACACACAGAACGGAGAGTCCTCAATGCTATGAACATTGATAAAAAGATATCTCAGGGTGCTATAAGAATATCACTTGGACCATCGACAACACAGGAACAGATTGATGCATTCATTACCATGCTTGATTCTTGCATCAAAAAATATAAACCATAAAAGGACACTATGAGTATCACAACTAACACAGCATTATTTCTCATAAAAATCGGAGAAATTAAGCTTAAAGAAGGAAATAGAAAATATTTTCTCAACAAACTAAAAGAAAACATTCTTGCTAAGTTTCAAAAAGATGCTGAAGCAAAAATAGCAATTCATGACAACAGAATGTTTTTAACCGTGCTAGAACAATGGAAAGAACATGCACAGCACGTGCTTTCTACAACACCGGGCATCAATGGTTGGGCACTCGCTCAAAAAATTCCTTCTGATTTCGAAACAGTCACTCAGGCAGCTACTGAAATAGCAAAAAAATTTCCTCACGGGACGTTTAAAGTAGAAGCGAGACGCTCCGATAAATCTTACCCACGAACCTCGTATGAAATTGCATGCGATATTGGAAGCGCTATTCTCAATGCCAGAAATGATCTCACCGTCGATATCCATGAACCAGACACAACACTCTTTATCGAAATACGAGAGGACGCAGCATATCTGTACACTGACCCGGTAAAAAGCCTGCGCGGTCTTCCAACAGGAACGGCAGGCAAAGGATTACTCCTGTTATCAGGAGGAATTGACTCTCCAGTTGCAGGCTATCTTATGGCACTTCGGGGGCTTGCACTTGAGGCAGTACACTTTGCCGCGTATCCCTATACATCACAGGAAGCGTGGGAAAAAGTATGCCGCCTCGCAAAAGTTCTTGTTCGCTATACAGGAAGTATCACTCTGCATACTATCCAATTTACCGATGTGCAGCTCGCACTTAAAAAACAGGCTCCTCAAGAATGTGCAACAATTTACCTGCGGGCTGCTATGGTCGAAGCAGCACATTTGCTTGCTCTTAAAACAGGATGTAATGCAATTATTACCGGTGAGAGCTTGAGCCAGGTTGCAAGTCAGACTGCAGAAAACATGCGGTTTACTGGTTTTCCAACAGACCTTCCTGTATTGCGGCCACTCATTGGTATGGACAAAGAAGAAACAATACGCATAGCGCGTTCCATTGGCACATTTGATATTTCTATTGAGCCATATGAAGATTGTTGTGTGCTCTTTAGCCCAAAACACCCCATACTCAAAGCAAAATTTGAAAAAGAGCGTGCCTTGTATAAACGTATCAATATAACCCCGCTTATCGAGGAAGCAGTAGCTAAAGAGGAAATCCACACATTCTATTATTGATTATATTACAATAACTATTTTTTATTGAGCTTAAAATTATTTCGTATAATTTTAACCAATTCGCGTATTACAGGTGAGGCTGCATTGGCTATTGCAAAATCGGTAAGCATATCGCTCCGTTCATGTCGGAGCCAGGTATATACGCGAGGACAAATTGATTCTAATGGTTCTTTAACAAGGGCAATTTTTGCAAGTGAAGTCATCTCTTCAATATTAAAGAGCTTCCATTTGCCTCCAAACACAATATTATAAAATCTACCATCATCTGTGCGTTCAATATGTAAGACTGGTCTTGATTCACCAGCCGTTTTCTTTTTTGTCGGAGAGGATTTCGATGTGCCCTTTTTGTTTTCTTTAGGCTTAAATGTTTCATACACAGCCTGCTCAAAGGCTTCATAGCGCTCTGCCCTTTCCCGCTCTTCCTTCAAAGAAGAAGCCAGATTGTATGCCGATTGCAGTAGTGCTTCAAGACATTCTTCATCTAACTCAGGCAGGAGCTTGTTGATAGCAGCAATAAGCTCTTCCTCTCGTGTTATTTTTGTTTTACTCTGTTTCTGCTGTGTTTTTGTTGCAGTTTTTGTCTTTACTGTTTTACTTGCGCCTTTTTCTGTAGCCTGTTTCATACTTGCTCCATTACATTTACCCTACAACGATGATCGCGATATCGGTTTTCCTATATACACACCCTCTCCGCCAAGATATTCATACCGCTGGCCTTCGATAAGTATCTGCACATCCTTAACGGTAGGAAAACTTGTAGCAGTGTAAACGACCTGTTTAAGCTGTCCTGCATACCCTTCAACACCGTAGCGATTATACATAAATTCTTCACTAAAATTGATAATCGCTGTTGAACCGCGCACCTGAACAGAGAGCAATTTGGTCCCGGGCGGTATAAGGGTAATGAGATTATTGGCTAGCTCATCGGGGCCTGGTCCTCGAAGTAGTGCATTTAAAGCATCGGTGAGCGGCGAATCGCTTACTTCGATAGTGCGCTTAACTTCACGCCGTACTATTGTTCCATCATCCTCAACGCGGATAAAATAGAGGCTGACAATCCGTGTTTTTTTTAATTGCTCGACTGGTCCAGTAGGAACGGTTACTGCAGGTTTTGTCTCCTGCACAGGCTTATTTTGTTTGCCTGCACCATCATTCTGCGATCCTGGTTTTTGAATTGTGTCTGAAGGTTCTGTTACCGGCTGTGTTTGTGGTATTTCCTCTGATCCTGATCCCGGATTCGGAGCAGTATCGTTTGAATCACCTGTCCCAGTATCTGGTTTTTCCTGGGGTTTTATTAGAGGAAGATTGGTAACTTTATCAAAACCGGTATTTCGTATGGTTTCCTGAATTTTATTCCAATTTATAACAAATAAAACTAAAACAACGAGTAATGCTATGAGCCAGATGAGACAACCTGCATTATTTTGTGTTTTTTTAGTTGATTTTCGCGGCATGCACGTATACTAGTCCCTCTTGTGATTATCGGTCAATAAGGTCTAGTCATTAATGAAGCATATAAGCTATAGTAAATATATGAAAAACCTTACTCAGGGTAATGAAACATCAGTAATCATTGCATTTGCCTTACCAATGCTCATTGGCAATATTTTTCAGCAGCTATACAGTACGGTTGACAGTCTTATTGTAGGAAACTTTGTCGGCAAAGAAGCACTTGCAGCAGTAGGTATCTCTTTCCCTATCATATTCTTGATGCTTGGACTGCTCATGGGACTCACCATGGGAACCAATGTACTTATTGCACAATTTTTTGGTGCTAATCTTCTTGATAAAGTAAAAAAAAGTATCATTAATGGCTTTATTATTATGGTTGTGCTTTCGCTCCTTATTACCTTTTTAGGGTTAATCTTTGCAAAAAGCATTCTTATATTGCTCAATACGCCTTCTGAAATATTAGAATCTGCTCAAAGTTACTTAAAAATTACTTTTATCGGGTGTTTTACTATTTTCGGGTA
>Ga0116186_1003719_pt1 | contig 12822 bp, 10 predicted proteins | sample AD_JPNNA4_MetaG_FD_89806 | JGI IMG/M metagenome (GOLD analysis project Ga0116186, IMG submission 89806) | Active sludge microbial communities of municipal wastewater-treating anaerobic digesters from Japan - AD_JPNNA4_MetaG | ecosystem: Engineered > Bioreactor > Anaerobic > Digestate | place...
AGCGGTTTTTGGAGCATGCATCTAGCCTTAGCTTTGCTAAGAGCTGGATTGAGAGATTTCTTGAGGAGAAGATTAGTTCTGTTTATTAGGTTCTAGACTATAAGTACCCTCACGTACCAGGATCGCCCCCGCATAAGGTCGGGGGAAATGGCATGATCCATATAGACTCCATGCCCGACGCTTTTAAAAATCCCTTCAAGCCAAAAATCGCCGATCAGGCTATTTCTTGCCGATGAAGGCAGTCCGGCCACCACCGTGGCTCTCGCAAAGGTGCGAGGCATCCGGGATTTCTCTTCACTCTCGGGTATGGGGTACCTGATCGTATCACACCTGTCGTCTATTTCAGTGTTTTGCTCAGGCACGATCCTCCCCTTCCTGCTAATGGAATATAAATATATCGGGTATGGGCTTTGTTTTGACCGAAAAATCCATCATTATGCGGCCGTTTATACCCATTTTGCCATTTATTGTCGCTTAAATACCCGTGCGATGCTGATAAATTCTGCCATCGATGCGCCTGTGCTTGGATCGGGATCGCCTTGACTGAGATGATGTGGATGCCCCTTCTGCCGGCTGATTGGGCTGGAGCCCATGAGCTCTTCCTGGCTCCTGGAGGTGTCTTGGCGGGCCAGAGAGGGTTTGCGTAAGGCTGCGGCCTTTACCCCCTCCGGGCCCGACATGCCGGAAAGAAAGTGGCGAGGCGTTTGCCTGTCGCATGCTGCCGTACCCAAAAAAGACAGGCGGCGCGGTATATACAAAGGCGCCCATGCGTATCTCAGGGACTTTTCCGACACCTTAATAATGGGCGAAGGGCGAAATTAGCTTCTCCCGAACTAAAATATCCGTGGGTGGGTGTTCTGGCGAGCTGTCATAGTGTCTCGACGCATAGGATCGGCGTGCTTGTCATCCTGTTGCTGCTCAGCTTTATCCAGCAGATCGCACTCTGCGATGCCGTTGTCTGGAGGGGCAGCATATTGACAAATACCTCCGGATGGTATATCGAGCGGTCCAGCAGCAACGTCAGCTTCTACATGGATGGGTCGGCTAATGGCAGTATCTCCGCAGTCGAAGTATCGCCCGGTCGCTGGGCTGTGGGCGGCCGCCACACTCGTTATCTCCAGATAGATCAGAACGATGTGCGGATGGAAGAGCGGACCAATGCCCATACAGGGGCCATTTTATCCGAGGATCAGATAATCCTTGACTCAAATATAGATCCGGATGTGGTCATAAATACCGATAAGCCGCCTGGTTCTGACATCATAACTTTCGATATCCAGGAGCAGTGGCCGGTATCGCTGCGCTCCCAGCGCTACCTGGAGTACTTTGGAGATGGTATATTCTCCCGCAACTTTGACGGCAATAACCTGGACTTCGCCGGCACAACATTTTTCGGGAGCCATGACCTGCGTTGGTTCAAGGAGTCCAGAATGGTCCTGCAGCAGACGAACATCTCGGTCTCGGCAGTCTTCTTCGGCGAGAGTCCCAGAAAGGATACGATCTCGCGAGTGGACTTCATGCCCACACGGACCCTGGTCTACAGATCCGAGTCCCAGGCTGACGGAACCACAGGCATGAGATACCGCCAGGCTGCAATGGATCAGAAGATCTCGATAAAAGACCGGGTAAATGCCGCTGTGGAGGGCGATTCGGTGTACAGGGGCCGCTATCAGCTTAATCTCTTGCTGAACATGACATCGAATTTCCCCCGATATCACGAGGAGGAGTGGGAATGGATGGACTGTCTCTGCCAGGGCAGGACGTTGTCCCCTGACCCACACCTGGCCCGGACAGGCGCCGCAGATCCGCCGGCCGGGAAATAGATATATACTGCTGGTGGGGAGGATAGGTGTCCAGCCATTGGACTTGCACAGGCTCCGGTAGTGTAGTCAGGTCAATCATTCCGGCCTTTCGAGCCGAAGACTCGGGTTCAAATCCCGACCGGAGCACTATTCATTTCTATTGGGCCCAGGCCTGATCTCCGCGATACAGCCGTCTCGACCGGCTGGAGTGGCCTTCTGTGATCGCTGAGGCGGCATGAATATTCGCGTGATTCCCAATAGAATAATATAGTCCCGGGCGGATTCGAACCGCCGTCGCGGGCTCCAAAGGCCTGCAGGATTGGCCGCTACCCTACGGGACTGCGCGGGCTAGATTGCTTGCATAATCTATATATTCGCTTCCCCGATGCTCTCCTCTTTAGATGAAGCTGATAACCAAGGCCCCCGGGCGTCAGCGTCGGCTAATAGAGATACTGCGGGTGATTAATGAGTCTGACAAGCCCATAGGGGCCCGGGCAATATCAGATATGCTCAGCGAGCGCGGCTACGAGATCGGTGAGCGTGCGGTCCGTTATAACCTGAAGATCCTGGATGAGCTGGGATTTACCAGAAAGCATGGATACACCGGGCGTGAGGTGACTCCGGTTGGGCTGAGGGAGTTGAGCGACGCGCTGGTCAATGACCGCGTCGGCTTCGTCAATACCAGGATCGAGGAGTACATGTACCGGACCACCTTCGATGCGCTTGGTGGCGGCGATGTGGTGGTCAACACCAGCTTCCTGGCCAAGGCGGACTTCGATCTGGCTGCAGATCAGCTGATTGCGGCTGCGGCATCAGGCTACTCTCTGACCTCGAGAGCGCTTGTGGCAGACGAGGGCGAGGAGCTTGGCTCCATGATAGTCCCAGAGGGCTGCGTGGGTGTGGCCACTTTATGCAGCATCACCGTTGACGGCATGCTGCTCAAGAGCGGGATTCCCGTCAATACAACCTATGCGGGGGTGCTGGAGGTTGAGGAGGGCTCCTTTACCAGGTTCACCGATCTCATAGCCTACGCCGGCACCTCGATCGACCCCATGAAGGCCTTCATGGCCAGACGGATGGGTCGGGTCAGGGATGCCATCATCACCGGTTCCGGCCGGGTGCTGGCGAATGTGAGGGAGATTCCCCAGTCTGCTGTTGAGCAGGCGGAGATCGTCATATCCAGGGCCAGAGCATGCGGCATCACAGGCTATATCAAGGTCGGCGCACCGGAGAGGTCTCTGGCTGCCTGTCCCGTGGGATCGAGCAAGGTTGGAGTCGTGGTCTGCGCCGGCGTAAACGGGCCGATGGCTGCTGAGGAGGTCGGTATGAGGATGGTCACACGCCCGATCTCTTCCCTGCTTGAGTACCGCCGTATGAAGGAGATTCGCTAAAAAGACGTCTTGGCCTGGATAAGTTTTATACGGTGATCTCTCCACAGAGACGTTTCGTTCATGTTTATCGCGAGGAAATAAGATGGATGTCAGAGTGGTAATCTCAGACCCGAAGAGCGGCAAGGCCTATCAGGTAGCGGTGAAGGACTCAACGAAGCTACTCGGGCGCAGGATCGGGGACGTAATAGAGGGCGATGCGTTTGGCATGCCCGGGTTCAAGCTGAAGATAACTGGTGGCAGCGACAAGGAAGGCTTTCCGATGAGGGCTGACCTGCCTGGCAGCCGCAGAAGGAAAATCCTGCTGACAGGCGGGGTGGGCTATCATCCCGACGTTCCAGGTTGCAGGCGCAGGAAGAGCATTCAGGGCAGGGACATCTCTCAGTCGGTAGGCCAGATCAACGTCAAAGTCGTGGATTATGCCTCAAGGCCGGTGGAAGAGGTCCTGGGCGTATCTGCCCCCGCCGAGGCTAAGAAGTAAACTAGAGGCTGAGCTCTTTTCGACTTTTCGGGTGGGCGATAGGCAGAGGCCACAGCGCAGATGGCCAAAATCGGCCCACCTGGTCCCAGCAAAGATGCCGGTTTTTTCATAGATCATCTTCAGGCCTGCAGAGCGGATGGCCTACAGTGGTCTGTTGAGTCGCTGGCCGGAAAAACGCCCGTATGATCGTCTCGCTCCGGGAAAGGCCGGACAGCCGGTATTCGGCTCGCGGACAGCCAGCCGTGCCGGTCACAGCCCTATCTTCGAGCAGATGCTGCCCAGGCGACCAGGCATCTTGCCCCTCATGATATCCTTCATCATCTCAGGCTCCAGCCTGGAAAACAGCAGGTCCATTGATCGGTCGCTGCGCATGACCAGGTCCACCAGGCTTCTGATCTTCACCGAGCTTCCAAGCTCGCGCCCCATCTCCTCATCTATTCGCGACGGATAATCCGATAGCTGTCCCTCGCCCCTGACATATGCTTCTGCGGTCTCGCCAGCCAGCCGGCCGCCGACCATGGCCAGTGGAATGCCGCCTCCGCTGGTGGCCATGACCTGGCCCGCAGCATCGCCGGCCAGCAGAATCCCTGGCCCTGCTATGGCGGAGGGCATTCCTCCTGACGGGACCAGGCCCTTCATGACCGCCACCACCTTTCCCCCTCCCAGTCGCTGGCTGGCCTGGGGATGTCTCGCGATGAACCTGTCCAGGATATACGTCAGGCTCTGGCCTGGTGACAGGTACGACGGCCGGATGCCTATCCCCACATTGGCAGAGTCCTGGCCCAGCGGAATTATCCAGGCATAGCCTCCAGGGGCCCAGGCAGTCCCAAAATACATCTCAGCAGCCTGGGCGTCGATGTCCACCCCAACCATCTCGTACTCGATGCAGACGCCAACCTCCGCTCCGGCTCGGGGAGAGACCCCAAGCAGCCTCGCGGTGGCCGAGCTCGGGCCGTCGGCCCCGATTATGACCTCCGCCTGAACCTTGCCGCTCGCACGCCCGCAAAGCCTGTTCTCTCTGCCCGGCACGAACCTTGTGCCTGGGGCTATCTCAGCCCCGGCCCGGGCAGCCCGGCCTGCCAGGTAACGGTCGAAGGCCCGGCGGTCCAGACACCTGCCGGCCACCGAAAACTGGGCCGTCCTCCCGTAAGGGGAGTAGAGTCTCTGAAGGCTTGTGCGGTGGAGCAGACATCGGGAGGGAATCTCAACAAGAGACTGCGGCAGGTGGGCGTTAGGCAGGAGTTGCCCGAGCTCGAAGGCCTCCGGGACAAATCCGCCGCATTGGACTGGGCTGCCGATCTCAGCTTTCCGGTCCACGATCAATACATCACATCCGGCAGCTGCCGCCATCTCCGCGGCAGTGGACCCGGCCGGGCCAGCCCCAACAACCAGGACATCTCTTCTTATCATCACCGACCATCCGTCTCCTCAGGCCTTCCTCTTCATCGCGGATAGCACCATATCTATCTCCTGAGCGGAGAGGAAAAGCTCGTCCCTCTCCCTGGGCACATCCGCCACTGCAGGATCGGAGCTCAGCCACACCTGGCTGCGTCCGCCCCGAACCATCTTTATGCAGGAAAGCATGTCCCCGTGGGATAGCCGGTATACGATATGGCTACCAGTGGGGGTGTACCAGCGCGGATAGTCCTCTTTCAGCCTCCTTACGAACGAATCCCAGGGAAGTTCATAGTCTCCTTCCGTGCCCTCTGATTCGAGGTCAAGCTTGAGGTTGAGATGTGCGCGGGCCCCCGTGACCTTCTCTTCAACCTTCGATTGGATCAGGCTGTAATCGGGGCTGGACCGGTCCACATGTACGATCTGCTCCCCCAAGACCGCCTCCGCCACTTCTGAGAAGAATGGGGCCAATCGCATGGGGTCCGGCTTCTTGGTGAGAATCGAGATGCCGACGAAGCACAGGCCGGATAGGCTGAGCCCCACCAGCACGCCGTGCTCGACCAGAAGCGGTATCCCCAACCTTCCTAAAGCGGGGAACAGGGTCTCCACCGGCGCCTTTAGTATGAAGCTCTCATAGGCGATTATCATTATCTGCAGCCCACCTCCAACCACCACCGCCGCAAGCGCCCCCCACTTGGTGGCCCTCTTCCAGTACAGACCGCCGACAATTGGGAAGAAGTAGGACGTGGTGCCTATCACCGTTGCCATGATGACCGCATCCATGATCGATTCTACATTGAGGGCGACCAGGGCGGAGATGGCTATCATCAGCACGACAAGGACCCTGCTGATGATCAGCATCTCGCGCATGGTGGCCTGTGGGCGCAGGAATCTCTGAATGATGTCGCGGGAGAGGCAGGAAGCGCCGGATGTGGCGAATGTGTCGGTGCAGGACATGGAGGCCGCGGCAAAACCGATGGTCAGAAAGGCTATGGCCGCCGGAGGCACGCTATCGGATATGAACTGAAGATACAGCATCTCCGCTGCCATCTCTCCATCCGGAAGGGGATAGATGGCTCGAAGGGCGATGGCCGTAACCAGACAGGCTGCATAGACCAGGGCCAGCAGAGCTGCTCCCAATAGCAGGCCTCCGCGAGCTGCTTTAAGGTCGCGAGCTGCCCAGACCTTCTGCCAGGGGTCCTGCTCTGCCACCCATCCGGGCAGAAGCGCTAGCTGATAGACCAGTGCCGCAGCCACACCACCCAGTAGGAAGGGGTTCCACCAGTCGCCGCCCAGTGAGGCGGAGGCCTGCAAGAGGCTGGTTCCGGAGGCTGCGGCCGCCCGCACCGCCAGGAAGGCAACAGCGATTGCCAGGGCAGCCAGGAAGCTGTACTGCACCATATCCGTCCATACCACTGCGCGAAAGCCTCCGAGGCTCACGTAAGCCGCCACAGAGACTGCCATTATCGCGATGGCATAGGCTGGTGGGACTCCGAAGAAGGTTTGAAGGACCAGCTTGAATCCGATGAAGTCCACAACCGAGAAGAGCACCATCATTATGGCGATGGCCAGTGCCACCGGAGCCCTGACGACCGGATCGTACCTGATCTCCAGCAGCTCCGGCTGGGTCATCGCCGGTATGCGCCGTATCCGTGACGCCAGGTGGGCTATCAGAACCAGTCCGGCGATATTGGGAAAGACCCAGATCCATACCGAGCCGAGTCCCAGAAATAGGAACAGGCCGGTTGCCAGCAGAAGTGCGCTCGCCGTTAGCCAGGAGGCGGCGGCCGCAAAACCGATTGTGATCGCCCCAAGCTCTCTGCCGGCCAGCCAGAACTCGGTCACCGAGCCCTGCCGCCTGGAGGACCATATTCCAATGACTATCAGGACGGCTACATAGATTCCCAGGAGTATCATGAACAGCAAGTAGGGGTCCAACCCCATCACCGCCCCCTCGCTCTGGCCGACCTGGATATAAAACTGATGCCATTTCGTGAATAGCAGGGCTGCTGCACCGCCACAGCACCTCAGCAGAGTGGCAAGCGGCAGTCAGTCGGCTAACACTTCCTCCTTGGCCGCAGCAACTCTTAAATCAACGTGACCAGATTTCATCGAGGACTCTTCGATGAGAAGCGATATCACCAAGGTGGGCAAAGAGAGGGCGCCTCACCGGGCCCTCTTCAAGGCCACGGGAGTCTCCGACGAGGAGATGAACCGCCCTTTCATCGGCATAGCGAACTCTTCAAACGACTTCATCCCCGGGCACATTCACCTGGACCGTCTGGCAGATGCGGTCAAGGCCGGAGTCCGGTTTGCTGGTGGGGTGCCCTTTGAGTTCCAGACCATAGGCATTTGCGATGGGATCGCAATGGGGCATAAGGGCATGCGCTACTCACTGCCTTCCCGGGAACTCATCGAGGACTCGATCGAGCTCATGGCCGAGGCCCACCAGCTGGATGGGCTGGTCATGATAGCTACATGCGACAAGATAGTGCCCGGCCATCTCATGGCAGCCGGCCGTCTGGATCTGCCGACCGTTGTGGTCACCGGGGGACCGATGCTTCCCGGATACGGCTGCGATCGCGAGCTGGACCTGATCAATGTGTTCGAGGAATGGCAGACCGGGGGAGAGGCCCTCTCCGTTCTGGAGGATACCGCCTGTCCTGGACCGGGATCGTGTGCCGGGTTGTTCACCGCCAACACAATGGCCTGCATCACCGAGGCCATGGGTCTCAGCCTTCCAGGGTGCGCGACGACGCACGCCGTGGACGCCAGGAAGATGCGCCAGGCCAAGCGCTCCGGCATGAAGATCATGGAGCTGATAGAAAAGGGGCTCTCCGCCAGAAAGATAGTAACCCGGGAGTCGCTTGAGAATGCGATTCGGGTGGATATGGCCATCGGAGGCTCCACAAATACCGTCCTGCATCTGCCGGCAATAGCCTCAGAGTTCGGGATCGATCTGGACCTGGGCGTGTTTGACAGGATCAGCCGTGAGACGTCCCATCTGGTCAACCTGAGGCCGGGCGGACCCCACCATATGAGCGACCTCGACCGGGCCGGGGGAATTCCGGCAGTCATGCAGAGGCTGCGGCAGTCACTGCATACCGGATGCATGACGGTCACCGGCAGGACGGTGGGCCAGGAGCTCGATGCCTTTGTGCCTGTCAATCCCAGGGCCTTCGGGCAGATCATCGCCACATTGGAAAATCCGGTACATAAGGAAGGCGGCATAGCAATACTGTGGGGCAGCCTGGCTCCGGAAGGTGCCGTTGTCAAGCAGACCGCAGTCTCGGCTAATATGATGCGACACCAGGGGCCGGCAGTTGTCTACGACAGCGAGGAGGACTCCATGAAGGGAATCGTTGGCGGACAGGTCAAAGCCGGAGATGTCGTGGTAATCAGATACGAAGGACCCAAGGGCGGTCCTGGCATGCGCGAGACGCTTGCCCCCACGTCGGCCATAGCCGGGGCTGGCCTCAGCGAGTCGGTGGCCCTGATCACCGATGGCCGGTTCAGCGGCGGCACCCGCGGCCCCTGCATCGGACATGTGTCTCCGGAAGCGGCAGTTGGCGGTCCCATAGCCCTTGTCAGAAACGGGGATATGATACGCGTGGACATACCCAACCGGCGGGTCGATCTTCTTATCGACGACGCTGAGCTGGCCAGGCGAAGGGCCGAATGGTCTCCAAGGGAGCCTCCGGTAACTGGAGGGGTCCTGGGTCGCTACCGACAGTCCGTCACATCAGCCAGTAAGGGCGGAGTGCTGCGATGAGCGAGCGCCCTTTGCGCTGCTTTGTGGCGGTGGAGCTTCCGAGCGAGATGCAGGGCCAGATAATGGATATCCAGCAAGGTCTGGCCATGCCTGGAGTGCGAATGGTCAGGCCAGAGCAGGTCCATATCACCATCAAATTCCTTGGGGATGTGCCTGGGCAGAGGCTCGATGACGTCTTGCGAGCCATATCAAAAGTGCCCTTTCAGCCATTTTCTGCCCGAATTGAGGGACTGGGCGCCTTCCCCGGTCGGTCCATCCGGGTCGTCTGGCTGGGGGCGCAGGGGGAGTTCGCCCAGCTGGCCAGGGCTGTGGATGACGCCCTTCAACCGATGGGCTTCCCCCGCCAGGACGGATTTCAGGCCCACGCAACATTGGCCCGGGTCAAAGATCCCGCCGCTGGCAAGGCCCTCTCAGCCCGGCTGGCCGGTCAGGCGGGGATATGCCTGGGAACCTTTCTTGTGGACCGCTTCTTCCTGAAGAAGAGCACGCTGACCTCCGGAGGCCCGATATACGAGGATCTCGCCCAATTCCCCTCTATTTGATCATGTCCTATCGATCATCCGCCCCTCTGAACAGGAGCGTGCGGAGATGGAGCGGTTCGTGGGCGAGCTGCTCGCCAGAGCAGGAGAGCTGGCCCGTTCACAGGGTCTGCCCTGCCAGGTAGTTCTGGGCGGGTCGGCTGCCAGGGGAACCTGGCTGGCCGGCGACCACGATATAGATATATTTCTGTGCGTGCCCGAGCACAGGGAACTGGAGGAGGCCATGGCCATAGGCAGGCAGCTGGTCCTCGAGCACGAGGAGCGCTATGCTGAGCATCCTTATGTCCACGCCTCGCTTGGGGGATTTGACCTGGACATAGTTCCCTGCTTCTCAATCTCAGATCCTTCACATCTTCGTTCCGCAGTGGACAGGACACCTTTCCACACTCGCTATGTGGCCGGGCGCATCCGGGGGCTCGAGGACCAGGTATTGCTCTTGAAGGCCTTCATGAAAGGCATTGGCGTTTACGGGTCTGAGCTTCGCACCGGCGGATTTTCCGGATACCTGACCGAGCTTCTGGTGCTCAAGTACGGTTCCTTTGCAGCCGTGCTGGAGGCATCTGCGAGCTGGCGGCCAGGCTTGGTCATAGACCTGGAGAACCACGGATCAGCTATCCATACGCAGCCGCTAGTTGTGGTGGACCCGGTGGACCCGCGCCGAAACGTGGCAGCAGCCCTGACCCTGGATCGCTTCGCTCAGTTCATAGGAGCTGCCCGTCAGTTCATGGCTGCCCCTCATGAGCGCTTCTTCTTTCCGGCTCCTGCAGAGCCGCTAAAGGACGGTGAGCTGGTCAGGGCCCTGCAAGCCCGCAAGACCATGATCATTGTGGTGGAATTCCGACCGCCTGACCTGGTGGAGGATATAATCTACCCACAGCTTCAAAAAGCCCAGGCCTCTATCCGGTCTCTTCTGGATAGGGAAGGTTTTTCGGTCCTGCGCAGCGGCGGTAATGTCTCGGGGCAGTGGGGATGGCTCCTCTTCGAGCTGCTGGTCTGGGAGCTTCCAGGGGTCAAGAAGCATCCAGGCCCTCCTGTCTGGGAGGGCCAGCACCTGGACAGCTTCCTGCAGGAAGACCGCCTGATACTCTCAGGTCCGTATATAGAGGAGGGGCGGGCTGTGGTGGAGGTCTTGCGAAAGTACCGGCGTCCGGACGACCTTCTGAGGGATCGGCTTGGCAGCCTTTCCCTGGGCCATCATCTATCTCCCTCCATCCGGTCCAGCTTCGTCCTGTACCAGGGATGGGAGATCCTCTCCATCCAGAGCCAGGACTTTCGCCTCTTCCTGAGCCGATACCTAAGCTTGCGGGCCTGGCCAGCGGCGCAGGATTGAGGGTCATCGTTGTGTCGTAAAAAGAGCTATCAGCTTTCCTTAAAGCAGCTCCAGTACTGGCTCTGGAACTCTCTGACCTCATCAATACGCCTATCCGTAGTGATGTCGGCAGCCGCCCGGATATTGGGCAGATCTCCTGCAAGTGCAAAGAGCTCCATGACCACAGCTTCTGCCTGGGCTTCGAGGTTATACCCTCCTTCCAGGCATAGAGCGAGGCGGCCCTGGCAGTGCTGGTCGGCCAGGGATTTGACCAGGCCGGCCATGGCTGCAAAGCCGGGGCCAGATAGCTTCATGCCGCCAAGAGGATCGGACCGGTGGGAGTCGTGACCAGCCGAGACCAGAACGATATCGGGCCGGAACTCCGCGGCCAGCGGGATCAATATCTGCTCGTAGACCTTGAGATACCCTGCATCGTCCGTGCCTGAGGGCAGGGGAACGTTTACGGTGAAACCCTCTCCTTTTCCCTCCCCTGCTTCGGCTATCCTGCCGGTACCCGGATAGTGAGGGTACTGATGGGTCGAGAAGTAGAGGACTGAGGGGTCATCATAGAATATGGCCTGCGTACCATTGCCGTGGTGGACGTCCCAGTCCACGATCAATGCCCTCTTTAGCCCTTCAGATTGGGCGTGGCGTGCGGCGATGGCCACGTTGTTGAATATGCAAAATCCCATCCCTCGGTGAGGTGTGGCATGGTGGCCTGGCGGGCGGACCAGGGCATAAGCTGGACCACTGCCTGCCAGGGTGTAATCCACTCCGGCACATGCCCCACCTGCTGCCAGCACGGCGGCCCGAAACGAGTCCCTGGAGAGCACCGTATCGACGTCCAGATGTCCGCCACCCTGCTCGCAGATGTCCATCACCTGCTGGATATAACGGCGAGAGTGGACCGCTTCAACCTGCATTTGACTGGCAGGCTCAGGAGTCACCCTCTCGGGGTCCAGGCCCGATGCCTCGATCCTTTGCAGCGCAACTATCAGCCTCTCCTTTCTCTCCGGATGCTCGCGGGTCTCATGCAGGAGATAGGCCGGATGATAGATCAGTGCAGTCCTCTTCATTACCTAACAGGCGGCTTTGATGGCGTAAAATCATTTCCTATGCCCATCCCAGGCGAGTCGATCCCGGCTGCATAAACCGCGGCCTGACCTGCCTTTTGGCCTGCCATGGCCTTGAGGATGGCCTTGCGATCTCCCAGAATCTCCAAATCCGCCTCCGATGGCGGTTTTTCATAGTCGGCAATAAGCGAATACACTGGATTTGGAGCAGACGCCCATGCCTCCTCTTGTTTTCACCGTGGTCCCACCAAGGCTGCCCATTATATTTGTGTGGACGCTTTTTGCCATCAAAGCTGTTTTCGGATCACCAGGTGAGACCCGGGCCAAAGGTCTCAGGACAGACGGATTTTATCGCCAACTTTTGAGATGGTCATTCGGATCGAGGGATTTGCCGGATTTGCGGTTGTGTTTTTCTCGTATTCAGGATATGATAGAATGGTCAGAAGATTATTATATAAATTTCAGTAACCTGTTTTCTTCGTTCAGGCCGCTAGCAGGAGGACCAAAAAAGATATAATAGGGGAATACTCTATCACTACGCTATAATCCCCTTTTTGGGGGTTAGGAGGGTGATGAAGCTATACAGGTCTGCGAGATGCCCGCGGATTATTAGGCGTGCCTTAGAGGGGGCACTGTACTAGCTGGGCCATCCCCAAGACTCTATCCAGGCAATAGTTTTAAGAGTAATCAGACTGTATGCTGCAAAAGTATTAGTATTCCGATTATGGGAAGATAGGAGGTTGAAAAATGAAAAAAATGGCTGCACTCATGATTATGGCGCTGGTCGGTGTACTAGCGACCTCTATGGTTGTCGGCGCAGTCGACACTGTGGAGATCCGGGGGCAGGTAGCTACTGATAGCTTCGCCTGGAATCCGCAGAACTTCGCCGGCTTCTATTACGATCTGAAAAAGGATCTGGGCACTGAGACCCTGACCACCACCATCACCGAGGGCAAGAAGCTCAGCGGCGATGCACCCTACGGCGTGATCTACCAGACCACCGCCCAGGGCAAGGACTTCGAGTTCGAGGACTGGGGAACCTACAAGGTTATCGGATTCATGG
>Ga0116186_1003720_pt1 | contig 12818 bp, 10 predicted proteins | sample AD_JPNNA4_MetaG_FD_89806 | JGI IMG/M metagenome (GOLD analysis project Ga0116186, IMG submission 89806) | Active sludge microbial communities of municipal wastewater-treating anaerobic digesters from Japan - AD_JPNNA4_MetaG | ecosystem: Engineered > Bioreactor > Anaerobic > Digestate | place...
CGTCCCAATCAGTGTGCCCCCGTCATTGAACGACATTGCAAAAAGCCACTCATTCGTCCGGCTCTTGCTGGCCTCGGCTGTACCCCCATACAAGCCCACGTTCACCCGCCCACCATTCGGCATCGGCTCGTTGGTGTAAGCCATATCTCCCCTACGCCCAAAGTCAATCGCTGGGCTATACCCCACCGCCGCATTGGTCACCCACACCCCGTTCGACATAAACCCAGCCGCGCTCAACAGGTGGAAATCTTGTGCATCAGGATTCACAAATTTGGGGTCTGCCACCGTGTTCCCGAACCAATTGGTATTGACTCGCTGCAACCCTGCCAGCGTCTCAACACCCCCAAAGGTATATGAACTCCCGAAAAGGACATTCCCGTCGCCCGCAATCGGGACGTTGGCCCAATCAGTCACCACTCGGTCCACCCACGCAACACTCGACGACACCTTGGTAATGGCATTGCCTACGGACGAAAATGCTGTAGCCAACGGCGAATAAAAAACGCAATTTTCCAAAGTGTTATGCGCACCACCCTGCGCATTGAAAGCAGATGCAATGGCTGCTGTTGCAAACACACAGCGCCGAAACACGTTGCTAGTCGTGCCAGCACCGCTGATATAAACTGGATTTAACGATCCTCCCCAAATCCAGATTCCTTCATACTCGCCATTGGCACTGTTCTGCAGTTCAACCCCTCGCCCTCCACCCACAACCCGCATATCTCGAAAGGCCAAATCATTACCTTGAATGGTTACGATGGTATTATCTCCCGCAAACACACTTCCTCCAGCCGCCTCATTGGTACTCCCTTGAAATACTATTTTGTCCTCAGGCGTACCGTTCACAGTTGCGGGTATCTCCAGCGGCTCGTACATCCCTGTGTCAACGTAAATCTTATCACCGGGCATCAGAACATTGGTCAACACGCTGGCCAAAGTCAGCTTGGGCGCGGATGGCGATTTGCCCGAATTGGCGTCGTTGCCCACCATGGTTGTATAGACATCCCCCTGAGTCGAATTGTCGTTCACGTAGTAGGTTGTTTGCGCTTGAAGCGGCAATCTCCCTGCCACCAGCAACGCAATAGCCACCATTCCCAACCGACCCATACGCTTTTTCATAGTCACATTACCTCACCTAAAATGGACGCGTCCCAATCACGACTGACCACTAAATTCTTCGCCCTACGCTTCACGCCCTGAAACAGCGCGTTCGGCTACTGACTCCAGACCTCTGCCCACTACTGGCCATATCTTTGAATATAGTACACCCGCCCTCGCCAAGCAAGCGTTTCCCTGCCGTTTTAGGGCGCCACCAACCATGGTGCGGTTCCGGATCACCGGCATGGCCCAACACCGGATACTCCCATCGCGAGCAGGAGAGTGTTTGTTCTTCCCAAACACCCCGCGCCCGCCCCGGAGAATCTAGCCGGAAACACGGTGGACGCAGGTGATTACACCAACTTTCGGTGAATTGTCATTCGCTTGCCCCGGGAATTCGTTCGGCTGATTTCATCTACAACCCGGTCGAACAGGCGATTCGAAGCCCCCCCAGCTTCGTGGAGGTGAAAGAGATTCTTCAGCCGGGTTAGCTCTTCGTCCGGTTTTGCGGCGGCGGCATCCAGCCCTGCGTCCAAGGCAGCCGCCAGCTTCTGGGCCGAAGATTGAATGAATTTCCCGAACAGCCGTTCATGGTCAAAATACGGGAATCCACGGAATGCCTTGTAATCCGCCAGATCGGGGCAATACAGGCTCATGGGCCGCGACAGCAAGAGCCAATCAATAACCAAACTGGAGTAGTCTGAGATGAAAAAATCCGCATCCGCCATGAGCTGCTCCGTGCATAAGTCCAGCGAGACCGAGGAGAAAAAGGGCGCCTCCATTTCCCCTGTAACCAGACTTCGCTCAAAGGGATGCAGAGCCAGAACCATGCACGCCTGATGCCGGGCCAACACCTGCCGGATATTATCCGACCGGATGATCGAATCCACCAGCACCCCCGGAGCCCACTTGCCGTCTGGATGGATTCCCTCTGCCCGAAACGTCGGGGCATAAAGCACGACCTTCCGATATCCGCCTCCCAGCATCCTCCGCAAATCAGGTTGGTCTGGCTCGACAAACCCATCGGTTTTGGGCTCGCCGGTGCAAAGCACTCGTTCAGCAGACAATCCGAACACCCGGCCCATAATCTCCCCCGTGAACGGGCTGGTTGCGATGCATACGTCAGTTTCAGGAAAAAATGCGGGTTCCGGCTGGCATTGAAGTCCAATGCCCTTGATTGGCATGCCATGCCACATCATCACTTGAAGAGCCCCAGCGCAATCCGGCCCGATGTTCGCATAGGGATATCCCGTTCCAAACGCGACCGCGGCCCGTTTCGCCAAGCGCCGGGCCATCCAGCTCCCTCGCAACACCCACGGCAAGCCCTCGCGCACCAGCGCATACCGCGCTTGCGGATAGGTCACGCCGACCACGCAAGCCTCGGGCCTTCGATGCGTGTTCTTCAAAAAGTGGTAGGCATTCCCGGCAAACGGCCCGGTATGACACCCGACCAGAAACAACGGCCGGCGCGAAAACCATGCACGGAGAAAATGCCCAAAGCCAATCCAGCCATACCGCGCTTCGATACAGACGTGGCGCACCCCATGATCCCACGAGGAGAACTTTTTACCCGGTTTCATACGCAAACAGCACGATAACGGAAGGAGAACAACCGCGCAATCCCGTTGAGTAAAAAGTGCCGGGCAAAAAGACTGGCAAAACGCCTGTGGATGGCATATACGTGCTTTCCTCCATGAAACTACAATCCGTTGCCCATATCATCCGTTCTTCTTTTCGAAAAGGAGCCCCGGCCCGTTTACTGGAAGCTCTTGCCGACGGATGCGTCAAGCTCAAGCCGTCCCTGGCGCGCAGATATGCCCCCCCCGCGAACACCCATGGCGCCGTAATGCCGCTACTGTTGTCCGACGGGCGCAAGTCAGCCATGTTGGATCAAATACCCTCCCAAACCACCCGGGCTGAACGGCGTTTCCTATATCACTTCTTCAGCCAGTTCTGGACCGGGCAAAACGTCTTGGAAGTTGGCCCATTTCTGGGCGGAACGACGCGCGCCATCGCCTTGGGCATGTTGGATAATCCCCGGCGTGCGCCGCAAGCCAGCCTGCACACCTACGACCGTTTCCGCTATTATATGAGCGGCCAATCTCTGCGTGATTTTATCGCCCCGCTCCTGGCCAACGGAGAACTGGCGCAACGCGACGTGGATGAGATGGGCGAATCGGCCGATTTCGAGGCCATCTTCAACCGGGTGCATGGCAAGCATGAATATAACCGCTTAATCCGCTGCGTGAACGCTCCGCTGCCCGACCTGCCGGAAGAGCTAGACGCAACCGACAATCTGTTTCAGCCGCCTGCAGGCATCACTTTCGACGCCGTATTCATCGACGGATGCAAGAGCTGGTTCGGCACGCGCTATTTCATGCAGTCCGTCGTGCCGCAGGCACAAGTCGGAGCCTGGTTCATTTTTCAGGACTATGCGCACCATCCCTGTTTTTGGATTCCGGCTTTCCTTGGAACATTCAGAGACGCCTTTCAACTGGGATTGTACGTGGACAGCACCTATGCCTTCCAATTGCGACAGCCGCTGACAGTCCGGGACATTCAGGCGCGTTTCCCGGAAAGTCCGGACGCATGGGAAGAAAAACAATTTGAAGATTTGTTCCGGCACTTGATGCAGGAAGCCTGCGACCGGGACGATCCCCGGGCCCAAATCGTTTATGGCATCCAATGGGCCGCCGCTTTGGCCTATGTCGGAAAAAAAGCGGTAGCGCGCCGTATTCTGAACGATCACGACCGAAAATGCGGAAGCGATGGCGTTGATGAATGGATACGATGCGTGGGATATTTGACCTATTATCCCGGCAAAACAGGCAGCCGGCTCTTGAAGCTGGACGAATTGCCGTAATATCGGCAAAGACCGGGGCGATTGGAACAGCTTGGGGTTTCTGTAGCCGGTTTCGATGGGTCGGCCCCTTCAGCGACAGCCCCCGCGCTCCGCGGGCGCGACGACCATAAATCCGAAAATACGGTTGCCGCCCCGTGGTCTATTACACCTTACCTTTAACTCTCGAACCCATCTACCCCTGCAGGGTTCGTCCGAGCACCCATTTCCACCCATGCCGCTTCGCCCAAACCAAGGCCTTGATCTACTTTCCCTCAGGCTATCGAACTTCCCGCCCTAGTCGTCGCCCACCTTGAACGCTGAAATGCCCAGCCGCCGGACATCGCCCCTTCTGCTCCCAGCCACCTTCCAGGATCACCGCGTCCACGTAGCGAATGCTTTTTACGGTCTCCGCCCGCTCATCAAACGGCAGGATCGTTTTTCTACGCTTTCCCGTTCTTATGCCTTCATTCTTAAAAATTCTTATTATTGATGAACAGCGCTACCGCACCTATTCCCTTGGCCCGAAATCGATCCCTGGGCTGAACCCCGCCGTTGCGTTCGTCACCCACACTCCGTTCGACACAAACCCCGCCGCGCTCACCAGATGGAAATCCCCCCCCGCCGCATTCACAAACTTCGGCTCCGCCACCGTATTGTGATGCCAGTTGGTGTTGATACGTTGCAGTTCTGCGAGAGTTTCATAGGTACCATGCGTCAGGCCGTATGAGTAGATGATATTATATGAACCGGCATCCGCCATAAACATATCCGAAGAAAGCCCGCTCTGGCCTACAAGGATGCAACTAACAACGTTGGAAATCGTTCCCGGCTGCCCGGCAACAGTTCCCGCCAGATCCGACATGAGCACCGAATGCTCGATATAATTACCCTTTGCTGGCGTGAATGCAAAGAATGGCGCGCTATTGTAGCTTTTGAATGCACAGTTGCGAAATGCATTGCTGTTGGATGCGCCTTCTAGTCGCACGCAATAGGCAGAATTGTCAACAGAGGCTATTCGCTTCATCTCATTATTCTGTGCTGAAAACAAGTAGAATCCATATGTGCCTCCGACAACTCGAATATCACGCAATTCCAGATAGTGACCCCGTATTTCAAACGCGTTTGCATTTGCAGGCGAAAATGTTGTTCCTCCGCCCCAGGGGCGTGTGGCCGTAGACCCTTGGAACACCACAGGATTCCCGGTCGCACCGACTACACTGGTTCCAATCACAACATTGTTCGTGTAGGTTCCTGTATCAATCAGGACAACATCCCCCGGCAAAAGGCTGGTGGAGGCAAATAAGTTGTTCAGCGTAAGTTTTGGCGTTGCCGGGGTTCGACCATCGTTGGCATCGTTGCCAAGTTGCGTGCAATACACGTCACCAACCGTAGAATCGTCATTGATGTAATAGGTGGTGGCAGTGACCGAAAAGGCCAGAGCCAGAAACATCGTCAACCCCATCATCCAAAACCGAATTTTCATGTCGTCCATCCTCTCTGCCAGTGTCGGCAACTCCACCAGTCTACAATGCGATGTTTTTTGCATTTTACGCCATGCGTCGTCCGACGGCAAGTCTCCAAATGGGACAGGATCCAATGTCCCGTCTGCACATGCGCATCCTCGGCCACAGTCGGACTTTTTCATGGCAAGGATTGTCTGCCCTCTGAAGCTACGGCAACCGTAGCCTTGTCAGCGGGATATTCGCCACAACTTTTCCCCAAGTTGCCGCCAAGCGTCCGTCAAACGAGCCTGTATCCCTCCCAGCGCACGCCAAGAATCGAGTTCCCGATCAAATCTGTCCACCGAAACAGGCAATTGGGCTACTAAAATCTTCAACCAAAGCCCGACGCGCTTGAAATTCAGCCTGACAATGGCCAAGCCGATTTCGCGAAATCCCCATGTTTCAAAGTCGTTCCGCCGGGTTTTTTCCACGCCATGGACGCCGAGTCCAGAGCCATAAGTCCTGCGCCTGAGATATCGTTTGGTCGTCCGATTAGCGGAAATACAGTGCCGTACGACAGCCCGGGGTTCGTATAATATCCTTCCTCCACTTTTCTCCACACGCATCAACCACTCGATATCTTCGCTGGTGACCAAACTCGATCCGCGATACCCGAGTTCCTCGCGAAAAACCCCGATTTTCTGAAATGCCGAACGCCGGTAAATCATGTTGCCCCCCCAAGGCAGATGCGGATAGCTCGTACGCCGAAGTCCTTCCCCAGGAATAAATGGGCTGTAATATTTATTCACATCCCTCGTCCAGGTCGGCATACCGCCCTCAAACAGAGGAACCACAGCTCCGCCCACAGCGACGATATCCGGAGCCGACGCAAACGCCGCCGCCAAATATTGGAGCCACCCCGGTTCAGGGATTGCGTCATCGTCGAGAAATATGATCGCCTCACTACTCGTTTCAGCCACGGCGCGGTTGCGGGCACGGGAAAGCCCCGGTGTCTCCTCATACACATAACGGACCGGAACCTCCGTTCCCTGACCGAAACGGGTAGCCACCATTTTGGCCGTACCATCCGTCGAGCCGTTGTCCACCACAAGCACAGCGAATCGATCGCGGGGATAGTCCTGGGCCAACAACGCCTCAAGCGTGGGGCCCAAGTAATTCTTCCGGTTTCGGGTGCAGATGCAGACGGTTATGACTGGCAAGAGTGCATGCTCAACCGATGGCAATATTCCATTTTGGGCCTCTCGCCGGCAGTCCTGCTCTGAACGCGGAGCGCCCATTACCCATTCACCGGATGGGCAACCACCCAAAAGGGTTTATGAATCAAGGCAATCATGGACGCGCTCCGCATGGACATCATTCCTGCATTCTGACACGACGAGCTGCCGCATTACCGACGCGCGCAACCAGATAACGCAATGCATCGCCCCGGCAGGAACGGAGCAAGCGCCCACCTGCCCGGCTGAACATCTCAACCACTCGTTGCCCATCCAGCCATTTAGAAGCCCACGCCAAATAACTCGCACGTACTTCGTCGGACGACACGAATGCATGCTTCTCCAAGTTGTCGAATAGCGCCCGCACAAATGTCAGTTCATTCGGCGCAGGTGGACGGTCGCCACAAAGGATCTGCCGAATGTGTTCCGGATCGGGCGCATCCATGGTCGGCAACGCCCGCCGGATATAGGCGCTTGACACTTGGCGCGCCACCGCTCGCTGCTCCTCGGATCGCAGGCGCGATATAGATGCCCCATGCCATCGGTAAGTTACCAGCTTGTTCGATAAATTCAGCACCCGGCCATAGTCGCAAAGCCGCGTCCACAATTCGTAATCTTGAGTCGCTGAAAGGACCTCGTTGAAGCGCAACTTGTTTTTTTCCATTATATTGCGCCGGATGAAAACAGAAGAGTGAATGAAGGCGTTTTGATGACACATCTTCAGCCGGATCGAGACATTGTCCAAGGGATGCAGCATTTCCCCAACCAGCCCCGTCTCCTCATCGTATTGATATCCCCGCGTGCCCAGCAGGACCAGATCGGGATCCATGTCCATGCGCTGCACCTGACGTCTAAGGCGGCTGGGCGCGGAGACATCATCATGATCTTGTCGGGCAACGAATTCGCCCCGGGCTAGTTCCAAACCCCGGTTCAGCGACTTTGCCAGTCCCAGATTGGCCTCGTTGCGGAAGAGGCGGATGCGCGAATCGCCATAGGATTCGAGGATCCGGGGCGTTTCGTCGGTGGAGGCATCGTCGATGATTATGAATTCCCAACCGGTATAATCCTGCGCGAGAATGCTGTTGATAGCCTGGCGTACATATCTCGCCCCATCCTTAACCGACATCAGAACCGATATGCGGAGAGACACTGTCGTTACCTCTGGATTTCCTGACCACCCCATGAGAGCAAATGAATGGGTGCGTAAATACTCATTGTTTTCACGGTCGACGCTGGGCCCTAATGAAAATGATGGTCAATACATCGACCTCTCGCTAAATGATTTCATCAATTAAATAATGCTCTTCAACGACCGTTTGAATTTCCTTGGGTCGATATTCATGCACATGGTATGGGTTTCCACTATGCGGCTTGGTCTTGCAGTATGGCGAAGAAAGCAGAAGAACACCGCCGGGGGCCATAACGCGGCGACTTTCCATTAAAAATTCACGACCAGCATCTGGGGAGATGTGCTCAATCCCCTCCAAACAACACACAACATCAAAAGATGCGTCTGGAAATTTTAGTAACTTCATGTCGCCTATTTCAAACCGAATGTGCCGTCCATATCGTTTGCGTGCTTCATTCACGGCGTCCGCACTGACATCAATTCCGACCACGTTTGCCGCATGTTTAATTAGTGATGTGCCCCAACCCATTCCACAAGGAATATCTAAAACCCGCTTCCCTCGGCAAAACTGGGACGCCCATTCATAGCGCCAAAACAGAGCTTCCCTATAGGGGTTGGATCTTCTCGAGAACCAAGGCAGCCAGCCCAAAAGGGTCTGGCCCCGCCAGCCCACACGAAACCCTGGGTCATCTGGATGGGCGCGTTCAGACATGTTTCACATTCCTTTCAAGACATCAATATTTGTTTGCTGAATATCCGTGCTGATAATGGCTTGGCTTCACGGTTAAATAACATAATTGAGAAAATGCGACAATGCTCTTTGTTATTCAATTTTTCGCGCAATAGCCAAATAATTAAAAGGAGTTGTTTGGTCATAGTCATATTTGTGAACAAACCAAGCCCATGGATTGTGAACGGACATCCATACTTTGCACAACCACCGAGACCAGATATATTTTTGGCATTTTTCATAGACGAAGAATTGCCGTAAGTAATATAAGGTAGTAAAATAACCACCCATCGCCTCAATAACCTCAACTTTAAAACCTGACTTTTCGAGTAGGTATCGCAAGCCAGAAATTGAGAACCGCCAGTAGTCGTGTGGTAAGCCATGTAGTCTGGCAATAAAGGGCGCCGTAAGAACACAATAGCCGCCGGGCTTCAGAACCCGTTGCATCTCCCTCAATGCCTGTCCGACATTATCAATATGCTCCAGCACTTGATTACTTAGAATCGAATCAAAAGTGTTACTCTCAAACATATGCATATTGCGGACATCCCCAACTATGTCCGGTTTGAATTTATCCGTCATTTCCATCCCAATGTATTCCCGGCAACGGATCATCTCCTGATATGGCTTGTGACCACATCCGATGTCGAGCAGCCGCCCAGTCAGGTAGGGTATGGCACGCGCAAGATATTTCCTAACCACCCTGTCGGTAAACCACCACGGGCTTGTGATGGGGAACTTGCTGCACAACGGCCCGCCCCGGATTTGGACACAACACTTCATTGCTAGGTTATGTGCGCCCATTTTTACCCTTTATTAAGTTGGCAGTCCGCTTTTTGGGGAGGTGTCAAGGCCTGCAAAATATATTTTCCTCTCCAAGAGAGTGATTCGGCACAGCGACGGAAAGCCGATGGCCTTTTTACCGGACGGGGGATCTTGAAATATGGATTGCCACGGTAGTATTTGTCCACCCGACGGTCGTGACCTTTAAGGTACAAAAGGCCGTTGCAGTCCTCATGTTCGTATAGATGATTTTCTCTGACATAATCGTAAAATGCCGAACCGGGCAGGCCAACATAAATGTTGTTGCTGATAAAATCTGGCATGATTTTTTTAACTAGTTTCCGGGTGAGTTCGCGATCACGTTGCGTCTCGGTGGGGGCGCCAACCACAAAACTAGCATAGGTTTTAATTCCGTTCTTACGTGCCAAGTCAAAAGCTCGGACGAATTGGTCTACGGTTTCTTGTTTGCGCATGAACTCCAGCATACGAGGGCTTCCACTCTCAACGCCGATATAAAACGCACGACATCCGGCGCGGGCCATTAGAGACACATATGCAGGGTCGGTCAGCTGGTCTGCTCGCGATTCGCAAATCCACTCAATACCAAGGTTCCGAGATAAAAGTTTCTCGCAGAAATCTACCGTCCGTTTTTTGTTCAGGGTGAAATGGTCTTCTCGGAAATAAACTCCGCGCAATCCATAGCTTTTTATCATCCGTTCAATATCATCTATGATCCGGGCGGCGGACATGAAACGGTATTTTAGTCCCCAAACGGCATTAACCGAACAAAAGGCGCAGTTGTATGGGCAGCCGCGGCTAGTGTTGAAGGTGTAGACGGGATTAACGTCCTGCAGCCATTGCGCATGCCAATTGTAAGGCCGATAAATGAATTCCTCCCACGCCGGAAAAGGCAGGGAGTCCAAATCTTCAACGCGCTCGCCGCGGATCACGCGCTTATTGATTTCTCCGCTTACAAGCTTGCCGATCGAAATCTCCCCCTCCCCAATGACGATACGATCCACATAATCCGGTATGGTTTCGAGACCCACAGAGGTGTGAGGCCCCCCTAGCATAATTTTCCCGTTCCAGCTGCCATCTACACGAAGCTTCTGGAGCTTCATCAACATCAATAGAGTATTCTGATAACATATGGTATTTGCATAAATTCCAACCCAGTCGATTTTTTTTTGGGTCAGAAAGTCGGAATCCAGAATGGTACTAGGTTTGAGATATTCATCGGAGAAATAAACCGTGTGCCCGGCTGTTTTTAGCACCGATATAAGAAAGCCCATACCCAATGGCGGTTTTTTTTCCGCAGTCGAGAATGGCGACCGGGCTGGGGCCGCTGAGGTTAGCATCAAAATGTTCATTTATCTTTTTTTTGGTTAATGACAGTTTAGGATAAAATTTATACCTTAACCGCCCAATTTGCAGTTAATAGAATGTGCCCTCGCTGGCCTTTCTTCCTCTTTATTTTCAGCCTTAGATGCCGTTTCCAGTCGTAAATCTCTGCCGTGGACTGCTGAAAAACGCAAAAAAAGAACTCGACATAGTCGCCATTCACCGGCAAAGACGCGATCCGGACGATAAACTTTCCGGCGGAAGGAAGCATGTCGAAGGGCTGCCCGTTCACGATGTTTGTCCCTTGGAAAACCACTCCTTCACGATCTTGAATGACCACATCGAGTCCCGGAGGTTCGACCAAGGGCACGCGGCATTTATAATCGATTTCCAGCGTCACGGGATCGCCGCCACTCAGGGTGATATATTCCGTCTGTCGGAAATGCTTGGAGCGAGTGAAGGCATCTATTTCCTCGACGCTCAGCTCTTTCCGCTTGTCCGGCGGAAGCTTCCAGATCGAACAGGTGATGCACTTAGAGTCGCACCGCCAGGTCGTCGTCAGGCGCAACCCGAAAATATGGTTGCGATTGTGACACTTCTGCCGAAACCAGTTGCGATAGGGATGAGCCATTGTTTATAAATTCCTTCCGTTGCTACTTACCGAAGTACTCATGCGACTGTGGAGAAGATGGTGCGTATTGTCAAGCCCAGCGCTGATTAGCAACTTTCTTTTGCTACCCAACTTACCGAGAGCAAAACCCGCCCTCGTTGACCATTACATCGGTTGATATCCAATCTCATGTGTCGCTTCCAATCATATACTTCTGCTGTTGATTGCTTGAACATTGTGAAGAAGAACTCTACATAATCCCCGTTAACCGGCAAAGAGGCGATTTGAACGATTATCCGCCCAGATGAGGGACGAATGTCGAGAGGATAGCGATTTGCGATGTTAGTCCCTTGAAAAACAACCCCTCCTCGGTCGAGAATAACCACATCAAGACCAGGCAATTCATCTAGCGGTCCGGGACATTGATAATCGATTTCGAGCGTCACGGGATCGCCCGCATCAATTGCCGTCACCACCTCGTTGTTCGCATTGCGGAACCGGGCCCCCGTGAATACAACCTTGCCGGACCCGTGCACACGAGTCCAGTCAGTTCCGTCCTTGACCGCAGAGGCCCCGGCCTGATCCATATCGGACAAAAATCGTTCAATTCCATCCTCCCGATCGCCGCAGTGTGAGACTTGCCCGTTCTTGAGATATAGAACTCTATCGGAGAATCGGGAAATCTGGTGCATATTATGCGAAACGAGAATAAACGCCGCCCCTCGTGAACGCAACTCGGCCAACCTATTGAGGCATTTGGCCTGAAAACTCACGTCACCCACGGCCAAAACCTCATCCAGTAGCATAATGTCCGGATCCAGCGCAGACGCCACAGCGAAGCCAAGGCGGACGGTCATGCCGGAGCTGTAGCTTTGGACCGGGGTGTCTATAAAGTCGCCAATCTCGGCAAAGTCTATTATTTCGTTCAGTTTGGCGCCTATTTCTTTCTTGCTCAGGCCCAAGACGGAGCCGTTGACGTAGATGTTTTCCCGTCCGGTCAGGATGGGGTTAAAGCCCGCGCCAAGGGCGATTAGCGCACCCACCCGCCCCCGCATCTCGATCCGCCCGGCATCGGGTTTGATTAGGCCATTAAGCATTTTGAGGAGCGTGGTCTTCCCTGCCCCATTCCGCCCGATCAACCCCAAGCATTCGCCGCGCTTGAGCTCAAATGAGACATTGTTGACCGCCCAAAACTCCTTCGGGCGGAGCCCCAAGGAGTTAGACTGTGGACTGCGGACTGTAGACTGTAGACTTTCCGCAGCCGTCTCCAGTCTACCGTCTCTAGTCTCTAGTCTACCGTCTACAGTCTGCCGCCTACCGTCTACACCGCCCCGTCGGCGGCCAGTCAGCTCCCGGCCCATGTCCTGCAGGCCGTACCAGAGGGATTTTTTGAGGCTGAGGCAGAATTTTTTCGAGACGCCTTCGACTCGGACGAGGACGTCCGAGTTAGACTGGAGACTGGAGACTGGAGACTGGAGGCTGGGGTTCATTAGAAAAGAGACTGTGGACTAAAGACTGTAGACTGTGGACTGGGATTCATTAGAAAAGAGACTGTGGACTAAAGACTGTAGACTGTGGACTGGGATTCATTAGAAAAGAGACTGTGGA
>Ga0116186_1003730_pt1 | contig 12791 bp, 6 predicted proteins | sample AD_JPNNA4_MetaG_FD_89806 | JGI IMG/M metagenome (GOLD analysis project Ga0116186, IMG submission 89806) | Active sludge microbial communities of municipal wastewater-treating anaerobic digesters from Japan - AD_JPNNA4_MetaG | ecosystem: Engineered > Bioreactor > Anaerobic > Digestate | place...
ATCACACTGTCGCTAGACTACAACGTCCAAATGGGCGCGACGGGACTACCACCGGTGACACACCAGTTCACCGTAACCGTCTCGGCGGGCAACAACCCGCCCACAGCCGTGGGCGACACGGCGACCGTACCCGACGGCGGCACCGTGACCACACTCGTGAGCGGCTCGGCCAGCGTTCTGGCCAATGATACCGACCCGGACATGGGCGACAGCCTGACCGCCCACGTGGTCATCTCGCCCACCCATGCCAGCGCCTTCACGTTTAGCCCCGACGGCACCTTTTCCTACACCCACGATGGCTCGGACATGATCGCCGACACGTTCACCTATCGCGCCTACGATGGCCAGGACTACTCAGCTCCGGCGACCGTACGCATCGTGTTGGAGAACGATTTCCGCAACAGCGCCATCACTATTCCGACGACCACCACAACCACAGATACGGCCGTCGATAGCATCGACCCGAACTGGTATCGCTTCTACGTCAACACGCCCGGGTCGAAGATCGTCGCCACGCTGACCAGCGACGCCGACTATGATCTCTACCTGTTTGCCCCCGGCATCAGCGAAGAGGACGGCACAATCCGCGACCTGGCCCAACTGGGCGACATCGCCCAACTGGACGACATCGCCCAGCTCGGCGACATCGCCCAACTGGACGATATCGCCCAACTCGGCGACATCGCCCAACTGGACGACATCGCCCAACTCGGCGACATCGCTCTGCTGACCAACCTGGGCGACCTGCTCGACCTGGCCCAACTGGACGACATCGCCCAACTCGGCGACATCTCCCAGGAAGTCATCGCCCAGCTCGGCGACATCGCCCAACTGGGCGACATCGCCCGCAACAACGTCGACGGCACGCTGGTGGCCCTGTCGATCAAGGGCGGCCCGGCCAATACGACCGGCAACGAGCGCGTCGAACACCTGGTGCACGAACTGGCGGGGCCGTACTACCTGGGCGTCATTGCCCACGACGACGCGGCCATCGGCCAGCCATTCACCATCAGTATCAACGTCACTCCGGAGGAGCCGCTGCCCACTAACCCGGCCGAGCCGGAACGCGACTACCCGACACCGCCGACGGATCCGTCCATTGAGACGCTCATCTTGACCAACGAGGCGCGGCTGGAGAGTCTCTATGGCCTGACCGGCGCGGCTACCGTCCGCGCCAGCCTGGACACGCTGGCCGCCGATCCAACGGTCAATGGCCGGGTCATCGACCTGGACACGGTGCAGGATTCCGAGGGCGACTTCGCCCTGCGCCAGGCCTATGCCAACTGGGACGAGGAGACGGCCACGGAGCTACTGAACCCGGAGACAGCCAACCGCGTCGCCCAGACGATCAAGCACTTTCTCTACGACATCCTCCCGGCCTACCCCAATATGAAGTACATTGTCCTGGCCGGCGGCGACGAGGTGCTTCCCTACCGGCGCATCGTGGACAACACGCTGGTGGCCAACCAGCGCCGCTACACAGCGGCTAACGACCCGGCCATCAACGCCGCCTACGAGCACCGCTACTTCTTGACCGACGACTACTACGCCGCGGTCGTGCCCTTCAACGCCTTCGGCCGCGAGATGTATCTGCCGCAGTACGCCATCGGCCGCCTGGTGGAGACGCCGGCCCAGATCGCCAATATCATCGCCGTCTACCAGGACGGCAACAAGACCATCGAGCCGCAGAGCGCGCTGATCACCGGCTACGACTTCCTGATCGACCAGGCCCAGGCCGTGTCCGACGAGCTGCGGGCGCGCGGCATCACCAACCAGACGACGCTGATCAATGACCAATGGCAAGGGCCGGAGTTCCGCACCGCTTTCGAGGCCACACATTACGATCTGATTTCGCTCAACTCGCACTTCGACCACAAGCTGTTCTACCCCAACGGCAGCCCGACTGAGCCGAATAACCTCGTGTTTGCCGAGGAGGTCAGCAACAACCCCAACAGCTTCGCCGGCACGCTGGTCTTCTCTGTCGGCTGCCAGTCGGGCCTGAACGTCGGCGACAGGTGGTATGACCCCGGCACGCCGTTCCTCGGCTCTGACTGGGCGCAGATGTTCGCCAGCGAGGGCGCGGCTTTCATCGGCAATACCGGCTTCGGCTACGGCGACGCCGACCTGCTGGCCTATTCCGAGCGGCTGATGTTCAACTTCGTCAACCAGCTCGGCTATGCCGGCCCCAACGGCAACATCAACCCCAGCGTGGGCGGCGCGCTGGTCGAGGCCAAGCAACAATACTTCAACGAGAAAGCCGGCGGCACGCTCAGCGTCTACGACGAGAAGTTACTGGCCGAAATGACACTCTATGGCCTGCCGATGCAGCGGGTCGAACTGCCCGACCAGACCAACATCGAGCCGGATGCTTCCGCCCCGGCGACAACTGAAGCCACGATCCCAGCCGGCAACGCGACCGCAGCGACGACCGATGTCACCCCTGCGGCAACTATCCCCGGCCTGACACAGACACCGCTCAATCTGTCGCTCAACTATCAGCTCACCCCTCCCCTCAGCAGCCCCCCCCTCAGCCGCGGCCGCTACTACAGCGTAGTCGGCGGGACGACCCTGGAGTCGGCCGAGCGCCCCGTCCTGCCGCTGACGACCATCAGCCGCGACGACCACGACATCCTGACGCGCGGCGTCCTGATGCTGGGCGGCACGTTTGCCGACGAGCCTGGCTTCGACCCGGTCATCATCGGCATCGTCGCCGAAGACACCGACAGCCTGCCGAACAGCGAACTGCGCTTCGACATCCCCAAGTGGTATCCGGTCATCCCGGCGACGGTCAACCGGTTCTGGGATGTTGACGAGGAGAAGTGGTCGCAAAACGTCGTCGTGACGGGTCAATTCCGGCCGACTTCCACCAGCGCCAGCCCCAAGACCGCCGGCATCATGCGCCGCTACAGCAGCCTCAATCTGCTGGTCTACAACGGGCCAGGCACCAACCCCGACTTCCAATCGCCGGGCGTGTGGGATGTCGATGCGGCGAATCCGGCCGACCGGATCGTCAACTTCAGCGCCCTCGTACGCGACACCGCGGCGGCATCCTTCGCCCCGGCGACGGGCGTGCTGCGCGTGGTTGTGCTCTACCGTCACGTCAACAGCAACAGCTGGTCGAATCTGGACCTGACCTACAACCCGACGACGGAGATCGCCAGCGGTTCGGTGGTCGTGCCCCAGAACGGACAGTATGAGTACTTTGTGCAGGCTGTCGACAACGCCGGCAACGTGGCCGCGGTGTTCGACCACGGCAATCCCTATCTACTGACCGTGGATGGTGGCAGCGGGCCGGACAACCGCACGGTCTACGTGGCCGTGCGCATGGGTGGCGTCATCGACGGCATCTCCGTGCAGCCGAACGACATTCTGGCTTACACGCCCGATCAGGATCAGTGGTCGCTCTACTTCGACGCCGAAGATGTCGGCTTCGGCAACAATCTGAACGGCTTCGCCCTGCTGAACGACGGCGGCATCCTGCTGGCCCCCAAAGCCCGCATGAACATCCCCGGCGTCGGCTGGGTCGAGCCGCAAGACATTGTCCGCTTCACGCCGACAAGCCTGGGAGCCAACACAGCCGGAACCTTCGCCTGGTTCTTCGACGGCTCCGATGTCGGCCTGGGCAATGACGTGGAAGCCATTACCAGCATCAGCCTGACACCCGCGGGCAAGCTGGTCATCGGCACAATCGGCAACACCAGTGTGCGCGGCCCCAACGGGAGCACGCTGACCACCGGCGGCGACGACCTGATCGTGTTCATCGCCAATACCTACGGCGCGGGCACCAGCGGCTACTTCGAGCATTACCTCGATGGCGGGGCCATTGGCCTGGGCACAGAGAAGATGTGGGCTACCTGGATCGACCCAACCAACGGCGATGTCTACCTGACGCCGCGCGTGCCGGTGACTCTGGGTGGACAGTTGATCGACCGGAACGACATTGTTATCTGCACGCCGCAGACAACCGGACCTATTACGGCCTGTAGCTTCAGGCGCTATTGGGACGGCGCGGACTACCGCTTCGGCGCGTTCGAGATCGACAGCATCGATCTGGGCGGCGCGCCGCCGTTCGAGCCGCCCACGGGCAGCATCACCATCGTCAAGCAGACAACCAGCGGCGGCGACACGTTCGGCTTCACCGGCGATCTGGGGCCGTTCAACCTGACGGTGCCCGGCGACGTGTCGCGCACGTTTGCCGACCTGGACACGGGTGCTTACCTGGTGCGCGAGACGGCACAGACCGGCTGGAGCATCCAGAGCGTGGTCTGCAACGACCCCGACGGGGGCACGACCATCGTGGCCGCGGGGCAAGCGCTCATCGATCTCGATGACGGCGAGGCGATTACCTGTACCTTTACGAACGCGCCCAGCGGGGGGCCGAGCAGTGATGTCATCTACGTCAGCCCGGCAGGCAATGGCACGGCAGGCGGCGTGGCCTATACCAATGGCGACATTCTGCGCTACAACGGCAGCGCCTGGTCGATGTATTTCGACGGCTCTGACGTGGGCCTGAATTCGGTGAAGGGCTTTGTCCTCTTGCCGGGTGGCGGCATCCTCATCGCCCCCGGGGCCAAAGCGACGCTCGCGGGCATCGGCGCAGTAACGGCGCAGGATGTTGTCCGCTTTACGCCGACAAGCACCGGCAACAATACCAGCGGCTCGTTCCAGTGGTACTTTGACGGCTCTGATGTCGGTCTTTCGACAACATCCGAGGCCATCGATGCGCTGGGGATCGACAATGCCGGCCACTTGCTGATCAGCACCAAGGGCGCGGCGACCGTGCCCGCCGCGGCTGGCAAGGCCGTCCGCGGCGCGGATGAGGACTTGCTCAAGTTCACCTTCGGCACCAGTGGAGCGACAACTTCGGGCACGTGGTCGGTCTTCTTCGATGGCTCCGACGTCGGTCTTACCAAAGAAGATGTCGATGCCGCCTGGATGGATGCAGCCAACGGCGACCTGTATCTCTCGGTCGAGAACACCTTCAGCCTGAGTGGCGGAGTGAGCGGCGCTGGCGGGTCGATCTTCGTCTGTGACCCCGGCACGCTGGGGCCAGCGACAACCTGCGTCTATCGCAACTACTGGAACGCCGCCACCGTGGGCCTGACGGCCAACGTGGACGGCCTGTTTATCGAACGTTAGCCAGCCGGTTCCAGAGATTGGGCGCGGGCCAGTTCGTGGGCCGCGCCCAATCTCTCGAAGACGGGCCGGCACTTCTCCAGCAAGGCCGCGGCAAGCTCGGTTTCGCCGCGGCTGCTGTGCAGCTCGGCCAGGCACAACTGGGCGCAGGCCAGCCCATAGTTGTCGCCCACCTCGCTTAGCATCGCGATTGACTGCTTCAGCAGCGCCATTGCCTCGTCAATCTGCCTCTCTTCAGCCGAAATGACGGCCAACGTTCGCAGCGCCAGACCAACCTCGGCCAGCATGGCCAGATCCTTGGCCAACGCGTGCGATGTTTCGGCCTCGCGGCGCGCCTCGGCCGTCGCGCCCAACGACAAATGCGCCTCGGCCAGACGGCGGTGCATCTCTGGCAACAGGTCGCGCACCCTGGCTTGCGCAAAGAGTTCGCGGCTGCGCTCCAGATGCTCAAAGGCGATGGCCGTTTCACCGCGGCGCACATGGGTTGCGCCCAGGTTGAGATTCAGCGCGCCCATGACCCACAGCGAGCCGCCGATCTGTTCGAGCGAGCGCAAGGCGCGCCGATAAAACAGCAGGGCGTCGTCGGCCCGACCCTGGTTGAGAGCGATGCCACCCAGATTGTTATCCACCAGGAGGCGATTATAGACATTGCCCAGCTGGCTGAAGATGCGGCCAGCCTCCTGGTAATAGTGGTCGGCTTCTCGCCAGCGGCCCAGGTCAAAGAGAGCGTTGGCCAACGAGTTTTGCGCCACGGCCTGACCCTGCAAATCGCCCAACTGACGGTAGATCGTGCGCGCCTCCTCAAAGTGCTCGACGGCCACTTCCAGACGACCGCGCAGGCGGTCGATTGTGCCCATGAGGCTATGGGCGCGGGCGACAATGGACGGCAGACGCAATTCCTCGGCCGCCAGGAGGCTGGCCAGGGCCTGCTCGCTGGCCTGCTTGTACTCCCCCTGACGGCTGTAGATCAGCCCACCCAGCAGCCGCAGTTCCAGCGAGGAGGGCGTCAGGCGATCGCCCAGGGCGGCCAGACCGCGATCGATCCACTCCAGCGCCGGCTGATATTCGCCGCGCATCTCGTGGGCGCGCGCCAGCCACCGGCAGGCATGGGCGCGGGCCTCGTCGTCGGCCAACTCCTCGGCCATCTGCAAGGCCGCCTGCAGGTGCTCCATCGCCGCGTCGCGCTGACCGATCGTGAGAAGCAACTCGCCCAGTTCGGCGTTAATCTGCTGGCGCTGGGCCAGCGTCTCGTCGGGCGACAACTGCTCGGCGCTGGCCAGCGCCTTGCGGAAGTGATCCAGGCTCTGCATGTTGGCGAAGAGCTTCCTGTCCTTGCTGCCGGCCAAAAGGTGATAGCGCAGCGAACGCCCCCAGTCCTCGCCCAGATAGGCATGATAGGCGATCTGGTCGATGGCGTCGGGCGACTGCTGCTCCAACAGCGCGGCCAGGTTGCGGTGCAGTTCGCGCCGCTGCGTGAACAGCAGGGTCTCATAGGAGACCTCTTGCGTCGCCTGTTGCCGGAAAGTGTAGCGGTCATCGGGGCCGTCCGTACCCTCGCCGCGGTCCCAATTGGCCAGCGAGTAGTCGTGGACGATGAAGTCGCGCTGCTCCAGCGTCTCCGCCTGGGTATGGATGAGCGTTGTCGTGGGCCGGGCCGGGTGCGCCTGGGCCAGCAGCCCCAGCTCGAAGCTGTAGCCGATGACGCTGGCGACCTTGATCGTGGGCTTGTGGCTGTCCGGCAGACGGTCGAGACGGGCCAGGATAACGCCGTGGATGGAATCGGGAATGCCGAGGCTGATCGTCGATAGGTCGGCGGCCTGGGCCAGAACCCAGGCGCCATCCTCGCGCACCAGCGCGTTGGCCGTCCGCAGCGCGTCGATCATGCTCTCGGAAAGCACCCATTCGCCCTCTTCCTGGCGCAACTGGTTGGCCTCACGCAGGGCATCGACCAGTTCGTGGGTGAAGAAAGGGTTGCCCTGTGCCTTTGCCTCGATCAGCAGGCGCGCCAGCAGCGACGGCGAGCCACCCAGCAGGTTGCCCACCAGTTGGCCAACGCCGTCGGCGGCCAGTTCCCCCAGCGGGAGCAAGTAGTGATTAGGCAGCGCGCGCAGACCAAGCAGGACTTCCACCTGCGTGTCCGTCTCCGCCGCCGGACGAACAACGGCGATGATCATCATAGCCCCGTCCGGGGACGCCTTGGCCAGCGTCTCCAGCAGCGCCCGCGAGGAGTCATCCATCCAGTGAGCGTTCTCGAACACCAGCAGCAAGGGTTGCGAGCGCGACCAGGTGCGGATGATCTCCACGACGAAGGCAAAAAGGGCCTCCTGGCGCTGGCGCGGATCGAAGGCTGCGGTGGTGGGGTTGTCCTCTAACGGCAGGCCGAGCATGTCGCGCAACAAGGGCACGCGCACGCTCCAATCGGGGTTCATCTGCACCAGTGTTTGCGCGGCCAACTCGGCCTGTGCCACGGCGGCCTCGCCGCCGGCTTCCTGATTGCTCAGCCCCAGTAGCTGGCGCAGGGCTTCTTGCCAGGGCCAGTAGGTGCTCGACTGGAAAATGCGTTGGCCGGTGCCGGTGATGACCTGGAAGCCGTTAGCGCCAGCGAACTGTTGGAAGACAGCCACGAGATGGCTTTTGCCGATGCCCGTCGGCCCTTGCAGGGTTACGACCTGGGCGCGCCCGGCCCAGGTGCTGTCTAGTAGCCGCTTCAGTTGAGCCAGCTCGCCCTCGCGGCCGACGAGCGGCAATTCATACTGCGTCCCTTGCACACTGTGGCCCTGTTGGCGGCCGACAACTTCGGCCACCGGGATCGGCTCGGCCCCACCTTTCACGGTGATCAACCCCAACTGGCGGAACTGGAAGCCCTGCTTGGCTTCCTCGGCCACCCGCCGGCGCACGAGAATCTGACCCGGGCTGGCTTTGCCCATGAGCCGGGCGGCCATGTTGACCTCGTTGCCCATGACGCCGTAAGTGAAGCGCGGCGTGCCGGCGCCCACGCGCGCGCCGCATTCGCCGGCCCAGACACGTCCGCGGCTGACGCCAATCTGGATGTCGTGGACGAAATCCAGTTCCGGGGGCGGCTGGCGCAATTCCAGCGCCGCGGCGACCGCACGCAGGCTGTCGTCATCGTGGGCCAGCGGCGCGCCGAAGCTGGCATAGGCATAGCTGCCCTTGTCGCCCATTGTCAACTGGATGAGGAAGCCCTCCTGTTTCTCGACGGTCGCCTGGAGCCAGCGCACGAAGTGATCAAGCTTGCGGCCGGCCTCGTCGTCGTTGTCATAGTCGATGCCGGTGAACTTCAGGAAGAGGGCCACGGTCGGCCGTAGTTCGGCCAGAAAGGTATTGGCCGCGGCCGCGTCGCTACTCATGCGGCGGTAGATCGGCTGGAGCGCCCAGGCCCGCATCTGCTCCTCCGGCAGGCTGTCGGCCGGCAAGGGCGGGTAGGGAGCCGGCTCAGGCAGCTGCCTTAGCCCGCCGATGACGGCGAAGCGCTCGGTGGTCGTCGATCGCCGCCACTCGGCGACATCGATCACGTCGGCGCGCGCCCTGATGATCTCTTCACCGGCCAGTACCTCGCCCTTTTCGGCCAGCTTCTCGGCGCTGGCAACGTGGTCGAGCGTGCGACCGGCAAGGACATCGATCAGTTGGATGGCGGGGTCGCCGACGACAAAGCGGCGCGCTGGGCCGGCAGTGACGGCGACCTTGATGGCCAGGTGGACGGGCGTGCCGGCCGGCGTGCGCACCGTTGCGAAGGGGCGCATAGCGTCCTGCATGGCCAGCGCGCAGGCCACGCCACGCCAACCGTCGTCGCCATCCAGCCAGCAGGTAATGGAGTCGCCAGCAAAGCCCATGACGCTGCCGCCATAGCGGTGCAGCTCGGCGATGATAGCCTCATAGACGGGGTTGATCTGGTTGAGAACCTCCTCAGCCCCGCGCCGGACGCCCAGTTCCTGGGCCAGGGCCGCGGTCAGAGGGGTAAAGCCGGAGATGTCGGCGAAGAGTACACAGCCGGTCGCGCGGTCCGGCAATTCATTACCGCCAACCAGGGCCAGCCGGCGGTCTTCGGGAATAAAGGCGAGAAGCGAGTCCATTGCACCTTGCTTATGTTCGCGCGCTGCCAACAGCACGGCGAAGGGCGGTCATGACTTGTCCGCCCTTCGCCGCTTAGTATAGGGACGATCGGCCGATTTCGCAACGCTGTCGGCCGCGCGAACGGGCAAAGCGCTTTAGGCCGTTTCCATGGGCATGATCAGCCACAGAATGAGATAGAGCAGCACGCCGCCCGCCGCAAAGAGCGCCAGAAGGACGAAGATAATGCGTACAATCGTCGGGTCCACTCCCAGATAGCGGCCCAGCCCGGCGCAGACACCGGCAATCATCCGACCCTCTTCCACGCGCGTCATTCGTTTTTCGTTCATGGTACACACTCCTGAAGCGTAATCTAGACCGAGGCGAGGCATGCCGCCACGTCTCTATCATACCACTACGGTCGCCGATACACATAGGTTGCGCCCGGCGGGCGCGCAACCAATGGCCGTTGGTCGGGTTCTATCAGGCTAGATGCGACGGACAGAAGCGCTTGACATTCGTAGGCATCGGCCTACAATTTCTCACTGTCCTCCGCGCATCGCGCGAGGCGGCATGGTCGCGAATCGCGTCGGGCAAACGCCGCGCTTGGACTGGCCAGTGGCCACCGAACGGGCGCAACGCGGCTAACCGAATCGGAATCAAGAAACATTGAAGGAGAGGCAGTCAATGAATGACACGGAAGAGAGAGTGCGGGCGATCATCGTCGACCTGCTGGGCGTAGATGAAGACCAGGTGGTTATAGACGCGCGCTTTCGCGAAGATCTGGAGGCGGATTCGCTCGACTTGGTCGAGCTAATCATGGAGTTCGAGAAGGAATTCGCCGGTGAGATCTCGGATGAAGAAGCCCAGAAGATCACCACCGTTGGGGAAGCCGTTTACTACATCAATAGCCGGATGCGCTCCTAATAGCATCACCCGTCAACACCACAGCTGCGGCTGCTTTTCGCTTCACAAATGCTGACAGCCTTCCCTGATGGACAGATGGAAGGCTGTCACTTTTTTTGCCGCGCGGCCCGGAAGGCGGCCAAACCCACGACGGCCACCAGCGCGTGCCCCAGTGCATTGAACCACACCCCCGCGCCAATGCCCAACGGCTGCATCAACGCGCCGGCGATGACCGGCCGCACTGCCAGATACTGCGCCGTTGGCCCAACCGCGCCGGCGACAGCCACCGCGCCCATCCCCAGCCACACCCACGCCGCCAGTTTGGGCCGCGCGGCCAGGAGCGCCGCCAGCACCGCAACCGCGGCCACCGCCCCAATCAGCACCAGCCGCAGCAACCACTCACTGGGCGGCTCTGAAGTGATGGCGGCGACGGCCGGGAAGGCCAGCAGGGCCACAGCCACGGCCAGCCCGCGCGCCAGCCAGGTGCGCGCCCGCCTGTTGGGCCAGGTCGCGGTCCATAGGGTCAGCAGCAAACCCAAAGTGATGGGGGGCACATAGAACCAGTTCCGGCCTCCGCCGACGCCCAGGAACTTGATCCACTCGCCCAACTCGACGCCGATGAGGCTCAGGCCCGCGCCCGGCCCCGGCAGCCAGACCAGAAAATAGGCGATGAAGATGGCCGTCAGCCCCAGAGCCAGCCCGTCGCGGCGGGTCAGCCGAGGAAAGTGGCCGGCAGGGGTGGTGTCCATGGGCCGCGTTGCCTAGCGACCGGCGGCGCGCTCGTCGCCGCGGCGCTCCAGACGCCGCGCTTGTCGTTGCGCCGCTTCCTCGAAGTGCCGGCGCTCCTCGTCGGTCTCCAGGAGCAGGGGCGGCACTTCGGCCGGACGGCCGCGCTCATCCAGAGCGACGTAGACGAAGTAGGCGGTGTTGGTGTGGGTCACCCGGCCGGACATCAACTCCTCGGCCGTCACCAGAATGCGCGTTTCCATCGACGAGCGCCCCACCCAGGTGACTTCAGCGTTGACCGTCAGCAGGTTGCCAATGTTGACCGCCGAATGAAAGCTCATCGAATCGACCGAGACAGTGACGACCGGCCGGCGGGCGTGCTTCATGGCCGCATACGCCCCCGCTTCGTCACAAATCTTCATGATAATGCCGCCGTGGACGTTGCCGAGGGCGTTGGCTGCGTCGATGCCCATCGGCTGGGTAAAGGTCACCCGTGATTCATTCACTCGTCGTGCGTTCATCGTTCGGTTCCACTGTCTCCCGGGCCAAGATCATCAGAAAGCGCCGGTCGGCCTCGTCGAGGTCGGCGGCCAGCAGCAGGTCAGGCCGGCGCTGCCACGTCCGCCGCAGCGCGGCCTCACGCCGCCAACGGTCGATGCGCCCGGCATGGCCGGAACGCAACACGGCCGGCACGTCCCAACCGCGAAATGACACCGGGTGCGTGTAATGCGGCCCTTCCAGCAGGCCCATAGCAAAGCTGTCACGCACGGCGGCGTGTTCATGGCCCAGGACGCCAGGCACGTGGCGGGCTACGGCGTCGATGAGCACCAGGGCGGCCAGTTCGCCGCCAGTCAGAACGTAGTCGCCGATGGAGACCTCGTCATCGACCAGATGTTGGCGCACACGCTCATCAACGCCCTCATACCGGCCGCACAGCAGCAACAGCCACGCTTCCCCGGCCAACTCGGTGGCCAGCGCCTGGGTCAGCGATCGCCCCTGAGGCGACAGCAGGATGCGCCGCGGCCCCGGCGAGGTCCCGCCAATGATGGCCTCGGCCGCGGCGAAGATCGGCTCCGGCTTCAGCACCATGCCGCCGCCGCCGCCAAAAGGTGGCTCATCGGTCACGCGGTGGCGGCCGGCAGCGTGGTCGCGGATGTTGTGGACGCCGATGGCAATCAGCCCCGCGGTCTGGGCGCGTCGCAGGATACTCTCGTCCAGATAGGCCGAGAACATGGCGGGGAAGAGGGTCAGGACGTCGATGCGCATCATGCGTTGGCGGCGCGGAAGAGCGCCCGACAGGAGTATCAAGGGGAAGCGAAGCGCTGTCAAGCGAAAGGCTGGCGACCAATTGACAAGAACCGGCGCGCGGCACACAATTAGCGTCACATGCGCATCCTGATTACCGGAGCCAACGGCCAACTCGGCGTCGCCCTACAGCAAACGCTGGCCGACCACGAACTGACCCTCATCGACCTGCCCGCCGTAGACATTACCAACCGCGCGGCGCTGGCGGCTGCCTTCGCCGCGGCCAGGCCGGAGCTTGTCGTCCACTGTGCGGCCTACACCGACGTAGACGGCTGCGCGCGCAACCCGGAGTTGGCCTATCAGGTCAATGCTTACGGCACGCAGAACGTCGCCCTGGCCTGCCAGAGCGCCGGCACGGCCCTGGTTCACATCAGCACCAACGAGGTCTTCGCCGGTGACGAGCCAGGCGGCTATGAGGAGTGGATGCCCCTGGCGCCGCGCAACCCCTATGGCCGCTCCAAGGCCGCCGCCGAGGCGCACGTCCGCGCCCTGTTGCCCCGCGCCTACATCGTCCGCACGGCCTGGCTCTATGCGCCCGGCGGGCGTAACTTCATCCACGCCATCCTGCGGCGCGCCCGCGAGACGGGCACCGTGCGTGTCGTCACCGACGAAGTGGGCAACCCGACGTATGCCCCAGACCTGGCCGCGGC
>Ga0116186_1003731_pt1 | contig 12791 bp, 6 predicted proteins | sample AD_JPNNA4_MetaG_FD_89806 | JGI IMG/M metagenome (GOLD analysis project Ga0116186, IMG submission 89806) | Active sludge microbial communities of municipal wastewater-treating anaerobic digesters from Japan - AD_JPNNA4_MetaG | ecosystem: Engineered > Bioreactor > Anaerobic > Digestate | place...
AATCGAAAAAAAAGAAATATGTTGACGAATGGATCGAAAATAAACTATCAACAACATACTTCAGAATTGACCCGACATTTGACTGTAATTTTAAAATCAACGCCTGGAGAAAAAAGAATTAGCCATTAATAAAATGTATAAAGGCAAGAGTTTTAGGTTCTTTTTGTGCTGCATTTTTGTTGTCCCGGGTTTATTGGGCCAACAAACAGCACGTATAGAAATCATCAATACAAATAGTTTAGAATTTAATAAACAGGCCAATGCAGATGCTAAGAAGCTCATTGGTGATGTAGAATTCAGGCATGAAAGCGCTGTTATGTTTTGTGACTCAGCCTATTTTTATACCTCACAAAACAAAATAGACGCATTTGGGCACATTGCCATTCACCAGGGCGACACGCTGCACCTCTATGGCGACAAGCTAATGTACGATGGCAATCAGCGTCTTGCCCAAATAAGAGGAAAAGTCAAATTGGTTGATAACGAAACTGTACTCTCTACCGAGAACCTTGACTATAATATTGCTCAAGATGTTGGATATTATTTCAATGGAGGAAATATTGTAAATAAAGACAATAAACTCAAAAGTCTTGAAGGATACTACTATACTAAACTAAAAATGTTTCATTTTAAAAAAAACGTTGAAATCGTTAACCCTAAATATGTTATAAAATCAGATACGCTCAAATACAACACTGTCAAACGCACTGCTTTTTTCTTTGGGCCAAGTACTATCACTTCTGACGAAAACAGCATTTATTGCGAAAATGGCTGGTATAATACCATCACCAATAAATCGCAGTTTAGTAAAAATTCTAAACTTATAGGTACAAAACGACTTTTAAAAGGCGATAGCCTTTATTACGAGAGAAATATAGGATTAGGAAAAGCTTATGGAAACATTTTCCTTATAGATTCGGCCCGGAACATAATACTTACTGGTAATTACGCTTTATACAAAGAAAATCCCGAATATGCATTTATCACCGATCGTGCAACTTTAATATACATCGGTAAAACAGACTCGCTATTTTTGCATGCAGACACCTTAGAAGCCTTTACTGACACCTCTAAAATTAATAAAATAGTAAGAGCCTATCGTGAAGTTCGCATATTTAAGCCCGACTTACAAGGCATTTGCGACTCTATGTCTTTTTCCACTGTTGACTCTGTACTGAAAATGTTTTACGAACCCGTTTTATGGTCTGGCGCTAACCAAATTAGCGCTGATGAAATAAACATGTACCTTGCCAATAGCCAGATAAGCACCATCGACTTCACAGCCAATTGCTTTATTGTTTCTAAAGAAGATACCGATAAATTTAGCCAGGTAAAAGGAAAAAACATGAAAGGATATTTCAAAAATAACCAGCTAGTGAAACTCAGCATTAAAGGAAACGGACAAACGCTATATTACGGAAAAGACAAAGAAAAAATAGTAGGCGTAAACCGTGCAGACTGCTCAAATATTGACATTATCCTCGAAAATAGAAAAATAAAAAAAATCCTATTTCTCGTTCAACCCGATGCCACTTTATTCCCAATTGAAAAATTACCAGCCGAACAAAAATTGCTAAAAGGCTATAAATGGCTTGAATCTCTGCAACCCAAAAACAAAGAAGACATTTACAGAAAAACTAAAGTCAAGTAACTTTTATAAAAACCATTTAAAAGGTTATTATTGAAATCAACATTTTTAAACTATTGGTGTTTTCAAACAATAGTGATTATTTTTATAAAAAAACGATACTATGTTTACAATATCTGATATTAAAGGTTCTGTCCTTTTAAACAATGGAGTTTCAATGCCTTATCTCGGATTGGGCGTGTACAAAATGGAAAACAACCAGGAAGTTCAATCAAGTATTGATTTTGCATTAAAGCATGGCTACCGGTTGATAGACACGGCGGCTTTATATTATAATGAAAGTGGAGTTGGCCATAGCATAAGAAACTCAGGCATAGCACGTGATCAAATATTTGTCACCACAAAGGTTTGGAATAGCAACCAGGGATACGATTCTACCCTCCGGGCCTTTGATGAAAGCATTGCCAAATTAAAGCTTGACTACATTGATTTATACCTCATACACTGGCCGGTAAAAGACAAGTATAAAGAAACATGGCGCGCCCTTGAAAAAATATATGCCGAAAAACGTGTACACGCAATAGGCATCAGCAATTTCCTTGAGCACCATATTAAAGACCTTTTCAACTCTGCCCACATCAAACCCATGGTAAACCAAATAGAGTTTCACCCCCGCTTGGTACAACAACCACTGCTTGATTTCTGCCAAAAAGAACAAATTGTAATACAATCATGGAGCCCTCTCATGCAAGGCAAGTACTCACAAATAACAGAACTGTCTGCCATAGCTGAAAAATATCAAAAGACAGTCCCTCAAATTATCCTCCGCTGGAACCTGCAAAAAGGCGTAGCTACTATCCCCAAATCGTCAAATCCGCAAAGGATAATAGAAAATGCAAACATTTTCGACTTCGCTATTTCAGCCCAGGATATGGCATTTATCGACAACCTTGACAAACATCAAAGAATTGGGGCTGACCCCGATAACTTTGATTTTTAAATGCAAACATTATATTTGTCTTTTCTTTAAGATAAATATTATGAGAACATTTTTTATCGCTGTTTTATTAGTTCTTCTCTATAATTTTATTGTTGCACAACCCGTAAGCATTGGGGTCCCTTTTGTCAAAAACTTCAAACCCGAAATGTACAATGCTGCCGACCAAAACTGGAACATTGTACAAGACCAACAAGGGATGATGTATTTTGCCAATAATAACGGAATACTTTGCTACAATGGCACAAACTGGCAAATAGCAGGGATTGCCTCAAACTTATCAGCCATTCACGGGCTGGCAATTGACAAGCAAGGCCGGATATTTGCCGGAGGGTATGCCGATATTGGCATACTAAAAAAAGATAAATCAGGAAACTTCTCATGGTCAAGCCTGATAAATAAAATCCCTCCTCAATACCGCAAATTTGACTATATCTGGAACATCATCCCCATGCGAAGGGGTACAGTGTTTCAATCCACCTACATGAGCTTTTACTATGTTGACGACAGCATTGAAGTCATCAATCATCCCGTCGAATCGATAAAAGCTTTTTACGTAGAAGACAGGCTTTTTGTACTTTTCAAAGATGCCTTACGCGAAATATCCGATGGAAAGCTGATTGACATTCCCCTGGGGCCTTCCTTTGCCCCTCTTAATGTAGCTTTCATGCTGCCTTTTGAAAACAATACTATACTTGTCGGCTCAGAGTCTGACGGACTATATATTTATGACTTTAAAAAAATTGTACCCTATAAAACCAGCATTGATGAATTTTTGAGAAAAAACAAACTCTACTGCGGAATCACAACGCGAAATAACCAAATTGCCTTAGGTACATTGCACGCCGGGCTTGTACTGATAGACAAGTCTGGCAAGATGATTTACAACCTCAACACCGATAATGGCTTACAAAACAATACTGTCCTGAACATCAAATCTGACAATATCGGGAACCTCTGGGTTACCATGGATCAAGGAATAGATTATATCGAAACAGCTTCACCTTTTACACGGATACCCTCACAAAAACTTAATGGATACATTTATTCCATGGTCAATTACAAAGGCAAACTCTTTGTTGCAACACATCATGGCCTCATGTACAAAGACTGGAAAAACATTGAACAAATCAATGACAATAACGAGTTTTCTACCTTCCCGGGAATAAGCGAAATAAACTGGTCGCTAACAGTCATTGACGACAAACTATTTTTGGGGCATGACAAAGGGACCTACATCATCAACAACAACTCGGCCCAAATGATTTCTAACGTTAAAGGCGGATGGTGCCACAAACTTCTAAAACACCACAAAGATGTAATTGTTGGCGGGACATATAAAGCCCTTGTTATTTACAAAAAGAAAAACGGGAACTGGTATCAATTCAAGGTTTTACCCGATTTGAACGAATCGTGCCGCATTATTGAAGAAGACAAAAACGGCTATTTGTGGGTTACCAGCGGATACTATGGCGTATATAAAGTAGCCCTTTCGGAAAACGCTGATAGCATAACTTCTGTTGAATTCTACGATTCTTCAAAAGGCTTTCCAAAAAGCTTATTTTTTGGAATAAATAAAATAAACAACGAAATTGTTTTTGGCACACAAGCGGGCGCATTCTCTTACAATGAAGAAACCAACCGCATGGAACCTCACAAAGTGTTATTTCAAATTCTTAAAGATTCGCACGTACGAAAACTTGTTCAAACCTTTGACAACCAGGTTTGGTACGTTGTTGGGGACAATACCGGGATATTAAAATATATGGGTGATGGAACTATTGACCAGGTAACAGTCCCTTTTCAAAAAATTGCCGACAACCATGTCCCGGGTTTTGAAAACATGTTTTTTGCCAATAAAAACCATACCTTTTTTGGGACAAAACACGGGATAATAATCTACAATTCAGGAAGTACCCGCGATTACTACCAAAAATTTTACACCGTTATTGAAAAAGTTTTTATTCAAGGCCCTCGCGATTCTATCATCTGTCAAAACCTGATTCAAAAGTCTATTGACGAAAAAGTTGAAATACCCGAAATAAATTATAAAAATAACAAGCTGCATTTCATTTTTTCAGCCCTTTTTTATGAAAACCCAAAAGAAATAACCTACAAATATATGCTTGAAGGTTTCGATGATGACTGGAGCTCCTGGACCAACAAAAATGAAAAAGAATACACCAACATTCCCGAAGGTACTTACACCTTCAGGGTAAAATCTAAAAATATTTATGGAATTGAAAGCGAAGAAACTCTAATGCGTTTTGTTGTGCTTGCTCCATGGTACCGTACAAAATGGGCTATTATGCTTTACATTATCACCATAGGCGGGGCCTTCATTTTTTTCTTAAAATACAAAAACCGCAAATTTGCCCACGAAAAAATGCTCCTTGAACAGGAAAACGAAAAAAACCTTAGGCTAAAAACTGCCGAACATGAAAAAGAAAAGCTGGAAGAAGAACTTAAATCAAGGCAAAAAGAGCTTGCTTCGGCTACCATGAACATTGCCCAAAAAAATGAAAAGTTTCTTGAAATAAAAGAAAAACTACTTACTATCGATGTTCAGTCGGATAAAGAAAAAAGAAAAATCAACTCCCTGGTGAAAATTCTCGATGATGAAATTAATGATGAAAGCTACTGGGAACAGTTTGAAATGCATTTCAACTTATTGAACGATAATTTTTTGAAAAAACTGCAAAAAGAATTTCCTAACCTGACCCACAAAGACCTGAAAATGTGTGCATTCCTCAGAATGAACCTGTCAAATAAAGAAATAGCTTCTTTGCTCAATATTACCTTGCGAGGGGTAGAAGCAAGCAGGTTAAGACTAAGAAGAAAGTTGAAATTAGAAAAAGATTCTCCGCTGACTGAATTTATTATCCACTTTTAAATTATCTTTTGTAAGGATCAAATACCGGAAACTCAAGGGTTACATTAGCCCCATGCTCTCCATTGGCTATTTTCACATCTCCTTTGTGGACTTCCATAATCATCTTTACCATAGCAAGCTCTATACCTTCGTTTTCATTGACATGCTTTACCCCCGGAGAAAAAAGCCTGTAAAGCGTCCTCAGGGCCTGCTCGCTAAACCCTGGCCCCGAGTCTTTGACTGTAAGTTTAATTTTTCCATCGCGCACTTCAACTAAAGTTTCTATAAACCCTTCATTGGGGGTAAACTTGATAGCATTATCATATACCGAAATCAGGGCATTGGAAACCAATTCATTATCACCCCAAATATGACATGAATCGCAGGTTGCCATCTTCCAGTTTATTTTTTTAAGGTTAATTTGTTTGGCAAAATGGGCAAAAATTTTGTCAAACAATATTTTTAACGGGATTTCTTGCATATCCAACTCGTACGAACCGGTTTTCAACTGGGTAATTTTTAAGGCAATGATTGAAAATTTCTCAAGCCGGCTAACCGATTCGTCCAATATTTTAAAAAGATTTCCTAAAGAGGCCGTTTCATTTAAGTCTTTCATTATTTGCACCGACCCTTTGATACCATTAAGCGGGGTGCGGATTTCGTGGGCTATGATATGCAAAAATTCGGCTTTGGCCTTTTCCAACTTCATCAGCTCATCATTTGCAAGCGAAAGCTGTTTGTTGGCATGTTGAAGTTCTAAAGTACGCTCTTGTACAATCTTTTCAAGGTTGGCATTAACCTCAATGAGCATTTTTCGGTGATAACGAAGTTCTAAATGCGTTCTGACACGAGCCATCAACTCTGCTATATCAAATGGCTTGGTAATATAATCCTGTGCCCCAAGTTTAAAACCATGCACAACGCTTTCTTTTTCAACTTTTGCTGTAAGAAATATGATAGGCACATCATTATACTCAGCTTTCAGCCTTATTTTTTGACATACCTCATAACCCGACATCTCTGGCATCATAATATCGAGCAAAATCAAGTCAAAAACCCGTTTCTCGACCCATGACAAGGCCATTTTCCCGTTGGTGGCAAATTCCACCCTATAACCCTCGTTTCTAAGGTTAGTCCCTAAAAGCTGCAAATTCTTAGGATTATCATCAACCATTAATATAGAGAAGTCCGATGGCGTATAACTTTGCATGCTTTTTTCAATTATCCTTTTTAAAAGTACTAATTAATTTTGGAAAATCATTAAGATTCTTAAGCATGGCATCAATATCAAAATTGTTAATAGCCCTGACTAAAAGATTTCCATAACTTATCACCGGTTCGCAAGAATATTCCTGCCCTATTTCCCTTATTTTTTTTGCAAAACCCTCTACTTCATCAAGCGGCTGCTGGCTTTCAAATGTTTCCCATATTGGCATCATTTCAGATTCAAGGATTTTAAATAGATATTCATTATTCTGTTCTATATTAAAAACTTCTTCAATGTTATTACGTTCTATCTTTTCAGTATTATCAATAACCTCATGAGGCAATAGCCTCATCAATTCAATAAAAACATCATTTACTTGTATTGGCTTTATCAATAAACCGTCAAACTTATGTACCTGCAACTTATCGCGTTCTTCTATACTTGCCGTGGCAGTTGTTGCAACAATCTTCATATTATCAAATGAATGATCTTCACGAAGCATTCTGAAGAGCTCAAAACCATTACAACCTGGCATCTTAAGATCGGTTATCAGTATGTCTGGACGATAAATTTTGGCTTTTTCAAAGGTTTCGAGCCCGTTTTCGCTTTCAATAATCCTCAAATTGGTATCTTGCAGTACACTCTTGAAATATTTGCGGTTAGCAGCAACATCATCTGCAATAAGCACAAGGGCACTGTCAAATTTAATATTCTCAGGGCTAATTTGTATAAGTTCAAGTTCTTTCTGCTCTTTATGGGTAAATCTTACCTCATGAAAAACAACTGTAAAACGCGAACCTTTTCCTTGTTCGCTTTCTACAAATATTTCACCATTCAATAATTCTATAAGCTTTTTAGAAATAGACAGGCCCAGCCCTGTACCACCAAAACGTTTAGTAATTTGGCTATCTTCCTGTGTGAAGGGCTCAAAAAGCTTCTTTAAATATTCTTTTGACATCCCTATACCTGTGTCTTCCACTTCTATAGTGATATCTACAAATTTATCAGATATTTTCCGGCTATGGGCTTTAACTTTAACATAACCATTGCTGGTAAACTTAATAGCATTGCCAATTATATTAATTAAGATTTGTCGAAGCCTTACTTCATCAGTTTCAATGCCGGCAGGGATATTGAAATCTACCTCAACACTAAATTCTAAGCCTTTTTCAACAGCTTTGAGCTTAAACATATATTCAATATCTTTCAGCAATAAAAATAAGTCCACAAATTCTTTGCTGACAACCATTTTTCCCGCTTCTACTTTAGAAAGGTCAAGCACATCGTTGATAATGGTCAGCAGGTTCTTTCCGCTAGACTTAATTGAATCGAGAAAGCTAAGTTGCTGTTCATCCTCTATTTTTGCATGCAATAACTCGGCAAAACCCAATATGGCATTCATCGGCGTGCGAATCTCATGGCTCATGTTGGCCAAAAACTCACTTTTAGCCTTATTGGCAGACTCAGCAGCTTCCTTAGCACGTAAAATTTCTTCTTCAGCTTTTCTCTTTTCTGTAATATCTATCTTTACAGCTACATAGTGAGATATATCATTATTTTCATCTTTAATAGGCGAAATATTCACTTGTTCCCAAAAGAGCTCACCATTCTTTTTTTTGTTACAAATCTCTCCAGACCAGGTATTGCCTCTGCTAATCACTCCCCATAATGTTTTGTAAAAATTATAGTCATGCACTCCAGATTTAATGATTGACATCTTTTTACCAAGCACTTCATCAGGATGATACCCGGTAACCATAGAAAACATCGGGTTTACATATTCAACAAAGCCTTCCCCGGTGGTCATCACAACCGTTGCAAAGTTTTGCTCAATAGCCAACGAAAATTTCTTCAGTTCCACTTCATTGGCCTTTTGTTCTACCACGCTACCCAGAAGCATCCCAATCTGATCGAGAAGATCAGGCATCAGTTCAGTTGCAATATCTTCATCTGAGGTAAAAAACTCAAGCAACCCTATCACCTGCCCTCTTATAAGCAAAGGGAAAATAACAATATGCTGTAACCCTGACTCTGTGGCCAGTTCGTTGAGTATATACTGTTTGTTTTTGTCAATATTTTTAAGCCAAAGCGACTTTTTATTCATGATGACCGATAGCTGCGCCTGCGAAAACTGAATGGCAGATTGGTTTTTCATTGCCGAAACAAGCTTATCATATTTCAAAGGGTCTTTAGTATAATACAAATTGTGACTGCTGCTAAAATTGAACTTAACATTATACAACATTACTGCATGGGCAAAATTCCAATGCAATTTTATTGAAATAAGTTTCATTACGTTATAAATCAGCTCTTCTACCCCTTTCACATTGCCGGTCATTTTAAACATCTCCCCTATCAATGCCCCAGTGCGTTCTTTAACCTGCAATATTTGTCTGGCTTTTGTTTCTGCAGAAATATCAGTTATAATACCTATTAAAAACTCCCCTTTCCGGTTTTTGAAATACCTGACAGTCTCTTTTATAATTAAACAATCTTCAAAACCAACACAAATTTTGTATTCAAGAGAATAGCCTTTTTGGCAACTTATAGCATTTTGATGGGCTTCAATCACTTTTGCCCTGTCGCGCTCATAAACAAACCTCACAAACTCCTCATAAGTCGAAGGTTTAGTAATTTTACTGCTGAGAAAAGTAAATAAATTAACTTCTCCAAACCAATGCATCAGATTTTTAGATACCTCAAAACGATAAGTCATTTGAGGCTTACTCCCGGCCATCATTTCAACCCATAAAGCAAGTTCTCCCCCAACACGGCCGGCTTTTTCCGAAAAAAAATCAAGACTGTCCTTTAACATCAATGTTTTCGAAAATGTAACTTTTAGCCGGGTCGTAAAATAAGCCAGCTTACTTTTGATATTAGTATATATGGTATTGTTTTTTTTAAAAATCATGTAAATACTTAAAACATTTATTACGACAATATGTTTATTGAGTTACAAAATTTACCAGGCCAAATATGAACATATTACTAAAAATTGCGAATTGTTTGAAATATTTAAAGTTATAAAACTGCATCAAGCAAACACAAATCAGTACAATTAAAAACCAGAAAATTTTTATTGTTTTTTTTTTCACAATAATTATTGTTTTTTCTTTCACAAAAAAAAATATCACTTTATATTTGCAGGGTTTGAGCAAAAACGCCGTTTGTTATTCAAATAACAGATATTCAAACTTAAATAATAAAAATAAATAATTCAATTATGACAAAAAATCAGAAACTCCTTGCTTGGGTAAAAGAATGGGCTGAATTGTGCCAACCCGACAATGTTTATTGGTGCGATGGTTCTGAAGAAGAAAACCAACGCCTGTTAGATCAAATGGTTAAATCCGGAGCCGCCGTAAAATTAAACGAAAGCAAGCGCCCGGGTAGTTACTATTTTCAAAGTGACCCAAGCGATGTAGCCCGCGTAGAAGACCGTACTTTCATTTGCTCTGAAAAGAAAGAAGATGCAGGCCCTACCAACAACTGGATGGATCCAAAAGAGATGAAGGCTACACTTCGCGAAATGTACAAAGGCTGCATGAAAGGCCGTACAATGTATGTTATTCCTTTCAGCATGGGGCCTCTTGGTTCAAACATTGCACATATAGGGGTTGAGCTTACAGACTCTGCTTATGTAGTAGTAAACATGCGTATCATGACCCGTATGGGTAAAAAAGTACTTGATATACTTGGCGATGGAGAATTTGTACCATGTATACACTCAGTAGGGGCACCCCTTGCAGCAGGCCAAAAAGATGTAAAATGGCCATGTGCCCCAATTGAAAAGAAATATATCTGCCACTTCCCTGAAACAAATGAAATTTGGTCATACGGCTCAGGTTATGGCGGAAATGCCCTTCTTGGGAAAAAATGCTTTGCTTTGCGTATAGCTTCTAACATGGCCAAAAAACAAGGTTGGTTGGCCGAACACATGCTCATCATGGGCATTACCAACCCTCAAGGCGTAAAGAAATATATCGCTGCTGCATTCCCAAGCGCTTGTGGTAAAACAAACCTGGCCATGTTAATCCCAACCATCCCGGGATGGAAAGTTGAGACTGTAGGTGACGATATCGCATGGATGAAATTTGGCGCTGATGGACGTTTGTACGCTATCAACCCCGAAGCCGGGTTCTTTGGTGTTGCTCCATTTACTTCAATGGATACCAACCCCAATGCTATGTTGAGCGCTAAAGCTAACACAATCTTCACCAACGTAGGTTTAACACCAGACGGAGATGTATGGTGGGAAGGTATTGGCCACGATATGCCTGCCGGTACTATTGACTGGAAAAACAACGTACGCGAAAATGCATCAGGAGACCCTGTTGCTCACCCCAATGCCCGTTTTACATCTCCAGCAAGCCAATGCCCTGCCATTGACAAAGATTGGGAAAACCCCGCTGGTGTCCCAATTTCGGCTATCTTATTTGGTGGACGCCGCCCAAGTACTGTACCTCTGGTATATCAGTCATTTGACTGGAACCATGGTGTATTCCTTGGCTCAATTGTAGGCTCTGAAGTAACAGCTGCTGCTATCGGCCTTAAAGCTGGTGTACGCCGCGACCCATTTGCAATGTTGCCATTCTGCGGATATCACATGGGTGATTATTTTGGACACTGGGTTAAAATTGGAGAATCTGCTCCTGACAAAACCAAGCTGCCCAAAATATTTAACGTTAACTGGTTCCGCAAGAGCGCTGAAGGCAAATTCTTATGGCCAGGTTACGGCGATAACATCCGCGTATTGAAATGGATTTTTGAACGTGTTGAAGGTACAGCAGATGCTGTTGAAACACCAATCGGATATGTCCCTACTAAAAATTCAATTGATATTAGCGGCTTAGCCGGCCAGGCAGAAAAAATGGACGAAGTGCTTACTGTAAACAAAGAAGCATGGAAAGAAGAATGTGAGCTTATAGCTGAACACCAGGCTAAATTTGGCGACCGTTTACCTGCTGAAATGAAAAAACAATTTGAAAATCTTAAAGCTCGTTTAGCTTAAGCTTTTTTCAACTTAGTTAGAATAAAACAAGAGCTGTCTATCAATGATATGGCAGCTCTTATTTTTATACACCCTAATTAGGCATTAAAAATTGTATTTTAACGATTTAAAAAATTACATCAACCCAAAACTAAAACAGCTATGTAGTTGCGATATCTTTGTAGTTCAACAAAATTGCCATGTTTATCAGGAATGTAGCACCGATATAGCATATTATCTACGTGGCTTAATATTTACAAGCAATATTGATTTCACCGCTTAGCGGCTATTAGTAAGGGTCAACTAATCTGTTACAAAATGGAAATACAATAACATTCGAAAATGTAAAATAAATAAGGCAGTCAGCGTAATGCTGTACTGCCTTATTTTTCAAGTAGCGCGACCCAGGATTGAACTGGGGGCCTCATGATTATGAATCATAAAATACAATTGCATATATATTGACAATATATTACGTTGGCGTTTTTGGGTGCATTTATAAGCATATTTCAACAAAAAGAGTCTTCAGAAGGATCTCCAGATTAAAAAGCTTTAATGATTTTGCGAGTAGCCTGCTTTTGCTAGTCAGTTTATAATTCTTCTTAAGCTCCAATGCATTTTATACGGGTTTTTGCTTTGAGGGAAGTTGCTGTTACTCATGATTTGCTTTTACCATAGAATTTTAATAAAACAAAAGCAAAGCGGGATGTGCAGCTTGTGGGAGGGCTTGCAAAAAGTGTGACAGAAAATAAACAACAGAAGGGATGGAGGTGTGGGTCTTTGCCATTGGTAATGCATATTCCCTTTCCTTCTAAAATTTTCGGGTTTGAAGCCAAGCATAATAAAACAGACCAAACCAATTTAAAACCAAGCAAATCAATAACTCATTCAATATTTTTTATTTAGAATTAATATAAATTGAATGGGATGTTAAAAAAAAGAAGTATAATCCTTTGTTCAGTTAAAAACGTTTAATATACATTTATTTTTAGATGAATGATTTTTGTGTTTAGGATTTGGTAGTATAAAAAAGATTGTGTAAACACTCATAAAAGTAACCAGATAATGCTGCCCTGCGAAATGAAGCGCAGGCGTAGCCGGAGCGAAATGTAGCAGGGCAGCATTATCTTTGTAATA
>Ga0116186_1003740_pt1 | contig 12762 bp, 10 predicted proteins | sample AD_JPNNA4_MetaG_FD_89806 | JGI IMG/M metagenome (GOLD analysis project Ga0116186, IMG submission 89806) | Active sludge microbial communities of municipal wastewater-treating anaerobic digesters from Japan - AD_JPNNA4_MetaG | ecosystem: Engineered > Bioreactor > Anaerobic > Digestate | place...
GCCTGGTCGGAGGTTTCGAACCCGTGCCGAAGGACCGCGAGCGTGAACACCTGCCGCGTGACGTCGCCGTGCTGGGCCCACCCACAGACCTCGTCATGGTCGAGACCGGGGACCGAGTTCGCGAAGGCCGGCGCCTTGGCGTTGCGGTTGATCGAGTGCTTCCACGACGCCGCTGCTGCCGCGCCGACCGCCCCGCCGCCGTAGACGAGCGACATGGTGCGGCCGATGCGCTTGGCGAGTCGATCAGCGGGCGACGGCGACGCCGCGAGTTCCGCCAGGCGGGCGTCGAGCAGATCGCACGCGGCCTCCATGTCGGCGATGAGCCCAGGGGCCAGACCGAACTGGTCGAGCGCGGCCAGCGCCGCCGCCGCCTCCACGATGGGTGCCGGCCGGTCGTGGACCGCTCCGCCGACGGCGATGATCGGTACACCGGCGACGGTCGTGTCGGTCACGAGCCGTTCGGCCACACCGGCGTCGAGCGCCACGACGAGGGTGGACGGACCGACCCACACCGGCAGCGGTTCGTCGACGAACGTGATGACCGGGCGCGCCACCGCGGTGGTGGCGATCGCCGCCACCGTCGTGGCGGTCAGCTTCGACCGGGCCGATGCGGCCAGCACCACGGCGCCGAGGTCGAGGTCGTTGGGCACGCCGGAGCGACGCGCCACGTCCAAGGTGGCGCGGACCGCGGCGGGCACGAGCCGGGCTGCGGCGTAGGCGCCCTCGCTGTCGAGGATCTCCTGCGTCAAGAGGCCACGAAGTTGAGTTCGATGCCGTCGGCCTTGGCCTTGGCGACCAGACGCTCGTCCTCGGCGGCAGACACCGACTCGGCTTCGTCGATCAACATGACGGGGATGCCGTCCTTGATCTGGTAGCGCCGCTTGAGGCGCGGGTTGTAGAGGGTGTCCTCGTCCTCGAAGTAGTAGAGGGGACCCTTGTCCTCGGGGCAGGCGAGGAACTCGAGGAGGCGGACGTCGGAGATGGCCATGGCAGGAGATCCTACCGGCGACCACCCCACCCCCGGAAACCTGTCTCAGAGGCCGAAGTGGGCCTTCACCTCGGCGACCCGGGCGGCAACCGCCTCGTCGTCGGCCGCTTCGAGGTTGAGGCGGAGCAACGGCTCGGTGTTGGAGGGGCGAAGGTTGAACCACCAGTCGCCGTGGTCGACGGTCAGCCCGTCGAGGCGGTCCTGCTGCACACCGGCGTAGGCCGCCGCGACTCGTTCGATCACCTCGCCCGTGTCGGGCACCACCGTGTTGATCTCGCCCGACGCGGCGTACCGCTCGTAGGGCTTGCGCAGCTCGCTCAGCGGCAGGTTGCGGATCGAGAGTTGCTCGAGCACCAGCACCGCGGCGATGAGGCCCGAGTCGGCGCGGAAGTTGTCGGCGAAGTAGTAGTGCGCCGAGTGCTCGCCCCCGAACACCGCGCCCGACGACGCCATGATCTCCTTGATGAAGCTGTGACCGACCCGGGAGCGAATGGGCTCGCCACCGGCCTCGACCACGACCTCGGCCACGGCCTTGGAGCAGATGAGGTTGTGGACGACCTTGCCCCCGGGCTTCGACTTCAAGATGGCGTCGGCGAGGATCGCGGTCGTGGTGGAGCCGGACAGGCCGACCCCCTGCTCGTCGACGAGGAAGACGCGGTCGGCGTCGCCGTCGAACGCCAGCCCGATGTCGGCACCGACCTCGAGCACCCGGGCCATGAGGTCACGCTGGTTCTCGGGCTGGATCGGATCGGCGGGATGGTTCGGGAACGTGCCGTCGAGCTCGCCGTACATGACCTCGAGGTCGAACGGGAGGCCGTCGAACACGGCGGGAACGACGAGGCCGCCCATGCCGTTGGCGGTGTCGGCCACGACCTTCAGCGGCCGGAGCGCCCCGACATCGACGAACGAACGCACGTGGTCGGCGAACGCGCCGAGCACGTCGCGGCGGGTCACCGTGCCCGTGGTCGCAGCGGGGGCGACGCCCGCCGTGGCGTCGTCCCGAATCTGGGTCAGACCGGAGTCCTCACCGACGGGACGGGCGCCCGACAGGCAGAACTTGATGCCGTTGTACTGAGCCGGGTTGTGCGACGCCGTGAACATGGCGCCGGGTGCGTCGAGCGTGCCGGCCGCGAAGTACAGGAGGTCGGTCGAACCGAGTCCGAGGTCGACGACGTCGAGCCCTTGTGACGTGACCCCCTCGGCGAAGGCCGCCACCATCGCCTCGCCCGATGGCCGCATGTCGCGGGCGACCAGGACCTGGCCGACTGACGGATCCTCACCGCTGACAAACTTGGCGAACGCTGCGCCGATGGCGCGGGCCATGTCGTCGTCGAACTGGTCGGGCACAGTGCCCCGGACGTCGTAGGCCTTGAAGATGGCGTTGAAGTTGTGCGTCATGACGGCGCACATCGTACGCCACGACCTCGCCGAAACCTCAGTTGCCGAGCGTGGCCAGCTCCTCCGCCTCCAGCTCGTACCCGCCGGTGTGCGCCACCGAGCGGATCCGGAACAGATCGCGCACCAACCGGGTCGTGTCCCGCACGACGTGCACCGTCGAGCGAGTCGAGTTCGTCAGCTCCACCGGTACCTCCGCGAGCGTCAGCCGGTACCGCTCGACGAGGTGGAACACCTCGACGTCGAACGCGAACCCGTCGATGCGCGAGTGGGAGAAGATCACCTTGCCGACGTCGGACCGGAAGGCCTTCAGCCCACACTGGGTGTCGCGGTATTGGCCGAGGAGCACGAAGGCCGTGAACGCGTTGACGATGCGCCCGCCGACCTCGCGGAGCCGGCGAGCCGTCACCAGCGTGCGGGTCTCGGTGTGCTTCCGGGAGCCGACGACGACGTCCCACCCGCCTTCGATCTCGGCGAGGAGACGGAGCACCTGGTCGGGCGAGTAGCTGAGGTCGGCGTCGGTGAAGGCGATCGTCCGGCCCCGCGCCGCGAGGACGCCGGCGCGCACCGCACCTCCCTTGCCCCCGTTCTGCTCCAGGGCGATCACGCGGTCGGCGCCGGCGGCACGCGCTCGCTCGGCGGTCGCATCGGTCGAACCGTCGTCGACGACGATGAGTTCGAACCCGCCGTCGGTCCGCAGATGGCCGAGGGCCTCCTCCACGGCGGTGACGGTCTCGGCGATGCCGTCCTCCTCGAAGTAGGCGGGGATGACCAGGGAGAGGCGGACGTCGCCGGGGGCGGCCTGCCGACCGCGGGGTCGGTTCTGGTCGGCGCGGATCGACCGGAACATCGTCTGCCGGTACGACGTCAGCCGGACCAGGAACCCGGCGGCGAGCCCCAGGAACTTCGGGATGACCACCGAGCGCACCGAATGGTCCGACCCCTGGACGAGGATGCTGAACACGGCGACGTCCGCGGCGAGCGCCAGCAACGCTGCCATCACGTAGTGGCGGAGGTCGCGGTACCACCGGCGCGCCGGCTCCGCCGCGTAGGAGATGGCGCGGTGCAACCAGTACGAGACGAACGTGGCGACGACGATGGCGACGGCGTCGACGACCGGCAGCGGCCAGTCGGTGAAGCGCGCCCCGAGCAGCACGAGGCCGAGGTCGAGCAGCGTGACCGCCGCACCGACCGACGCGAAGCGCCGAGCGAATCTCAACGGGGATCGGTCTCGTCGCTGTTGTCGGGACGCGATCCGGAGTCGGGTTCGATCGCCGGTCCGGGGCCGGGATCGACCACGAGACCGGCTGGCGGATCACCACCGTCACCGATGTCGCCGGCATCGACCTCAGGCGCGGGCTCGGCCGCCCCGACGACGAGCTCGGGATCGAGCTCGGGATCGAACTCTGGCTCGGGCTCGGGCTCGTCCTCCGGTTCACGGTCGCCGAAGAACTCCCGGCCCGCGAGCGCCACCTTCGGCGGACGCACCACGAAGTAGATGAGGCCGAGCAGGCCGAGGAACGACAGGAACATCGAGATGAGTTCCATGGGCGCCCGCGTGTAGGTGAGCGTGACGTGACGGTCGGTCGGGACCACGACCATGAAGTTCGGGGTGACGCGGTACACGTCGCCCGCGCCCTCGGCCTTCCAGTTCGGGAAGTACGACGAGCGGATGAGCACCGGTGAGCCGACCTCGCTCACGTCGAAGCTGATCGTGTCCTGGGTCGTCCGGACGTTGGTGACCTTCGCCTTCGCACCGGGCGCCTTCGTCACGGGCACCGTGGAGTCCTTGTCGCTCGCCCGCTTCCACTCCGACGGACCGCTCGACGCCCGCAGGACGCCCCACTCGTCGGGATCGTTGAACCAGTCGACCGCAGGTCGCGCCCAGGTGTAGATGTCGTCGTGCACGTCGTCCCACACGACCGGCTCGTTGGCCAACGGCTCGACGAGATCGATGTCGGCGACCTCGAAGACCTGCCAGGGACCCGACTCGCCGACCTTCGTGAGGCGGGAGTCGGCGTTCGCAGCGGCCTTCGACGCGTCGGTCAGCGCCATGTAGTACTTCACGCCCAACATCTGGAGGTGCTTGATGCCGGCATCGATGTCGAAGTCGCGGTACGGCGACTCGTCGAACCCGAGGTGGCAGTCGAACCGCTCGGGCCGCGACGGCTTCTGCGACAGCTCCGACTGCACGAGGAAGTGGAACGGCGTGGTCGACGACGCCTCGAAGTAGAGGCCCTCCATCGATCCGATGCAGTGGTCGGTGAAGTACGGGAGGAGCATCGGGGCCATCGGCGTGCCGTAGTCGTTGAGCTTCTCGTCGTACTCCCAGAACGCCCGACCGCAGCCCTCGTCGCGGCCGACACGGGCCATCTCGTTGATCATGCCGAAGTACTCGTCGGAGCTCGCATGGTTGAACGTCTTGACCGTGCGGGTGGGACCGTTGGGGTTCGAGGGGTCGACCGGCTCGACGACGGTGCTGTACCCGGGCTTTGCCTCGAGCCCCTCGAAGTTCCACTTGGCCCAGTCCCGCACGGGGCCCTGGTAGGTGCTCGTCCAGTAGAGCCAGGAGTAGGTCGGCTTGCCGTTGGGCGAGGACGCCAACATCTCGCCGCCGGGGTTGGTGCGCAGCGTCATGCCGAGCGCGCCCCAGAGGATCAACATGACCACCGTTGTCGCGGCGACCGACACCGCGAGGGGCGGGTCGGCCCAGCGGCCGCGCACCACCAGCACCATCGCCCGCAACAGCAGGGCGACGCCGACGGCCGCGAGCAGGTAGATGCCGAGGTAGTAGAAGGGGAGCACCCGGGCGTTCCAGAAGCGGTCCTGCGGCATGACCACGAACGCCACCCCGGCGATCAGGGTCACCGCGGTGAGCCAGATACCCGAGCGAACCACCATCACGATCGACAGCACCACACCGACACCGGCCAACACGAAGAAGACCTTGCCGGCCCACATGTTGGGATCGTCGAACTTCACCCCGTTGATCTCGTGCGGACCGAGCGGCAGGAGGTTGCGCCACATCTGGGCCCAGTTGACGACGGTGCCCTTGGCATCACAACTGGTCGCGTCGGCGACCGTGCTGCCCATGCCACGCAACACACCGACGACCTTCAGACGCGCCCAGCTCTGCTGCGGCAGCTCGACGCCGAGCTTCTCCCATCCCATGTCGTTCAGGAACGCGCTGCGGCCGTAGAAGGGCAGGTACCACCACAGGGCCATGAGCCCGCCGCTGAGGCCGACCGGGACGGCCCACTTGAGCGAGGCCACCCGCGGACGCAGGGCCACCATGAGCACCGCGCCGACCAGCAGGAAGAACACGCCGGGGATCACGTGACAGAGCATCGCCAGGGCGATCAGCACCGCCGACCGGGCCCGATGCCGGCCGGTGCGGAGCCCAACGGCGATCGAACCGAGGGCGAACAGGGACAGGGTCAGCGAGATCGAGAAGGCGAACTCGCCTGCCATCGTCGACGCGATGTTGCCGCCGTAGATGTGGAAGAGCGTCTTGTCCATCAGGAACGCGACGGACGCGACGGCGCCCAGCTCGGGGCCGGGGCGACGCAACGACAGCGACTTCAGCAGATACCAGACACCGGCGGGGAAGGCGACGATGCCGGAGACGGCGATCAGCTTGAACGCGATGTTGTAGGGCAGATCGATCGTGAGCAGCGGCACGAACAGACACGCCGTCCAACCGAGGAAGCGGGCGAGCCGCGAGGGCACCGAACGGAGCCGGTAGGCAGCCACGAGCGCGACCCCGATGATGAGGAGCGCACCGAAGACGCCCAGGAACGAGTTCGGCGTGACGACGCCGACGTCGAGGACCACGATCATCAACGACGGGATGACCATGTAGAAGGTGTAGGCGGGGAACCCCGCGTACCAGTCCTTGGTCCAGCCCGTGACCCGGAAGTTCGGCAGCAATTCGTCACGCAAGTACGCGGGGCCCCACACGTGGGCGCCCATGTCACCACCGGTGGGCGTCGTGTTGCGGAACACGAGCTCGGGGTGCACGACCCAGAACACGTAGATGCAACACAGCCCGACGATGACCGCGCTGAAGACCTTCGCGACGGTCGACAGGAACTGCTGCCGCTCCGCCTCGAGTTCGGCGAGGTAGTCGTCGTCGCCGGACTGGACGTCGGACTGGTCGTCGACGAACTCGTCGAGCTGGTCGACGGGAGCGACGACCGGTGCGTCGTCCTCCAGTCCTGAACCGGGATCGTGGCCGTCCATCAGTGCATCATCGTCTCATGTCAGGACGCCAGGACTCGGGCACCACCGACCCGGCTCACCGGGGATCAGCGACTGGCCAGGTCTCGTCGGTATCGCGTCGGGGAGCTACTCAGGTCGGCGAGGATACCACCGAGCTCCACCGGAGCACCGCCGCGGTGCCAGCTGCGATTGTCGCAGTTGGAGCACGAACGCATCGTCAGCTCCTCCCCATCGATCAGCAGGTTGATCTCGACCACGGTCTCGCCGCATCCGCCGCAGCGCACCTCTGGGGTCTTCGTCGCCGGCCGGGCCGCATCCTGCGTCCCGTTCGAACGGCCGCTCTTCTTCGTCATCGGTGATTCCTTTCACCTCGTGGGCCCCTTCTGATCGACGATCGGGCACCCGCGATGAGGGTGGCGGCCGAGAATGGTCCGGACGAACTAAGGCGATGCCCTCACAACCTGGGTGGCGGACCGGATGGCCCATTCCCACCCCGGCCGACGGCCTCAGCGGTTCGCGAGGAGGGTGACGACCGTCGCCGTGTTGAAGGCGATGTGCGCCACCACACCGGGGCCGAGACGCCCGGTCCGCCACACGAGGAACCCCGAGGAGGCTCCGAACAGGGCGAGACCGATCAGTTGGAGCGGCTGGAAGTGGGCGAACCCGAAGACCACCGCCGCCGCCGCAATGCCGACGATCGCGCGCTCGCGACCCGCCCCCCGTTGCAGCACGGCGCGGTACAGGACCTCTTCGGCCACGGGAGCGCACACACACGTCATGAGGACGAACAACACGGTGGCGACCGCGCCGGTGCTGGCGTTCACGAGTTCCTTCGCCGGACGCTCCAGATCCTCCATCGTCGAGTTCGACAGCGGGAGCACAACCAGGCGGTACACGACCGGGATCACGACGAGTTGCATCGCCACACCGGTGACCGCACCGATGACGAGGTCGAACGGCCGGAGGAACAGTCCGAGCGAGACGCGCACCCCCTCGTCGCTCCGGTGTCCGAGCCACCACGAGCCCCCGATCGCAGCAACCCAGAACGGCACCGTCGCACCGAACTGCCACGCGATGGGGACCGGATCCCCACCCGAACCCCGGGAGCCGACCAGGATGCCACCCGCGAAGATCAGGACGACGTGGGCGCCGAGCACCACCGCCATTGCTTCGCGCCAGCCCCACCAGACCGTCGGGCCCGGTTCGAGGACCTTCCGGACGTTCACCCGCACCTAGGCCGAGAGGCGCCGCGCACCGGTGCCGATGGTGGCCACGGCGCGCACGTCACGACACTCCCATCCCCGCGGCACGCTGAGGTGGTCGGCGTGGTGGGCGCACAGGTCGTGCACCATCGGGTGCGCCTCGGCCGCGAGGTCCTCGACCCACACGACACCATCGGAGTAGGCGTAGCTGAGAGTCGCTACAGCGTGTCGCGGACAACCGGGCCGGGCGCAGATCCTGCTCATCGCCGCTCGACGGTAGCCGCCGGACGGGTGATTTTCGCGCATGGCGGACCTGAGGCCGCGAACCCGAGTACGGAAGGTCCGACATCCCTTCTAGGCTGTGCGGATGGCTGCTGAGCCCACTCCCCCGAACAACCGCACCCCGAACCCGCAGAACCCACTTTCCAAGCGCGACCAAGGCCTTCCGAGCTGGTCGCTGTGGGTCATCCTCGTCATCGTCCTCGGTGCGATCCTGGCGTCGTTCAACATCGACACGACGTCGGGCAAGAAGATCCAGTACAGCGAGTTCCTCACCCAGGTCGAGGCCGGCGAGGTGAAGTCGGCGACCTGGGACAACTCGACCACCAAGATCACCGGTGAGTACAAGAAGGGCGACGAGTCGTTCGAGACCACGGGCCCGCCCAGCCCCGACGAATCGACGATGAAGCTGCTGCGCTCGAAGACCGAGCTCACGTTCGAGACGACCGAGCCCGGCCTCCTCGGCCAGCTCCTGCCCCTCCTCCTCCCGATCGCCCTGCTCATCGGCTTCTTCTTCTGGATGCAGCGCCGTGCGCAGGGCCAGATGACGGGCATCATGTCGATCGGTCGAAGCCGAGCCAAGACCTACTCGAGTGAACGCCCCGCGACGACCTTCGCCGACGTCGCCGGCTACGAGGGCGTGAAGCAGGAGATCCGCGAGGTCGTCGACTTCCTCAAGGAACCGGAGCGCTTCGGTGAGATCGGCGCCCGCATCCCCAAGGGCATCCTGCTCGTCGGTCCTCCCGGCACCGGCAAGACACTCATCGCCCGCGCCGTCGCCGGCGAGGCCGGCGTGCCGTTCCTGTCGGTCTCCGGTTCGGACTTCATGGAGATGTTCGTGGGCGTCGGCGCCAGCCGCGTGCGTGACCTCTTCGACTCGGCCCGCAAGCTCGGTCGGGCCATCATCTTCATCGACGAGATCGACTCGATCGGCCGCAAGCGCGGCGCCGGGCTCGGCGGTGGCCACGACGAGCGGGAGCAGACGCTCAACCAGATGCTCAACGAGATGGACGGCTTCGAGGCCACCGAGGGCATCGTGATGATGGCCGCCACGAACCGTCCCGACATCTTGGACCCGGCGCTCCTGCGCCCGGGCCGGTTCGACCGCCAGGTCGTCGTGCCCCTGCCCGAGCTGAGCGACCGCAAGCAGATCCTCGACGTGCACGTGCGCCATAAGCGCCTGGCACCCGACATCGACCTCGAGATCGTCGCCCGCGGCACGCCCGGCATGAGCGGCGCCGAGCTCTCGAACCTCGTCAACGAGGCGGCCCTGCACGCCGTACGCGACGGCTCCCAGATGATCCGCAACGTCGACTTCGAGTACGCCCGCGACCGGGTCCTCATGGGCGCCAAGCGCGAGTCCATGGTGCTCTCCGACAAGGAAAAGGAGCTCACGGCGTTCCACGAGGCGGGCCACGCGGTCTGCGCCGCGGTGCTCGAGCACACCGATCCCCTGCACAAGGTGACCATCATCCCGATGGGCATGGCACTCGGCGTGACCATCTCGCTGCCGGCGGAGGACCGCCACAGCTACGACCAGGCGTACCTCGAGGACTCGATCGTGATGGCCATGGGTGGCCGCATCGCCGAGCGCCTCATCTTCGGGGTCGTATCGACCGGGGCCAACAACGACCTCGTCGTCGCCACCGAACGCGCCCGCAAGATGGTCCGTGAGTGGGGCATGAGCGACCGCATCGGCCCAATGGCGTGGGGGTCGCAGGGGCAGGTGTTCCTCGGCGAGGACCTCATGAGCACCCGCGACTACTCCGACGACACCGCCCGGGTGATCGACGAAGAGGTCGAGAAGATCCTCCGCGACTGCGAGCAGCGCTGCGTCGACACGCTCACCCGCGAACGCGCCGGGCTCGAGATGGTGGCCCGGGCCCTGCTCGAGCTCGAAACCATCAGCGGCGAAGACGTGACCCGCTACATCGCGATGTCGCGTGGCGAAGCGGTCCCGCCGGCACCGGTGGCGCCACCGGCGCCGCCCGCCCCGGCGTCGTACCCGCCGCCACCGGCTCCAGCGCCGTCACGTATCCCGTCGTTGGGCGCGATCAAGCCGCCGTTCGCTCCCCCGCCCGACTTCACGGGAGCCTGACCGCCTCCTGATGGCCTCGGCCGTCAGTGTCGCCGTCAGTGTCGGCCGTCAGTGGCCGCCGCAACCCGGCGGGACCGAGCCCGGCTCGCGCAGCTCGGCCAGCGCTGCCCACAGATGGGTCGCCGTCGTCGCCCCGATGAACGAGCGCTGCACCACGCCGTCGGCGTCGGCGATCACCAGGGTCGGGACCGCAGTGACGTGGTACCGGTCGTGCAGCTCGCGGTCGGTCTGGTAGACGACCTCGACGGTCGCGACCGAGTCCGAGGCCAGGATCGCCGCCTTGGCGGCGACGCCGGCGCACGTGTCACAGGTCGCCGAGGTGAAGGTCACCACGAGCCAGGGCGCCTCGGGTCGATCGAAGTCGGCACGATCGAGCTGCGCCGGGGCAACGTGCTCGACTGATTGGGACGGAGCGTCGGGCCGACGCCGCTGCACCACGAAGGCGACCGCAACGGCGACGACCACCAGCGGAAGCACGATCAGCAGGCGCTCCACCGTCAGCCTCCGAGGGGCGGGAGGGCCGACACCTTCGCCGCGTCCGGGATGGCCGGCACGAACGAGATCTCGGCCCGCGCCGTCGAGGTGGTCCGACCGGACACCACAACAGGTGTCGACGACGACACCACCACACCGATCGATCCGGCCGAGGTCGCGGCGCTCACGTCGATCGGGAGGGACTGTTGGGGAGCGATCTCGATCTTGTCGGCAATGACGGTCTCCGTGCCGCCGACGAGCGACGACAGCGTCACCACCGAGATGGCGTCGGTGGACGGGTTGGCGACCACCACGGTCGGCTGACTGTCGGTCGCCGGGGTGAGGAACGGCACGTACCAACGGGTCGCCTGGGCCGACGCTCCCGCCGACGAACCGAGCCCGCCCGCGACCGCGGGCCGGGTACCCGTGGTGCCGTCGCCGCCGGCACCGGTGATCGTCTCGACCTGCGTGACGACCACACCGGGGCCGTCGACCGTGTCGACGCGAATCCAACGCAGTGAGTCGGGCGGGACCCGGGCCTCGACCCCGAGATCGACCGTGCCGAAGCGTCGGGCCGGGATCTCGAGCACGAACGGCTCGGGGAACGACGCCGGGTCGACCTGGTTGGGGATCACCGACACCATGGCGACGACCGGGCTCGACGACGGGTTGTAGACGTGCACCTGATCGGTCACGTTGGCGCCCCCGAACGAGTCGGCCAGGATCCAGGACGCCGCCGTCGTCGGTACACCCGGCTGGACCCGAAGCCCTCGGCCCGGAACCGTCTGCGCCAGCTCGGCGACCACCCGGCCGCCACGGGCCTCGACGCTGAAGGCGAACTGGGCCCGACGGGGCACGGGTTCGTTGAGATCGACCATCCGCGAACTCCCGGCCGGCACGATGATGCCCCGGAGCTTGGACGGGATGCGGACGCTGTTGTCGAACGTGACCCGCACATCGACGCTGGCATCGGTCGGGAACGGGTTGAGCAACCACAGTCGGGGCGTGGAGTCGACCTCGCCCGCGCCCAGCTCGGTGTTGGCCGACGCGAAGTACCAGCGGTCGGACGCCTCGTCGGTGCACTCGGACTGATCCTCGACCCCGCTGCCGATCAACCGATGGGCGACCGTCGCCGGACCACCCTCGATCTCGACCGTGGCGCCGCCGAGGCCGGGGCCCACCTCGGCCAAGGACACGACGTGCACCGAACGTGCAGCGACCGGCGTCGAGACCGCGACCGCCGACCCGGTGTCGGGCCCGTAGCCGGTGATCCGCGCCGTGACGTCGTCGGTCAGCGCGGTGATGACGATCTGGTGCTCTGCGCCCTCGGCTGCCTCGGGGGCCGCGGCGCAGTACCACGTGGTGGTACCCGCATCGTCGTCGACGATGTCGCCGACGACCGGTGACGGCTCGGGCGACGGGGTCGCGTGAGGATCGTCGAGTCGGAACAAGCCGAGCACCACGAGACCCAGGACGACCACGAGTCCGACGCGTCGGATCATGACTCCACCGTCCCCGTCCCTCGTGACCGGGTACTCCGTACTCGGAACTCCGAGATCCGCCGGCGCCGTGCCCAGGGCAGGGTGGCCACGAACGCGAGCTGGATCAGGTGGAGGACGACCTGTGACGCAGGCGTCGAATACGCGAGTTCCGCGGGCCCACCGGCCTCCACGTCGTACCGCGATGCCCACCCGAGCACGGGCTCGGGCGCCACCGACTCGCCGTCGACATCGAGGCTCCAGCCGTCGTCTCGGGTCGACAGCACCATCAGCGATCGATCCGACGGGAGGTCGCCGTCATAAGAGACGGGCGGGTGGCCGTCCGCCTTCCAAGCGGCCACCTCGGACCGGGTCGCGACCAGCGCCTCAGCCTGTGCCGCGCCGCGACCGTCGGGCACGGTCTCCACGACGGAACGGACCGGCAGACTCGCCACGTTCTCGAACACGTCGAGACCGGGGGCGACCTCGACGCGAACGAGATCGAACTGCTCGTTGAGGTGGTCGTCGAGCTCGGGATCGATGGGAAAGCGGCTCCGGCCGTAGGGCAGCGGGGCCAGGCGCTGGAGCACCACGACGTAGCGGACGCCGAACTCGGCCAGTTCGGCC
>Ga0116186_1003743_pt1 | contig 12761 bp, 11 predicted proteins | sample AD_JPNNA4_MetaG_FD_89806 | JGI IMG/M metagenome (GOLD analysis project Ga0116186, IMG submission 89806) | Active sludge microbial communities of municipal wastewater-treating anaerobic digesters from Japan - AD_JPNNA4_MetaG | ecosystem: Engineered > Bioreactor > Anaerobic > Digestate | place...
AATTTACATTTATACAACGGAGTTTCAATCCACGCCTCCGCGAGGGAGGCGACGAAAAGCTCTCCCGCCCGCTGACACCTCTGCAATTGTTTCAATCCACGCCTCCGCGAGGGAGGCGACATACCAGGGGCTGGTGTGGGCACTATCAAAAAAGTTTCAATCCACGCCTCCGCGAGGGAGGCGACTGTTTCATAGATCACATCCGCCGCTTCCAGGACGTTTCAATCCACGCCTCCGCGAGGGAGGCGACCGGCGTGCACGTGATGGTGTGGCTGCTTACGGGGAGTTTCAATCCACGCCTCCGCGAGGGAGGCGACATGGTCGCTTTTTTGAATCCGCCATTGACTGGATGTTTCAATCCACGCCTCCGCGAGGGAGGCGACTTGGTCAACTCTTGGCACGCGCCAAGATAATCTTCCGCGTTTCAATCCACGCCTCCGCGAGGGAGGCGACAGGACATTAAAATCAAAATCAATTTTGACGTGGAGTTTCAATCCACGCCTCCGCGAGGGAGGCGACATACCACCGCAGAACCTGCACGTTTGCCATCGCGAACGTTTCAATCCACGCCTCCGCGAGGGAGGCGACACGGCGAGGTGAACTATGAGTGTAGATTTGCGTTTGGTTTCAATCCACGCCTCCGCGAGGGAGGCGACAACAAGATGCTGGAACGCGCCCGGGAACGGGCGGAGTTTCAATCCACGCCTCCGCGAGGGAGGCGACCCAATGCCCGGGCTGCTTCGTATTCCGCCGCGCTGTTTCAATCCACGCCTCCGCGAGGGAGGCGACGACGTGCTGGTGGATCCGTATGCTGGAGCCACGGCCGGGTTTCAATCCACGCCTCCGCGAGGGAGGCGACCTTCCGGCGGACGGGCTGCCGGAGCCCATGGGCGTTTCAATCCACGCCTCCGCGAGGGAGGCGACACCCCAGTCAATCTGGGTGATCGTGCACACGTTGTTTCAATCCACGCCTCCGCGAGGGAGGCGACGGGAAACCCACTCATCCTTTACCGTCTGGAACATGTTTCAATCCACGCCTCCGCGAGGGAGGCGACCCAACGGGCGGGCAATCGAATCGTTTTACCTGTTTGTTTCAATCCACGCCTCCGCGAGGGAGGCGACAAAAAGCGGTGGGGATTATCACCTGGCAGTGGGGTTTGTTTCAATCCACGCCTCCGCGAGGGAGGCGACAAGACGTGTTGCTGGATAATGGTAGTTTCTTTGTGTTTCAATCCACGCCTCCGCGAGGGAGGCGACGCGCTAATCGTTGCTGCTCCCAGGGTCGCATTCAGTGTTTCAATCCACGCCTCCGCGAGGGAGGCGACCCTCTTGCAAAGTTGGAACAGACGTGCTAGAATGTTTCAATCCACGCCTCCGCGAGGGAGGCGACCGATCTCCGACCTAAACTCCCGCTCGGTCATGTAGTTTCAATCCACGCCTCCGCGAGGGAGGCGACATGGGGAGGTGGGCAGGGAAACGGAGGACGAATGTTTCAATCCACGCCTCCGCGAGGGAGGCGACTGTTCCCGCTCTCCGGTCCCTCCTCTACGGGTAAGTTTCAATCCACGCCTCCGCGAGGGAGGCGACATGGGGAGATGGGCAGGGAAACGGAGGACAGATGTTTCAATCCACGCCTCCGCGAGGGAGGCGACGCGCCAGGCGAGACCGCTGTGCGGCGGGTCCCAAAGTTTCAATCCACGCCTCCGCGAGGGAGGCGACGTGGACCTGCCGGATACAAGCTATGCCAGGGATTTGTTTCAATCCACGCCTCCGCGAGGGAGGCGACGCAACCGGCGGACCCGGATGCTGTGCAACGTTTTATGTTTCAATCCACGCCTCCGCGAGGGAGGCGACACACCGACCCGCAGCTGTGGACATACCTGGCAAACGTTTCAATCCACGCCTCCGCGAGGGAGGCGACGCGAAAAACAAACCGACCAGCGGCAATAGCGGTGTTTCAATCCACGCCTCCGCGAGGGAGGCGACCGCAAGATTTGGCTATTTCCTCCTTATTACCCCCTACATGTAGTGGTCATTTGATGTGCCATTCTCCCAACATCTTAAAAATCACTCAATTCTCGCCATTATTCAATTGTTAAGGTGCTGATTTACTTGCGAACCTCCCTGGATTATTATGATTACTTATAGTTCGCAAACTTTTATCATGCTATCAATGTTCCTGTCAAATCAAAACTCGGTTTTGCTCCAATGTGTTCAATGCGATTTTTCCATTCATCTCCAAGATAGTAATATCGTAAACTATCCTTTTCTTTGTCAATAAATTTCTCCAGTTTGGCTTGTAAGTGGATTAACCGCGCTGAATCAATGACACATTCAAATACCGAGTTTTGCACTCGCTGACCATAATCCTGGCAGGCTTTAGCAACCTTACGGAGGCGTTTTTTTCCTCCTTCCGATTCAGTATTTACATCATAAGTAATCAAGACCATCATGCTCTACTTCCTTGTCCTAAACAAAAAGATTAATTCCAAAAGAATGGCGGGTAGGCATCCAGATCACCGCGCAGATAACGAGCGAGTAATAACGCCTGTACATGAGGAATAAGCCCAAAAGGAATGCGTTCTTTCAAGTAAGGATGTTCTATCTCTTCTTTTTTCCGTTCCTGCCAAGCTGTGATTACGGTTTTTCGAGTTTCATCATCCATTAAAATTCCACCGCTTTCCTTTTTCGTGAAACCTTTCCCTGTAATTTGTTTTCGATTGATCAATGAAAGCACCAATCGATCTGCAAACACCGGCCGCAGTTCCTCCATTAAATCCAGCGCAAGCGATGGTCGCCCTGGGCGATCGGTGTGAAGGAATCCTACATACGGGTCTAAACCCACTTCTTCTAATGCCGACATGGCTTCATTGGTTAGTAAAGTATAGAGGAAAGAAAGAAGGCTGTTTGTGTTATCCAATGGCGGACGGCGAGAACGTTCTTCAAAGTAAAAATCCTCTTTTTGTTGCAAAATCAGGTGGTCAAAAACGCTGAAATAGATTTTTGCAGCGCTTCCCTCAAATGCCATTAATTCTGAAATGCTCTTGCATGTCAATAACACCTGAAGAGTCTCTTTGAGAAACGCTGATGCTCTTCCCAAAGTATCTTTATCCACAAGTAAAGCATGATCTCGTATGGCTCGTTCAATGATTTTTCGGCTGTTGGAAATCTTACCCATAAGAAAAGAGGTGGCAATAGGAACACATTGATTTTCTTCTTCTGAAACAAAGTACTGTTTCTTTCGGAGCAAAACATTTCCATGAACACGACCTATGACCCTGCCCAAGAAGCGACCATTCGGGGAAAGAAAAGTCAATCCAATACCTCGTTCAGCGCAAGCTCCCATCAAAGCAGGGCTGGCACCCTGCCAATTAAAGCAAACAATGTTTTCCAAATTGTGTAAGGGCAAACGGGTTGAAGTATGCTCATCTTTCTTAATGACCACGTTTTCGCCATCCAGAGAAAGATAGGCTTCAGCGCTGGTGATGTACAGAACATTCGAAAGGATTTTCACTATTCAATCCCTTTCAATCCACTCACGAATATAAGCAGATGCGGGCATTGTCTTCTGTTGAACATAAGGCAAACAAATGTCCATCAATGAACATGAACGGCAAGCCTTAGAAGGCTTTACTTTTGGTGTGTACCCTCGTTCAAAATATGTATGCATTTCCCATGCAATTTTTTGTACCATATGGCGTAATTCATTCCCCAGTGTGACTGGGGTACGGTGACGGGTTTCTCCGTAGAAAAGGTATCCTACGGGAATGGAAACCGATATCATTTCTTCCAAGCACATGGCTTGAGCACACAACTGAACTTCATCCACTGGATTGGATTTCGGGCGACCTCGTTTGTACTCCACAGGTGCAGGCAGATATTTTTCATTGCGCCTCGGAAGGATTGCTCCCTCAGCAGATGGGGTAAATTCCACTGCGTCACATATCCCAGAAAGTCCTAATCGGTAAGACGCAACGGGCACCGCGCGGGCAAGGATCACCCCATTCCTCACTTCCGTGAAAAAGGGATCATCCACCTTTTGGTGCAGGAGGCGTCCCTCAGCGGTGAGAACGTTCTCTTTCCATTGGGTCTCAACATGAATCAGCGCCCACTGCCTGCGGCAGAAAAGGAAGTGCTGAATGCCCGAAAGGGGCAGGAGGTCATCGGGGTATATTCAGATTTCATGATGTCATCGCGAGACCCGTAGAGTGGGTCGTAACAATCTCCTGTAGCGCGGCTGATTCGCGGGCAGGCAAATCCCCTGCCTAGTGTATGGAAGCCCTTTAAGGACTGGCACAACGAGTCCGCTTCAGGGGATTTCCACACACTGAGGCAGGGATCATCCTATCGATTAAAGCATCTCAAGCACCATAACGCCTTGAGGCACATCGGTCTTGTCCACCGTCACATCGTAATCGCTGAAATTGCGCGGGGGATTGGCTTCGGGCTTGCGTTCCACCTTCACCAGCTCAAAGAGTTTGTGCGCGGGGGCATTGCCCAGGTCGCTCTCGTGCTTGAACACGATTAGCCTGCGGGTTGCCATCTTGCCGCGCGCCGCTGAACGGTCATGCTCGAACATGTTGATCAGCGCCTCCCAGAACAGATTCAGGTCTTCTTCCGAGAAACCCGTGCCTTTGGTGGAGTCGTTGGCAAGTTTTGCGGAGATGTAGCCTTCCACGCGGTACAATCCATAGGGGACGATGTGCTTGCGCCCCATTGTACGCTCTTTGTCAGCTTCTTCTTCACGGGTGACGGTCAGGCGGGTGATAGTCACTTCCTGTTGGACAATGGGGTCAATACTACGCGAGAAGTTCAATTGAATGGGTCCGCGCACCTGACCGCAGTTCAGCCCTGTACTCATCACCGCGCCAAATGTGCGGACATCGAAGAAATTGGCGCACATCCAGGCGCGGGCGCGCTGAACATCATCGGGCTTTGCTTTGATGTTCTTGTCCTCTGTCGGCAAATTGACCGCTTTATACGCTTCGACGTGATTTTGATTCAACGGTCTGCCTTCCTTGATGTAAATGCGATAGCCTGCCGCGTCTCCTTTGACCATCTCCACATAATTACGGATTTTGCGCTTCAGGCAGACATCGGTAACGATGCCGTAGCCCGTTTCGGGGTCAATACGCGGCATATTTCCAGCGTCTGGATCGCCATTGGGATTGCCATTCTCCACATCGTAGAGCAGGACAAATTCATAGCGGTTGGAAAGGGTAGTCATGGGGTAGTCTCCTTTGTGATTGGTAGATTGTAGATTTTTGAGTTGCAATAGACGAATTACAATTGGGATTCATCGGGTTGGCTTGCTTCTCCAATGATATCCTTCTTCACATAAAACGCAGCACGCTGGTGATAGTAACCCAGCACAAACACTCCTTGCTCATCAAGCGACAGGCGGGACGGAAATGCGGTTGCTTCCAACATATCCAGCAAATCCTGAATTTTCCTGTCTGAAACGCCGCCGTATTCGGCTTTGGTCGTCCAGTGATGTGCAAGTCGCAGCAGTGTGGGGAAGACGCTGGCAGGCGCGGCGCAGGCGGATGTGAAGTAACGGTCTTTGATGGTTGCATTGATGTTCTGCCCGATGGCTTCCTTTTGCGCCTTTTCCAGCACGGCGAACAGACGCCCCAGCACGTAGGCAGGGTGGGTATAAGATTCATTGAGTGACATTTGCAAAGCCTCCTGATAGGGATTGTTGCCTCCACGTCGGTATTTGCGGATGAGATGCGCCTTGAGATAGGCGGCGCGTATGTAGTTGATTTTGACACTGCGCGTTTTGCCCTTCTCACTGGTTTCGTCCGTGTCGTGGCGGATGCGGTTGAGCATGGCAGCATATAAACCTTCGGGGTAGGGCGCGCCTGTAAGAATTGAACGCATGAACGCCCCACCCAGCAGAGACCAGGACTTCTTTACCTCGTCATCGCGGTGGATCACTTTGGGTGACACGCACTCGGCAATGATGCTCTTAGGCGAAAGGTAAGTGGGCTGGTAGTCGTACTCCTTCTCAATTTGTAAGTCGTCGTAATGCTGCATGATGCTCTCGGCAAATACACCAAACGGCTCGCTGAGAAAGAAGCGCACGGCGAGCCGCGTAACATTCGGCGCTAAGCCAAGCACATAAAAGCGCGTGCTGTCATCCAGGTCTTTACGCAGTTGGGTAAGGTCAATTGCTTTCCCCTGCCGCACAGATTCAGCCGCCCCGCCCATTGTTTTTTCTGCTTCTTTGTCGCGTTTCCTCTTGCCTTTGGTTTCTTCACCTTCTTCCTGTTCCTGCTGGTATTCTGGGAGCAGGAAAGCGTAGAACGCACTGGCATAACGTTTGTCGGCGGTATCCGCCCAATAAACAACAGTGGTATCGCCCAGAAGGATTTTGCGGTTCGGGTTCTGATCGGAAAGCAGGAAATTGAGTGCCACGCCATATCCCGAAGTGACACGTTTGCTCACGGGTGAATTGGATCCTTGAACTCGCCCGTAGGACGTAAAGGCATCCAGGTTGAAACTGACCAGGGAGGCTCCTTTACTTTGAGCATCCCGAACCCCTTTAATATCGGGATGCAGGCGCTCAATCGGCTCAATCTCACCAGTGACCAAACATTGCATCACCGCCGATGTTTGCCCGGTTCGGTATTCCTCCCAAACCCTCTTGATTTCAGGATCATCAAGTATATTCTTGCCCTGAACGTAAAAGATAAGATTACCCCCCTCCAGCATTCCTTGCAGATGGCGGGCAATCACAGGGTTCTGTGACGCTGTTTGTGGGTCGTGGTTTTGTAAAAAAGTGATCACCGCCTCAGCAAGGGGAGTTTTGGCGCGAGAAAGAATTTCAATGTTGAGTTGCTTGAAAGCCTCAAAACGTTTTTGGGCATAATCGGAGTCTTTAGCTTCTTTTTCCGTCAGTCCAAGCACATAAGCAGAATTGTCCCACAAATAATTGGCGGCAACATTCACACTGCGCTTGACTTGTTCAGGGACATTCATGCGGCGGGGTTTATCGACTGTTTTCTTCCCTTGCTGAACAGGGACAAACAACGGGACAATATCCAGCAATTCACCTTGAGCAGACAGGTTGAGTGCATAACTCACTGGCGCATTGCTGTACCCAGGCTCGGAAATCTCCACTTCAGGGTCTTCACACAAAATCTGGTAGTAGTTATAGAGCGCTTGCAAAATCACCGTCGCACCTCCTCGGGCTTTGGCACGCCAATCACACCATCTTCCATCATCACACGGAAGAACATTGGCTGAATGTCGCGCGGGTTGGAGAAATCCAGATCATAGAGCATGTAGCCCAGGTCGCGTTTGCCCCTCAGCGGGCTTTTGGGGATGTCCCCTTTGTCCTCAATGAGCGAAACTCTGGCGGAGAACTCGCGCGTCCCCAGGCAGGGGGCGTGAAAACGCTGCCCGTTTCGCAGGCGACGCAGGACGATGTTGTAATGTCCCTCTTCGGTATCACGCTCGCCCCATTCCTTTTCCACCTTCTCGAAGTGCGCCTCGATGATGTAATCCACATCCTTCAAAACCATTGCGGCACGCTGCTGGCGGACTTCGGTGGCGGCAATGTAAAGCGGTTTGTCCGCGCCCTTCATCACCTGCAAAGCGTTATCCACCGACGCTTTGTCACTCACTTCATTGCGGCGAATGTTGGTGAACTGGATTTCGCTCAGGACATGGATTTTATCGATCACCCATTTGATGGCGGGTTTCCAATAAACCGCCTCGATGATGCCGCGCGCCGCCGATGGTGTGATGACGTCGTAACTGACCCGCTCCACTTTCATTTCGGGGCGGGTGAACAGAGCGTAGTCACCCTGAACTCGAATGATAATGCCGTATCCCATGTATCAAACCTCCTTTTGCGTTTTTCAATGCGCCCCCCGAAGGGGTGAATCACTCTCCTCTTGTGTGGGGTAATGACTTCAGACGGAAGAAAATTGGACTCGCAATGGTCTTTGAGAGTTTAGAAAAACAACCCATCCCCGCCGCCGCTTTCAGGGACAAGCAGCCCTCTGTTGAGGTCATAATACTCATGCAAACAATCCGGGTTGAGAACGTGATAGGTATCTTCAATGGTCAGAATTACTCCTTTCGAACTGAGTCTGTTGAACTCACCCTCGTAAATTGAAACCGTGTAGGATTGTAGTTTTCGTAGTGTAGAGAATGGATAATCGGTAAATTTTAATTCTTCGATCAATAGTCTTGCATCCTCATCGTAGGGGATGATCACGGTCACAGTTTGGTCTTCGATGATTTGGAAGGCACGCGCTGCTTTCTCAAAACTGAACCTGCCATGCCCATCGTCGAAACATTCCATGATTCGTTTGTAATCGAATGAGATATTCGGATCTTGCAGGTTATATAGTTGTCCAAAGAATGCCTGGATGGCGGGGATGGAAATCGGCGCGCCGGCATGTTCGCGCAAGACCATGCGGGCTACCTCCGCCGTTTGCTTAAGGAAAGACGGTGTCCGCTTGATGTACTCCGACTTCGGCTCGAAGACAAACAACTCGCTTACGCCGTGCTTCATCTCACGATTGACGCGCCCCGCCGCCTGATTGATGGAATCCAGCCCTGAAAGGGCGCGGTAACCGACAGGGAAATCCAGGTCAACGCCCGCTTCCATCACTGTCGTCGAGACAACACGGCAGGTCTGCCCGCTCGACAATCTCTCCTTGATTTCATCCAGTTTGGCGCGGCGGTGCGCGGGACACATCAACGTTGATAGATGAAAATTTCCATCTCCCTGCAAGCCGCCAAATAGTCCGCTGGCGTGGCGGCGGGTATTGACGATACACAAAACCTGGTCGTGCGCATTCAGGCGGGCAAGCAGATCTTCATCCGTCAGCGTTCCCAATTGCTTTACTTCCACGCGCTCGAAGAAGTCAAACAATTCTTGTGGATCGGGCGCAAGTTCCTGCACTTCGGTCCCTTCGGGCAGAAAGCGCTCCAGCCCCGGTTGGGTGGCAGTGCAAAATACTGCGCTTGCGCCGTAGTTGGTTACCAATTCCCAAATCGCCGCCATTGCGGGGCGCATATATTCGCGCGGCAGCATTTGGGCTTCATCGAAGATGATCACACTTTTCGCGATATTGTGGATTTTGCGGCAACGCGATGACCTGTTGGCAAATAGCGACTCAAAAAATTGCACATTGGTTGTGACCACGATGGGGATGTCCCAGTTCTCCGCTGCCAATTTGAGTTTGGCAAGTGTACTGTTGGTACGGTCATCAGGATTTTCACTCCGCTTCCTGTCTTCCCAGTCAAAGTTGGAGTGATGTTCCAACACATTCTCTTCGCCGAAAATGCCTTTGAACACTTTGGCGTTTTGCTCAATGATTGTGGTGAATGGAATCACATAGATAATACGCTTCAAGCCGTGTTCGGCGGCATGATGGAGCGCAAACGCCATCGAAGCCAGCGTTTTACCTCCGCCAGTGGGAACAGTGAGCGAGAAGAAACCAGGCTGGTTGGCTTTGCCCTTTTCGATACAGGCATGGAGGATCTCATTGCGCTTGCGGTTGATCTCGCTGGTTGGATTCTCGAATCGCTCCAGGTGCGAGTCCATTTTTTTGCTCAGGGTCGGGATGTCCTCATGCCCGCCGCGTGGCTTTTGACCTCTCATGTACGTTTCGGTTTCCTGGAAATCCGCGTCTACAAGCGCCGAGTAAATCATGCGTACCAGAAACGAAAGCGAAAATCCGAGATAATCTTTGGGCGGCTTTTGTGGGATGATTGGCAGGCGCAATGGGCGAAGCTGCAAACGCTGGGGAAATGCCAAAGCTGATAAATCCAGCTCGCCCTTGTAGGCACTGTAATCCGGGATGTTGTTTTTCAGCCGCCCGCAGACGGTGCTGCCTTCCAGATCGGTCTCGCTGCCATAATCGGGCAAACCCGCGTGATGTCCCATGATTGGATACGACAGGAGTTGAGCATAAACTCTCTGTGGTGCGCCATCGAGCAGTTTTTTCAGTTCCATTGCACCAGCAGTGGAATGGTCCACACGCGGACCACCCTCCAGGCGCTTTTGAAACTCAACAGAGTATTTACCTAAATCATGTATCAGTCCTGCTATGTATGCCAGGTCTGCAACATTGGCATCAGTGCCGAAGTCACGTGCCATCTCAGCGGTTCTGCATAAGTGATGAATGAGCGGCTGCCAGTCTTCGGATTCTTTGTCATCACGACGATGAGCGAAAAAACGGGTTTGCCACTCACCTAAATTTGCCACCCCATACACTCTCGCCATTTTCCTTAATTCCTTTTCAAGTACCTTGCGAAACTCTTTCGGCTCCAGCAATTCATATCCAAGCCCCGATCATCCCCCGCGAAAAAGCCTGGGAACAATTGAAATTTATGGACATGCATCAGAATCAAACAAACCATCTTTTCCATGTGTGCTGAGAAAAACATCGTTTTGCCGGGAATAACACAGGCTCGATTATGAAACAGGCATACACCGATAAGGCTGAATGGAGATAAAGTTGGATGAATAGGGGCAGATATTCTGGACATACTCAATAATAGATGTCTGGTGTTGCAAAACCAGCAACAACTCCCCGCTTCCGTTAAGAAATTTGAGTAGAGATTCGACAATGATGCAACAAAAAAATCATATAACAAACAAAGGATTCTTGCAAGCAATATCCAACTGGGTTTTGCTCAGACATCATTCATCACATGGCAGAATGACAGCCATCAAATCGATCAGCATCCTCCTACCTTTTCCTGGACGGTCGATCTTTATCCAGGGGCACCAAATCCTCCCCCAGTTCCTTTCGCAGCCGCCTGATGCGTTGCCGAATCTCCCACGACTGAATAAAAAACCGCGTGGAAATTTCCTGGCACGTCAATCCTTGCAGCCAGAATTTGAGAATGAACCGATCCGCCGGTCCGACGGTTGCCATTTTCTGAATTTTCTCATATCGTTCTTCGATGTATTTCTCACGCTGCTCTTTATTCATTTGTTATCCATTCGGAACCTGTGGAAATCCAAAGAGTTCCAAAGAGTAGATAATTCTGGAATATCGTCAACCGGTAATTCTTCTACTCGCAGAAGAATTTCTTTGATAAGAGAAGAATCCAATCTCATTTCTTGCTCCTCCAATTTTCTATGTAGTAATTTTAGTATAAGCAATAAAAGAGAGAAGCTAGATAAGCTTCTCCTTTTTCTATTTCTAAAAAATTTTTGTGTTTTGTGTTATGAATCAATGATTGAGCGGTAAGATACCTGTAAATCGCTTGTGGTTTGTTTAAGGTATCTGGATAAAACCTGTAAACTGGTATGACCCATTAAGCGAGAAATCGTATAGATATCAACCCCTCTTCTTAGTTGCTCAAGAGCAAAAGTCCGGCGAAAACCATGTATCCCCTGTTCTGGTAAACCCGCTCTTAGGGATACCCTCCGGATAACCTCTCTTAATCCTCCATACTTCAATCTATCCCCTTCTTTGTTAATAAACAATGCTCCTTTATCTCTATTGAGAATTTTGAGATATCGCTTGAGTTGTCTTCTAGCTGAAGACCCCATGAAGACGGTTCGGGGTTTTCTACCCTTCCCCTGTCTTATCAGTATGGATGAATACGTAATATCAATATCTTCAATATTGATATTAAGTAGCTCTTGTGCTCTTACACCTGTTTCAAGCAAGAGTAAAAGGATGGTTTTATCTCTTTGACCAAAAAAAGAATTAGAGTCACACACACTAAGCAATTTTTGAAAGTTGTCTAGGCAAATCCCCTCAATTGGTTCATTTACACATCTTGGACTTTTAACCTTCATAATGGGATTCTTGGTATCTGGCTCATTCTCTCTCCAGTAAAAAAGTAGAAATGCTCTAATTGACTTGTAATAAGTAAGGACACCTCCACTATTATGACCCGTGTTCTGTAAATGCATGATGAATAACCGGATTAAGTCAGGGGTTATCTCTACAGCATGGTTTACCCCATTTTCCCTACAGAAATTCTCAAAAGTAAGAAGTTTTTTCTTGTATAAATTGATTGTCCCTACACTCAAATTTTGTGACTTCCTATCTGTCAAGAATTGAAGAATTGCCATTTGAAGGTCTGTGAATCCTTCTGAAAAGCCGTTTGATAGTCCCCTGTTTATAATTTGAATCTCGTTCATTTTTAGCTCCTTTTTCTATAGTACATATGGTTTTGAGCTATAAAAATGAGCAATAAATCTATATATTGGGGTCATATTCATTAAGTGAATAGCTCAGTGGTAGAGCAGGGGACTCATAAGCCCTTGGTCGTGAGTTCAACCCTCACCCTCGCCACCTGAACAGGTGCAGTGAAGACTGCGCCTGTTTTGATTCCTCCAACGATTTTGCCTTGACAGGATGTGTACCGATTGGTATACTGGATTTATGGATGATAACCGATCGCGCCTGCTTGCCAAAGCATTGGATTTGTTCACCCAGCGGGGTTATGACGCGGTGGGTGTTCAGGAGGTGGCGGAAGCTGCCGGGGTGAAGAAGCCCACCCTCTATCATTATTTTGGCAGCAAGAGCGGTTTGCTCAAGGTAATCCTGGAGGAAAGTTACGCAGGTTTTATAACCGATCTCCGCGTCGCATCCACATATCACAGGGATGTGGCGACCACGCTGGTTGCCCTGACGAAAACCTATTTTCAGTTTGCACAGGAACACCGTCAATTTTACCGGTTCCAGCTTTCCACCTGGTTTTCACCGCCGGAGAGTGAGGCTTTTCGGGCAATTGCGGCAATTAACCAGGAGCAACAGGATTTATTGGAA
>Ga0116186_1003752_pt1 | contig 12743 bp, 11 predicted proteins | sample AD_JPNNA4_MetaG_FD_89806 | JGI IMG/M metagenome (GOLD analysis project Ga0116186, IMG submission 89806) | Active sludge microbial communities of municipal wastewater-treating anaerobic digesters from Japan - AD_JPNNA4_MetaG | ecosystem: Engineered > Bioreactor > Anaerobic > Digestate | place...
CGTTTCGCGTATCCCTCGAGCAGGTTCAGGACATCGCCGTCCACGCAGTCCGGTCTCGTGCCGATGGAGAGCCCGACGACGTCAGGCTGCGCCAGGGCCTCGTCGTAGAGCGCCCGAAGTCGCTCGACGGGCGCATAGGTGTTCGTGAAGGTCTGGAAATAGGCGATGAACTTCGCCGCGCCCCGGAGATCCCGGTAAAGGGCCTTCCCCGCCGCGATCTGCTCCGATACGGAGGGCAGCGGCCCCTTCTGCCGCAGAGCCGACCCCCGCCCGTCGCAGTATGCGCAGCCGCCCACGGCGACCTTCCCGTCCCGGTTGGGGCACGTGAAGCCTGCGTCGATCTGCAGCTTGTTGACCCTGCATCCGAAGCGATCGGCGAGGAAGCGCTTGAAATCGAAGTAACGCTTCCCGCTCTTCGAGAGGTCAGGCCTGGGCATAAGGGAAATTCTGTTGTTTTTTTGAAGGGATGTTATTAAATAGTTCATGCAAAGGCAAGGGCGAGTTCACATGCCACAGATCTATTCCACATGAGCAGGATTCTGGTCAGCGAAATTTGACGCGTTTTAGGAAACCGCTCTTCGGGGCCCCCACGCTGCGCTCGGGGTAAACTCCACGTCGGCAGCGCAAATTGTTTGAGCCCGAAGGGCGAGTTTTTGCGTCTGCAGTGGAGCAAGCGTTAGAGCGGTCTAAAACCGTCAATTCGCGGGAAGAATCCTGCTCGCGGGGTCAAGAAGTCACGCGGACATGGCAAAGCACTACGACGTCATCGTTGTCGGCGGCGGGCACGCGGGGTGCGAGGCGGCCCTCGCGGCCGCGCGCATGGGCTGCGAGACCCTCCTGTTCAACATCAACCTCGACTCCGTCGCGCTGATGTCCTGCAACCCCGCCATCGGGGGGCTCGCCAAGGGCCAGCTGGTCAAGGAGATCGACGCCCTCGGCGGCGAGATGGGCAAGATCGCCGACCGGACGGCCGTCCACTTCCGCCTGCTGAACGCATCGAAGGGCCCCGCCGTGCAGTCCTCCCGCGTCCAGTGCGACAAGCAGCTCTACCGCCTCGCAATGAAGGCCGCCGTGGAGCGGCAGAAGGGGCTCCACCTCCGCCAGGCCCTCGTGGAGCGCATCGCCGTCGACGGGGACCGGGTCGCGGGCGTCATCGACAGCACGGGGTTCCTCTACCCCGCCCGGGCCGTCGTCATCACCACGGGGACGTTCCTCAACGGGCTCATCCACATCGGGACCTTCCGCACCCCCGCGGGCCGTGCCGGCGAGATCGCCTCCGTCGGCCTCGCCGAATCGCTGCGCGGCCTCGGCTTCGAGATGGGACGCATGAAGACGGGCACCCCGCCGCGCCTGAGGGCCTCCACGATCGACTTCGGACGTCTCGAGCGCCAGGACAGCGACCCCTCACCCCAGCCCTTCTCGTACACGACGGAGCGGCTCCGGGAAGAGCGCCTGCCGTCCTACTTCTCCCACACGACGGAGCAGACGCACCGGCTCCTGCGGGAGAACATCCATCTCTCGCCCCTATACTCCGGCGTCATCACGGGGGTCAGCGCGCGCTACTGCCCCTCTCTCGAGGACAAGGTGATGCGCTTTGCCGACCGCGGCCAGCACCCCGTCACGCTGGAGTTCGAGGGGCTCGACACGGAGGAGATCTACGCCAAGGGCCTCGGCAACTGCCTCCCCCTGGAGCTGCAGGAGCAGATCGTCCACAGCGTCCCGGGCCTCGAGAAGGCCGAGATCATGCGCCCGGCCTACGCCATCGAGTACGACTACGTCCAGCCGACGGCGCTCAGGCAGACCCTGGAGACCAAGCGCATTGCGGGACTCTTCCTTGCGGGGCAGATCAACGGCACCTCGGGGTACGAGGAGGCCGCCGCCCAGGGACTCTGGGCGGGCATCAACGCGGCCCTGCAGGTCCAGGGGCGGCCGCCCTTCGTCCTGGAGCGTTCCGAGGCGTACATGGCCGTCATGGTCGACGACCTCGTGACGCGCGGCGTCGACGAGCCCTACCGGATGTTCACCTCCCGGGCGGAATACCGCCTCCTGCTGAGGGAGGACAATGCGACGATCCGCCTCATGGGCAAGGGTCACGCGCTGGGTCTCGTCCCGGACGAGCACTACCGGGACCTGCAGGGACGCGTCGCCCGCATCGGCAGCACGATCCGGCACCTGGCATCCCGGACGGTCTACCCCTCGGCCGAGACGAACCGCATCCTGGCGGAGCGCGGCTCGCTGCCCATCCGCAAGCCCCTGTCGCTGTTTCACCTTCTCAAACGTCCCGACATCGGCTACGATGACCTCGCGGCCTTCGACGCCGACCTGCCGGCCGTGGAGGAACCGGTGAAGAGACAGGTCGAGATCGAGTCCCGCTACGAGGAGTACATCAGCAGGCAGAACGAGGCGGTCGAGAAATTCCGCGAGATGGAGCGCCGGAGGATCCCCGGCGGCATCGACTACTTCGCGATCCCGGGCCTCTCGAACGAGCTCAAGTGCAAGCTCGACGCGGTGCGCCCGGACTCCTTCGGACAGGCGCAGCGGATCCCCGGCATGACCCAGGCGGCCCTGGCGGCCATCCTGGTTTACCTCAAGAAGAAGGAGATGGAATCAGCGGCTTCCGCTGCAACCTGATCCTCGCAAAGGAGTGCAGGCGAAGACAGTCAACCCATGAAAGGAGGGACGCCATGCGTTGGGAAGACCAGGACCGAAGCGACAACGTGGAAGACCGCAGGGGGATGCCCGTCTCGAGGGGCATGGTGGGGGGCGGGATCGGCACCGTGATCCTCGTGATCGTGGCCCTGTACTTCGGCATCGACCCGTCGGTGATCCTCCAGTCCGTTCCCGACAGCGGCCCCCCCGCCGTGACGCAGCAGCGGCCCGCGGGGCAGGACGAGATGGCGCAGTTCGTCTCCGTCGTCCTCGCCGACACGGAAAAGACCTGGCACGGCGTGTTCCGCCAGTCGGGCAGGACCTACCGGGAACCGAAGCTCGTTCTCTTCACCGGCGCCGTCCAGTCCGCATGCGGGTTCGCCCAGGCGGCGATGGGCCCCTTCTACTGCCCGCAGGACCACAGGGTCTACATCGACTTTTCGTTTTACGAGGATCTGAAGAACCGGTTCAAGGCCCCCGGCGATTTCGCCCAGGCCTATGTCATCGCCCACGAGGTCGGGCACCACGTCCAGAACCTGCTGGGGATCACCGAGAAGGTCCAGGGGACGATGCAGCGCGTCAGCCGGGCCGAGGCGAACCGCCTCTCCGTGCGGATGGAGCTGCAGGCCGACTGCTTTGCGGGCGTCTGGGGCCATCACGCCGACCGGTTTCGGGGCATCCTCGAGCCGGGCGATCTCGAGGAGGCCCTCCGGGCCGCGAGCGCCATCGGCGACGACCGCATCATGAAGCAGACCCGCGGCACCGTCGTGCCCGACGCCTTCACCCACGGGACGTCGGAGCAGCGGGTGCGATGGTTCAGGCGGGGGTTCGAGACGGGCGACCCAAACCAGTGCGACACGTTCCGGGCCCCGAACCTGTGAGGCGCAGGCACGGCATCCGATAACTCAGGCAGGGGAGGACGCACGCCCTCACAAGCAGTTGACGGCTCATCGATCCGCCTGTTCACGAAAAAGGGCGACGCGGCAGGCGTCGCCCTTTTTCCGCACATGCACCTGGCCTTCACGGCTTTGGTTTTGCCCTGAATCCCATCTGGCGGTCTTCAACCGGACACATGTCAATCTGCGAATGCATCAGCGCAGGCTCGAAACCCACATATACCCGTCAAAACGGCCCTCATGAAAGAAAATGAAGACAAACATCCGCCGGTCGTCCTTGAAGCTACCCTCCTCGTAATAGTACGTCCACAATTCTCTTTGCCTGGCGCTCGACGGAAGCATCTCCTTGCCTTTGCCGTAGGGTTCCCCGAGTATGCGCAGGACATCCTGATCGCTTGATTCGCCGACCTTCAGGGCCGTGTCGAGCTGGGAAAGATCCGGCCTTTGACCGATCGTAACCCGGATGTCGACACATCCGAAACAAACGAACACCAGACAGAATACCAGACAGAGCGCTGAAACGAAGGTTCGGTTTTTCATCCTGGTCGGCCCTGACGGGAGTTTCCGCGAAGACATGATCCGTTCCCCTCTCCTGCGCGGCCTCTCATTCATTTTTTGCTGCCCCCCGATCTCGTTGACCAGAACGGATACTCAAGTCCATGGTCCGAAAAAAACCAGAGATAGCCGTCGTAGACGCCCTTGTCGAACAAGACAATGAGAAAGCGGACGTCGACGGTCATGCCGTCGCCTCTTACGTACTCATAAAACCATGCTGACCTTGCCTCCATATCGGGAGAGAGACGGGAAACTCCTTTGCCCCTCGGTTCGCCCAGGACAAGAAGGACGTCGGCTTCCGTCGACACGCCGGGACTCAGTGTTTTCAGACCGGCAACCTTCGGGGTGAAACCATACGATACCGCACATCCCGCGAGAAGAATGACCACCAGGATGATCGTGCCAAAATACAGGAATCGGTCACTCGCCCCGTCAGTCGCGCGCCCTTCGCATGCTGCCTGTCCCGACGCCTGAATACCACATGTGACCGTCATAGATGCCCTCGATGAAGAAAACAAGAAGGATGCCCTGTTCGACATGCAACGTGATTTCCTGCCCGTCTCTTGAAGTCTGAATTCCGAATTTCTCGTAATACCGCACCGTGTGGTGCTTGTGGTCCGGGGGGAGGACCGCCTCGCCGTACCCCTTTGCCTTGCCCAGAATCTTCTCGACGTCCGCCTCGCTGGATACACCCCGCTTCAATTCCTTTTCGATGAGGCCTGTGTCGGGAAATGTCGTCTTGCTTCGCACCTGACTGCAACCCTGCAGGCATAGGCACAGCAGGAACAACGTGATGATCGCACCGGCGGGCATGCATATCGTTTTCTTCGACATCGCTCATTCTGCCTCATTGCTCGTCTTGGTGCTCTCGCTCATGATGTGTTCGACGATCGTTCTGCCCAAAGCCTCACAGGCTTTCGCTTCCGTCATGGCCGGTATCAGCACGGGAACGATGAAGACAAAGCCGCAGTAGCCCCAATCCGTGACATGAGACGTCATTTCTTTCGGGTCCGAGGGCCGATGCAGGTCAAGGACGGTCGCCAGAAGTTCCGTTTCCTTCATCTGCGCAGCGCCCATCAGGACAGCCACGGGGGGATAGCCTCCTCCGACCATGACGGGCTCATCCTGGTACCGGGTCGATTCGCTGACGAACACATAGTAGCGGAGATTGAGACGGTCGATGGCTCTGCGGAATTGCGACTGACCCGTTAGGGTGCGAATCGACTCCACCGATCGGGGTGCCGATGTGATGTTCATGTCCGGAAAGGCTTCCTTCCGGAACTCCGAGGGAGTGACAAACCGCAGCGGAAGACCCTTCGATTCGATGGCGGCGATCACGCAATCGCCGACCGACTTCTCCAGCTTCTCGGCATCTTCCTGTGAACCGCCCCGGTAGTCCAGAACAACGGTGATGCCGTCTCGGGCCTGGATAATGGAATCGCCTTGCCTGATTCCCTGCCCTTGCGCAGTCGAACATCCCGCGATGATCGACGACAGCACGGCACAGAGCGCAAACCCCTTGCACGCTCCGGTGGCTCTGTTGACGGCCATGTCATCCACCATAACGAACAAACCCCGCCTCTTTCGAAAAACGGGGTTTGGGTCATCAGTCCATGGCACCTCATGATGGGAAAAGGCTCATGAATCCTGATTGTCTTCTGCTTTTGATTTCATATTACTACGCTTCTTTTTGGAAAGCTACAACGAAGAAAAATGACCGCATGGGATTTGACAAAAATAGCTATTTCCCCATAGTTAGAATGAAACAACAGGGAAGGGATCCGCAACCGGATGGTCAGGTCATCCCGTCAGGCACGAAACCATTCATTTCTTTTGCAGAAAAAAGGGGGGAGACATGAAATCACTTACCCGGTTCTTCATGGGCATCGTGATGAGGGTCGACACGAGAGGTCACTGGAGAGAAATCCCGCTGCTTGCCGTCGGGGCGATCATGCTGCTGTCGGGGTGCGCGACCATGGGGGAGAGCGCAGGGCTGGGAACGGCCGAGAAAACGGCTCAACTCAAAACCGGCATGACATACGAGCAGGTCGAGTCGCTCCTTGGGAAGCCGGAGTCGTCGAAAACCGTCAAGGGGCAGCACATCGTCCGCTGGAATCTTCACGAATACTGGAAAGGATGGGTCCCCTACGACATGGTGTTCGATGCCAGGAAAAAGACGCTGATTTCCTGGTCGGCAAACGAGAAGGAATTCCAGGCCGGTCAGCAGAAATGGGCGGCCATGCTCGGCACAGCCGGAAGTGAGTCCGGCGCAGCAAAGGCGCAGGGTTCACGGGGTGCCGCCGCGGCTGCCGGGCCTTCGGATGCAAGTCTCATGAGACAGATGTCCGCAACGTATTACAGCTTCAGCAGTGCAGGTGCCGGATACAGCGGGGGCACGGAGCGGCGCGTGGTGCTCTGCCCCGATGGACGGTATTACAGCGGCTCGGAGTCCGGATACTCCGGCGGGGCAGGCACGGCGGGGGCATGGGGTTCGGCAAGCCAGCGAAAGGGTCAGGGAACGTGGCGGGTCGTCGGCAACACGCAGCAGGGAACGCTGACCACGATCAGCTCCGACGGAACGCCGACGGAGTACCCCTACCGCTCGTGCGGCCAGGGCTGTTATTATTTCGGCAACACCAAATTTGCCGTTGAAGGGCCGGCCCGATGTCCGTAAAGGAGCAGGCACGAAATGAGTGAAGGCAGAACCGAGCCGCTCTGCCCTCCACGATAGCCGATTGTCCTCTCTGACAAGGAGGCAGATTGCCCCCATCCGCATCACGGGAAGGAATGAAACGATCTTTCCGGAGCGGCCTGGCGACGAATCAGGCCGGAAACGGTGAATCCCCAACTGTCCGTCGGTTCGGGATTCGCCTCTTTCGGTTGAGCAACCCTGCGGGCCCACCGTTTCAGAACTGCCGTGGTTCCTGCATCGGGATGACGGTCTCGGGGTCGGGGCTTGTGCGATCAAATCGTTTGGGATGAACCCTCTGCCCCACGGCCTCGCCCATCTTCTTGCGCACGGCGTTGACCGACTCGGCCAGCTCCCCGATCTCGTCACGGGAGAGTACACGGATGTCCCGGGTCAGATCCCCCTCGGCGACCTTCTTGATGACCTCAACCGATTCCTTCACCGGCTCCGTGATCAGCCGGGCCATGACCAGGTTGACGGCAACGGCCAGCATGAGGGCAAAGACGCTCACCCGCCGGTTCGATTCCCCGATGGAGCCCTCGTAGTTCTCCTTGCCGAGCCGGTTCCCGAGCGCCATGAGCTCGGACAGGGTCTCGTTGAGGGCCTGGTACTTCTCGTCCGTCACCGCCATGAACATGGCCGCCCCGTTCGCGCAGAGCGGGAAAACCTTGGCGGTCCCCTGCCTGCAGCGATCCAGTTCAACGGTGATCAAGAGGGCTGTGAACGACCGATCCTTCGACCCTCTCAGGAAGGAAAGAAATAGGGCAAAAATCCCTCTACAGCGAAAACGCAGGGCGCAAGAGGATTCTCAGACTCGGCACGGATGTCGCGGACGCGCCGGCGGACACGAATCCCGGGTGGCGGACCTGAGGGAACGATCACTACTCGGATCGGATGTCCAACCGGATCGCCAGGGGCGCACCCGGTCGGGGCGAAGCCTGCACATTCTCCCGGACCGGTCCCAAAGAGTTCAGTTTTTCCCGAAGGGCCTCCAGATTTTCCGGCCTGATCCGGGCCGTGAGGATCGTCTGTCCGTCCCGGGTCTTTCGTTCGATGGATTGGGCCCCTGTGTTTTTCAACAGCTCTTCGATCTCGGCGGCGGCGGACAGCGGGTCGTGCGTGCGGAGCGTGATGTCCAGATCGGGCGCGGGCTCGACGGCAGCCGACAGCATGGGCGCTGCCGCGGGCGCTGCTCCACCCTGCGGAGCTTCCCGGGTTGCAGCGCCCAGCGGCACCTTCGCGGTCTTCTGCTTCTGCCCGGGGGCCGGGATGACTGCGGAGGAATCCGACCCGGGCTGTACGGCCGCGCCGCTGCGTTTCAAGGCCTCCTCACCCTTCGGCGCCGCAGCCGCAGGCCGCCGCGCACCCGGGGTTTCCGCAGGTCCCGCGGCATCGGCCTTCACCGTTGCTCGAGGAGGCTCGGCCCTTGGGCCCCCGCGATCCTCCATAACCGCGGGCGGCGGTGCGAAGGCCTTCTTCTCGCGGATCGCAGGGATGCTCTCTCCTTTCGCGGCCTCTGCGGCGGGCGGCGGAGCCTGCGGCGCCTCGGCCTTCGGGGCTTCCTGCACTGCGGCCGGGGGGGAAGCGGCCTGCCGGAAATCAGACTCTCCCGTTCTGTAGACATTCCACGCCGCGACGGCGATGAGAACCGTGGCAAGGGCCTGGATGGGCACCTTGATGTGGAGGGGAAAGAAGAGCCTGCGGAAGGCGCTTTCCCTTTCCTGCGGCTCTTCGCGCACCCGGGCCATGACCCGCGCCTTGAGCCAGGGCGGCGGTTCCACCTCTCCCAGTGCCTTCAACTGCGCATCGGAGGCCTTCAGTTCCGCGAGCGCCCTGCGGCAGTCTCCGCACGACTGCAGGTGCGCCTCGACCCGTTCCCTCTCGCCTTCGGCAAGAGAGCCGTCGATCAGGCCGGCAATCAGGAACTCCAGTTCTCTGCACGTCATGGCCACTCACCCAAAACCCTGACGAGGCAGTCCTTCAGCGCGGCGCGGGCCCTGAAGAGCCTCGATTTCACGGTCCCTTCCGTCAGGTGCAGCATGCCGCCGATCTCCTCGTACGTAAAGCCCTGAATGTCTCTCAAAACGAGGACCTCGCGGTGCTCCGCGTCCAGCTGCCCGATGCACTGCTGCACCCGGGCTTCGATTTCTTTTTTCTCGAGCCGCTCGTCCGCCGCCTCCCCGCAGTCGGGCGCCTCTCTCCGCGGGCCCTCCCCTCCCGGCCCGGCAGGGTCGTCGATCGACGTTCTCTCATGCCGCGACAGGGCCTGCGCCTTCTTCAGGCGGGTCCGGGCATGGTTCACGACAATCCCGTAGAGCCAGGTGGAGAATCTCGCCTCGCCGCGGAAGGACCGGATCGCGCGCCAGGCCGAGAGAAAGGACTCCTGCACGACGTCGCAAGCCTCGTCGTAGTCCCCCAGCACGCGGTAGGCGATGTTGAGCATCCGCTTCTGGTGCCTCTCGACGAGTACCTCGAAGGCATCTGCGTCACCCTTCTGACATCGAAGGACGGCGGCGGCATCCTCGTCATCGGTCATCCGGTTCAGCGGGGCAGTCACGGGTCCAGGCATCTCGGTCGGTTTTTCTCCCCCCGATTTCCCGTCACCGGGATGCAGTTGTCAAGTGAAAAAGTTCCCGGACGGGGCTTCGGCATCCAGGGTGCACCCCGCCCCGTCCGGGCGCGCTCTCAGGCCGTCAGTGTGATCACAGCCCTCCCCTCCCTGCCGTCCATCGTGGTGGGCATCCGGATCGTCTTGAGGTGATCGACGGCACATTGCGCCGCGTTTCCGCCCGTGAGGGTGCCGGAAAGAATCTGCACGCCCTTCACAGTGCCGTCGGCATTGACGGTCAGCCGGATCACCAGCTTTCCTCTTGCACCGCCCAGACAGGTTTCCAGCCTCTGCCCCTGCTCGTCGAGCGCCCTTCGGACATCCGCCACGGAGAGATTCTTCGTGACGGCGACATCGGCGACGGTCACGGATGCCTTCCGCTTCCTCTGTTCATCGCCCGCCCGCTTCTCCGGCGCAGGGGACCGATGCCCTGAGGGCATCGCCTCCCGCACGGCCGCCGCCGTCATGGGCAGACAGGACTTCATCGCCGAACCGCCCACGGCGTAATCCGAAACCCCCTGCGGCAGGGGCAGCGGCTGCTTCACCGTCGAGGCTGTCCCGCCGGCGTTTCGCACCGCCGAGTCGACGGCCACGAAGGACGTATAGGCAGTCAGGAGGTTGTACCGAAGGCCGAGATCCGTCACCTCCCGGATGCGACTGTCGTTCGGCCGCAGGCGGTTGTAATCCGAAAGCAGGGTGATCCGTTGGCGCGCCCAGAGATACCGCAGGGCCGCGTTGGCCGGCGAGGGTTTTACCCTCTCCACCATCAGCGTCTCGGCAAAGCGGCCCCCGCCCGCGATCCCGCTCAGGGAGATGGTCCCTTTCGCCTTGCCTCGCCACTTGCCGAAGACGATGACCGGACGCTCGGCAAGCACGTCCGGGACGGCCGGGGGCTCCACGTCGTAGGCCTCGAAGCCCCGGATGTCGAGCTTCACCTGCGTGAGCACGGGCGACTGGATCAGCTTGCGGAACGTCTCCGCCTGCGCCCGCGCCTCGTCGGGCCTTGCGATGACGAAGGGCTCGCCCATGCCGATGCGGGCCATCCCCTCGATGAGGTGACGGTTGACGGACGTGCCGATGCCGAAGGCGAACAGGTTGGCGTCGCCGAGGCTGTTCCGGATCAGGTCGAAGACCTCCTCTTCGACGGTTACGTAGCCGTCTGTGGCGATGACGACCGTCCGGGACACCCCGGCCGCCTTCTTCAGGGACAGGGCCCGCTGCAGGGCCGGCAGCAGTTCCGTGCCCCCGCCGCCACGCTGGCGGTCGATGAGCTGGAGGGCGCGGGCGATGTTCTCCTGCGTGGCCGGCAGCGGCTCCTCGGCCATGACCGACGAGCCGCCCGAGAAGAGCAGGACGTTGAAGCGGTCCGTGGGCTTCAGGCTGCCGATCAGGTCGGCCATGAGCGTCTTGGAGATCTCCAGGGGGAAACCGTGCATCGAGCCCGACACGTCGACGACGAAGATGTACTCGCGCCCCGGGATGTCGGCAGGCACGACCCGTTTGGGGGGCTGCATCATCAGGAGAAAGAAGTTCTCCCCCTTCCCCTCGAAGAGCAGAAGCCCCGACTGGATGCGGTCCCCGTCGAGGCGGTATCGCAGGACGTAGTCGCGGTTGCCCCCGTGCGTCTCCGAGGGATCGAGGGACACCGTTGCCGTCGAAGGGCTCCCGTAGACGGTCTTCACCCGGTGGGACGGGCAGGCCAGCTCCCGGATCGGAAGGCCCGCCGAGAGTTCCACCGAGATGCCGAAGGCGTATGTCGGCGCCTCGCCCTGCCGCAGGTACGGGTTCTGCACCCAATGCTCCGAGGGCGGCGCCTCTTGGGCCGTCCGGTTGGAGTAGCGGGGGCCGACCACGGCAGGGTAGACGAATTCGTAGACCCGCGCCGAAGGGACGATGAGCTCCGTGTAGCGCATCTCCACCCGGACCTCGTCGCCGGGCATGATGTTGGCCACGTTCATCTGAAAGACATTGGGGCGCTGCTGCTCCAGCAGCGATGCGGTTTTCCCCTCGTCGCGGGCCTTCTCGTAGTCGCGCCGGGCCTCGTCGCGTTTCCGGATCCGGGCCTCGACGACGCGACTGCCGATGGTCATCTTCATCCCGTAAACGGCCGCCCGGGTGGAGGCGGGGAAGACGTAGACCGCCTCGATCGGCTTCTTCCCTTCATTCTTGTAGAGCTGGGTGACCTGGACATCGGCAATGACGCCCGCAATCCGGACGGAGGCCGACGTGGACTTCAGCGGCAGGCGATCCAGGGACGGATCGCCGCTCCGCACGAAGAAGTAGGGGGACAGGGTCCGGTCGTCCGATGCCTCGGGGCGTGCGTGGGCCGCGCCCCAGGGCAGAATCGAGACGACCATGACGAGGAGCGTGAGGATTCGAATCGCGGGTTTCATGGGGTTCCTCCTCCGGTTTCTGGACTTTTAATGTCTTAGACACAGTTGTTCCCCAAAAAGTTCCCGCGCGTTCACGCAGCGGCCGGTTCCAAGTCGATTTCCCTCTCCCCTATCCCTCCGCCATCCCGGCCCCGGTTTCTCATGCACGTCCGTAACATTTTTGTTCGCCCGCGTTATGACCTCTTGTTTTTTGTGCCTTTTTTCGCTATAGGAACAACCGTGTAATCCCCGAGCCCGGAAGGACCGGACATGAGCCGTTTCAACTACGAGGAGCTTGCCGCCCTCCACAAGATCGCAAGGATTCTCACCCAGCCGGGCGAGCTGCGCGACCATCTCGAGAAGACCATGGACGAGCTGAGCAAGCGTCTCGGCATGGAGCGCGGGATGATCTCGATCCTCGACCAGACCACACAGGAGGCCTGGCTGGAGGTGGCCCGCGGCGTGGACATCGAGGGTCTCGACATCCGCTACAAGCCCGGCGAGGGCATCACGGGCAAGGTGGCCCAGACCGGCCGGCCCATGGCGATCGCCAACCTGGGCGATGAGAATCTCTTCCTGGACCGCACGGGGGCACGGAAGAACCTCGACCGCACCCAGCTGGCCTTTCTCTGCGTGCCCATCCTCTACGATGGAAAGGTCGTCGGGGTGCTCTCCGCCGACAAGCTCACCCGCAAGGTCACGGACCTCGAAGAGGAGGTGGCCATCCTGTCGGCCGTTGCGGAGCTGATCGGCAAGGCGGTGCACGGACTGGGACTGGAGGAAGAAAACCGCCGGCTGCGCAGGATGCTGAGCAACACGCGGGCCGTATCGACGGACATCATCGGGAACTCGAAGCCGATGCTCGACGTCCTGAGCCTGATTTCCCAGGTGGCCGACTCGGGCACGACGGTCCTGATCAACGGCGAAACCGGCACGGGGAAGGAACTCGTCGCCCGGGCGATCCACGCGAACAG
>Ga0116186_1003758_pt1 | contig 12720 bp, 10 predicted proteins | sample AD_JPNNA4_MetaG_FD_89806 | JGI IMG/M metagenome (GOLD analysis project Ga0116186, IMG submission 89806) | Active sludge microbial communities of municipal wastewater-treating anaerobic digesters from Japan - AD_JPNNA4_MetaG | ecosystem: Engineered > Bioreactor > Anaerobic > Digestate | place...
AGTTTCTTTTGAGCCGTATAGAAAGAGTTTTGAGCATTTAGTAGCAAAACCATTAACGTATATTGAGACATATCTTGCATCAGAAGGCTTTATCGCCTATCAAGATGAACAAGATAATCGTTCCATGCAATTGGTGTTGAACAATGGACTGTTTTATGAGTTTGTTCCGTTTAACAATGAAAATTTTAATCAAGATGGCGAGCTGGTTCGTAAGCCAAAAACACTACTCGTTAATGAAGTAGAAGTTGGTGAAGAATATGCGCTGTTGATTTCAACATGTTCGGGTGCTTGGCGCTATTTAATTGGTGACGTAGTTAAATTCACGAATGTTGAGAAAGCTGAGATTATCATTTCAGGACGAACAAAGCATTATTTGAGTTTATGCGGCGAGCACCTTTCGGTTGATAATATGAATAAAGCCATTGAAATGGTATCTGATGAATTCGATATTCGAATAAGCGAGTTTACTGTTTCGGGAATTAAACATGGAAGCCTTTTCGCGCATAAATGGTATATCGGAACTGACGATAAAGTGGATGCCGAAAAATTACGATTGAGCATCGATGAGAAATTAAAAATGCTCAACGACGATTACCGTGTAGAAAGGACATCTGCATTAAAAGATGTATTCTTAGAAGTGATGCCGCATCAGGTATTTTTAAATTACTTAGAAAGCAAAGGCAAAATTGGCAATCAGAATAAATTCCCTCGTGTAATGAAAAATCATCAATTCGAAGAGTGGGAAAAGTTCTTGCAACAAGTAATGTCGAAAGCTTAGTTTACCCTACCCTGCTATGTTTATTTCAGGATTCACTTTTGTGCGTAATGCTGTGAAGTACGATTATCCCGTAGAAGCCTCAGTGCGATCAATGCTTCCCTTAGTCGATGAATTAATTGTTTGCTTGGGAAACTCCGACGACACTACCGAATCACTGATTAATAGTATTGCTGATCCTAAAATTAAAATTGTTCATTCTACTTGGGATGATTCACTTCGTGAAGGTGGTCGTGTTCTAGCGGTAGAAACAAATAAAGCTTTAGATGCCGTTAATCCAAATGCCGATTGGTGCATTTATCTGCAAGCGGATGAAGTAATTCACGAAGAAGATTATACTTCTATTCGATCGGCTATGACGCAATATAAGGATCAGAAAAATGTTGAAGGATTGCTTTTTAAATACCTCCATTTTTATGGCAACTATAATTATATCGGCGATTCAAGAAAATGGTATCGATACGAAATACGTATAATCCGTAACGACAAAAACATAAGATCTTATAAAGATGCTCAAGGCTTCCGTTACGGCGATCGCAAGTTAAATGTGAAGGAAATCCCGGCACGCATTTTTCATTATGGATGGGTGAAGAATCCTTTGCATCAATCCGAGAAACAAAAAAACTTTCATAAGCTTTGGCATTCCGATGAAGCAGTTAAGAAAAAAGTAAAAGACGATTTATTTGATTATTCAGCTATCGATTCATTAGCTTTATTTAAACAAACTCATCCTTCAGTAATGCAAAAACGAATTGATGAAGTAAATTGGGAATTCACATATGACGTTGCAAAGAAGAAGCTTAAATTGAAAGATAGTATTCTACTGGCGATAGAAAAATCAACAGGATATCGTTTCTTCGAGTATAAAAATTATCAAAAAATATAGACTTATTTAATCTCATGAAATCTGTAATCAAAACTTTAGGTAGAATAAATATTCTATTAGTTTTCAGTCTGTTATTATTGATTTCATGCGGAAATCGTGAGGTAAAAAAAGAAGAGTCTACTCCTATCACTAGTGAATCTGTTGCGCCTCAAAAATTCGCAGCCGGTAGTTTAACAAATCATATTCCTTGTATTGATGATGCGAATATTTCGTTTGCATTGTATATACCAACGTCATATAAGGAAGGAGAAAAATTACCGTTACTTATATTATTCGATCCTCATGGTGATCCTTTGTTTCCGATCAACATGTATAAGTCTTTAGCCGATAAACATCATTTTATGCTGATGGGTTCTAATGATTCGAAGAATGGAAATGCAAAAGAATTAACAGCTCATATAATTCAGCTTATGGCAAAATCAGCTTATGCTCTTTTGCCGGTGGATAGTAATCGTGTTTATTCCGGGGGATTTTCAGGCGGAGGACGAATTGCTGCATTGTTGGCTATTAGTCCCAGCGGAATTCAAGGATTAGTTACATGTGGTGCCGGATTCCCTATCTATGAATGGAATCAAAGCACACCTTCAGTTGTTTGTGCAATTGCCAACGATGGAGATATGAATCTGCCGGAGATTACGAATTTGAAATCGAATGATCCTGTGAAAGCGGGACGACTTCTCACTTTCCGAAATAAAGGTAAACATGAATGGCCTAAGGCGGAAGTTTTTGAAGAAGTGTTTTTAGCTTTTAATGCTTTTGCTAGCCGCGATCAAATTTTAACATTGAATAGTGAGGAGAAAAAAGCACTAAATAACGATTACATGAACATAGATAAAAGTAAGGTCTATGATTCAAATCCGATCTACAAAGCGTATTTCTATGAGAGATGGATCAAGGCGATGGATGGTGTTGCCAATGTAGATGATATTAAGAAGAAGTATGTTGCATTGAAATCTTCTGCAGCACTTCAATCTGCTATGAAAACCGAACAACAACTGATTAAAGAGGAAACCGATATTAAAGAAAACTATTACAAGGCAATGGGTTCTCGTGATACCGCTTGGTGGATGAATGAAATGACTAAACTTAGTCGTTCTATTTCTTCAAGTAATGATGAATTAAAGAAATCTCAATTGGAACGAATTCGCGGGGGACTAAGCTTGATGTGTTACATGAACCTTGATAAAACACTTAAAGCAGGTGCACGCGATTCTTATATTTATCTTTCTGCATTATATCGTTTTATCGATCCTGAAAATTCCGAAGCATGGATTCTTGCATCTCAAGTGGCCGCTAAGGAAAACAAAAAAGAAGATTGTTTGAATTATTTTAATCAAGCGATAAAAACCGGATTCAAAGAAGGTTCAAGAATCCTTAATACTCCCGATTTTGACGCTATGTCGAGTGATCCACGCTTTCAACAATTACTTAATTCTATCCCACGCTAATTATGATTCCATCGATACGTTCTGCTTATAACGCTTCTTTTACTGAAGAAAAATATCGTCGCTTTTTAGAGGATATGACTAACGAATTTAATTATGAAATTGAATTTCGTGTTTCTGAAACTCCTGTTTTTATCGACAAGCAATTGAAAGAAAGATTGATTAACGCGGGCGAAGAGATTATTGATGTACTTACTCGTCCAGACTTTAAACAACTCAGCGAGAAGGCTATTCCTCCTCATCTGCGCGTTCCAAATGAAGACAATCACACTTCTTTATTGGCAATCGATTTCGCTATCTGTAAGGATGAAAAAGGTGATTTCATTCCTCAATTAATCGAGTTGCAAGGCTTCGCCTCTTTATACGGATATCAAGAATGGCTGGCCAATAAATACCGTGCACATTTTGAGATACCTGACAACTTCGATAATAAATTCGGCTATTCTCATGATGAGTATTTAAATTGTTTAAAGAAAATTATCATCGGTAAACAGCGTCCCGAAAATGTTGTTTTGTTAGAAGTGGAACCTTGGAAACAAAAAACACAAATCGATTTCTATGTAACGCGTAAATACCTCGGTATTGAAGTAATATGTTTGAGTGAAGTGATTGTTGAAGGAAGGAATTTGTTTTATCTTAAAGATGGAATTAAAACTCCAATCAAGCGAATTTATAATCGCGTAATATTTGATGAGCTTGTTCAACGCGACGACTTAAAACGCCAGTTTAATATGGTTGAGGATGTCGATGTTGAATGGGTTGCTCACCCGAATTGGTTCTTCAGAATAAGTAAATACATTATGCCTTATTTGAAGAATAAGTTTGTACCCGAAACTTATTTTGTAAATGAACTTACTAATATTCCAAACGACCTCGAAAACTGGGTATTAAAGCCATTGTTTTCCTTCAGCGGTCAAGGAGTAATTTTTGACATAAAGCGTGAAGATTTCGACAACTTAAAAGATCCTGAGAACTTTATTTTGCAGCGTAAAGTAACCTATGCTCCAGCTGTTGCCTCACCTACCGGTGAAGTAAAATGCGAGATCAGATTGCTCTATCTATGGGATGAAAATGAAAAGCGTCCAACATTGACACTTAACCTCGGAAGAATGAGTAAAGGAAAAATGATAGGCGTGCGCTATAATGCCAACCTCGACTGGGTTGGCGGGACAACCTATTTTCTTGAGAAATAATTAAGGTTTAGGAGCTGGTGGCGGCAATTCGAAAGCTACTGATTCGTGTAGGAATTGTCCTTTATGTGCGGCATCACAAAACGGTAAGTTTTTTGATAATCCACAACGACATAACGACACTGCGGTTCTTCCGTTCAAATTGAATTTGTTTCCTTGCGCATCTACTATTTCAAAATCGCCTTCTACTCTCAGAGATCCGTTTGAGTTTACTTTAATAATTGTCGACATACTTAATTTTTCTTTGATTCCAGCAACGAATAATACTGAATTAATGAAGAAATCGTTGCTGCACACATTACCGACAAAAGTACAATAAAAATACACTTGTGATAAGCATTTATATTGAGTCTGTTTTGAATTATACCAATCAATGCCATAATATTTGCCAAACATCGTTGACTAAAAACTATCATAGCGAAAAAAGTAAATCCTAAGCCGGTCCAATCGGAAATTTTTCCGCTCTCTTGCATTTGAGCAATTGCCCAAGAAGTAACACCGAAACAAATTGAAACGATGAGCAATATTTTTGACTTAGGCCCAACGAAATAATATGAAATCAGACCACACATAATATACACACTTCCTAGAACCTGCAATATTTTGTTTTTTGTATCTTTCATAAAATGAATATATAAATTGATCTAAAGTTAAATAAAATCAATTCAACAATTTGAATTCAGCCCCTAATTTAGAAATAATCTCATGTTTTCAATGAAAAATCCTTATGTCTATTGGTCAAATATCTCTCATATTTAGGAAGTAAAAATATACAAAAGTTTTTACATTTTTAAGTATTTAAAACATTATTAAAAATATAACCACGCCACCCCTATTCCAGCTTTGATAGAAATTGGAGTATTAAAATCTTTCCATCAAATATTGAATTTGTTAAAAAGTTTTTAATATCATCCCCCTTACACCTTCATTTGTGCCATAAAAATGGCAATCTTTGAATCAAATGTGAAGAACTTTTAACTTTGCATTTTTACTCCTACAGCTTAAGATATCTATGGCAGAAATCATTAAATCACAGCCGGTAAAATCTCCTGATTTACCCAAAGTACTAATGTTGGGATGGGAATTCCCACCGGTAATTAACGGAGGGCTCGGTGTAGCATGTCATGATCTTTGTATCGCTTTATCGAAATATGCCAATGTGACAATGATTATCCCAAAGTCAAATCCTGATTTTGTGGTTAAAAATTTAAATCTCATTGGCCTAAATACAATAGATGCTAAAACCCTTCGAAATATTGGATTTGCCGGTGAGAATTATAAGAAGCTGAATAAGGTGCATTATATTGATACTCATCTTAATCCATATTACAATGGTAAATCTGCGGGTAATCAGCCACTAGATTTAAAAAGTCAATACCTAAAATCGGTTCAAATTGGCAATGAAACTGCTGAAGTATTTCATATTGATGATCTATATGGTGGTGATGTTATTGAGAAAGTTACTGTATTCGGGAAGTTGGCAGCTAAATTGGCTTGCTCGCTCGATTTTGATGTGATTCATGCCCACGACTGGATGACCATGATTGCCGGAATGGAAATTAAAGCTCAAACGGGTAAACCACTCGTAATGCATATTCATAGTTTGGAAGTCGATCGTGGTGGTCCTGATAGTAAGGGTTGGGTTTACCAAATGGAGAAACATGGAATGGAATATGCTGATGTTTTGATGCCCGTAAGTCACTTTACAGGTAAGATAATTCACGATTATTACGGCATTCCGATGTCGAAAATCCATACATGCCATAACGGTATTCGCCCGGTAGTTCCTTTTAGAGGTGAAAAACTATTTAAAGAGAAAATGGTTCTCTTTGTAGGGAGATTAACACGTCAAAAAGGTCCGGAGTTTTTCGTTGATATCGCCGAAAAAGTTCTTGAGTATAACCAAGACGTACGTTTTGTTATGGCAGGAACTGGAGAATATTTCAATCCTCTTCTCGAACGCGCAGCCCAAAAAGGAATTGCTCATCGTTTTCATCTAACAGGATTCTTGAATCTCGATAAGGTTCGTCAATTATTGTCGATCGCAGATGTGTATATGATGCCTTCAGTTTCTGAACCATTCGGACTGTCGGCTGTTGAAGCTGTTCAGTTCGGTGTACCTTCTGTGATCAGTAAACAATCCGGTGTTTCAGAAGTATTGCAAGGTTCACTGAAATTTGACTATTGGGATGTACATAGAGCTGCGCAATATGTTTTGGCATTGCTTAATGATGAAGTCTTAGCAGAGAAAATTAAGGAAGACGCTTATAAAGATCTCGAACATATCAGTTGGGACAATGCTTCTCAAACTGTTATTGCCGGATACAAGAAATTTAATTTAATTCAAGATAAAGTTACCTCATAAAAATACTAATCATGCCTTCTGTTTGTTTCTACTTTCAGGTTCATCAGCCTTTCCGCATAAAACGCTATTCGTTTTTTGATATTGGGAAAGATCACTTTTATGAGGACGATGAAAAAAATCAAGTAATCCTCGATAAAGTTTCCGAGAAATGTTATCTAAAAACAAATCGAAAAATGCTCGATTTGATTAACCGACATAAGGGTAAGTTCAAAATCTCTTACTCGCTCTCAGGAACTGCTATCGAACAATTCGAAAAATATCGTCCCGATGTATTAGAGTCGTTTAAGGATTTAGCTAAAACCGGTTGCGTTGAGTTTCTTTCTGAGACGTATTATCACTCGTTGAGTTTTATCTTTTCGAAGGAAGAATTCCGTCGTCAGATTGAAATGCATCGAGCGAAAATTAAGGAGCACTTCGGACAAACACCAAAGATTTTCAGAAATACAGAGTTGATTTATAATAATGAATTGGCTTCTGTTATCGAGAAAATGGGTTTCAAAGGAATTTTGTGTGAAGGAGTCGATCGCTTATTGAAAGGTCGAACTCCAAACTACCTATATCAACCTGCAGGTTCTCTTAAAATTAAAACGTTCTTAAAGAATTATAGTCTTTCTGATGATATTGCCTTCCGGTTTAGCGATCGTAATTGGAAAGAATGGCCTTTGCAAGCAGATACTTTTGCTAGTTGGGTGCATCAAATTGCAGGCAATGGAGAAGTCCTTAACTTGTTTATGGACTATGAAACATTTGGTGAACATCAATGGGAAGAAACGGGAATCTTCGATTTCCTAGATTATTTACCAAAGGAAATTATGTCGCACAGCGATTTCGATTTTAAAACATTGTCGGAAGCGGCAGACTCCTATAAAGTCCGCGATATCTATGATGCTCCCGATTTTATCAGCTGGGCCGATGCCGAACGCGATTTAAGTGCTTGGTTGAGTAATCCAATGGAGAAAGAAGCAGCAAAGAGAATCTATGCTCTAGAAGAAAGAGTAATTAAATCAGAAAATAAAGACCTGATTGAAGTTTGGGGCAAGCTTCAAACTAGTGATCATTTCTATTATATGTGCACCAAGTTCTGGAGTGATGGAGATGTACATAAATACTTCAGCCCTTACGATTCTCCTTACGATGCTTACATTTATTATATGAATGTACTTGCTGATTTTGAATCGACTATCGATTTGTTTTACAAAGACAAAAAAGAGGGAAAAAAACTTGAAAAGAAAAATAATCTGTAGATAAAGAGTAAAAATAAAGCATCGCAATGGCGAGCGGACATATTGATCACGACAAGGTTACGGCAGCGGGTCTGTTGGTAACATTAGGTATCATCTTCGGTGATATCGGTACATCTCCACTCTATGTAATGAATGCCATAATCGGCAATAGAGTTATTGATGCAAGTTTAGTGTTAGGTGGAATATCTTGTATCTTCTGGACATTAACACTTCAAACAACATTAAAGTATATTGTTCTTACTCTTCGAGCCGATAATAAAGGTGAAGGTGGTATTTTTTCTCTTTATGCTTTAGTGCGTAAAATGCATATCAAATGGTTAGCGATTCCAGCTATGCTTGGCGGTGCTGCATTGCTTGCTGATGGTATAATTACGCCTCCAATTTCAGTAGCATCTGCAATTGAAGGTTTGCAAGTAATTAATCCCGAAATACAAACAATACCTATTGTTATTGGTATAATCTTTTTGCTATTCTTCATCCAGCAGTTCGGGACTAAATTCGTGGGGCGTTTCTTCGGACCTATCATGTTAGTATGGTTCAGTATGCTTTTTATTCTTGGCTTCAAAGAAGTAATCCATACCCCAATGGTGTTTAAAGCCATTAATCCTTACTATGCTTATGAGCTCCTCACCGTTTATCCTAATGGATTCTGGTTATTAGGAGCTGTGTTCCTCTGTACTACCGGAGCCGAGGCTTTGTATTCTGATCTCGGGCATTGTGGTAGAAATAATATTCGTATAAGCTGGATCTTTGTTAAAATAGCATTATTGATTAATTATTTTGGACAAGGTGCATGGTTGCTTGAACATGCAGGTACTACACTCGATGGATTAAAACCTTTCTATGTTTTAATGCCACGAGGATTTCTTCCGTTTGGTATCGCAATCGCAACAGCAGCAGCAATTGTTGCTAGCCAGGCATTAATCAGCGGTACTTTTACGTTGATCAATGAAGGTATGCGAATGGACTTCCTACCGAAAGGAAGAATTGAATACCCTACTGATCTCAGAGGACAATTATACATTCCGACCATTAACTGGTTACTCTGTGGAGGCTGTATCGGTATTGTTTTATATTTTCAGGAATCAGGAAAAATGGAAGCGGCATATGGTCTGGCAATCGTTCTAACGATGTTAATGACCACTACTCTACTTTCATATTATCTATTCCTGAAAAAATATCCTCGACCGTTAATAGCATTAGTGATGCTAACTTTCTTATCAATAGAAATTGCGTTCTTAATTGCTAACCTCGATAAATTTGAACATGGCGGTTATGTTACGGTAGCAATTGCAACAGCAATCATTTTCATCATGTATGTTTGGTATGATGCTCGTAAGATTAGGACTGCACTAGTTGAATTTGTTAAACTCGATAAATACTACGATATCCTTTCGGATGTTAGTAAGGACGAAACTATTCCAAAATACTCTACTCACTTAGTTTATTTGACAAGTGCTTATAAGGATGATGAAGTTGAAAGTAAAGTCATTTATAGTATCCTTCAAAAACAACCGAAACGCGCGGATGTTTATTGGCTGGTGCATCTTGATGTGCTAGATGAACCATATACAATGGAATATAAAGTTCGTGAATTGGTTAATGATAAAGTAATACATATTCGCTTCCGCCTTGGATTCCGTATTGAACCAAGAATAAATTTAATGTTCCGTCAAGTAGTTGAGGAATTGGTGAAGAATAAAGAAGTGGATATCACAAGTCGCTATGCTTCATTGAATCGCCAACATTTAATCGGTGATTTCCGATTCGTGGTTATGGAGAAATATTTGTCGTATGAGAATACGTTGAATTTGTATACTAAGTTCATTCTGAATATTTACTTCCTTATGAAGAAGTTAAGTTTAACGGAAGAAAAAGCATTCGGACTCGATACAAGTTCAGTAACGGTTGAAAAAGTTCCTTTGATCGTCTCTCCTCCTAATACTTATAAGTTTACTCGTATCTAATCTTACTTTTCAGTCTTTAGCAATGACAAAGGAAGAAGCTTTATTACATATTCAGCAACTGAGTAAGGAAATTGAAGATCATAATTTCCGTTACTATCAACAATCATCTCCCGTAATTTCCGATTACGACTTTGATCAGTTGATGAATAAACTTATTGCTCTTGAAAAGGAATGGCCTGATTTAGTCCAACCCGATTCACCAACAATGCGTGTAGGCGGTACTATCACCAAAGAATTTAAAACGGTGACTCATAAATACCCGATGATGTCGTTGGGCAATACTTATTCAGAAGAAGAATTAAATGATTTCGATGAACGTATTCGTAAGATCCTTCCCGGTGAAAAAATCGAATATGCTTGTGAATTGAAGTTTGATGGTGTTGCCATTGGTATTACCTATAAAAACGGACAGTTAGTTCAAGCCGTAACTCGTGGTGATGGTGTTCAAGGTGACGATGTAACGACTAACGTTAAGACTATCCGAACAATCCCTTTAAAGTTAAACAAACCGGCTTCAGCAGATCTTTTTGATGCTTCCGCTTCTTTCCCTGACGAGTTTGAAGTAAGAGGTGAAATCATAATGCCTCGAGCTATTTTCGAGAGAATTAACGAGGAACGAATCGATATCGGTGAAGCACCCTTCGCAAATCCTAGAAATTGCGCTTCCGGTACTTTAAAAATGCAAGATAGTAGCGAGGTTTCTAAACGACGCCTCGATTGTTTCTTATATGGATATTACGGGACTCCCCTATTCGTGAATCATTTTGAAGCTATGAATGGAATTTCATCATTCGGTTTTCAAGTTTCAGAACATCGCAAACTTTGTTCTTCGATTAATGAGGTGATGGATTACATTCACTTTTGGGATAATAAACGAGATGAATTACCCTTCGATATCGATGGGATTGTAATCAAAGTAAATAGTTATCGCCAACAAGAGGAACTAGGATTTACAGCTAAATCACCTCGATGGGCGATATCTTATAAGTACAAAGCCGCCTCCGTAGCTACGCGATTAGAAGAAGTTACTTACCAAGTTGGGAGAACAGGAGCAATTACTCCGGTAGCAAATTTGACTCCGGTACTTTTAGCGGGAACTACCGTTAAACGTGCCTCACTTCATAATGCCGATCAAATTGCTAAACTCGATTTACATGTGCATGATACAGTGTTTGTAGAAAAGGGCGGAGAAATTATTCCTAAAATCACAGGAGTCGATCTTTCAAAACGTGAAGCTAGCTCAGCCCCCATAGTCTATATAACACATTGTCCAGAATGTAATACTCCGCTACAAAGAAAAGAAGGCGAAGCTCAACATTATTGTCCGAATGAAGATGGATGCCCGCCTCAAATTAAAGGTAAAATCGAGCATTTCACTGGTAGAAAAGCAATGAATCTCGAAGGACTAGGAGCTGAAACTATCGACTTGTTTGTTGAAAAAGGTATCATTCACAATATATCAGATATATACAGTATTAATAAAGACAATATTTTGCAGCTTGATCGATTCGGCGAGAAATCAGCACAAAATATTATGGATGGTATCAAGAAGTCGAAGGAAGTCCCTTTCGAAAAAGTTCTATTCGCTATAGGAATTCGTTACGTTGGCGATACAGTTGCACGAAAATTAGCTCGTCACTTTAAATCGATTGATGCAATCCGCAATGCCTCCCTCGAACAATTAACAGAAGCTCCGGAGGTAGGTGCCGTGATCGCAAATAGCGTTATTGATTTCTTTAGCAAACCGTCTAATCAAGATTTAATTGAACGATTAAAGTCAGCAGGACTCCAATTCGAGTTAAAAGCCGATGCCTTGCCAATTTCGCTCGGTAATCAATTAGAAGGTAAAATAGTTGTTGTTACAGGCACTTTCGAGCGTCATTCTCGTGATGAATTAAAACAGCTTATTGAACAACACGGTGGCAAAAATGGAAGCTCTGTTTCTAAGAAAACCACTTATCTCCTCGCGGGAAGCGATAGCGGTCCGTCGAAAACCGATAAAGCTCGCGATCTAGGTGTCCAAGTAATATCTGAGTCCGATTTCGAAACTATTATTTCAGGATAATATTAACTTTACAGTTCTATCCGCTAAGATGAAGAAAACCTTCCGACATAAAATAGCCCATTATCTGTTCTTACGTGAATTCAGAACGAGTCATGCAACACATCAGATGATTACTTTCGAAAGAGCTAAATCTATTGGTATACTATATGATTCTACCAATGAAAAGCACTTCGAACTGGTAAAGAAATATGTGAAGGAAATGCGAGAGACTCATCATAAAGATGTTTTGGCATTGGGGTATTATGATCAGAAAGAATTACCTGCTATGCGTTTCTCTAAATTGGGACTCGATTTCTTTACTAAGAAAGATCTTAATTGGCATTTCAAGCCAATGGCTACAGTAGTGAAGAGTTTCGTGAACCGCGACTTCGACTTATTAATCGATCTGCATACCGGTAACTCTATTCCTTTCCGCTACATCGTTGCCTCTTCTCGTTCTAAATTTAAAATCGGCAAATATGATAAAGCTGCCGAGCGTTTTTATGATTTCATGATCAGCACAGGAGATCATATGACTTTACCTCAATTTATCGATCACGTTAATCACTATCTAAAGCTCTTTAAGCATGAGCCTGCTAAATAAATTAAAAGGTACCGGAGTAGCATTAGTTACTCCTTTTACAAAAAACCATGAAGTTGACTATAACGGCTTAACAAACCTAGTAAAGCATGTTATTAAAGGTAAATGTGAGTATGTTGTTGTTTTAGGTACAACAGGTGAAAGTGTTACCCTTTCTAAGGAGGAAAAATTAGCAGTAACCAATACAGTTATCAAAGCCGCTA
>Ga0116186_1003767_pt1 | contig 12704 bp, 6 predicted proteins | sample AD_JPNNA4_MetaG_FD_89806 | JGI IMG/M metagenome (GOLD analysis project Ga0116186, IMG submission 89806) | Active sludge microbial communities of municipal wastewater-treating anaerobic digesters from Japan - AD_JPNNA4_MetaG | ecosystem: Engineered > Bioreactor > Anaerobic > Digestate | place...
AGAAAACCAATCATATCGCAATTCCCGTGCAGCCATTTCAATAGACATATGAGTTTGTTGAGCATATTCACGCGTATTGAATCGGGTTACACTATAGGGAATATTGTTTGACTGGGCATAACTTACCACCAAGTGTTCATCAGCATCGGATTCTGCACCGCGAAGCGAAAAATTACAATGAGCTACATGCACCTTACATTCCAATGCCTGTAATATGTGTAACAATACCATAGAATCAACACCTCCACTAACACCTACCAACAAAGTATCTGTAGCAATAGAAAATAATGCATGATTGCGAATGGTTTGTAATACTAATGATTGCAATTGCTGGTGTACCATAGTAATTCGCCGAATTATTTAAAAAACCGAATAATAAAAACTTCTGCACATACAAACAAAACAGCTAAAAGAATAAACCATTGCCATAATACAGTGCCTAATTCTATATCTTGTAAATGAGTGCTCAATGATTGAGAATCAACTGAAAGAATACGAACATTTTGCAATTGTAATGTATTCACCAGTTCCTCAATTTCGTCACGTACATAAAAACCTGATTTTGATTCCTGACGAGAATAATTATACGCAATTCCGGCAAAAGGTTTACCTTCGCTTACAACAGAATAATGACCGGCTTCTTGAATTCCTTGCATAGGATGCAAGGTAACAGTTGCACTGTGAGCCGATTGTGCTATTTGAGGTATAAAATCCACTTTCTTTTCCTTATTTTGAATATGAAAAATAGGATCCATCTCAATCACCGGACGAGGTATTACTATGGGGTAACCTATAATACTGTATATTTGCATCTGCGAAGTTACATACAAACCCATACTATACAAACCAACATATAAAGGGTGCGAAACAAATGACGATGTCTTAAGTGAAAATGGTGAAGTAAACACAAACAAAGAACCCTGCCCTACTCGAATTTCCGACAAAAACGGATGTTGATTATACATACGAATTATTGAATAATGCTCTACAGGGGTAAATGGAAAATGTTTAAAAACCACGGGTAATTGAGCATTTTCATCTGTCTTTTCAAATACGTTTGCATATAACGTATGCTTGTAATCTACCGAATGAACGGTAGTTTTAGTTGTATCGAGTTTCGAAAATTTTTGTGAACCAAACAATGTAAAAAACGAATTATACGATTCAATATCGCTTTGCTCAGATGGTATACATATAACTGTTTTTCCGGCTTTCATCATCAATTGTAATTGTTGAGCCAAGCCACCCGATATAGTTTGCAAACCATCGAGAACAACAACCGAAAATTTACGCAACTCTGCAAAATCAATACGCTCAACATCCTGCAATTGCAACGATATATATGAATCTTTACCAAATAATGTTTGAACATACGAATTTGGTTTTTGGTCGTACACCATTACAACGGGTATTTTTGCAGCCAATTCATACGAAGCATACAACACATTATCATACACAATAGGATAATCTTCTATTTCTACACGCAAAGCCTGTACCCCCGAAGTATTGACTGTAAATGAAATACCAACTTCTTGCTTAGATTGAGCTTGAATAGTACAAGGCACGATAGCTTTTAGCGAATCGTTAATGTATAATTTAACAGGCATATTTGTAAGAATCTGATCGCTTGCATTTAGAACAGACACTCGTAATTCTTCGGCTTGTCCTCGCATACGGTAGGGCGAAGTAAACCAACAAGAATCTATACAAACAGTACTACTTGCTTCACGTTCAAACGGTAATACATGTATAGTTATTAATGAATCGTTTGGTAATGCATTGAAATCTGATGAATATTTTTGAAAATCGGAGAAAACAAACAAAGAAACAGGCATGCGTGTTTGATTTTGAATAGCCTGCACCGAAGCATACATTTCCGATAATTGTTTTGTAAATGCCGATGCACGTATACTCGATAATTGATTCAGCATTTGTTCCTTCGTTAGCTGAACATGCTCTAATTGATTAGGGGTATTGGTAATACAATAAAATTTCTGTACCGACGAATACCCCGAAACCAATTCGCGTGCTTTTGTTATCATATATTCTAAAACCATTCCTTGTTTGGAATTCGCCTGTGTGCTAAATGAATTATCTACATACACAACTACGGTGTGGGCTTGTTGTTGTTTTTGAGAAACTGCGGCATGAGGAACAAATGGCTGTGCACAAGCAATTACAACCGCTGATATAGTTAGAATTCGAGCTGCCAATACAAGAAGATGTTTTAATTTTGTCCGAGTTTTATTTTGTTCTTGCTGAATTGATTTGAGCAAAAAAATAGAATGAAAAAAAACCTTTTTGTATTTACGAAACGAAAATAAATGTATAATAACAGGTATACAAATAGCAATCAAAAAATAGAGAAACTCAGGATGTTTGAAAGCTATGTTCATAATTGAATAGACAATTTAACGTTTAATCTTCGCGAAGTTAAATAATTGGGTACACCATAAAATTTACCGTTTACATCTTCAACCCAAAAGTATGAAATTTTATTCGGATTATCGAATAAATTAAAAACTTCGGCACCAAGCCACATATTTTTAATTACTCGTTGCGAAGGCTGTGGTTTTCGTCCGGTTAGTATAACCAAAAACCCTAAATCAACACGCGAATATGGTGAAATTGTATAATCATCAAATTGATTATATGCCACATGAGGCTGTGCTGTAGGAATTCGCGAACCAAACATGTAGGTTAAACTCATTTTTATATTTTCACTTCCGGGCACATAATCTTGAAAAAACATAGAAAAATTTACTCGTTGGTCGTTGGGGCGACGAATTATATCGCTGAGAGAGTCTCGCAACCACTCCATACTTTTCATACACGACACACTTACCCACGACTCTACACCTTTAACAAATTCACCATTAAGCTTTGTTTCAATTCCAGCAGCATATCCTTGTGCTTGCAATTGCGGATAATACACTGTTGATACGTTTTGCAATAAATATGGAATTATATGTTGCAATTGCTTATAATACACTTCTGATTGAAATACAAACGGTCGTCCCCACATATACAGACCTTGAGTATAGCCTAACACATATTGTATAGATTTTTGAGCTTGAACATTCGAATAAAAAACACCCGATTCGTCGAGTAATTCTTTAAATTGCGGCGGTTGATAATACACTCCGGCTGCTGCCGATACCGAAATATTTTTATCTTGTTTTGGTTTACACAACAATCTAATACGAGGATTATATAAAATATCTGTTGAATAATCATCAAATGTTGCTCGCAATCCGGCTTGTACTTTAACAGAAGTACGCCACAGATTATCAAAATCGAACCGTTTTGATGCTTGCATATATGCTGCTATCAATTGCTGCACATGATATACATCTGCCGTTTTCACATTTTTTAATACTATAGCCGAATCGGAATAGGGCAACGCATAATTTGCAGAATCAATATATGTCCATTCATTATACAATGCATCGTAGGAATTGAGAGCATATGACACCCCCCACATGTAGGTAGCAAACGGACTTGTATGTTTTCCGGAATGTGACGCGTAAAATGTTCGCGACAGTAATGAATTTCTGCCATGTTCCAAAAAAGATCCTACAGCCAAAGGTTTTACTGAATCTGATAATGCCCCCGGATTCTTATCATCAGGAACTATTTCTCCCAATCTATATTGCCCTAATACATCAAATCGTTCTTTCTCCAATGCCGCATATTCCATAAGCAAAAAATCTAACTTTGTTCTATCACTTGCTTGATATTGTAGGGTTAAAGCATTTCCAATATTCCTGTATGTATACGATTCATTACCTTCAAAATAAATATTCATTCGATATTGTTTTTCTAAACCGCCAAAATCGGTTGTTCGCGTATCGGGCACAAATGTATATGTATTATTTGCACCATATAACCAGTACGACAACGAAACTTTTGAGCTTATAGGATATCGCACAAGAGCTTGAACATCATAAAATATTGGTTTATATTCTCCCTGAGCATCAAGTGAATCAAGCAGAAACGATGTGTTTTTGTATCGAGCTCCCACTAAATACGTAAGACCTACAGAATCCGCTTTGCCTTCGAAGGTAAGATTCGCATCTAATAAACTTGCGTCAAACTGAATACGTTCGTCTGTTACATCGCGATAATTAACAGTAAGTACACTAGATAATTTATCGCCGTATTGCGCACCAAAAGCCCCATTTGAAAATTCAATACTTCCAACCATATAAGGGTTTATAATACTTAACCCTTCTTGCTGATCGGAACTTGCAATATTAGGTTTAAAAGTAGGTATACCTTGTATATATACTAAATTTTCTTCGTAACTGCCTCCTCTTACCGAATACTGCGAACTCAATTCCGATTTGGAACTTACACCGGGCAATGTTTTAATACTACCTTCAACTCCTGCCAACGATAACCCTGCGAGAGCTACAGCCTTTTCAGATGTAAGATATGTAATTTTCTCCTCTACTTCTTTATTATAAATTACCTCAACTTTTGGAATTTCCACATTCAAGCGTTCAAGCAACACCGAAATAGTATTTGTACCAGGCAAAACTTTTATAAATTTTCTATATGGAGCATATCCAACATGCGAAAAAAACAGAGTAATTGTATCGGTTTGGGGAATTGCAATGGAATACAAACCTTTTTCGTTAGTAAATACCGTTTCAAACACCGTACTCACTGTAACATAACTCAATGATTTGCCATATTCATCGCTAACCTTCCCTTGAATAGTAGCATAGGGTTGTTGTCCATACACCATGAACGACCCGCAAAGTAATAAAACTATATATATATACTTCATTTGTGCAAAAATACTGAATTGAATTGAATTTTCAAGTATGATTTATTTTGGATTTTTTTTACCGCTTGTAGCAAACGCATTGATTTTGTTTTTATTTTTGAACAAAAATATAATCCGTATGAAATACTTACTAATTATTTACATATTCATCAGTTTTGGTTTACTCTCGTGCACTCAAAATCCCTATGAACGTAACATTGACGATATTTCAGTACAATTTACAATACTTCCGCATCATTCAGATATACGTACATTATCTCAAAATTTTACAGAACAAAATCGCACTTCACTATCTGAGAAATACGGGCCTTTTTTTGAATCGTATAACTCGCGTATTGTACAATTAGGACTTTCAACAGACACCTCATTTCCTCAAAAATTACAAAAATTACTCGAAGAAACGTGGATTCAAGATATATACAAAAAAACAAACGAAGTATTTGCCGACACTACATATTTGTATAAAGAATTGGAACCTGCATTACAATATTTTTCATACTATTTTCCCAACAAAACTATCCCCCGCTTTGCCACATTTGTAGGAGCTGTGCAATATTCGGTTGTTATTGATTCCAATCTTATAGCTATAGGAATAGATAAATATTTAGTGCAAGATTTTCAAATGTACAAAGACATGGAAATATCGTCGTTTGTAAGACGAAATATGTACAAAGAAAAAATAGCAAGTGATGTAATGCGTGCCATGGCCGAAAATGAATTTCCTAATCCGTGTTCCGAACAATATTTACTTGCTCATATGATACAACACGGACGATACATGTATTTTGTACGATGCATGCTACCACACACCCCCGACAGTGTAATGTGGGGATACACAACACGACAACTAGAGTTTTGCTCAAAATCTGAATCCGAATTTTGGAAATATTTTGTTTCAACCGACAATACCCTCTTTAGCAGTGATTATATGACTATTAAACGATTTATAGATGACGGACCGTTTACACCGGTGTTCACAAAAGAATCACCCGGAAAAATAGGGCAATGGATAGGGTTTAAAATAGTAGAATCATATATGAAACAAAATCCCCAAACAACATTAGAAGAGTTATTTAGTATAGAATCAGCCCAAGAAATTATGCGGAAATCAAAATACAATCCTTAGGGATTGGAGATTACAGATTAGAAACCCTATACCGTAACCCCCTTCCTCCAAAAATCAACAATCCTACACCCTTGTTAAAAACTCATAAAAAAATTACATACATTTTCATTGATTATATACGCATTTTATGTATTTTCGATAAAATTAAATAAATTAATACTTATGTTTAGCGATTCACAAATGTTAGAAATTTCGACCTATGGATTGAATATAGAAAGTGTTGAAAAACAGATAGAAAGATTCAAAACAGGGTTTCCAACCATACATATTACTCAAACAGCGACAAAAGATAACGGCATACTACATTTCGACGAAAAAGAAGCTTTAAAATTTGCCAAATTGTTTGATAAAAAGAAAAAACGCAAAAAAATAGTAAAATTTGTACCGGCTTCGGGAGCAGCAACACGCATGTTTAAAATGTTGTATTCAATGCTCGAAACATATGATGGTTCAGAAGCTTCATACAAAAAACTTTTCTCCGACACAAGTTTACATTCACCATACGGATTTATTGAAAATATTAAAAAATTTGCATTTTATCCGCAATTATCACAATTATTAGAAAAAGATGGGTATTCTATAGAAACATTATTACAAACCAAAGATTACAAGCCTATTCTTACCTATATATTAACAGAAAAAGGTTTAAATTACGGTAATTTACCTAAAGGTTTGTTATTATTCCACTCATACGGTAATGAGCAACGAACAGCATTAGAAGAACATTTAGTAGAAGGTGCGTTATATGCAAAAAATCATAATAAAGACGTACATATTCACTTTACCGTTTCACCCGAATTTATGCAAGGCTTTAAATCAAAAGTTGCCGAAACCAAAAGCGGATATCAAGAATTATATGAAGTAAAATATTATACCGATTATAGTGTTCAAAAAACAAGTACCGACACTATTGCTGTAAATATAGATAACACACCGTTTATTAATTCTGATGGCAGCTTATTGTTTCGTCCTGCCGGACATGATGCATTAATCGAAAATTTGAACGATTTAGATTTTGATATAATTTTTATTAAAAACATTGATAATGTTGTTCCCGATTCTCAAAAAAACAGTACCGTGTTGTACAAAAAAGTTTTAGGAGGAATTTTATTGCATTATCAAGCTACTATTTTTAAATTTTACGATAAAATATTTCATAGCAAACATTTATCGGACAAACGATTTAGAAATGTAACCAAATTTTTAACAGAGGAATTACAATTTAAATTTCCTGAGGGTTTTGAATCGTGGCCTCGAAATGATTGTAAAGATTATATTTTGGGTATTTTAAACAGACCTATTCGTGTATGTGGAATGGTTAAAAACGAGGGAGAACCAGGTGGTGGACCATTTTTCGTATTAGAAAAAGACGGTTCGCAAACGCTCCAAATTATTGAAAAAGCTCAAATTGACACAAAAAATAAAGAACAATTAGAAATTCTTACTGCATCTACTCACTTTAATCCGGTAGATTTAGTATGTGGTGTAAAAGACGCGCAAGGAAAAAAATTCAACCTTACCGAATTTGTTGACAACGATTCTGGTATAATTACGACTAAAAGTAAAGACGGAAAAGAACTAAAAGCTTTGGAATTACCAGGCTTATGGAATGGCGCTATGGCAAATTGGAATACTATTTTTGTTGAAGTTCCTATAAATACATTTAATCCTGTAAAAGAAGTAACCGATTTACTTCGAACAGAACATCTTCAATAAATATGGACGAAGAAAATGACTATTTATTGAGCGACAAAGAATATGTTGCAATTTTTGAACGATGCGAATTGATGCTCGAGTCAAAAATTGAAACATATTTTGACGTGTATGAATTTACCGAATTACTCGATAATTATATTGACCAAGGTAAGCTAAACAAGGCATACTCTCTTGTTAATATAGCTCAAAAACAACACCCCGGCAATATTGAATTAGAATTCAGAAAAGCCCGTATACATATAGAACGTAACGATTACGATACTGCTATTGACATTTTAAAAAATTTATTACGCATTGAAGATTCTAACGAAGAATATCACACCTGCATAGGTGTTGCATATGCATACACACACGATTACACCAATGCAATAAAACACTTTGATGCCGGAATTGCTTTAAACCCCGATACCGAAGAAGATAATTTATACAATATTGGAGTTACCTTTTTACATGTAGACAACTACGCTTTGGCTTATGATTATTTAAACAAAGCTCATGTAAAATACCCTCACAATATTCTGGTAATATACGATTTGGCATATTGCTGCGAACGATTAAAGCAGTTGGACAAAAGTATAGAATTATATAAAATTTATCTTGATAAAGACCCCTATTCGGAATATGCATGGTTTAATATGGGACTTGTGTATGCTCAAAAAGAAGAATTTCATGACGCAATTCACGCTTTTGATTATGCAATAACAATTAACAGTAAATTTAGTTCTGCATATTTTAATAGAGCTAATTGCTTTATGGCTTTAGACTTATACTTAGATGCTCGCGAAGCATATAAAGAACTCCTAACACTAGAACCTGACAACGAACTTGCAATGGTTTGCATAGCCGATTGTAGCGAAAAAATAGGTGAATTTGAAGAATCGTATATGTATTACGAAAAAGCAACCGAAATTGCCCCCGATTTTGAAGAAGGGTGGTATGGTTTGGCATTACTCGAATTTTACAATAACAATACTGCCAAAGCAATTCAATTGTTCGAAAAAGCTATTGAACTAAGCGATTCTAACGATAAATTTTGGGTAAGCTACGGCATAGCATTAAGCGACGACGAACAGTTTCCCAAAGCTATAGCTGCTTTTAAAAAAGCTATTTCACTTAATGCTTACGAATATGAAGCATGGATACAATACAGCAACATAGAATATTTGCTCAACAATACCAATGTGGCTAAACGTATTGTTAAAAAAGGCATTGACAAAGCTCCTCATGCTGCATTGTTTTTTACTTTGGCAGCATACTATGCTAACGAACAAGACATGACTAATGCTCTTGAATATTTCACTAAAGGTGTTTCGCTTGATGCAGAATTTGCTACAATGTATTTTTTCGACATGTGTCATATTCCTCTCAACTCACTTCAACTTTTTTACGATATACTATTAAAATAATATACAATGAATTTCCCTTTACCACACATCCCGCAACGCGAACAAAAACCTCGAAATGCAGGTCTAACAATGATTATAGACAAAGGTTTAACCTGTATAGAAGCTCAAGGTTTGGCTCAAGATGTTAATGAATTTATAGATTTTGCAAAATTAGGATTTGGAACATCACTCATTACTAAAAATTTAGAAAAAAAAATAGCTATATATAAAGAAGCCGGAATAACTCCTTATTTTGGCGGAACTTTGTTTGAATTGTTTATCATTCGCAATCAATTTGATGATTATCAACGGTTTTTAAATTCATACGGAATAGAAGTAGCCGAAGTAAGCGATGGTTCTATGGATATGAACCATGATGATAAATTAGAGTATATATCAAAATTATCGAAACATTTTACTGTAATTTCCGAAGTTGGATCAAAAGATGCATCTGTTGTAATTACTCCCGAAGAATGGATATCGCAAATGCAAAGCGAACTCGATGCCGGCTCTGTAAAAGTTATAACCGAAGCCCGCGAAAGTGGTACTATTGGAATTTTCAATAAAGACGGATCGCCGAATAAAACATTGATTAATACCATAATTTCGAATATAGATATTACAAAAGTAATGTGGGAAGCTCCTTTAAAATCGCAACAAGCATTGTTTATTCAGTTATTAGGCTATAATGTGAATTTAGGAAATATTGCCACTAATGAAGTTATTGCATTAGAAGCATTACGCTTAGGTTTACGAGGCGACACATTCTTCCAATTTTTACCAAAAAAATAATATGCATATACGTACAGGCTGGGTTAAATTAACTTTTTGGTAAAGTCCATATCAAATTTTTACGTACATTTGCTTTTCATATACTAAATATAATTACAAAAATTAACTCAATATGAGCTTACTACAGAAAATATTATCTGCTTTTCTTGGCAATAAATCTCAAAAAGATATTCAAATTATACTTCCTCTTGTTGATAAAATAAAAGAATTCGAAGTACACTATTCACAATTATCGCACGATGGGTTACGAAATGTAACTTCACAACTTCGTAATATTATTCAAGACGCTATTGCTCCTATGCAATCAGAAATTGATACTATTCAACAAAGTTTAGACAACGACGAATCGTTAAGTTTTGCAAAACGTGAAGAAATGTACGACACAATAGATTCGCTAAAAAAGGATATTGATAAAACTATTGAAAAAACACTCGATGAAATTTTACCCCAAGCCTTTGCTGTAGTAAAAGAAACAGCCAAACGATTTACTCAAAATGCGGTAGTTGAAGTTGAGGCGTTAGAATTCGATAAAGAATTAGCAACACATAAAGATCATATTACAATACAAGGAAATAAAGCCTTATGGAAAAATGCATGGACTGCCGGAGGTAATATCATACCATGGGATATGATTCATTATGATGTTCAGCTTATTGGTGGTACTATTTTGCATCAAGGAAAAATTGCAGAAATGACAACCGGTGAAGGTAAAACATTAGTTGCTACCTTACCCGTGTTCCTTAATGCTCTTCCGGGCAAAGGAGTACATGTTGTAACAGTAAATGATTATTTAGCAAAACGTGACTCTGAATGGATGGGGCCAATTTTCGAATTTCATGGCTTGAGTGTAGACTGTATCGACAATCACGAACCAAACTCCGAAGCTCGTAAAAAAGCATATCGTGCCGATATTACATACGGAACCAATAATGAATTCGGCTTTGATTACTTACGCGATAATATGGCTACTACTCCCGAAGAGTTAGTACAAAGAGTTCACAATTTTGCAATTGTCGATGAGGTTGACTCTGTGTTAATTGACGATGCTCGTACGCCACTTATAATATCTGGTCCTATTGCGAAGAAAAACAATAGCGATGAATTATTTATAGAATACCGTCCTCGTGTTGAAAAAATATACAATGCCCAAAAAGCATATGTAACTCGTATTCTTGCCGACGCCAAAAATATGATAGGCAGCGATGATAAAAAAACTGCCGAAGAAGGTGCAAAGCTTTTAGTAAGAGCGTTTAAAGGTTTACCTAAAAATAAAGCTCTTATTAAATTTTTGAGTGAACAAGGAATGAAATCTTTGGCTACTAAAACAGAGAATTTTTATATGGCCGAAAACAACAAAAACATGCATTTGGTTACCGATGAATTGTTTTTTGTAATCGACGAAAAAAATAACTCAATAGAATTGACCGAAAAAGGTATAGATTTCTTATCGTCGGACTTAGAAGATAAAAACTTTTTTGTACTACCCGATATTGGCGAACAAATAGCTGAAATTGAAAAGACAATTGTAAACCCCGATGAAAAACTAAAACTTAAAGACGCATTAACTCAAGATTATGCTGTAAAATCAGACCGAGTTCACACTATAAATCAATTACTTAAAGCTTACGCATTATTCGAAATTGATGTAGAATATGTAGTAATTGACAATAAAGTAAAAATTGTAGATGAACAAACCGGTCGTATTATGGAAGGTCGTAGGTATTCCGATGGATTACACCAAGCTATAGAAGCTAAAGAACGGGTAAAAGTAGAAGCTGCAACACAAACACATGCAACCATAACACTTCAAAATTACTTTAGAATGTACAAAAAACTGTCGGGTATGACAGGTACTGCCGAAACCGAAGCAAAAGAGTTATGGGATATATATAAATTAGAGGTAATTGTAGCTCCTACCAACAAACCTATTGTTCGCGAAGACCGCGAAGATTTAGTATATAAAACACGTCGTGAAAAATACAATGCTGTAATTCAACATATAGAAGAATTAGTACAACAAGGTCGCCCTGTATTGGTTGGTACCACTTCGGTTGAAATATCGGAATTATTGTCGCGCATGCTTACTCGACAAAAAATTAAACACAATGTTCTTAATGCCAAATTACATAAAAAAGAAGCTGATATAGTTGCCGAAGCCGGACATGCAGGCAATGTAACTATTGCAACCAATATGGCAGGTCGTGGTACCGACATTAAATTAACTCCCGAAGTTAAAGCTGCAGGAGGTTTGGCTATCATAGGTACCGAACGTCACGAATCACGTCGTGTAGACCGCCAGTTGCGTGGTCGTGCCGGACGACAAGGCGACCCGGGTTCGTCGCAATTCTTTGTTTCGCTCGAAGACGACCTTATGCGTATGTTTGGTTCGGACCGTATAGCTCGTGTAATGGACAGGCTAGGACTCGAAGAAGGCGAAGTTATTCAACATTCTATGATTTCTAAATCTATAGAACGTGCTCAGAAAAAAGTTGAAGAAAACAACTTTGGTATTCGTAAGCGACTTCTTGAATACGATGACGTAATGAATTCGCAACGTGAAGTAATTTATACCAAACGACGACATGCGTTACATGGAGAACGTATAGGTGTAGATTTTTCGAATATGATGTACGATGTTTGTGCAAGCATTGTTTCTAACGCACATGGAAATATAGAATTTGACGAATTTAAATTTGAACTGCTTCGAATTCTATCTATAGAATGTCCAATAAACGAACAAGATTATTTGCAAAAGTCAGCCGATGATATTATTGAAATTATATATCAATCATTACTCAATATGTACGAACGCCGCATTCAAACTATTGCAAATCAAGCATATCCGGTAATTAAAGATGTGTTTGAAAAACAAAGTGGCACCTATAAAAAC
>Ga0116186_1003775_pt1 | contig 12690 bp, 11 predicted proteins | sample AD_JPNNA4_MetaG_FD_89806 | JGI IMG/M metagenome (GOLD analysis project Ga0116186, IMG submission 89806) | Active sludge microbial communities of municipal wastewater-treating anaerobic digesters from Japan - AD_JPNNA4_MetaG | ecosystem: Engineered > Bioreactor > Anaerobic > Digestate | place...
CATCCCTTTGCATACGTTGCCATCCACGTATTGCTCCAACACGTCGGCCACGCGAAAAATCGCCTCTTGCACATCCGCCGCCGACATCGAGGCATCCTTGATGACCCAATCGTTTTCGCTCGTGACCAACTGACTCAACTCCGACAGCGCCTTTCGAAGCTCCAAGGATTGTTCGAGCGTGTTCTTATACGAAGGTACGAGATCGGACCTTTCCACATTCACGCCGAAGATCTCGAACACGGTGGACGCCATCGCGAAGATCCCGTCGCCCAAAGCCTGACGGCTCGCATCGAGTTCGCGCAGCGCAAGCTCGAAGTTACGACGTTCGATGGCGATCGCGATTCGCAAATCGAATGTTTCTGCTTGCTGTGTGAGTACGCCGCCGAGCGTTCCCAGTTGCTCACGAAACAACCCCAACATGGTCGATGAATCTGGAATCTCGTCCGCAATGGCTTCGAAAGCCTTGTCAATCTCATCGATTTCAAGATCCTCGAGCGTGGGCGCGCCTGCCGGTGATGCCTCCTCGAAACACAAATCGAAATCGTCACCGAAGTCGAAGCCTTGGTTGTCCAGCGTGGAAGGTCGCTCGGAGTGTCGAAGCATTCCCGAGGCATGCAGATAGGAACATAGTTTGCGAATAGCGCGGAAGGTCTTCGCATGCACCTCTACGAACGTGGCTTCCGTGATCCCCGCCTGCAATTCATCATGATCGGTCAACGATAGCTTCGCATTCGCAAAGTAGTCGTACAGCGTCTGGTCCAGCTCCGCGAGCTGTTCCATCGCCATGATACACATCTGCAAGACATCCGATGCCACGGTTCGCTGCCTGTGATCGGAGACCACATCCCGAACGCGCTTGATCAATGAACGGGCATGTTCCTTCATGACATCAAAGCAGTTTTCTCATGCGGTCTTGTTTGCCCTTTGCCGCGAACAAGGGTCCAAGGCCCTTCATCGTCTCACGAATCCTCGACATGGCAGCGCTTCATTACCTGCGCCGGTACTCGGCCTCCATAATCGTATCCCAATCCGCATCATCCCGCTGGCTCTGCAACCGAAACACATAGGCTCCGGGTTCGAGGAATGTGTGCGAATAGCGCACTTTCCCGCCAGGTTGCTCGAGTACAAACACAAGCTCGTTTTCCTTCCACGTCCCACGGGCTGGCTGCCTCGGGGCAAGCCCCATGGAATCGAACCAATATAATACGTACTCCTTCTCGATATCGTCCCAGCCATACACCCCATGCCCCACGAACGTCTCCCCCCCATCCCTTTGTTCCACATAATCGGATACCAAAAAAAAGCCGTCCGCCACCACCGTGTTCGAAAAACGTCCCACAGCCATCCCCGCCGAACCCCATGCCGATGGCGCCAGCCGCACGATGCCTTCCCAATTGCCTACCAGGGTATGAAGCTTCTCATGCTGTTTTCCTGGTTGCGGTCTCCAGTTCATCGATACAACCTCGCTTATCCTCGTGGCTTCCAGTTGACCGGCAGCCTGTCCTCCCATGATAGAACCAATCGCATGGCGGTAGACGATCCTTCTAACTGTCGACCCAATCGGTGCCGTATCGCAACAGCCACACGGTTCGGGTCATGGTTTTCGTGCTTCATCGCCCTCGGTTGCTCCGCGGCCCCCGTTACCTCACCGCAAAATCCACAAGCCACCTTGGCACTGCCCGAGGCTGCGAAAACCCTTTCTCTGGGACGACGGCAGGTGGCTGTTGCCGCTAGTCCGACTCCTCTGCTCGAACGCCTGGCTTCTGAAGTCCAGCAATTCGGAACGGTATTTTCTTCTCGCGAAGATACGCCCGTATACCACCTGGCCTACGAGGTGAACGACACCTCGAAAGTCGATATCCTTGCGAGTTACGGAGCCATTCTGAGCCACACGCATACACGTCGACGCTTGCTCGATGTGGACCTACGCGTGGGTTCCTACGAACTCGACAATACGCATCCGCTGATTGATTCCGCTTATTATCAAGGCAATGCGGCGATCGCCTGGGACGACGATGCTCATGAATCCCTGCATAACACCCTCTGGTGGGAAACCAACCAAGCCTATAAAAAAGCTTGTAAGGAGCTTATCGAAGTACGCGCACAACGACAGATCGACGTGGCAAGCGACGATCAATCCAGCGATTATTCCGAAGAAGCACCGCTTGTCCACCTCGAAGCTCCCGTTGCACTGACTGTCGATCGCGCGGATTGGGAACAGCGCGTTCGATCGTTGAGCGCCTTGTTTCGGGGACATGAACACATTCACCAGGGCTTCGTTCGTTTCGAACTGACGACCACGAACCGCTCCTACGTGAGCATGGGGGGACATCGCGTGCAGACCGGAACAACCCACGCTCGGGTGTCCTTTGGAGCGTCGGGCATCAGCGATGACGGTGACGAACTCACTCGTTCGGATGAGATCGATGCGCACGACGTTTCGGGATTGCCGAACGATGAGCATCTTCGTTTTCGAGTTCAACACATCATCGAGGATATGGAAGGCCTGGCGAAAGCCCCGAAAGCAGAGCCCTACGTGGGCCCGGCCCTTGTCGATGGCAAAGCCGCGGCCGTGCTATTTCATGAGGTCTTTGGGCATCGCGTGGAGGGGCATAGACAGAAAGGGCAGATCGAAGGACAAACCTTCATCGATCAAGTGGGGCAACCCATCATGAATTCCGTGTTCGATGTGTACGACGACCCCACCGTAAGTTCCGTCAACGGCATCGATCTCAATGGGTTTTATCGCGTGGATTCCGAAGGGGTTCGAGCGCGACGGGCTCAACTCATCGAAAAGGGTGTATTCGTTGGTTTTCTCATGTCTCGAATGCCCATTCGCGGCATGGCGCACTCCAACGGCCACGGTCGTCGTGAACCAGGCTATCGAGCGATCGCGCGACAGGCCAACTTGATCGTCGATCCATCGCGGGTCACCTCGAGAGAAGCGCTGGAGCGTGCATTGATCGATGAGGTGAAACGTCAGCGCAAACCTTTCGGGCTGCGCATCGGTGAAGTCACGGGTGGTTATACGACGACCCAGCGGGGAGATCCGCAAGCCTTCGTGGTCGAACCGGTGATGGTATATCGCGTATATCCCGATGGACGACAGGAGTTGGTCCGCGGCATCACGTTGGAAGGCACGCCGCTTTCCCTGCTGAGTCATGTGCTCGCGGCGGGTAACGACTTCGCGGTGTTCAACGGGTTCTGCGGGGCGGAGTCCGGGGAGGTCCCTGCTTCCGCCATCAGTCCAAGCTTGTTGCTACGACAAATCGAAGTGTCCAGACAGCCCGTCAGCGGTCAACGTCCACCGCTGCTTCCCGCTCCGCAGATCGCTCGTTCGTCAGGGAGGAAGCCATGAAACAGCGATTCATCAAGGCGCTACGAATCGCTGCCGCAGGTATCGGCACCGTTGCGATTCCCATCATTTCCCACGCGCAAATCCCTTCGCATCCCATCAGCGTTTCGCCATGGGTCTCACCGATGCAGGATGAAATCGAGCGTGCCATGTCGCTCGAACTTCCAGGCATGCCTCGTCCCCACTACATCATCGCAACCCTCATCGAACAACAAGAAGCGCTCGTCGAAGCCAGCCTTGGAGCGGTCCTCCAACAGCACCAGGATCGTTCCAGGGTTTTGAAAGTCGAAGTTCGCGTGGGCGATCGCTCCTTCGACAACAGCAATTTCCTTGGAGGCTCACCGCAAGCCATCGTGGTTTGGCCCGCTCCGCTCGATGACGATCCGCTCTGTTTACGACGCTTGCTTTGGCTTGCCGCGGACCGTTCCTACATCGGGGCGACTGAATCTTATGAAGCCAAACGGGCGCATCGGGAGGCGATGACGATCGAACAGGACCGCATCGATGATTTCTCTGCGTCTGCAGCCGTGAGATTTCGTGGTTCATCCGCTCCCGTTGTTCCGCCATTGGATCGGCTCAGCGCGTTGGCCACGGCGGCATCGTCTGTTTTTTCCAATCATCCCAAGGTGTATCAATCGCGCGTTCGAATGGCGGTACGCTCCCAAGCGCGAACCCTGCTTGATTCGGAAAATCGGGTCATCGAAGACAGCGCGTCGCTTGTCGAAATCGAAATCGTTGCGCAAACGCAAGCTCGAGATGGGATGGAATTATCCGATCGGCATGCATTCGCTTCCATTCATTTCGATGAGATACCTACCGAAGAGACCATGGTTCGTTGGGCGCGAGAACTGATGGTTCGGCTCGAAACGATGCGCGAGGCTGCCATCGTTCAACCCTATTCGGGGCCGGTATTGTTCGAGGGAAGGGCTTCTTCGCGACTATTTCGAACCCTGTTGGCCGAGGAATTATCCGCAACTCCATCGCCGGAGCCCACCGAGGGTCAGGATACATTGGGCGCTTTGGCCACACGAAAAGGCTTTCGTATTTTGCCGGTAACCTTCGATGTCGTGGATGATCCGACAGTGGATCGAATCGCGGGTCTTCCGGCCATCGGCCATTACCTATTCGATGATCAAGGAGTGCGGGCCCAACCCGTTCACGTGGTGAAAGAAGGCATTCTCGACATGCTGTTGTCGTCGAGAACGCCATCGAAGACGGTTGCTATTTCGAATGGTCATGGGCGGGCTGGTTGGCTGGGCGACGCTCGCGGACGAGCAGCGAACGTATGGATTCGAGCGCGTGATGGTCTGTCTCGCGCATCGTTGCGAAACGCATTGCTCGAGGCCGCGAGGAAAGAAGGTTTGGACTACGGAATCATCGTTGCGGGTTTTGAAGAATCGTCTGGAATCGAAGGGACTTCTTTTTCGCTTGGACGACGAGACAGCCAATGGCCGCCGTCGGCGGAGGCCTATCGACTGTACCGGGGCGGGAAGCTGGAACCGATACGGGGGTTGACGATCCAGGGGCTTCGTCCTCGGGATCTTCGTCGTATCGTAGCGGCGGGGGCGGATGCGAATGTGTATTCGTATCGCGCCTCGGCGAACGCCGTAAGGGCATTCAACGACAGCGTGGGAGAGATACCTACAACGATCATAGCTCCTTCGGTATTATTTCCTGATGTCGATGTGGTGGGAATGGCTCCTCCCTATCCTTTGGTTCCTGCTGCGGCGCCTTGAGGAAAAAATATCGACGTGTCTGGGAACAAGATCGCCCCATCGATGTCTTGGTTCGATACGCCTGTTTGAAAGGAGCCGAGGATGCGAGCATGGGTGGTTAGTGCGGTGATGTTGATGGGGGCTTACGGACTTTGGATGTCCTCGGGGATTCATCGAGAGGCGCCTTTGGTTGAGCATCGGGGCATGACAGCGGGGGTAGTGGCGATGGAAAATGAGGTGGCCCTGGCTCCGGACGATGCGCAGAAGCTGTCATCGTTGTGTCAGGCTTATCTTCAGCGAAACGCGCCAGGGCTTGCTCTGGCGGCGATTCATCGCGCGCCTTCGATGGTCCAGCAACAGCCGGAGATTCAGCATCTTTGGGCGAAGGCGTTGTTATATGAAGGGCAAGCTTCTGAGGCGCTCGACAAGCAGCGTTTCGTTCTAGCCGCGTGTGAGAAGCAGGAGTGTTCGGCGTGGCTGGTAGCGTCGGCCGCGAGGCAGGAAGCGTTTTTGTCGGCCCTTGTCGATGGGGGAGTCGAGGACGTATTTCGCAATCCGGGGCAAGCGTTTGAGGCGTATCGTTTGATCAGTGGCCCTATGGTGACGGTGATGGATAGCGAGCGTCAGACGGTCCAGTGACACGACAGGCGGTGGCGGGTGGATGGTGGGGAGAGCCGCTAGCGATGGGTTGTGGCATTACTCTTCTGGTTCTGCGGGTTCGTGGTCGTGGGCGTGTTTGTTGTTGGTAGCTTCGAGCCATTCGAAAGCCATATCGACGACTTCGACGCGCGTGGAGGGAGCGACATATTCATCGTCGGAGACAACGGGCAGGGCTTGGAGTCTGCGCGTGAGGGCTTGCCGCAAAGGGGGGGCGAAGCGGAATACCTCCCATTGTTTTTCAGCTTTTGGGCCTACGAGGGCGACATGGGCCATGGCGACGGGGAAAATCGTGATGGAAGGGGCCGAAAGGGACCAGAGCAACTGGTCTTGGGCGAGGGGTTCCCAGCAGAGTGGGTGGCGTGCGCGCAGCAATTCCCCGAGGTAGCAGCCGGCTACCGAGGCGATGAGGGCGTGGGTATGGGGTGAACCTTGAGCGCGGGCCCGCGCAGATAGTGATCCAGGACAGGAAGGGTTTCGGTCTGATAGTCAAGAGCAATACCGAGATTCTTTTGCACGTATTGGACACACGTTTGCGCACCATCGACAACCTCGATGGGTACGGGCGTATTCGTTGATGAACGGTCCCAACTTGAGGTATTTCCCATGGTGGTCCACCATGCTTCCGGATGGGTAAAGACGCAATGGTCGAGCGGGCGGACCGAACTGACGGCAATGGACATTCCTATCCATCACTTTTCCGGCACGGCGACACACCTGTGCTAGGATGGCAAACCTTGTAGGCGATGCGCATTGCAATATTTTCAGACGTCCACGCGAACTACGAAGCCCTCAGTGCGGTTATCGAGGCCTACAAGCGTGAGGAGATCGACGTTTACTACTGTTTGGGAGACACCGTGGGCTACGGTGGTTCACCGAATCATTGTGCGGAGTTGGTGCGCAAGCTTGCGTCCAAAACGATTTTAGGCAACCACGATGCGGCGGTAGCTGGGCGAATGGACTATTCGTATTACTACGAAGCTGCTCGCAATGCTTTGGACACGCATGCGGCGATGCTCAGCGGTGAAAGCATGAGCTGGCTCAAGAACCTGCCGTATCAGGAACGCTTGATCGATCAGGACTTGCAGCTTTGCCATGGTTCGCCGATTCGTCTCGAGGAGTTCGAGTATATTTTCGCGCCGGAACAGGCTCGCGAGTGCTTGTCCATCTGGGACGAATTGCAGCACCTTACGGTGATTGGTCACTCTCATCTGTGCAAGGTATTTGCTCTCGACCAGGATTCGGTCGAAGAGCTACCCGCCACCGACTTGGTGCTCGACCCCCATCGCAAATACATCATCAGCGTCGGTTCCGTGGGACAACCGAGGGATTACGACAACCGTGCCAGTTACACCGTGTACGACCTGGCCACGGGGCGATTCGAGTTCAAGCGCATCGAATACGACATCGAAACGGCGGCGGACAAGGTATTGAAAGCGGATTTGGAGCGCAACTTCGCGCACCGGCTGTACATCGGCGTTTGATCCTCTCGATCGTCGTTTCGTCACTCATCCAGCTTGACCGGTAGAACCCCTTTTGCCATGGTGCGCCGCGGAGAGATGACCGAGAGGCCGAAGGTGCCTGATTCGAAATCAGGTGTGCCCGTGAGGCTACCGCGGGTTCGAATCCCGCTCTCTCCGCCAGTGACTATCAGCAAAAAGTGAGTTAGGAGTTGGTTGGCTGGTGTTCCAGCCATGGTTCGCTTGGGAGAGATGACCGAGAGGCCGAAGGTGCACGACTGGAAATCGTGTGTACGGAAACGTACCGTGGGTTCGAATCCCACTCTCTCCGCCCTGCACGCCGCGTGACGCAAACGCGGCGTTTTTCATTTCACACCCTTGCTTTTGAGGCTCGCGGTTCTCCTCGCATCGACCCTACGGAAGCGGTAGGCTCGACCGCAATGCGTGTGCGTTGGCTCATTCCATGGCTTGCCATCTTTGCTTGCGGAGGACCGCCGTCGGCCACGACTCCCAGTTCGTCCACGCCCGCGACAGAGCGTCCCAGCGACCTGACGAGCGATGAACTCCGCAGTTACGATGCTTACCTCGAGCGATTTCGCTCGCCCTGCGACAACAACCAGTCGTTGGCGTCGTGCTTGTCGTCTGCTCGGTCGTGCTCCTCTTGCCGTGCCGCCGCGCAATTCGTAGCTCGTTCCATTCGTTCGGGATATACGGCCAAGCAAGTGCAAGCGCGCTATCAGGCTCGCTTCGATCCCGCTCTCGTTCAGATCATCGATGTGCGGGGAGCCCCCAGTCTCGGTCCTGACGATGCCCCTGTCACGATCGTCGAATTCGCGGACTTCCAATGTCCTTTCTGTGCGGTTTCCGCTCCTTTGCTCGATGCGCTCGTCGAATTGTACACGCCTCATTTGCGCCTCGTTTTCAAGGACTTTCCCATCAAGTACCATCCCAATGCGCTATCCACTGCCCAAGCGGGAGTGGCAGCGCATAACCAAGGCAAGTTCTGGCAATTGCATCATCTGATGTTCGCCAACCGTGAACAGCTCGATCCACCGGACATCGAGCGGTACGCCCGCAGTCTCAACCTCGACATGCAGCGCTTTGTTTCGGATTGGGAGTCTGCAGCGACAACCCAACGAGTCGACGCCGACTACCAGGAGGGAATCAGGCTCAATGTCCGAGGAACGCCATCGTTTTTCATCAACGGTCGCAGCTTCGACATCGAACTTTTCGATTTTGGTGGTGAAGACTTGTTGGCGTGGATCGAACTCGAAATCGAGTTGACGACCGGAAAACCATATCAAAAGTAGGAGTCGTTCATGCGAGGTGTCTCCGATGTCTGCGGCTGCTTTCCCACGGGTCTTCCCTACCCTGGAATTGCGCAACTCGTTCGCACCACCTTGCTGGGAGTCGTCCAAGAACTCGATGCATCCCTGCCGTGGGTCGCCCATCCCATCGTCATGATCGATACCGAAACGACAGGTCGTAAGGCATCGGAAGATCGGATCATCGAAATCGCCATTGTCAAAGGCCGTGATGGCGAGATTCTCAGTCGCGATTCCTGGCTGATCAATCCAGGATGCCCCATCCCGGAGGACTCATCAGCCGTTCACGGAATTTTGGACGAACACGTCGAAAGCAAGCCATTTTTTGCGGATGTCTGCGACGAAATCATCGAAAAACTCGAGGGAGCCATTCCTGCCGCCTACAACGCGTCGTTCGATCGCGAGTTTCTTCTCGCGGAAATCCAGCGTTTGCAACGTCATGATCTACGCGACGTGCCAGCCATACGCGATCGCGTCGTTTGGATCGATCCGCTCGTTTGGGCCCGTCACCTATTTCAAGAAGAAAAATCTCGTAAATTATCGGCGATGGCCGAACTGCTTGGCGTCGAAATGGAACGAGCGCACCGGGCCACGGATGATGCCAGCGCCGCTTTGCGTCTGATGTACAAGATGGCCGAGCAAAACCGTGTTCCCTCGGCGTATGGCGAATTCATTCAAGAGCAAGTTCGCCTGTCGCGCATCCAGGGAGAAGCGCGCAGTGGATGGCGCAGGTCTTGAGCCCATTCGCAACGAACACCATCGATTCGCATCCAATACAGTCATGAATCAAGATCCGTCAGCGACTCCCACGCTGACTCGCTACACGCTTCGAGTCGAGGGAATGACATGCGCCGCATGCTCCTCTCGCGTTCAACGTAAGCTCGACAAACTCCAAGGGATTGAATCGGCATCTGTCAATCTTGCGACACACCTGGCTACCGTCATGGCCAAGCCAGAATTGGGAGAGGAGCAGATCCGCGCATGCGTTCAAGCAGCCGGATACGGTGTGGAAGTCGTGCGGCACGAGGATACCGCCGCGGCTTTGGCGCAACGACCGGATGACCGCCCTGCCCTTCGTCGACTCATTGTCGCTGGCGCGCTCGCCGCTCCCCTCATGGTCCTTGGCATGGCGCATGTGAATGCGCCTTGGTCTTTCGCTTTGCAAGCCATCCTTGCTTTCGCGGTCACCTATGGAGCGGGTTGGACCATTCATTCCGCTGCCGTTCGGCGTGCGCTGCATCTGGATACCACGATGGATACCCTCGTGAGTCTCGGTTCCACCGCTGCCTATGTCTATAGCTTGGCCGCGTGGTTATCCTCCGATTTTCACCATGTATACTTCGAAACCGCGGGAGGCATCGTCGCGTTCATTCTCGTCGGTCGATATCTCGAAGCCCGGTCCAAAGCTCGCGCCACCGACTCGCTTCGCTCTTTATTTGCCATGCGGCCGACGCGGGCCACACTGCTTCGCGGCGACGGTGAGGCGGTCGTTCCCATCGAAGTCGTTCGTGTGGGCGATCGAGTCCTTGTCAAACCAGGAGAACGCATTCCGGTCGACGGCATCGTTCGCGAGGGCGCAACATCGGTCGATGAATCGTTATTGACGGGGGAAGCGATGCCCGTTGACAAACAGTCGGGCGATGCAGTGCATGGCGGTACGATCAACGGTTCGGGTTCGATCGTGATGGAGGTATCGTCTGCAGCATCCGAATCGGCGCTGGCTCGCATTGCGACCATGGTGGCGGAAGCACAAGGCTCGAAAGCTCCTTTGCAACGTCTCGCCGATCGCGTATCGAGCCGGTTCGTTCCTGCGATTTTGCTCATCTCGGCACTTACCGGAATTGGATGGTGGTTTTTGTCTGACGTATCGGCGGACAAAGCCATCATGGTTGCGATTTCGGTGCTGGTCATTGCCTGTCCTTGTGCGCTTGGACTGGCAACGCCAACGGCGGTGATGGTGGGTGTGGCGAAAGCAGCGCGGGGAGGCGTTCTCGTTCGCGACGCCGCGAGTTTGGAACGATGTGCCGCCGTTGATACCATCGTGATGGATAAGACGGGGACATTGACAGAAGGCCGCCCGACGGTGACATCGGTGCATGCGATAGACGGGGTCGACAAGCAAGAGGTTCTTCGATACGCGGCAGCGCTGGGCTCCAACTCCGAGCATCCGCTGGGAAAAGCGGCTGTGCAAGCGGCTCGCGACGCGGATCTATCTATTCCTTCCCCCACGGACGTAACCGCGGTGCCCGGACAAGGGGTACAAGGAATCGTGCAGGAGAAGTCCGTGCGCATGGTAGCCGCTGGAGATCCGTCGGATGTATTACCCGAGGAAGTGATGAAAGCGCGCTCGCAAGGCGGCACGGTTTCCTTGGTCGAAGTCGAAGGACAAGCGCTTGGTATCGTCGTGTTTCATGATCAGGTACGGCCGGAGGCCGCGGCGGCGGTGCGAGAACTACAGGCGATGGGTGTGCAGGTGTTGTTAGCCACCGGAGATCATGAAGCGGCGGGCAGGGCCGTTGCCGAGTCGGTGGGGATCGCAGGGCAAGACGTCCATGCGCGACAACGACCGGAAGACAAATTGGCTCTGGTTCGTGAGAAAAAAGCCGCGGGGCGGGTCGTGGGCATGGCTGGAGACGGTGTGAATGATGCGCCAGCGCTTGCGCAAGCGGATGTCGGTATGGCGATGGGAGGAGGAACGGATGTGGCCAACGAAGCCGCGTCGATGACGTTGGCCCGAGGGGACGTTCGCGGCATTGCTCACGCGGTTCGTACCGCGCGCGGCACGGTGCGAACGATCAAACAGAACCTCGGATGGGCGCTTGGATACAATTTGCTTGCCGTTCCGGTGGCCGCTGCCGGATTGCTCGAGCACCTGGGTGGCCCCATAATCGCCGCGGCGGCCATGGCCCTTTCCAGCGTTTCGGTCGTCCTCAATTCCCTGCGATTAGGGCGGAAATGAGCTTGAACGCTCATGGATGATAGGCAACGAGCAGCGGTTCGACAGCAGACCAATCGACACCGAGCGCCTCACACGTTCGTTCGAGTCGCTTTCGTGGAACGGAAACACGCGTGGGCATACCACCAGACAATCCCAGTAGTTTGAGCAAGTTCACTCCGCCGTCGAAACGGGTAGCCAGATTGATGGTATCCCGATCCAGCACCATGGCGATGGGCTCTCGCTCTTGTCCAAGCAGCAATAGAAGTGTTTTATCGATGCGTGCGCGTCGATGGGACACATCCACGAAAGCGACGCCAGGCGCCAGGCGCACGTAAGCGAGGGCAAGTTTTCGGGTTTCCGCCTCGATGGCGCGGAGCTGTTCGGCTGCTTCACGAATGGGAATCCACAAGGAAGCGTCTTTCAAGCCTTGTGCGAGATGTCTCACCATCAAGCCGAACAAGGCGTGGTCATTGGGTCTGGCGCGCAGGGCTCGATCCATCACTTCGGCATAAGAAGAGGGATTTCCTATTCGTGTATCGATGATTCTCGCATCGGCATCGCATCCTTCATAAGGTTCGATGCCTTTGCGAATCCATTTGGCAGCGCTCGCCAACCCATCGAAATCGGTATGACAAACGAGGGTGTCGACGGGACCGATTCGCTCGACCAATGCTGGTGTGATGAGTTCCGGGCAGGCTCCATGTTCGGCTTTCGTACACAATACGAAGCGAGGGTCCGACGCAAATCGCGCGTGCTGCTCGTGATCGTGGTGATCGACCCAAACGGCCAATCTCGGACCCAATTCCTCGATGAACGACAGGGTAATTCGCTCGAAGCCGGAACTGATTGCATCGGAAACGAAAGCGAGATCGAGTACGGCAACCCTTCCGTGGAGGCTCGCCCCTCGCGGAGGTTTGCGCGGTGTGGCAAATACAAGATTCATATCGAATCGAATTGTGAGATCTTGCATGAAAGCAAGCGCCGGTCCGTCCAATTCGGACATGAGCGCACGGAGGTCTAGCATGATGGCTGTTGAACGACGAAGCGTTATCGCGGCGATGGCATGTTTCGCGGGCCTGTTTCATTCGATGAGCGCGGCCTACGCCGACCAATCCGGCCAAGAAGTGAATGCAGATGGTAGCGGCAGCTCGTGTGTGATTTCTGGCGATGCGATTGTCGTCAAAGACACGCCCATTTTCAGCGAGGCGGTGGGAGGCAATCCGGTAGCCAAGTTTTCAGG